>Ga0209489_101534_pt1 | contig 47570 bp, 22 predicted proteins | sample SiratrowhiteBW_FD_187527 | JGI IMG/M metagenome (GOLD analysis project Ga0209489, IMG submission 187527) | Root nodule microbial communities of legume samples collected from California, USA - Siratro white BW (SPAdes) (version 2) | ecosystem: Host-associated > Plants > Roots > Nodule | place... | reverse complement strand
TATATATATATATATATATATATATATATATATATATATATATATATATATATATATATATATTTATTTATTTATTTCTATCCTCACATTTAAAGGAAATGAAAGAAGATAATATAAAGTAAATGAGACATGAACCAAACGTGTAAAACAATTTTATATTGTTATATACAAATCATTATAATATATATTTGTATATGACAAAAATATTGATGGATATGGTACTACTTTTGAAAGTATATAAATAACAATGTTTATTAGTTGATAGTATATATTTTTTTTACAATAATAATAATATATAAATATTAAATTCTATATTTTAACTATTTTAGAGAAATTATATTTCAATTATAAAATTAATACCGGTCCTTATATTTCTTTCTCCAAATATTTTACGTCATATATACATAAACTTGAATTGGAACAATTTTAAACTAATTAATGTAGGAATTTTGGTGATTTTAACACAAAAGTTTTCCTTTTATATATAAAAGTGGAACAATGTTTAATCTTGCAAACTTGAACTATTTATTAAATATTTATACTAGATCGAACCTAGTTGTCATATTGAGTCACTAAGATGTATAATTAGTTGTCATATTGAGTCACTGAGATATACAATTCAATTATGGAGATAAACTCAAATAATATGGTTTCGATATGAACAACATTTTGGTAATCAAAGTGAATGATACTATCTCAGTTCAACAATTAGATATTATTAATTAATTAATTAATTATCTTAATACATTATTAATAATAATATTAATTTTAATAGTTCCGCAAGTGGAATTAGTAAATACTTAGGTCTTTTTAAAAAAACATAAATAAAGGTTGATGAAAAATAGTATAAGTAGATAGATATCTCAATATAAGAGGTTAGAGATTTTTTTTCCTGTAAAATTATTTTACTTAGCGTAAAAACTTTATAGTAATAAAATATTGACCTTGTTGTTAGAATGTCTTTGTAAGTATCCACTCTTCTTTAATCAAAACCGAGTATGGAAGATTGATAATTGATAAAAATCAGATATAGAAAAACAGATAAAAAGAGTAAATAATTTATAAAGTGGTAAATGGTTTTATAAGAACATTAATAAATAATACGAAGACTTTAATATAATCATAAATATATTTTTTTATCATATACTTCTTTAAGCTATTAGTTAAAGAAATACAAAAATTATTAAAATAATATGTATAAATTTAAAACCAGCATAATTGAGTAGGTTTTCCAATAACACATTCTTTTATTTAATTGTGTTTTATTTTTTTTTATGATCATTGCATCGAACAATGAATGATATGAAATATGATTTTTTTTTCTTGTTTAGAATCATTTATTTACTTTCATAACACTCATCATACTTATAAAAGTTCAAATAAATTCTTGGAAGAACTCTTTTAGTCTTTGAGCTCTACTGTTGTTGATCCCATCAACTTGAGTTTAGTAATATCTTTTTCAAGTTTTCTGTTTTCAGAGTTCTCTCATAGAGGGTGATGATTCCATAACAAAAAGAAGATGTGAAAGTGATATATTTAAATTGAAGTTGCTGAATTAGCAAACATGACACTGTCATACTAATTTTGTGACTGCAAGAAACACGTCTTATCAAAATGCTAGCTAACCTCTCTGACATAATCTACAAAAAGTGTTAGAACAAGTTCATCAAATTCATCCTTATGCCTCCTGATCTCATTTTGCTTCTTCTCCTCTTGATCATATTTTAATGGCCGAAATAGAATATACAAGTGAGGTTGCTACTCTCACCTTTTTAGCTAATTTTGGAAATTGAGTTAAGTCTAAGCCTAAAATTCTAAATTATATACAAGTGAGGTTGTTACTCTCACCTTTTCACCAGTTAAGTATCTTCTTTTAGTGGTTTAGGTTTATAATTTGTGCAAGAGGCCTTTAGCGAGGAGACTTGACGAGAGAGTATTGAGAGGAGGTCACTTGTTTTGCATGTACTTAAGCTTGTGTGACTCGATTAAACTTAAAAAATGTGTGCAGTAAAAGACTCAGACGAAGTGCAGAAATTTTGTAAGAACAAGTCATACATTGATGATACTTAACTCCTTATTGTTATATTGCAGTGGCGTAGATGTTCAAGATAGACCCATATGTCTATTGTTGGAGTATATTAAGATGGTGGTACCTTGTATTGTTTTCCTTAAGTTATACTAGAAGTTGTGCCTGATTTTACTAAATATATAAAGATTTGTGTACCCTAAAATATGTCTCTTAATTCCATTTATTTTTTATTATTAAAAAAAATATAAAAGAGCTTATCAGAGTGATAGTTATTAAAACTATTGAGTTATTTGCTATCAAGCCTTTATTTGTATAGAAAATGAGAAATCCAATTTGTTTGGGTGGCAAAAAATAGTTATAAAACTTTTATAAAATCTCATAAAAATAAATTTATCATCTCTTTTGTCTCTTATAAATTTTTACATTCATTTAAAAATATTATAGGTTATAAGAGTAACATTTATTTTTTGAAGGTAAAAAAATAAATTGTTTCAAGTAAATATCACACCTCAAATTTATGACACGTGAGAAAGTGTGGCCATCAACATGAATGATCTGTAACATGTTAGCATTTACATATACACTCTTACTTTCTAATCTATCATAGGAGACACTATTTTCAATCCATCTACAGTTATTCAGAAGTTATAAGAAAAGAGATAAAGATTGATTGCTTCATGTCTCATTAAAAAATAATGACTTATCCTTCTTGTCACAGTCAATTAGCTAGTAAGGAAATACGTGTAAATTAGAAAACAAACATGCGTGCAAAAAACTGAATCCAAAGTAAAGAAAAGCTTAGCTTTTTAAACTGGTCAACTTTTAATCATCAATGCAGCTGGTGTAGGAACTTTGTTCGGAAATAAAAAGAAAAAGTGTGCATGCACACAAAGGCATATGGATAAAAGAAACATTATGCACTTTTATAACTGTTAATCAAGTTATAGATAATGATTTGTTAACTAATTTAATGAATGCAGTGTACATCAACTACCGAGTTTATATAATGTTCATATGTTAAGCCTGATTAATTAACTTAAGCTGGAACATCACAATGACAAGGAGGTTCAAAATTTGAGCCATAAAAAGTTAAAGTAGCTTGATATCGATCAGTAGTGGATCTCATATTAGGAAATCACAAGAAAAATGAAGTGAAAGCAGGAACACAGGCGTGCTTTTCTTTTGTTTCTTACCTAAGAAGATAACCAACTTGAATTCCATTTCATAGCTTTTCTTTTTGGTGCCCCTTGAGAAAGGGGAGGAATGATGCTAGGGTTGTCCTTTAAATTATGAAAGGAAAGTAGGAAGAGGGCTATGTCTAGCTTTTGTGTCATGAAAAGCTAAGTTTGTTTAGTTGGTAAATAAGCCGTCTTGGGATCATCTAGGGGAATAATAATGAGATTGTTTTTTAACTTCATTCTAATCCATGTCATAATTAAGGGGAATCCAATGAGGAAGTGTTTTATTTTTTAATGCAAATTCTGGGGGAAAAGGGTACTCTCTCATATTCATTATTCAAACTACATGTTACGTTTCAACATGAAGTTCGTTGTTAGTGTGTTCATAGCACAAATAAATTCTTATTTTTAATGCAATTGTCCAAGAGTGATCCTGTTTAGCAAGAAAAATCTTATAATATAGCAACATCAGAGTTGTTGAGTCAGGTTAATTTAAGGGAATTCAAAACCAGCCACTAAAAAAGTTTTTTTTGTTATATGTTAATTTACTTGAATCACTTTAATATTGCGTAAAACAAAATTAATAATAATATTAATATTATTATTACCTCCACATTTGCTTATTACATATCAAAATCTGTAAATAATGCTAAAATAAATAACTACAAATAAATATTAGGTAAATAATGATATGTAAATAATGTTAAATTTATTTATTTTTTCATGTAATACTCTATAGATAAATTAGAAATTTTTTATAATAAAATTGTTTACCATTTAATCGATCACACCAAAATGTCATTATATAAAAATAATAAAAAATTATTGGATAAGTATATCAAAAATATATAATCAATTAAGATTTTATACATATTTATAAATATTTTTGTTATAAAAAGATTTAGCATTTCATACACTGTTGTTTGAAAATATTCAAAATAATCTCCGAAGATCTGTGTTTTATTTTATATGAAGATCATTATATGATTTAATCAGAAACGATTTATTAAAGGAATGTATTATAATTCCATAGATGAGACTTCATGTGTAAAAGAAAAAATATTGCACATTATCCTTGAGACACATTCTATATTTGCTCTATAATTCTTTTCTTGATGTATACAATAAATATAAATAAACTAAATATATATAAAAGTACAATAACAGAAAAAAAAAGTTATTTAAAGTAACTCTCTACAAAAATATAAAAAATATTAAAAGATCTACTCCAATGATCTAACAAATCAAGATTTATTTGAATATTCATAAGTAAATATCTCACAAAGAATAATATATTCTTGAAACTTAAGTAATTATTCAAATTGACTATCGTCAAGAAGAGTGATTCTTTTTATATTTTGTAAGAGAATAATAATATTAATGACAATAATTATAATAATTATAATGTAAGTGATGAAAATAATTTTGAAAAAAATATACTAATAATGAATAAGAAATATTACATTGATTAAATATGATAATAATAATAAGATAAATAAATCATAACAAATTGTTATTTCAAAAAATGCATTATTACATTTTATTGTATTATAGTCATTAAATAAGTCTAAACATGTACACACAAGAGTTTAGAAGAGAAGAGATTGAATTAAGCTGCATGGTTCACATAAAGAGAGAATTTTCTTACAAAAATCAGATCATAAACGAATGTTAAGAAATTGATTTGGCATCAATCTTGCCATACTTCAAGTGGAAATTAAAAATTCATAGGAAATGAAGGGAGAATACAAAGGTTGAAGGAGAGGAATATATGACAAAGAAGGTGAAGACAAAGAAGGAAAATAAAATAAGAAAATGTGGGCGCGTCTGCTACAAAAGACACACAGCTTCCGACAAAGATATGGGCATTAAGGTCTACACAACACCATTCTCAGCTATTCTACCCTTCTTTTCTTCCTTCCTTTTTTGACACTTCGTGTATCTCAATTCTCAATATCAATATCAATAGACAAAACTATAATTTATAAATTGTTCCCCATAATCTCTGTCACCACACTGTAAAATAGCTCGAAAATTAAGGGTTTCTTTGTTTGTTTGCGACATCAAAATGCGGTACGAGGGAATGTTTGCCTGTGGAATTAATATTGAACTCGACAATGATATTATTGTAATTCGTTTGTGATGCCAAAGGAATAATTCCACCATTGGTTTTTGTTCATTGTTCATTTCTTTTTTTGTTGTATCTGATTAAGAATGTTCATTCAAACTAGGAAGTCGCAGGCATGTGTTTTGGGATAGTTTTTGCTTATTTTTTAGTAGGGTAAATTCCATTTGAAGCAAAAATTCTACCAATTATTCAACAATGACGAAGGAAAAATCTATACTCATGACTTTCTATCTCACTTTTTTAACATCCAAATATGAATAAGAAGTTTTCAATACATTGATTTGATCTGTATTCAAGTTGAAGTTTCCAGGAACGTAGCTAAGACGTTACAATAAAATATACGACACATAAATAACTATCACTATCAGATTTAAATTATGTTCTTAGTTGTTGAAGCATGTCACTATTAACTGGAATTAACAACTTCTGACCTAATTAATGAATAGTTGAATATTTTAAATATGTCAATTAGGGTTCCCTGTCTTATAGAATAAACTATATAACTACTTCTTAAATTGCATAAATATAGCCAATTCTTAATTATGTATATAGAAAATCTTATTTTATTAAGATGGATAGGGATTAAATTTTTATTATTCATATTAAAGAGTAGTTAATCACTATATTTTTGTTTGTTCGTTTTAGAAAATAATATCTGATTTAGAAAATATAATTAAATTTATAAATATACTTTTATTTCTTAAAAACACGATGTTTTTCTCTGTTTTAGTTTGTAGAAAAAGCAAATAGTTTTTACAGGGAAAGACGTGACCCATTCAAATGAAGACACATTAAAAAAATATACAATATTACTTTATTTGTATTAAAATATTTTCTTCTAATATCTAATTACTTGTAATTGCTGTCGTAGTAATTGTGTAAGTAACAAAGTTAATTAATGACACTTTAAATTTATAAAACATCAATAATTTAAAAATAAATAAAATTAAAATATAGTAGACATGAAATGAAAATAATAATTAGAAGATGATTAAATACCTTTTTAAATAAAAAAAATTGAAATGCTACTATCAAATATAAAAACAGGTTATAAAGTTATAATCATGTTTGGTGGATTTTACTTTAGCTCATTTGGGAAGAAGATTTATTGGGATACCCAAAAAGAATGTCTAAAAGTTTTAGGTGACAGTTTTAAATTCATGGAAACTGGCAACTATATTCTTGGAGAAACAAACATGAGCGATGCCATGCCCTAGACATTGACCTCTTTGGTGTGTGTGATGTCAGTTCAAGCTGTTCCTCCTCTATGTAATACAGTTTCATCGATTTGAACCCTCGTCTTGTCATAATAATATTATCTTCATATTATTTAACCTGTTTTTGTTAATATTAAATGATAATTATTTGTCTCATGTTTTAGTTTCGAATTGTATCATGAAAAATAATACATCATTTTTTTTATTTTTCTAAATTTGTATCAACCTAACCAGTTAAAATATAGTCAGAAATTGCTTAATTCTTTTGGTCAGCATATTGACAAATGTTTATACGCGTATTTGAAGTTAGTTTACAATTAAAGAGCATATTTCTCTTCAAAAACCAGTTTGGTCATCGACTACATTAGTAAGTGGTGTTTCATTAGTCAATGATGGAATTGTTAACCAAGAGATTTCATTGACATATGTATGGCTCTTCCATCTACTAATAATAAAGACATTAGATAATAAACAATAAAAGAGATTAATATAAAATAAATTTAAAATATTTGTTAAAATTCTTACATAAACTAAAAATAATATCAATTTATAATATATAAAATTTATTTTATAAGATAATTTTGTAAAGGTAAACTTAAAATTTTTATTTCTTAAGACGATATTAAAATACATATCTCAGTATGAAGGATGTTAACTCCATCAACTATAAATACAAAATCAATTTATAATATATAAATATGTGTAACCATACCTTACGAATAGTAAAATTAAATTAGTCTTTAAAATTTACTTTTAAGAAAATTTTTATATTAATTCAATTCTTTTTTAATTTTGATCTATTTTTAATCCAATTAATTATTATTGAAAAATACACTTACATTTTATGACCAATAGTGTACCATGCTTAAGAATACAAAGTTTCTCAAACTGTTAAGAATAGTATTAATTATAAAAACCAAATTTTCTTTTATCAAAAAAATTAATTAAATAAATAAAGTGGAACTTAAAGGTAAACTCTAACTCTTATACCGCAAAATATCCTTAAATACATCAACACAATTAATTCAATAAATAATTAAAGAATTGGAAGAATATAACATTATGTTATTTTTTTATGTTATTAATTTCTAGAATGAAACTAAGAAGAAACTTCTCTTAGAAAACTTATAGATAGAACTTGATTCAAAAACACTTTTCTTGATTAAGCTCAAAAGATGTTCTAAAGAGAAGGTAATCTTAAAAAATCTTGAAAACCTTTCCAGAGCGTGTTTGATTTTTTTTAATCTCTTTCTCATGCTTTCTACTTAAAAAGTTATTAACCAACACAAAAAATTATTAATATAAAGAACGATTCTGCAAAATAAACACACATGTTAATTAAAAATATTAATATAAATAGCGATTCGTAAAAGAATCACACACACTAAGAAACGGACTCGCACTAAATTCAGATGCTCCTTGACAATATGTAATTACTAGATACAAGGTATATTAATATTTTGATATTAATGTACAAATATTTTAAATAATGACAAAAATAATTTTTAACCTAGTTGGTACATTAAAAATTAAATTAACTTGAATATTTCTGTATATTAAATTAAAATGGTATAAACTAATCAGTCCATTAAAATTAGGATTACTATTTAGTGTATCATATTTAATTCACTAATTAAATTAGCTTATTTTAAATTTATTTTGACATTATTTAAAATGTTCTTATCTTGGGTCCAAAAGTGATACACTTGTATAAAATAACACAGTATTTTATAATTTTGTACTCAATACAAAAAAAAGGAATAACTAAATTTTTAAGATAATTTTTATATATGGCACTAGTAGTAATATTAATTGATATATAAATTAAGATAACTTTTTCTTATAATTAATTAATTAATTCAAACATATTTTAAAGTTTTTATTTTATTTAAACAATGTACTCGAAGTTTTTTAAGGACATTGTTAACAATAAAAGTATCTATAATTTAGCATTAAAATAATTTTCTGTTGATGAAAACTTATTATTTATAAAAGCAACAGTACAAGGTCTCTGAGTGTTTGCACTGCAAAGCTTTTTTTATAAATCTAAAGTGGATGAGGGTATAACACTATACTGTTGACTGTTCTAAACTGTTTGTTGACTCAATCGAATTGAATGCTTGATTGCTAGAAGTTTGATTGTAATTAAGGATCTATGTCTGAATATGAATTGCAAAAACAATTAGTAAATATTTTGGACGCTAGTATTATTTCATCAACATGAAGAAATATAATATGATATATATATATATAGAGACGTATTAGAATCTTTAGCACGGGTGATAAGTCGCATAGTTGCCATGCCAATTATTCTACTCTAGCAAATTTATAATAATTATCTATTTTGACTATGGTCAAATTTTTTTCAGAATATTTGAACACAGGTACAAGAATTATTCGGACCAGCTTCCGCAAAGATTTTTAGAAGAAAAAAAAAACTTTTCTATAAGTTAAATATCAATATATCTATGCACTAATTTATAACAAAATTATTTCCTATAACTTCTCCACATTCATATAGTGTAGCTTTAAGTTTACGAACTATAAGAATTTCAGATATGAACACAAAATCGAGTAATGAAATTCAAAAGCAGGTCAACACCTAAGAGATATATATCACGTTTTGAATGGCATGTGAAAAAGTAGAAAGAAAAAAATACTTTTAGAGCAAGCATACACTATGTAAAATATGTATGAAACTGCCAATTCATCGTCATAATATACAACTAGACAAATTAATCCTTAACTTTTTAGTTCATGTAAAAATGTGGCACACACTAAATCCATTTATTTAATGAGTACTTAATGGAATGAGTAATGATTTTTTAGTCAAGAACAAATGAGGTGTGTGTTGTAGAAGTCAAAATTTCCGAAACTTTAGAGGTTGTTCTTGAAATTGCTGAGTGTAGTGTTTTATATTTCTAGTGCGCCACGTTGGTAGATATGATAGGGGAAAAATGTTGTCTAGAGTGATTTTTCTTGTTATATGCAATATATTTTGCAATTTTATAATTATGGGAATTGCTACCACCTTTTTCTGTCCCACTTTAAGATAAAGCAAAAGCAAGCGGGGAAATAGAAAAGCAAAGAAAGAAAAGAAATAACACGAAAGTGAGAAAGAAAAGAAAAGCAATAAAGAAAGGCAAGAAAAGAGAGTAAGCAAAGACAAAGGTTCTCAAAACTCCATAATTATTCAAATTATAATTCCTTCAAAGGGGTGTTCCCCCTACTTAATCAACCCTTCAAGGACCTATCAAATTTTCTACAAAGGCACACCAAGCAAAGAAAGGGAAAGAGAAAGAGAAAGAGAACACATCTTTCTTTGCAAATTTTCTCAGAAGGAAGAAGGCATGAATAGAGGTGTTCTTCAGAGCTCACCAGTGCAACAAATGATGAGTGGAAACCCTAACTGGTGGAACATCAATATCAATAGCATGCCTCCACAAGCTCCTCCTTTCTTTTCCACTCCTTCAACCTTTCCCATCCCTTATGCTCCCACTTCTCTTCCCTTTCCTTCTTGGCATGAGAATCAAGACCTTCCTGAGTCATGGAGCCAGCTTCTCATGTACTATTTCTCTTTCTTTCTTCCACACACACTAACTAAACTATATATAATAACATGGTTGCATGGAGAGACTTGGTAAATATAATATCTGTGTCTGGCTAAGGAAGGATCAAAATCTAATTGTTTTTGCCTTGTGTTATAGGAGTGGGGTGGTGGATGAACAAGGTAAGGTTGGGATGGGCCAGTTTCAGACCAAGAAGTTGGAGAACTGGGAGGATCAAATGCTAGGTCAGGCTCCAAACGCTTCTCTTGTTGATGTTAAACAAGAAAATTCTGTTAACAGCTATGTATATGGCCATGGCAACGAAGAGCTTCAATCATCAAAGCCATCTTGGTCTCCAAAATCCTGTGTCACAAGTTTCAGTAGCAGCATGTTAGATTTCTCTAACACTAACACAGATGCAAGGCATCCACCACCAGATCGATCTTCTGAGGTAAGGAAGATATTAGATTTCATACACAGTTGAGATTCCACTAATTCAGAATCTACAATCTTCTTGTTTCATTACCTTTTTCCTTTCCTTCTTGGTCATATGAGATGCACAAACCCCACTTTTCATCAAACTTTACTAATTAAGACCTTTAAATTTTGCCAGAAAAAAGCTTTCTTATTTTAGAGTATTTTAAAAACCATTTTTTTTCAGTGAGTTTCCATAAGCTAAAGGCAAGATCGTTCGCTATCTTTTTGGTTTGAAACGTAATGGGTTCTCTTTTGAATTCTTTCCACAGTTGTAGATCAAAAACATGTTCTTTGAAATAAAATGAGTAATATATAGTTCATATACTTTACCACTGTTTTTACATCAATTACTAAACTAACAAATCAGTACACAGATTATTCTCATTTTTCTGCCTTCTGTTTTTTAAAATTTAAATCTAATGAAAATCTCTTTGTTTCTCTAAGTGCAATAGCACTGCAGCTGGTGGGGCACTGAAGAAAGCTAGGGTTCAACCCTCTGCCACAACACAGGCCACATTCAAGGTAAAATGCAAACTACCAGGCAGAAACTTCCAATCCCAACTCTTTTTCAGGCATACAAACACATGTGGGGTGTAACTGTTGTCTTTCTTGGTTGTCTAATTCCCAATCATGATTATTCTTTTTCTCTTGCTTCATCGTCATTTTACCATCTCAGAATGAGAATCAGAAACAGCCAAACGAAACAACAAAACATAACCAAGTTTTTAGCATGTGGGTGTACGACATATTTATATGACTTCCTCTTCTCAATTTCAGGTTAGGAAGGAGAAGTTAGGTGACAGAATCACAGCCCTTCATCAGCTCGTTTCCCCATTTGGGAAGGTAAGAGATTAACTTTTCAAATTAAATTAGACCACCATGCTTTTCTCTATAAAAAAAAAAAATCATTGAGTTGTCTAAAATTACCATGATTTTTCTCTTTAACACACCCTTTTTTAAAAAAAAAAATAAAATTGTTAGATAGTCCAAGACTATAATGGTCCCCACTAATCTATATAATACATAATTGAGTATTATTACTGTGTTACATTCAACATAATACATGAAAATGTCACTGAAAAATTCTTATTAAACTAAATGTATGAACTACATTAATTAGAACTGTGCGTTCAGTTTAAAAATAGCATCAACGTTCTTTATGTAGAAACATGTTTAAGAAAACTGGAATTGACCACTTTTTGCAGTCATAATTTTTTCCTTCTCTGGTTCTCTCTCTTCCTTTGCCTTTTTTACATGATATTTTAGAGAAGAAAGAAAAGGTTGGTTTATAGCATAATGTATATAATTATGACTGGGAATAACGCTGTGGTGTGTGTGTGGTATATTTCACTTTTGCAGACTGACACAGCCTCTGTCTTGTTAGAAGCTATTGGGTATATCAGATTCCTTCAGAGTCAAATTGAGGTGATGTTTCTTCTCCACTCTTTACTTTCCCAAACAACCACGAGCCTCTGATGCACGCTGCACGCTGTTAAAGCTTCATTTCACATTCGAACATTGAAATAGATCCAATGCATATATTTTTCACTACAAATATTAAAATACTATAGAAATTGTTATAAAAATTTCAGACGAATATTTAATATAAGTTTTCATATTTGTATTATTCCAATGCAAAAAAAAAAAATTATTAAAGTTCTAAATATTCTCTTTTTTCCCCATCCTTTGATGCAGGCCCTTAGCTTACCATACTTGAGCGGTGGACCAGGGAATGGCAGGCAGCAGAATTCTGTAAGCAAGAGCATAAACCTGTTTCTGGTTAAAAAACTATGACAATTATTTTGTGTGTGTTATTTTTAATCTAATTAAAAACAGTGGATTATCACGATAATGGTATTTATGTTACTTAATTTAAATTGTTTAAATAAAAATTAGCATGTACTTCCTTGTCTTGTTTTATTTGTCTTTTACAATGATGAATGTATGTTAAAAGAAGCTATTAATTACACAAGTTATGATGATACCTTTACTAAGATATGTTTTAATATTTAAAAGTGAGAAATATTTTAAGATGGGAAAGAAATAGGAGCATATATATAAAGCCATTTTTCACGTCCCAAAGCAAGAAGAATAATCACTTTCACTGTCTTCTCTCTCTTCCTATATCTCTTTCCCTTTCTGCTTCCTTCTTCTCTTGCATGTGCACGAGGGTACTAATTAATGAGTAATTATGTGGACACTTATTGAGTGATGATTGTAATTATTTAATTTTAGGTTCAAGGAGAGAAGAATTGTATATTCCCTGAAGACCCTGGTCAGGTATATATATGCTTTTCCCATTGGATCAATTAACTAACCCCCTTAAAAGGTTGCACTTTGAAAGAAACTACACTTTAACCTTACGTTAAAGTGAGAGAAAAAAAACATACAAGTAATTAAAGAGAAATGTAACCAGCTTTATTACATATATTATTGTTTATAACTTAAAAATAAAAAGAAAAAAACAAAGTGGCTTGTTTTATCACAATGGTAAAAGATGCTTACTATATTAAATTCTTATGGTGTTTTACTTTCCGATGCAGCTGCTGAATGAGAACTGCTTGAAAAGGAAAGCAGCAGGAGAACCGGTAAATGTTCTCATAAAGTTCCATTATCTTCTGCCTTACTTTTCTTTTACAATTTTGAAATATATTTTTTAGGGTTTGTTAATGACATTTTTTTAATTATTCTAAACTCACTTGCTTTCAATGTTGCATGGCTAATTAGGATGCTCAAGAAGAACAACAGAAGGGGCTGAGGAGTAGAGGGTTGTGTCTGGTTCCTGTGTCATGCACACTGCAAGTTGGGAGTGACAATGGAGCAGACTATTGGGCCCCTGCCCTAGGAGGGGGCTTTCGTTAGGGCAAGTTTACAACTAGGGCAGCATATACATATAGATATGGTAGCATGCAAAGAGATAAATTCATGGAAATGATATAACATCATGAGCAGTCAATCTGCTAAAACAAATCTAAGGCTGATTGCTCATGATGCTATACTTCATTCCTGAATAAAAATGTGTGCTAGCTAGCAAGTGACAAGTATTTGCCAGCCCTTAGAAGACTTCATAATTCATGCAAATCAAGCTTAGTTTTCTTTATTTTCCTTAGCTTAAGTAAGATGGTGGTACGTACTAATGCGCTATATTTCAATGTATATGCAATATTTGTATGGTTAATCATTTGAATATGCTACCTTTTTAGCAGCATTAATTGAACTGATCCTTGACCATTATGCTCACTTATATATTTCTTGTTACTGTACAACTTAGTATTCTGTCTGTTTGGATCATTACAGAAACTAGGGAAAGATAAAACGTTATCATCATTAACCGTATCGAAGGTTATTATATACGTGCCATGAATAAAGTTCAGCTAATGTTCCTGGGTACTTAGTTCTATAGTGAAGTTGTTGAATCGTTCGTTTTGTGTAATTATTTAAAAAAATTACAATTAAAGTACCGTACTCGTGCTTTTGTAACTCTTTTTAAGTAGTGATCATCAAAAACTTTTGCTTGTTATTCATGTCATTACGGGTTCCCATCTTTCTGTTCCTCGTACGTGGATGAATGGACGTAAAAGTTTTCACATATTCGCTTCAAACACACAAATATACACTCACATGCACTTGTCTATGATTTGTTTTCTTTTACATAAAGATAAAAAAAACCCTATGCTAAAAGATTCAATCACACAAATCCGAATGCACTTGTTTTGCATTTGGTAAAGTTTTGTATAATCCCTAACCCTAGCTATGCAATATGAGTGCGACACTACACCTATTTATAGCTATGTCGGACTCTTGATGTTGGAGGGTAGATTTAAATATGTGAGTATTCAAGGCAAAAAGAAGAACCTAAGTTAGTGAAAAAATTTTATAGCTATAACGCAATAATATTATAAAAATACTATTGCGATAGGGATGTATGCCTAATTTTCATGTTGCTTGAACAATGGTGAGACTTCGATCAATAAAATCACTAGAAACCACAGCACATATGGATTAGTTTATATCATGTCAAATTTTAGTTTTATTTACTAACAAAAATGAAGGCAGGGATTAATAGCCAATAATTAGTGACAAAAACCAACAATTACTTTACAAATTTAAGCCAATAGGCTACTACATATCTACATATAGCCAGGCACATAGGTGATGATCACAATAATTGAAACTTAAAACCCTTTTGCACGAAGCTGTGAAGACACATATGAATCAGCTACCATGGATGTGACAAAACAACTACACGTGACTTGAAATTCTGTATTTATATATGAAATCAACGATATCAAATCTTGCACACAACAAAATATCACAAGGGTCACCGACAACCAAATTACTTCTAACACTATCAAAATACATGTTTTCCTTTCCCTTCAAAAACATCCTTATGCTCATGAATATGTTGATAGAACCTCCTCGTTGGAAAAAAAAACATGGGACCCACAAGGAAAAAAATGTGTTAATTGGGTTTAAGGATTTATTTTAGCATTTTTGAAGAAAGTGTGAGAAAAATATTGGAAAAATTGTGGACGGCACCGGCATAGGGTTGACAAAGCAAAACATGATGTTGGTGGTAAAGAATTAGAGCCAAATATGAAACACCACGCGAGATCTTCGTCATTTCCATTGCCCAATTATTCTTCCTTTTGATCTTCTTAGATGTGACATGCATGCTCCATCATTATTTCTTTCTTGTTCCCCTTTGCATCTCATCCATGTTTCTTGTTTTCTTTCAATTGTTAGCTCAAGTTTCACTTTCTCCTAGGACCTAGCTAGTGTGTTTCAAATAATTGAAGGTTTAAAATGTGTTGCCTTGTTATATAATGAAATTCTTTAAATATTTGACACCAATAAATCATAAATAAATTAATGTAAATAAAAAAAAATAAGTACTTAGTTTGTAATTTTTTTTAATATTTTGTTTTTATATCATTTTTATCTATTTGGAACTTTCAACTTACAATTATCTCGAATAGAATCAAAGGTGAAAAGTCTAAAACAAAAATAACCATAAAAATGAAATTAAAAGAACGTCAATATGCCACGCTTTTATGTTGCGTAGACTTCAGCCCAATAAGTTTGGACCGTGTACTTTCTTGGGCTTTCCGCTTGGCCCGGTATAATATGATGTGATAATACTATGTTATACAAAATATTTTCTATTAAGTAATAAAAATTGTATTATTAATATTCAAAATTTGAACTTAATGCATGTTTATTTTCCTGTCAAAATAATTTAAAAGTTGATTAATTTGAATAATTTTCAATTTTCAGATTTGAAATTCGGATTTGGGACTCAGTATCCCCAATAGAAACACGCACTCACTATATTCCACAAGTGTGATATTGTTGGGCTTTTTGTGGAAGGCTTTTCCCAATCTACCATAGCTTTTGGGCTTCAGCTTTGGGTCATTGATGCATACTTGCTGTCAATTGACCAAAAAGCTAAAAAAAAAACATGAAATTATCTCTTTTGACAAGAAATAAATTTGCCTTATTTGACAAACCAGACTTTGTTTTAGTTGAAATATGGTTCTTAAGAAATTAAGATAGAAGATTGCTAATTAATACGCAATTTCATGTCACATCTCGTACACATAAAATAAAATAAATTGGACTTTTGATTTTACAAGCAATATAAAGTGTTGTTTTAGGATTTTTATAAACAATCTTACATTATTTAAGAATTTAAATATATTTTTATTATTTTTTTAATACTTTTAACAATAAAATCATGATAGAATTCAGAGTTACAAAACAGAAAATATCTCAGGTATAATTCTAGTGATCTTTTCACAATAAAATAACAAAACTGATTAACACCAATAAAATATTTTTATGCAAGTGCTTTATTCGTATCTAACGTAGATTATGAGATACACGTATCTTCCAAATTCCAAGGTTTTTTTTTTTTTTCAACTTATAAAACGCTTGTTATTATTAAAAATTAATTATACATACTTATATTTTAGTATGTGTGATACAGAGGATAAATATTTATTTTATATAGCTAAAGCTTATAATATATAAAAGCTTTAGAATTTATAAGTTATATTATATAATTTATAATACATAAATACTTTTAACTTATAAACTACAAGTCTTTTGAGCATATAAGGTTAATAAAAAAGATCATAAAATGGTTCTCGTTATATCACTTGTCGTTTTGATGATTACCATAGTAACCCCAAAAGAAAGTTCTACATTTGTTTTTATCAAATTTTACATGTGTTTATCAGTCATGATTGATTATTCTCACATCCCACAATGATTTTCCTCTCACTACATAGTTCTCAAAGATAGAGACCTTTTGCAAACTTCTTAAATAATTTTTGTTATAGGACAATAAATAGTTTATTAATAGTTGTATATATATATCAAATTGTTGGAATTCAACCATTTAATAAAAAAAATCTTATTAGATAGTTGACCATTTAACATATAATTATTTTTAACTATAAATGTCAACTATAAAATTAACTAAGTGCAAATATATACAAATTAACTTATATATAAATTAGTTTTATACTATTAAAAGGTAAATTTCACCCTTTTTTATTTTTCTCTTACAAATATTTATAGAAAAGTTTATTCAGATATAACTAAGTTAATATAATAATAAATTCTGTATACTTTTACGAAATAGCTCTACTTTGAAAAAACAAGTTAGAAGCAATTAATTTAATTATCTTATTAAAAACATAAAAAAAAAACAATTCTTTTACTATAAGTTTCGAAATTATATTTGGTTTAAATGACAGATAAGTTAATTTTCAGTGGATCTATTTAGTTTATAACTAAAATGAATTTAGACTTACTTAGTTTATAATTCAAATGAATTTAAATTAAGTCAACTCATAAATAATAAGTCAATTTATGGGAAGACTTATTTTTAAAATTAATAATTAAAATAATAAAAAGGTTACAAAAGAAAATATTAGTTTATTGAAACATTTAGATGTATTAAAGTTTACATATCAAATCACTAAAACTAAAAGTAGAAATTTTATCATTCGTATTTAACACGAGAAAAGTAGTTGAAAAAAGTAGAAATATAATATATGGTTGGTTGAATAAGCACAAGGAGGGAGAATAGTTGGCCTTTGGAATATTTAATTGATTATAAAAGAGGAAGAAAACGAGTACTGCTATTTCCAAAGCAGTCACATGGTTTATATTTTAATCAACTCTAATTAATTTTAGTTTAAACGCCACGAGCAAAATGACATTCTAGTTTAAAACCTTTGTGTGTATTTTAGTTGACCGATTTATGTTCAATGACTGTGTTTTAATCTATAAAAGAAACCTTAAATCTGTTGAGAACTTGAAACACATAAGCATCGAAGAGAATGGAGTTACTAGGTTTAGCAGTGTTGTTACTGGGCAGTAGCATCATGGTAAATGGTGCAGTTTGTGAAGTTTCATGGAGAAAAATCAGCATTATCAATGGTGAGGGACCATACATTGGTATAGTGGTGCCAAATACCTTTGAATTGGATCCTCTTCTTCGATCATCAAGCTTTCTGCCTCATCACAAGTTTCCTTACTTTGATTATGCAGGTAATTAACTTCTTCAACCATGTCTCTTACATACACTAAATTAGTAATATAGTTTTGAGGTATGATTTGTAGAAGGATTATTTTGTAATAGGATTGAAGCACGTGTTTCCATTAATTTTATTCTTTATTTTTCAGAAAAAATACATACACTCAAACCATTTGTATGAACTATGAAATTTCGACACGTTTTTTAAATAGTTTGTGTTGGGTATTTAAGTATGAGTCTAAGTCTTACATTAAATATAAATGAGAAAGTTAGTATCATATAAGAAAGAAGACCCACAAACCTAATGTCTTAAGGTTTTAGGTTGAAGATGATATTATTCTCTTATACGAATTGGACTTTTATCTCATTCTTATTGATCTTTCGGGTGTTTTTCCTTTAGATTTTTCCAACAATTTGTCAATGTATCAGACATGAATCAACATAAATAGCTTCGTAAATCAAAAACAGATAATAAAGTAAACACACAATGCATGCATGTAGCATAACATAATAAAATGTTACAAATTTTCCAAATGTTTGATATTTCCATTTCACAATGCAGGAAAACATTTTCGCATAGGTGTATTGGAAAATAAGAGGGTTGTAGTTGTTATGTGTGGATTGGGAATGGTAAGCATGCTTTTTATTCTATTTTATATAAACTTCTGGATATATTTCTCTTCTTGTTTGTTGAATCTCTTGGTTTGTTTTTGTGCAGCTAAATGCAGGTATTACAACCCAATTGTTGCTTACTTTATTTGATGTGAAAGGAGTTCTCCATTATGGAATTGCAGGAAATGCAAATCCCAAACTCCAGATTGGAGATGTAACTATTCCACAATATTGGGCACACACAGGACTTTGGCATTGGCAGGTACAATTTTTGAGGATAATGTTTAATCTTTATTTGCCTTTTCTCACTATAAACTAATGCATGTTTTACATTTTTGGGCTCACTTTGAAGTGTCTTTTAGCACTGTTTGTTAGAAAAGTATAAACAAACAAACATTGAAATAATCAACTATACATAACTTGATTAGATTTTCTCTAATTTAATTGAGCAGAGGTTTGGAGAAGTAAATGGAGATTTCAGCAAAAAATTTGGTGATCTTGAGTTTGCCGATTACAGTAACAGCACAGATACAAATCTTTTGAACAAATTGTGGTATCAACCAGAAGAAATTTTCCCTGTGAATGGAATTCCAGAAGCTAGACAAGAGATTTTCTGGGCTCCAGTTGACAAGACTTACTTCAAAATTGCAGCAAAGCTCAAGGTAATTAAGTTAACTAAACTCCACTTAATTACCATCTACCTATAATTAACTTGTTAACAAAAGCTCAACAAAGAAACTCATTATGGAATACTTATTTTGTACAGAATGTTAAATTGGAGAGTTGTGTGAACACAACATGTTTGCCAAGGAAGCCTATTGTGAGAAGAGTAGAGAAAGGAGTAACAGCTAATGTGTTTGTTGACAACAAAGCTTATAGAGAATTTTTGCACTCCAGATTTGATGCAACTCCTGTTGATATGGAAAGTGCTGCTGTTGCATTAGTGTGCCTCCAACAAAAGAAACCCTTCATTGCCATTAGGGCATTATCTGATTTAGCTGGTGGAGGTTCTGCATTGTCCAATGAAGTAGATGTGTTTGCCTCTTTAGCATCCCAGAATTCATTTGAAGTTCTTGTCAAGTTCATCACCCTGTTAAATTAGTATCCTAGTGTCTCTAAAAGTTAAAGCAAGGGGTTTCAAATAATGTGTTACCAATTCATAAATGTTGTTTACACCATTGTGTAGACTTTGCTTAGTGAGGTAATATTTTTATGATTTATTGTTGTATTTATAATTCATTACAAATGTTCTGCACAATTCTTATTATACAATCTAAAATATTTTTTTTATATTTTGAATATGTAATTAAAAGAATTATATTCTAAATTACAAATCTAAAATATAAAAAAAAAAGAAGGTAAAATGTACTTAAGAGGTGCAGCAAGAAAATACGGAGGTGCAGCAAGAAGAATACGATTAAACTTTAAAATAATATAATACTTTAACTTATAAACTACAATTATTTTGAGATATAAGGTTAATAAAAAAAAATCATAAAATAGTTCTCGTCGTTTTGATGATTATCATAGTAACCCCAAAAGAAAGTTCTGCATTTTTTTTTTTTATCAAATTTTATATATCTTATTAGTCATGATTGATTATTCTTACATCCCACAATGATTTTCCTCTCACTACAAGATAGAGAGACCTTTTGCAAACTGCACCAATATTTTTTTGTTATAGGACAATAGACAGTTTATTGATTACCCTTTTTTTAAGAGAAAGGGATAGAAACGTAATTCACAGTTGTATGTATAAAATTGTTGAAATTCAACCATTTAATAAAAAATTCTTATTAGATAGTTTTCAAATTAGCATATAATATATTTTTAACTATAAATAAATGTCAACTATAAAATTAACTAACTACAAATATATACAAATTAACTTATATATAAATTATTTTTATTTTATTAAAAAGTAAATTTCATCTTTTTTATTTTTCTTTTTTACAAATATTTATAAAAAAAATATTTAAATATATATATATATATATATATATATATATAAGTTAATATAATAAATTCTGTATGCTTTTACCGAATAGCTCTACTTTGAAAAAACAATTTAGAAGCAATGAAGTCATTTATCTTATTAGACACATTTAAGAAAAACAATTCTTTTACTATAAGTTCCGCAATTGGATTTGGTTTAAATGACAGATAAGTTAATTTTCACTCGATCTATTTAGACTCAAATGAATTTAAATTAAGTCAACTCATAAATTTATGGGTAGACTTGTTTTTAAAAATTATAATTATAATTTTAAAAAAGTTATAAAATAATATTAGTTTATTGAAACATTTAGATGCATTAAAGTTTACACATCAAATCATTAAAACTATAAATTGAAATTTATCATAAAAAATAAGTATTTCTGTAATTTAAAAAAAAAAATCTTTTAAATCAAGTCAAATTGAGTTGCTGGTTGATATACATCATGACTGAGACAAAAAAAAATTATTTATTTAAATATGATCAAGGTGAATCAACATAATTTTTTTCTTCTTGGTTCCTTGTTACACCAAGGAGGTAGAATAATTGGTGTTTGGAATATTTAATTGATTACAAAAAGAGTAAGAAAACGAGTAGGTTCCTTTTGCCAAATGGAATCATGGTTTATTTTTTAATCAGCTCTGATTAATTTTGCTTTAAACGTCACCAGCAAAATGACATTTTAGTTCAAAATTTTATGTGTATTTTATGTTTTACGTGGTTGACCAATTTATGTTCTATGATTGTTGTTTTAATCTATAAAAGGAGCCTTAAATCTGTTGAGAACTTGAAAGACATAAGCATTGAAGAGAATGGAGTTACTAGGTTTAGCAGTGTTGTTACTGGGCAGTAGCATGATAGCAAATGGTGCAGTTTCTGAAGTTTCATGGAGAGAAATTAGCATTATCAATGGTGAGGGACCATTCATTGGTGTAGTGGTGCCAAATACCTTTGAGTTGGATCCTCTTCTTCGATCATCAAGCTTTCTGCCTCATCACAAGTTTCCTTACTTTGACTATGCTGGTAACTTTTTCAACCATGTCTCATTCATACACTCAAACCATCTGCATATAATGTTAAACTATGATGTTTATCAATGTCTTACACGTATAGGACACTCACAGTCTCTAGAAACATAAACTGCTTTTTAAATCAAAACAGATAATAAAAGTAAACACACAATGCATGCATGTAACATAATATTTCACAATGCAGGAAAACATTTTCGCATAGGTGTATTGGAAAATAAGAAGGTTGTAGTTGTTATGTGTGGATTGGGAATGGTAAGCATGCTTTTTATTCTATTTTTATATAAACTTTGGTTATATTTCTCTTTTTGTTTGTTGAATCTCTTGGTTTGTTTTTGTGTAGCTAAATGCAGGTATTACAACCCAATTGTTGCTTACTTTATTTGATATGGAAGGAGTTCTCCATTATGGAATTGCAGGAAATGCAGATCCTAAACTCCAGATTGGAGATGTGACTATTCCACAATATTGGGCACATACAGGACTTTGGCATTGGCAGGTATAATTTTTTAGGATGATGTTTGATCTCTTTTGCCTTTTCTGACTATAAACCAAGTTGAGATTTTCTCTGTTTATGCATGTCTAACATTTTTGGGCCCACTTTGAAGTGCCTTTTAGTACTGTTTGTTAGAAATGTATAAACAAACACACATTGAAATAATCAACTATACATAACTTGAGTGGATTTTCTCTAATTTAATTGAGCAGAGGTTTGGAGAAGTAAATGGAGATTTCAGCACAAAATTTGGTTATCTTGAGTTTGCCGATTACAGTAATAACACAGATACAAATCTTTTGAACAAAGTGTGGTATCAACCAGAAGAAATTTTTCCTGTGAATGGAATTCCAGAAGCTAGACAAGAGATTTTCTGGGCTCCAGTTGACAAGACTTACTTTAAAATTGCAGGAAAACTCAAGGTGATCAAGTTAACTAAACCCTGCTTAATTACCATTTATCTATAATTGACTTGTTAAGAAAAGCTCAAAAAGAAACTCATTATAGAATACTTATGTTGTACAGAATGTTAAATTGGAGAGTTGTGTCAACACAACCTGTTTGCCAAGGAAGCCTATTGTGACAAGAGTAGAGAAAGGAGTAGCAGCTAATGTGTTTGTTGACAACAAAGCTTATAGAGAATTCTTGCACTCCAGATTTGATGCAAGTGCTATTGATATGGAAAGTGCTGCTGTTGCATTAGTGTGCCTCCAACAAAAGAAACCCTTTATTGCCATTAGAGCATTATCTGATTTAGCTGGTGGAGGTTCTGCATTGTCCAATGAAATAAACGTGTTTGGCTCTTTAGCATCCCAGAATGCATTTGAAGTTCTTATCAAGTTCATCACCCTGTTAAATTAGTAGCCTAGTGTCTTTCTTAAAATTAAAGTAAGGGGTTTCAAATAATGTTACCAATTCATAAATGTTGTTTAAACCATTGTGTAGACTTCTGCTTAATGAGGTAATATTTGTATGATCTATTATTGTATTTATAATTTATTAGAAATGTTCTGCGCAATGTTTGTATGCCTTTAATTTTCTTTTTGACGTTTATAGTCTTAGAACAGAATGTAAGTTCACAATATTTGAATTTTTGGTAGGATGAATTGGAACTTTATCTGTGGAATCTATCACTTCATTTCATTTATTACAAATACTTTTCTGTGGCTTACCTATAAGAATTATGTATGTCATTCACATCATCATCTTTCAACACTAAAACCTGGGTTCTGATGTTTAAACATCCAACACATTCAGCTCAACAACCACTATGACATAAGGGTAAAGAATTCTAACAATCAATTTTAAAGACGCTTGGCCACATAGAAAGTGCAAAGCGACCTTTCTTGACTATATTATTTCGAAAATCATAATTCTAAACAAGATGGCGTCCGCATTGCGAAAATAGATTGCAAGAAATACGAGAAAAAAGTAAAATAAATGAGATAAGCTATCGTTATCATTGAATATAAAACAATATAAAAGAAGGCAATTGTGAGGGGAGGGGGTGAATAATAACAGACTTACACAAGGAACTACAAACCAAGGATCCATTTGAGGAAACTATTAGACTAAGAATCAATCATCAGATACTAAATCAACGAACTTAAAAGCACAATTTCAACTACATTTGTTCACAGGAATGCAGAACCAAGACAAACACAAATCAAAATCGAAACACCATGCTTCTCAACAAGTACTGGATTGTTTAGTGATGAAATACGAGGATGAGAGCTAGACAGAGAGAGACAAACAAGCAAGAGAGAAAGAGTTCGTCGAGATTCAGAGAAAGGTGTGCAGGAAACTTTAAATTTACATCTTTTTGTCCCTTGTGTTGCATCTAAGTTAACATCATACAGCTAAATAGACAACCAGGAAATAGGAACAAGCAACCAACTTATAAAACTCTCAGGAGGACAACATCCCAAAAATGACAAAATAAATGAAACTCCCTCTGCTCTCGTCTGAATTACCAAAAAATTATTGGTCAATAACGAAAATATAACACACTCACACCACTATTCATAATAACATCAATCAATTTCGATATAAATTTGATTTTGATTCCAAAAGCTTCACATCCCTGTCCAATACCATGTAACATATCCTAAAAAGTACTATAGTCAAAAAGTTAAAACATTCTTATACAACAAATCTATATGTAACATATCTTCCAGCAGTTTCACTCGACCGGATAATCTTCACAGCTTGACCACGTTTCAATCCATAATATCTTGCTACAGGATCTGTCACCTGAATCCTAGGTAGCTGAGATCCAACCCACAAAATTAAGAAAAAGGGCACCATGTCAGCGTCAACAGAAATTTGAAAAACAACACTAGATATGCAACCCAAAACAAAAACAGAAATAAACTAGAGTTTAATTTTTAATTCACTGTCAGTGTTACAACTTTCACACTCTCAACCAGTCTAAAAACACACTAAATATGAATTTTAAAGTAATCATTGCAAACATCAACAATCTTACGACAATTGACAATTGGATAATAATAATAAAGTAAAAAACTAATGCATTATAATTAAACTCAGACAAAAATTTGAGTAACACACTAAATTAATTGCAAAACTCAAACAAAACAAAAAAAAAATGTTATTTCAGTTACTGAAATTTCTGATCATCCATCATTTTAACACCAAGGGGGGCTCTCAAACAGTTGTTCTTTGAAATTATACAATCTCAAAGAAAATTCTACACGGCACCCTAAACATTTTCACAAAACGAAGACAGATACCAACCTGAGTTTCTTTCACAGTGTATCTCTCAATCAAGGTTTTTTTCTCAGCATCAGTGAGAACCTGATGTTCAGGGACAAGCTCATGCTCTTTAATATTCACCAGCAGCTCCGCCTCCTGAAACAACACTCCAACATAAAACTCACATTCACAAAGCACAAAATCAAAAAAAATAAAAAATTCTCCATATAACAGTATACCTAGAAACAAACATAATAATCAATATATCATGCCTTTAAATAGCTTCCGTGTTTTAATTAATCACATGCAACGTTTACTGATTAAAAAAATGTTATCTTTTACCAAAAAAACACTATCAATGAACGACCATAAAACCCTAAAACCCAATAAATTAAAACAAACAAGAGATGAAAAAAACACCCTAAAACCCGAATACCCGACCCGTATGAACGACTGGGACGGGTGAATTTGAATCAAACATCGAAAGAGAAAGAGAGAGGGAAGTGAACCTGAAAAACCTCCAAGTGAAATTTGGAGGAGATTTCACTGATGCAGGTTCTGGCGAAGGGAGTGAGGTTGGTCTGAGTGACGAGAATGGCTCTGAAGACGTTTTCGGAGTTCATGCGGTTAGTGTATGTCTTCATGGTTTTGACGCCGACCTTGGCCTCCTCCGGGAAGAAGACGTAGATCTGGTCGGAGGAGTTGTCCTTCTTGGACTTGTTGATAACGAGATCCTCACGCTTCATGTGCTCCCCGTACTTCGATTTGAACTCGTGCTTCGACATGTTGATCTCGAAGTCTCCCACCAGATACCCTCTGTCCCTCAGCATCTGCATCACCGTCTTCCTGATTCGGTAGAGCCTCGATACTTCTTCATCCGTCAGCACCATCTTCTTCACTCTGCTCTCGCTCCCAAATCTTCTTCTTCTTCTTCCTTAGGGTTCTTCGTTTGCCCTAAAGTTACCTCTTTTAAATCGCAGGGCGTAATCGGCTCCAAACCCTAAGTTTTTGGGTTAATTAGTTTATACATATAAAGATAGAATGAAAATAAATCTATATATCTTTAAATTGTATTATTCATTATAAATTATATTATGTAATCGTGATAATTAACGGGTTTAAAATGAATATACATATTTTCATCAAATTAATCGGTTATATAATTAAATTTTGTATGAATTTTCATTTTATATCATTTATATAATATGATAAGTATTTATTTAATTTTGTGGAATATTTTTTATATATATTTATTTCGTTAATAGATTAATGTGTATATATATATATATAATTAATATGAATGTGTAATCAAAATATACTTATTATCTTACACCAGTCATGATTCTAATCAGTAGTGACTGTCATTTGAATATTTCAAATTTTTATTTAATTTAAAATATTTTCCATTATCAGTTTATATGTATATTTTTAAGTTATATGGATACACAAATATATTTATGATTTTTTTAAAAGATACTACCAATATATAAATTAATATGTATTTACATTCACAACACAACTCATTATACGAGTCCATATACATATATATATATATATATATATATATATATATATATATATATATATATATCTTTATTAATATTCTAATATTAATTAAATACTTTATATACCATTTTTTAAAATTATGTTAAATATATTAATTATGGAATTTACTAATTATTAAAAACATTATCTAATTGTTTTTAAAAAGATAAATTTAATAACCTGTATAACTTAAATAAGAAAAAATTTAGTCAATGTGCATGATGAACTGATCAACTTGCAATTATCAACATTATTTTCATAACGACTTTCACATCAAAATATTTCCTATTTTATTTAAAAAAAAAAAACTATTTTTTTATACCACCGCTGGTGTCTCCACTGAGCCTCCTCGCTTCCAGAATCTTCCACGTTAGCAGTTCTTACAATCTCGGATTGGCTAAAACACGTCACTGTTTGCTATATAATTTGGATCCATTTTGTGAAACAACAACAAAAACACAACACAAATTCATAGTACACCGTTTCCTTCTTCATCATCGTTGTGAAAATGGCTCCAATTGCTGTGGGAGATGCTATTCCAGACGGCATTTTGGCTTATTTGGATGATGAAAACAAGCCCCAAACTGTTTCCATTCACTCTCTTGCCGCTGGCAAGAAAGTCATCATCTTTGGTGTTCCCGGTGCCTTCACTCCTACTTGCAGGTCCTCACCTCCCCTTTTCTCTTTCTGCATTTAAATCTTCGTATTTGGATCATAAAAGTTTAAATAAACGGAAATACTTTCGTGGGTACCCCAGATTCATCTATTTTACCCCCAAAGTTTCAGTCTTTTTAAGGAAATTTGAACTGTTGTTTTGTTGATTCAAGAGAATTTGCAACCGGGGTACTCAAAGTACTCTTCTTTTTGAATTGGGTATTGGAGGATATGTTGTTAGATGGGGCGTTGGATCCCCAATTTTGGAGGGTGTTTTGCTGTTTCCATTGTTGCGAGGTTTTTGGTTCATAAAGTAGAGATGGTGGTATTTGAAGATTTTGGTATTGATCTCTGACTTTGTAACAGCTTGAAGCACGTGCCCGGCTTCATTGAGAGAGCAGAAGAGCTGAAAGGAAAGGGTGTGGATGAAATAATCTGTATCAGTGGTAAGTGTTATGTATAAACATATCACGATTTCCCCTCCACTTATATGCATGCAAGTAATTGCGCTTTTTTTACTACTTCAATGTGCAATTCAAGAATATGAAAGGGGTTGCTGATTGGTTAATTTGTTCAATCAATTGACATTGATGGCTTAGATTACTGTAGTATGTATTGACTTGCGTTTTGAAAATTCTTCCCAATTCTTAGTGTTGTATGATTTAATCTAAACTTCCAAGTTACTTCTTGAGCCCAAAAGATGCCTCCAAGGCTCCAATACCAGGTTTCTTTCTAGAAATGGATTCCTAAATCCAAATAGCTTGTTGCCTGGTTGTTAATATACTAACCAACGACTGATTTTGATTTGTTTTTATGATCTTTGAAACTGGAAAAGCTTGTATGCAATGATTTGGATATTGAAACTGTTTAATTTGCAGCTATGATGAATAAACGACCTTGGTTATTTACTGTGCAACTTTATCTTGATGTTCAGATACATATATATAGATTGAATTGTACAACAGTTTATCACAAGGACTTGGCTAGTTACAACCTCTATAATGTGGCCATGATGCAAGTAACCAAAGTGTTGTTGAAGATAGATATAGTTTGTGAAGTAGCTAATTTGAAGTTTCCTTTGATTTTGTAGTGAATGACCCCTTTGTGATGAACTCATGGGCCAAAACGTTCCCAGAGAACAAGCATGTGAAGTTCCTTGCTGATGGTGCTGCCAAATACACCAACGCCCTTGGGCTTGAGCTTGACCTCACTGAGAAGGGGCTTGGTGTTCGGTCTAGGAGGTTTGCTCTGCTGGTGGAAGACCTCAAGGTGAAGGTTGCCAATGTTGAAAGTGGAGGAGAGTTCACTGTCTCCAGTGCTGAAGAGATCATCAAGGCTCTCTAAACCCTTCACTTCTTCCTCATAGCTGTGTGGCTTGGTTCTTTCATGTCTCTAATGTGTTTGTGACTCTTTTGATGAACAAAGTTTTAGTTCAAACAGTTTCATAGGTGTAATTGTGTTCTTTGCTTTCAGAAGGGTATGATGTGGTGCATGCATGTTATGGAAATAAATAAACTCTCTAGTTTGAAGTGTTTTGGAGTTGAAAAAAGATTCACCTAAGTAACATGTTTAACTTTTTCTCTCTTGCAATTATGTTTCACTTCTCAAGTAGCATGTTCTTAGCAGTTTCTCTTAATTCTCTATCAAACAAATGGTGAAAATATTTGATGTTCTTCTCTATTCTCTCCTTAAATCTTTTTTTTATGACAACATAAACTTGTTAACTGAGCAGCAACTTGCAAACATGAATTCAATTTACTGTCTGTTTGGGAGAATCCGAGGATATTAAAAAAAAAAAAAAAACTCTTAAATACTGGAAAAGGAAATTACAAGATGAACATTCAATTTACTGTCTGTTGGGAAAATCCAAGGGTATTTAAAAAAAAAAAAAACTCTTAAATAGTGGAAAAGGAAATTACAAGTAAAATGTGAGAATATTATTTGTCCTATTCATTGTTCGAAGTGGGGAATTTAATACAGAGAAGTCGAATTCCCAACATGAAATAATACAAGAAAAAAGGTTTATTGGGTAAAAGTTTCACCAGATGTACCCTACCAATATTTTATTTGCTGCATAGTTTTTTCTTTATCAATTGGGAATAGTTTTTTCTTTAAAGAATGTAATAGATCATACAAAGTTATATTTAACAAACAAGTTCACGTGTTACGTCATAAGTTTAATAAAAATTTTGTCATCTTATTAAATAAGGTTTTAGGCCACAATTCTAAATACAGAATTCAAAAGCTTCTGCTGAAAAAAAAAATTAAAAAAAACTATCCCTTACTTAGTAGGATCTTGAGATTTGTGTTGAGTGCATTTAAAAAGATAAGAACAAACATATTGTTATTTTATTCCATTAAGCTTGAGTGACTCTAATTTATTTTGTATATTGTCAGACAATTGAGATATAGATTAATTGAGATTATAGTATTGTTCATAATATGTTTTGTTTTATGCTTTAGGCATTGTGTAATTTTAAGAAATTAGTGGTATTATTTTGAGGGTGTATTAATTCTAAAGTAAATTATAATGCTAATTTTTGAAATTTTTCAAAATATATTAACACCGTTCGTTATTTTTATTCTTATAATAATCTCCCTCGTAGAAATAAATGTCATATTTTTAAAATTTAAAAAAATGTGTGTAAAATATAAAATAGGGTGATAATACAATATTTTAAATACATGAATAATTTTATGTAAAAGAAATAATTTGAAGCAACCTCAAAGATTGTCACGGTAATGGATCCTTAAAGAAATATTTTAATTTATTATTTGCGGAGTCTGAGATTGCGACAAAACAACAACTTCAAACGGTTCAATAAATTTGAATCTGTCGGGAACTGAGTTTTTCTTTTTCCTATTATTATTATTATTGTTGGTGCTTAACATCATCCTCATTTTCCTTTCTATTTTCTTCACCAAATTCAGATTAAGGGCTAGATTAATAGTTAATGCACCGAAATAAGTGCAAACAAATTACCTATACAAAATTGGTGTTTGATAATAGACTTTGAAAACAAACGAACAAGTATTGACATGTGTGCATTTTGTTCGTCGTTTGTGTTCTGTCACTACTGCACAAAACAACTTTATTCATGTCTCAAAATTGGAATTCTTCTTCTCCAAGTAATTATGGGTCAAAAGCGAGATTGCCTAGAAAACAGTACACAGTTTAATACTATACTTGTTTTACTGTGTGGATTGTTAGTTTTATAGTAAAAACAAAATTTTCTTGGAGAAAACGGATTAAGGGTAAAATAAAAAAGGAATTTTTATGCAAAGAAAAAGAACTTGCATGATATTGAAATTATTTGCAATATGATTTTTGGCAGGCCCAGGATCTAGTTGGAATGTGGAAACAGTGATTTGAATTTGCAGAAGTAAGTATTGTATGGTGGAGCAAGTAATGAGCAGTAATCAGTCACTAATGAGATGTAGTTGGAAACGAGAGGTTTGGTTTAGCTGAGCTAGAAGCAGCATGCATAGGTACCGTTTGATAGAGGGCCCCAATAGGGCAATTCAAAAAAATTTCTGTTGGATTTGAAATTTATTGAGGGGGATGAAAAAGTGTAGCAACAACAACGAACACAGCATCATTTGACCAAACTAAACTAAACTATTAGTATATATGCATTGCAGCTCATCTCTTTTTCCCTCTCACTATTTTTATATTGCTTGTTTCTTGAAAGTATAAGGAGGCTCTTTTCTTTTCTCTCTACTACCTATTTATTTATCTGTCTCATCTCACACCCCCTTTAATGTAAACAGAGAGAGACCACACTTTCTTAGTTTCAAACTCAACTTTTGAGGGTCTTTTCTGTCTTGGTCTGTTGCAGCTTAACCTCGGTTTAGTTAACAGTGTTCAGATGATGAATGCTTCAAAGTTCATTAAATGTGTCACCGTTGGAGATGGAGCTGTTGGGAAAACCTGCATGCTCATTTGCTACACCAGCAACAAGTTCCCCACTGTAAGTCCCTTGAGAAAACTCAGACCCCTCCACCAAAGATGCTTTTTTTATCCATTAGACTCTCTTGTTCTTTTACCATTTTTTAGCTTTGGAGGTGTTTCATCTGAAAGGTGCTTTCTATTCAAACTCACACTGTATTGGTATCTGGGCTCTTGTTTCAATGTGTTGATGTTTTCACTATCTTTGTTTTATTTGTCCAAGATTCAAATGGTGTGGTGATGAAACCCTTCACTTCTTATCATCTAGCTCACTATTTTTTTTTTCTCTTTTATTTTTTGGGTTGTAGGATTACATACCAACAGTATTTGATAATTTTAGTGCCAATGTGGCTGTGGATGGAAGTATTGTCAATTTGGGGCTATGGGACACAGCAGGTACTAGGAGCTTCCCACTTGAGCTTTCATGGTCCAGAAACTGCGTTTTGATTGTTCACCATCCTTTAACTTTGGATACATTTTTTCACTGTTTTAAAGGCCAGGAAGACTATAGCAGGTTGAGACCACTGAGCTACAGAGGAGCAGACATTTTTGTCTTGGCCTTCTCACTTATTAGCAGAGCTAGCTATGAAAATGTTCTCAAGAAGGTTCATATATATCTTTGCTTTCTCTTGTTTTCTATGTTATCTCTTCTCTCTAGTTTTGGATTCAACATTGCAGAAAGTGAGTATTTTCCTTTAGGCTTCCTATGATGGGGGGATAAAAGGAAAACAGAAATTAAAGAAGAAAGTTTATGATGAGAAATTGAAAATATTTTTTCTGTGGGAGTGTACATAAAACCGAAATGAAGGGAAACATTTTCTATTTTACTGTGTCCTTCCTTTTCACATTTTCCTTTTTGAAAAATGTCGTTTGCAATAGTTGTGTGGCTGTGCTATTCAATTTTTGAGATTTTAGAAGCACTCTCTCTTAAAAACTATTTAAAGCAATAATGAAAGTGTACTTCATATATCAATAGGCTTAACATGCAAATAAGATCTCAGGACAGAGAAATCAAGTTGAATAATGAGAGTGGTTGATTGAAAGGACCTCCAATGATCATTGGTTTACGTTCACTCTCCTGTCTTTGATTGATATTTGCATGCCTTTGTTGATTTTTGGCTATTGATGGCTACATAAAGAGAGGGAAAAGAAATAACTATAGCAAATTAAAGAGGAAAAGCTAGAAACAGGAAGGATGGAGAGAGACAGTGGAACAAACATGTTCAATCTGATCCAAAAAAAAACAAACTACAATTGTAGCAACTGAATTAATAAACAGTTATTTTACATTTCATAACTACTCTATTGTTTACTTCAAAGAAATTTAAAAAACAAAATGTTTTGAATGAGAATTTTTTCTTAAGATGATATTTTGTAGGCCCATATTCCAACAAACCCTAATTCTGTAGTTGTTAGATTGTTGTTTAGGCCTGTATGTATCTTTACTACCATAGAACATGCAAGTTTTCATTGTATTAGCCTATTAGGAGTTATCAATAATGGACAGTTTTCAACAGAGCATTTATGTGCACTTAAACTTTTGCATTTATGCCCCCATAACGCAGTAGTTATTCATTTCCTCCTTTTCTCTTTCAGTGGATGCCAGAACTGCGTAGATTTGCACCAAATGTTCCAATTGTTCTTGTTGGTACAAAGTTAGGTAAGCAGAGTTTTTTAATTTTTTATGTTAATTATTGGGGGAAGAAGTTAATGACATAACGTACTGAATTATTGATTTTAGATCTTCGTGAAGACCGGGGTTATTTGGCTGATCACATGGGATCTAATGTCATAACATCTGCTGAGGTTTACATCTTTAATTTGCTTCCTTCATTTTATTTTATTTGATAAGTATGAAGTAATTTATGTATTATGTTTATAAGTAAAGAAAATGATACCATTTACCAATCATGGCACATTGCTAATAGGGGGAAGAACTGAGGAAACAAATAGGTGCAGCAGCTTACATTGAGTGCAGTTCGAAGACTCAACAGGTAGTGGGTTTAAATTTAGTTAGTTTAATTTTTATGCACTATCAGATATCATTGTTGCTATGACTTCTAAAATTTATAGTTAAAGTGTGAATAAACTTGATATAGACGATGGTTTATTTGTATTTAAACTTATTGCTGTATTTTGCGTGATTTAGAATGTCAAAGCAGTGTTTGATACTGCAATTAAGGTTGTTCTCCAACCTCCAAGGAGGAAAGAAATGGCTAGGAAGAAAAGGCATAGAAGGTCTGGTTGCTCGTTTGTGTAAGTCCCTTGCTCCCATACTTTTGAAGCATACTTAAAATCATTGATCTCTGCAAAGCATTTGGTGGATGGATCCATGATATGATAGTGTGTAATTTAGGAGACCTTCCTGATAAAGAAATGAAACTGCTAGGCTAGGTGATGTTGCTACTTGTGCAGTGAAATATTCTGATGATTGGACAAAGTTAAATAGGCTTTGATACCCCAAAAAAGGAAAGAAAAGAAAAACACTGCACAAAAAGACCATGGCGCTGAAGGAGCATTGAATAGGGATTAAGATCATTCCCTCTGAAGGAGTATTTGAATGCCCTTGACCTTAGATCACTTCTCAGGCTTGCTATATCTTAAGATGGAATAGGAGAAGCACATAACTGATCATAAAGCGTTCTGTTATTATTTTGCTTGCAAATTCCTATCATTCTTGCGGAAATTTTATGACAAGCACATGATTTAACATACGGAAACATTTGATTATATGTTAACATATCTTTTCTTACTGTCTGACAGAAGTATTGTGTGTGGAGGCTGTGCTGCTTAACACACATTTATTGCACCGTCACTTTTGACATGGATGTTATTTTGCAAGAGCTTCAAGGTCTAAGTGTGGAAACCCTGACATCTGATCACAATTTCTAAGTGTACCCTTATGCTTGTTTTGTAACTGATGTAAGATAGTAATATCTAGTTATTTCCTCTTTACAAGACCCTATTTAGACACTGAAGGGAATTTTTCATTCTCTCAGTTGTTACTTAGGCATGTAATGTATTTATCATTATATATCACCAAATCATAATGAACCTTTGTTTTTTTCCTTTGAATTGTGCTTCATGCCCCTATAAAACTTTTCAGAGGATATATAATGATATAATGAGTTCCTAGAAAACAATGCGGAACAATTTTTCATTCCTTGGCATTTTGCATCATTAGAATAAAAAAAACATCCACTTATGACTTTTTCTGAGTTTGCACTGCATTTTCATGTGTTGGTTGTTATGAGTATTGAATCTGAGTGCAATTATGGTTGCAGTAGTATGGTACTTTTGGTTAGGAGAATTATAAATGAGAAGTGAGACAGTCAATGAAGGAGTATGTGTCCCTGTTGAATCTCCTGCAGCCTGCAAAGCCTATGTTTTTACTTTTTAAAGTCACTGGTCCTTTCTGGTGAGTTTGAAAGGGTGGCAGAAAGGGGAGTGTGGCCTTTTGGCAAAGACTTGTGGTTGGTTTACCTCTTTGAGGAGCCCATGTGACCACTTGTCTTCACTGCTGTAGGGCCTGTTGCACCTTCTGGGAGTTATGTCTCATGTGCCAACAATTTCTAAAGGACCCCACTGAGCCTCATCACACTGATGTTGCTGTATCATAAATAACAAAGTGGGGACCTCATTTTGAAAAGTCAGATTATTCATGCATGGTTTTGGTACAACAAGGGTATTATAGAAGGAAACACCAAAATCAGTAAACTGTGAAAAACCATAGTGTGCAAAATTTGTTTTTTTCAATTCAAAATGCATATCAAGAAAACTATATGATATTCTTTTGGTAGTCAAAGATAGAGTTTAGAGATATGAGACTTTAGATTCATGTCTTCTCATTACAGTTAAAAGTACTTTGTGATTTCTAATCATGTCACCTCTTTTGTGAGCAATAATAGATTATGGAACATCAAAGCATGTTTCACAGAACAATCTATATTCTCATGTCACCTCTTTCAAATAACCAAAAAGAAAGAAAAAATCACCACCGCATGTCATGCATGGCTTTTTGGAAGTACACTACAAAAGAAAATTTATATAGAAAATTGAAAACAGCATCATAAACACTTATAATACTGAATTTAGTTTTTTCCTTTTTCATAGTACAAATTCTAGGACGAAATTGTCAAGTATTGGGACAATTGTACAGGTATTTAAAGCAGGGTACTGTTTCTAACTAGTACATGTTGAATAGCTTAAAGATGGAGAAAGTGGTTTGATTGCAAAAATTAAAAATAATATTTGAAAGTGAGCTTTCATCAGCGATTTCTCCATGTCTTCACTGCTTAAAGACTTTGGATTCTTTCTTATTGAATTCCCAACAATAATCAAGCAAGAAAATATAAAAATAAAATTGTAAAATACTTTTATTAATATTAAAGATTATATTAGGAGAGTCTAACCCAATACAGGTTATGAGTTATACATGTAACAATTTCTATTAATAAAACCTAAGTTAAAGAATCTATATATGAAATCTAGGTTAAAGGAATAACAAAAAATCGTTTAAGATAAGATAGTTACAACAAATACAATGTTTAACTAGTTTTAACATTATTAGACACTCTTAAATGAAATATATTTCACTTTCTTCCATCATACATATAATTTAACTAGAGTTCGTTATTAGATTCTAAACATGATTTAAAGTCAATTATCATAAATCTTAGTCTTGACATCAAAAGAAAAAGTTCTCAACATTATCTTCTTTATCTTTAAACGTAAATTAATTTACTTTAAACACCATTTAAAATCTTAATTTTGACAAGAACTTCCTGTTATCTTTCGTCATCTCATTAGCCACAAAAACATGCACGATATGTTATTCTTTTTCTCCTAATTAGCCATTTTTCCGTTCAAAATCTTTATCATTTCTCTTGATTCTTAAACTAATATAATTAAACATATTGATTGATAAAAAATTTTCTGTTGAACTCTAAAACATATTTCACTTCTTGTAATAATATTTCTAAAAAAACTATAAACTCATTACTTAAGCAATATTATTTTTTCCAGACATTTCAACACTTTCGTGACAAATTTTATTACGGTGATATTAATAATAAAATAATGTTGTTTGAAACAAAATAATGATAAATTAATATTATTTTTTGGATCATGTCAATACTTTTATTATATATTAATAAATTATGTTAAAACTGAAAAATATAATAACAAATCAGTAGAAATTTTGAATAATAATAATAATAATAATAATAATAATAATAATAATAATAATAATAATAATAATAATAATAGTTAACAGTACACGTATGAGTTACTTATTAAAGTAATTGATGAAAACTATTTATGATATTTTATTTTCAAATTTATGTATTATGTTAAAGGAGAAAATGTTTTCGCATTTATTTTAGAAGATAATAAATGTGAATTAAAAAAAAGTTCACAGAAAAACGTCAAAAAACAGTGAAAGAACAAAAACCATAGTCTTTTCTTGATATATAATCGTGCTAAATAGTTGAATTTTTTTTTATCAAAGATAATAAAAATCAATTTGACAGAGAAAATAAATTTACTTGAGTTTGATATAATTACCACAAATAATAAAAAATTCTTCAAATACTTAGGACGATTATATATTTATATAATTTTAGTTCAGTACTATTAATTAATTGAAACAATTTTATTCCAACTAATCTATTCCAATTGGAAAAAGCTCGAACTACTGTATCTTTGACATTTACCCACCAATCACAAATCAACTATTAATAAATAGTTTGCATCAATTATTTTACAGAATAGCTTGTTTCCAATGTACTTTTTTTTATGTAATTAGTAATATAATATTATAAAGTTTTTTTTGGTTATTCATTATGCATAGTAAAATTATTTATTGTGCTGGTTAATTTAAAAATTATATATTCGACCATTTATAGTTGATGGATACTATAGTAAAATACAATAATAACTATCACAATCGAGTTTTGTGACTGAAAATGTGGTTAATCAATTTATATTTATGACGTAAAAACGTATTGTTTCCTTAAATTATTAGTAAATAGTGTATCTGCTAGCTTCTATAACTTTAGATTATCACAAATAATCATGTATGATAAGTTTATTACTTACACAACAATCATACTATTTTTTTAGTTAAATAACAGTATAAATTTCTTCCACTAACCATACATAGACATTAAACCTTTAAATTAAATAAAAATTAAATATGTTTATAATATTAAAGTAATAGTGTCAAATTTTTACACTAACTATATACATAAACATTTGTTTCATGCTTTTATTTCTTATAAATATTTCTATAAAATTTAATATATGATTTAATATTGGTCAACCTTCTAAATTAAAGAAATACTTTATGTTATTTATTATTATTTTTTAGATTTATTGAGAACCAGAATTCTTTTTTTAAATTTACTTATTAATTATGACAAAGACTCGTTGAAAAGTAAGACCAATAAAAATAAAATTCAAGTAATAATGAAATTACTAAAAAAAAATATCAATGGCGTTTCTCTTTGACCAGTAAAAACTAAAACAAATATCTTATAAAACTTTCCAATATTACAAGATATAAAAAATAATCATCAAAAACTAAAATTGTAAGACAAAATTTTATATAAACCAAAACTGTAAGAAAAGATTTATAAAGAATACAACATTACACAAATCAAAAACATTCTTAATTGAGTCTTCATAACGTTAAAGAAAAACTGAAAAAAAGTGTTTGGTTACCAATTTTTTTGTTCTTTTGGTAAACGTATATCAAAGTATTAAAACCAAACAATCCCAAACGTAAAAGAAACATTTTCCTAAATACAATAATTTAGAAATTTCTCTTAAAAATAAAAACAGAAACAAAACAAAGAAAAAGTGTGAAAAAAGAGTGAAACAGTCAGACCCAGAGACCATAGCCATCGTCAAAACAGTTTCTTTATTCTTCACAGTTCAAAAAACTCAAAATTTTTGAACTTTTTTTGCGTTGAACACTGATGGATCCTCCGGGCAAGAGTTGGAGCATCCACACGCGCTCCGAGATAACTGCCAAGTACGAGGTTATTGGTCGGGTCGGGTCGGGTGCCTACGCCGACTTGTACGACGGGCGGCGCCGCTCGGACGGTGCGGCGGTGGCGCTGAAGGAGGTGCACGATTCCCAATCGGCGTCTCGCGAAATTGAAGCTCTGCGGGTCCTGAAGGGGTCCCAAAACGTGGTCGTTCTGCACGAGTTCTTCTGGCGCGAGGACGAGGACGCGGTTCTCGTGCTCGAGTTTCTCGGAACCAACCTCGCCGATGTGATCGGAAAAGGTGGCGTCGCCGTCGGTAAGGTTAAGAGGTGGATGTTGCAGGCTCTGAGTGCTGTGGATGAGTGCCACCGGAATATGATCGTGCATAGAGACTTAAAGCCCGCGAATTTTTTGGTTTCCGATGATGGGGTGCTCAAGTTAGCAGATTTTGGACAGGTTTAAGGGATAAAGTTTTCATCTTCGTTTCAATCTGGTTTTGGGTTTTTTGTTTTTTGTTTTATGAGAATGTGTTGGTTGGTTAAACGATCGTTACGTGACCTTTTTTTTTTTCTCTTTTTTTATTTGATCATGTGATGTGTTTTGGGTTAATCTATGACCATGGTGATCGATCATATTTCTGTAGTCAGTGATTCTCTTCTCTATCTGAAGAAGTATTTGAATTTGGATCGGGGAAAATGGAAGAGGTTACTTTTCATGATTTGTTTGAGCAATAAAAAAATCATTTTATATATGACTTCCATGATATTTGTGATAAGAATCAACAAACTTGCATCTTACTATGCATGACAATCTGTGAGTGAAAGGATTTTTTTTCTCTAAGGGGTTAAGTTTGATATGTGAATTTTACCCTTTCTTTTTGTTTGCTGATATGTGAATGATTAGTTTGACTACTTTTTCAGGCAAGGATACTTGGTGAGTCTGGATTCGATGGTCCCCGGGAAGATGATGATGATGTTTCAAATAGTGAAAGGTCACTCCAACAACATCATGAAGCTATTTCCCAACTAGAAAACTTGAATCAAACTGGGCAGGAGAACCCACATCAGAGAAGCGTGAGTCATGAAGAATATTTCAGGGTTTTAGATGAGATGAAAACCAAGAGCTACTCTTATGACACTGACAAGGAAGCTAATACCCTTGATGGAAACACCTCATGTCTTGCAACATGCACAACGAGTGACATAGATGATGAACTTTGCAAAGGGTCTTTTACCTACGAAGCTGAGGAGGAGGGAGGGAATGAACTTGGTTGTCTCACATCATGTGTTGGAACACGCTGGTTTCGGGCTCCTGAGTTGCTATATGGATCCACAGACTATGGTATAGAGGTTGATCTTTGGTCATTGGGGTGTGTTCTTGCTGAACTCTTAACATCGAAGCCGTTGTTTCCTGGAACAAGTGATGTAGAGCAGCTTAGCAGAATTGTTAGTGTTTTGGGGAACATCAATGAGGAAACTTGGCCTGGCTGTTCCAAACTTCCTGATTATGGAAGTGTCTCTTTTTTTGAGGTGGAAAAGCCTAGTGGTCTTGAAGCATGCATGCCCAATTGCACCGCTGATGAAGTTTCCTTGGTCAAAAGATTGGTTTGTTATGATCCAGTTAAGAGAGCCACAGCAATGGAGTTACTTCAAGACAAGTACTTAAGTGAAGTCCAACTTCCTGTTCCAAGTATTGGACAAGACCAGGATCGCCCTGGAGGGTACAATGAAATGGGTTCTGATTCTGATTTGCAGGAGTTTGGAACTTTGAATATCACCACAACTGATTCCGATCTATCTACACAAATCCCTTGAACTCGAAGGATATGATGCACCTTGAATACTGTTTTATATTAATATATAAAAAAAAATGAATTCAAGTGGCATCAGATTCTTGGGTCAGAATTTGTCCCGTGTTCTGTTGATATTTTATTTGCCGAATATCAGTAGTGAAATCCGCGGTTGGATTCTTTTTGGAAAGGAATTATTTTTTTGCAAGAATTGTGAGCAAAGGATAAAGTATTGAAAAATAAGCTTATAATAGAATTGTTGTTTTACCATGTTATCATTGATGTGAAATGTTGCCAAGTCTGCATCACGGTGACAGGGACGAGAGATCCTTACAACCCCGTGCCTATGTACGTGCTTGTGTCTCTTTTTTTTGTTACAGTGAAACTAGGTCTTTTTTTCCATATTCATAACTAAATTCAAATTCTATATTCGTAACTAAACCTAAAAGTGGAAGGGAAAAGCGGGCTATATTATGGATCAAGCAATGGCATCAAAGTTTTATGACTGAATGAATTTATTCTTGATGGTTAGCATTTTATGGAATCTGTAGCGTTTAAGCTACAGTGAATTTAAGTCGACGGTTGAAATGAAGATGCCAAGTTCGAACTCTCCTTTCTCTAATTATTCTACCGAAAAATTGGTCCCCTGAAATGTTAGTGATGGACTTTAAATTGTAAAAATAAATTGTACTAATTCTATTTGAATATATCGGGATTTGTAATTCAAAGCTAAAATAAGAATTTTGCATTTTTTTTTTAATTTATTCAAACGAAAGAGAATGCAGACACGAAGCTCTAAACCAGGTTCAAACTTCAAAGATTTCTTTAAAAATAAACCATCAATTTCATTGGTACCCTCTGAGGTAACTCTCCATTAACAAAAACCAATATCATTAGGGAAATTTCGTAATTATTTCTTGTGCAATATATTCAGCCCATTTTCCTCGATATACGCCATGACAGAACTCACATGCTAGACTATTCATCATCCAAAATGGGACAAAATTCAAGTAATTAAAAATAGTGTATTGTACAGACACAGAATATTACATGATGAAGTCCTGTAAATATGTGGATATAATGGGGTGCATAGATCCCTCTCCATGAATACTACATAAGTCATACATATGTCTTCCTTTATGTGGATGCCAAATCAGAGAATCGCAAGCCACGAAAACATCAGAAGGGTGGCGTAAGCCGCTATGTACCTACTACAACAGCTGCCCATAATACACTTCAACTCTTCGTACTAATGTTTTATGCATAGTTCCTGCCTTGAGCTTCCCCTTGTATTGTTAAGGTCAACCAAAATAGATGAAACAATCTGCTCAGCGGAAACTAAGCGAAATTATAGAAATCAAAGAGCGAAGCTCTAATCTTGGGGAAGAAGTGCAATCTCAATTTCATGAAGTGACTTCCCTTTGGTTTCCACCACATTTCGTCTTACAAAAATTACCGCCATGATGCAAAAGGTAGCAAACATAGAGTAAAGCAGCTGCGGACCGAGTTTTTCCAGCAAACGCAAAAACAGTAGGCCAACAAAGAAATTTATGACCTGTACAAGACCATTTAATCTAATGAGAGGAGGATTCCATAAATACTGAGTTTCGCCCTCGTTCTAGGTCATTATTATGAGATCAGATAATAGTTTCAGTAGTTTTGCAAAGAAGCAGGGAATTTGATCAGAACTCATTTAATAGATTCAACCAAAATGTCACATTGTAGAATCAATAAAGAACCGTAGAACATAACCTGCCAAACTGATGCCATTTTATATACTAGAAAATGTCAGAAAAAAAATTACCCAATGCACTGCCATACAGACTGCCATGGCTTTGGCTCTGATTCGACTAGGAAAGATTTCAGGTAGGAGGAGACCTGGAACCGGACCAGCCCCAAGAGCAAATGTTAAGACGAACCTGCATGAAAGAAGTATAAAGTGTTCATATTACAGCAGTGTCTTCCCAAATGACCCCGCATACACTCAAAGGCTAAAGTGACTGTTCCAAGTGACAATTGTAAACTTCATGGAACTGCTAGATCGTGAACAATGAGGAGGACATTACATAATTGGATACAGAAGTTTCAATTTATCGTCATTTCATCCTCAATTATCATTTATACAAAGACATGCATAGTAAGATGATGCTCTCATACTATCATATTCTTGACGGATTTGGCTGATGATAATTACCAAACGTTGAGGTAGAGCACCGTGATTTCTCTCACAGCATATTGTCGTCTTTACACTTGTTTACATGAGTTTGACTGCCGTGATTTTTTTTTAAAAATAGATATCCTTAACAATTCTCCCTTGAAAGTTCACATGTAGAAACGCTATTTTAATTTTATTTAAAATTTGCATTATAGATACATCTATTGAGATCCATATTCATAATCATAGTTGCATACTCACAGTAACATGCCACCAACAGAAAAGTACAGAGCTCCCACGTTTGATACAAGTGAAGTTGCTCCTGTGGCTTGAAGCATCATTGCTATTGCCTATACAAGTAAAAAATACAGAACAAACAACTTCCTGATTAATAACCAACTTTATCTTCTATTCAACAACAATACAAACACCGAAACAAAACAAAAAGAATTTTGTAATGTTGTGCACTTGCACTAGCTCATATTCCAAATCTCTCTCTTCATCACCACGGACACCAAGTCAAGATTGAAAATCATAGAAGTACCACATGAGTCCCATATTTTCATAAGGTGATCCTTCACATAAACAATAAAACAACTACAAGTAATTTACCATGCCAAAGAAACTCCAGAAAAGTAGAACCTTCCTTCCAAGCTTATCCATCAAACCCATTGAAATGATAGATCCTGAGGAAAGTGGGGGGGGATAAGCATTAGAGAATAGGATAACACAATAATTTAGATCAATATCCTGGCAACCAGAAGATACCAATACCTGCCAAATTAGCGATTCCTATGCAGACATTTGCAATGTCTGATGGCACTCCAGCACTTTTAAAAACAGTGGAAGAGAAATAAAACACAGCATTTATACCAGATAGCTGTTGTAAAGCAAATAGGGTTGATCCAATAAAAACAACTGCAAAACGAACTCGTGAATAAAAAATAACTTTGGGAAACCTAAGCAAACCAGTGTCAAGAGAACAACAATGACAAATCTACTTACGACAATCATAGGCACAAACCGGGAAAATACATACCTTTAGAATGACGACCATGTAGCAATTCTGACAACTTCACAGAATCAGTGTCATCTCCTCTATCTACCTTCGATAACTCTGACATAGCAAATTTAGCTTCTGATACACCTAGTAGTCTCTCAAACTCAGCTTCTGCTTCAGCAGTTCTTCCTTGCTACATCACAACAAAGAGGAATAATCAAGCATTAAATGAGGGATAGAGGTCAAATGGATCAAGGGATGAACACTCAAAATTACTAGTAAGAATGAACTTTTCAAGAGCTACAGCATGAAATATGAGTGATCCTCCTTATTTTACTATTAAGAAATAAGAAACAAAAATTATTCCAAACTACACCTTACAAGGATAACAAGAGACATGGGCAATGTTAGCCACCATGACACTCCTAAAGTCTTCTATTAAATGGAATAGAGAGGACATGCAAAGAAGTGACAATGTTTGATAGGAAGGAAATAAATAATTGAAAATTAGTTAGCATGGTTAACATTGAGACTTCAAGGGTTCAAAACAAATATAGAAACAGTAAGTTACAAACATGACGAGATAATATCTAAGATGAAATAATATTAGACTAGGCATCCACCTTGTATAACCAATGTGGACTCTCGGCACAGAAGACCATAGCTGCAGCGAGTATAGCAGCTGGAATGGTAGATACCCAAAAACAAACCCGCCACCTGTGTGAAAATATCCAGGGTGAATTTTTAAATCATGAATAAACAATATATAACATCATGACATGGAGTAAGTTCATATGATACCATCCAGATATTTCTTTGACAGGGATTCCAATAAATAAAGCTGCCATTAGACCAAGGCATGTTGCAATCTGGATGAAAGCTCCATAGGTTCCCCGCACAAAAGCAGGAGAAACCTGCCATTTAAGATAGTAACCACATGAATAATCAAGTTAACCGTTAGCCTAGTCAATGAGACAGATGTAACAATTTAGTGATCAACATACCTCTGTCACATACATAGAGGCAATGGGAGGGCCCAGGCCCAAGCCAGTCCCAACAAACAACCTTCCTACAAGCATGCCAAACAAGTTGTTTGTAGCCGCACTGAAAATGCACCATTTTCCAATGAGAATTTAGTCCTAAGAATTTATATTGGAAAACATAAAAGTAAAAAACTTCATTTGACCAAAGTGAAATACATATACTGACTGCAGTGAAATAATAGTAAGGAAATTTAAACCTAGGAGGGCCTTAAATCAAAACTAAAGGTCTTCTTGCTGCCCACTTGTGGTCTAGAAATTTATAAAAATTGGAGATATGCCCTGCTATGTTATTTAATTATTATAGACATGATATGCGTGAAATATATAAAAGAAGGCTCGAGTTCTTTTTTACAACCAACAAAAGAAACAAGATATCATAATGGGTAAAGAGGCCATATGGAAACCATAACATGGCAATGAGTGCATTTACGCTATTACATTAGAGGACACAAAATAGAAGTAGTAAACCATTCTATGTTTCCACAGTAGTCAACAGATAAACCTCAAGAAAACAATTGAAACCTACAACAAATTGGTTGAATAAAGCTCAAAGAAAATTTCCGTTTATTCCATGAGAAAAACAAAATTAAACAAGCAATATTCTATATGTACGGGAAGTGTAACCTCATAGAAGCACCAACTATCATTGGCAAAGCACACAACTGGAAAGTCCTACGTCGTCCCACCCCATCAGCAATCCAACCACTCAGTAGACATCCAATGAAGGCACCGCCAAGACATATACTCACCACCAGACCTTCATTTGAGAGGGGAAAAATCAATTTTATATATGGGAAATTCATAACAGACAGTGAAATTAAGCAGAGGTTTTGGAATCTTCGCTGTCACCTTCCGCCATTGTATTTCCATGGAAACCAAGATCCAAAGAAATGCTCTCAAGTGGTTCATTAACAACTCTGAATATAACACAAAATATCAAAATTTAAGTCTTCATTGGATTCTAGATTAAAAGGAAAACAATCCAAGAGAGTGCAACAAGAAGGAGAAACTAAGAAACTACAAACCCGAGATGGTATCCAAAAAGGAATGAAGAAATGGTCGCCACAAGTACATGAGGTAAGGAAAGCTTCCATGAAGGATTTGAGGTTCCCTTATCCAAACCATTGTCTAAAATATCTATCAAGCATTACAAAAACATAGTTAATAACCACCATGATAGAAGACCTAACACAATTTGCAGTATATCACAAACCCAAGCCATATTTTCTACTGCCATTTTCATAACCGCTTCCAGATGCAAATTATCTATAGTCAATAAGAGAGACAATTGCAACATCACAGCCATTGTTTCTGTCAATATTACATGAACTGCCAATTCTTCTGAATAATAAAATCCTCAAATGATTAGGCTAGAAAGATGGCAATAGTTTCCTTGCAGAGGCTTTTACCTTTTATGTTAGGTATTTCACAAATAAAAAAGCGGAAACATACTCCATGTGTTCGAATAAACGGTGCATACCTAAGTTTTCTTCCACATCATCCATGTTTGAAGAATCTCTGGAAGGAATTCGCTTGTACATGGACGAATTTTCACGGAGATGCCCCACCCACATTAGCCAATATTTTACCTGTCTGCTTCCTGAACAATCACAGCTCAAAAGTTAGAACTTAAAATTCTTAAACCTATGTATCAAAAAAAACTTGTGAACTAATACATCACATGAAAAATCAGCAAAGAAAAATTAAATATAAACTAAGCTTAAATTGAAGTTCAAGCATGTCCTGCGTTCGTAATTAAAAAAAAAAAAAAGTTTCAACCACTCACAACATAAACTTGTCAACAATACCTATACGGCAACTTAACTTCATCACACAGATTCAAACATCAACTATCACCGTCAAAACTTACAAACCACAGTAGCAACAGTCTTACTCTACACCGATTCACATAAAAAGTCACCTAAAACAAGCTATATATGTACAACTTCTCCGCAAAGCATGTTCAACTTTATTTACTTCTTTATCCATACACTTAACCTTAAATATATATATATATATATATATATATATATATATATATATATATATATATATATATATATAGTCGCTATTTCAGATATGCATTCTGCAGAGAACAATGAATAATTCGATGATCCTATGCAGAAAAAGAGTTCCTCTGTTTTTCTCAGAAACAAACAAAACTGAAACAGAACAAAAAATAATACAGAACGAAGAAGTGAATCGAGATCAAGGAAACAGAAAAAGTGAGGAAAAAGCTGAGAGAGAGAAAAGACAACGGAATCTGAGCTGAAAAAGAGAAGGATGAAGTGAATACGCAGCAATTCGACGAGCGATCGTAGAGAGAGAGGAGTGAAGGAGAATCTGAGAGAGGTTGTTGGCGACGGAATAAATAGTTACGGTGGTGAAAGAGAAACGGTTACCAACCGCAAAACGAAAGCGATGCGGCTATCGTGCGCCGGGGGTTGTTGAAGGTTCGCGAAGGAAAAAAACAGAGGGAAAGAAAAGGAATCCAAACAATGAATACTTGTTTGTAGTTTTCTTCCTTTGGCGAAAAAACGAAGGAACGCTAAGGAGAAACAGAGCACTTGCATAAACACTCCAACACTGCTAATTAATCACTCGTTAAGAAGAGATTAATGGATACGCGTGGAAGATTTAACATTAACTTCTTATTAAGATTTCTTTTATAATTAATTAAATTTTATTAAAAATGACAAGTCTGTGATGAAGGGCTGGGATGAAGACAAGTGGCGTGTGTTGAATTGTTTCTTTCTTGAATCATAAATAAAGTGTCAGTCTCTGTTGTGTTCAGCAGAACAGTGGGGCCCACCTCTGAGACCCATGGTCTAGATCTCGTCTTTTTCTTCGCTTTCACCGTTACCCTAGCGACCTCATGCGCCATTTTCCATTATGACATCATTATTATTTTTGTTACAATTTTTTTTTTATTATTCAGTAAAACGTCTGAAACTTACCAGCAGATATAAAAGATATACAGAAATATCAGTTTAATATGTTGTTTATTTATTTTTTATTACACTCCAGCTGTTTTTCTTTTATTATTTTTTATATTTTCTTAACACTAGTAGAAAAAAGGCTTTCATCGTCGGTTTTGAGAGGTTTTTGTCGTCAGTTTCTGAACCGACGTTGAAGCGGAAGACGTTGAATCAGACGTCGGTTAAACAACCGACGTGATGTAAAGCACATTCACGTCGGTTAACACTACAGAACCGACGTGGGTGTGCAACCCAAAATGCAAACACACAACGTCGGTTGTGAGGGAACCAACCGACGTCGTCCCAAGTGACATAAAATAGGTTTACGACCACCTATCCGTCCTCGTTCAATACCTCCTAAGTCTCATCTTCCCCACTACATTTTTCAGCTTTTTGTTCCACCTTACCTCGCACCAATTAATGATTTAAATGTTTATTAGCGATGAAACAAAACATGGAAGCAACATAATACTTTTACTCAGCAGAAGTGTT
>Ga0209489_101533_pt1 | contig 47586 bp, 24 predicted proteins | sample SiratrowhiteBW_FD_187527 | JGI IMG/M metagenome (GOLD analysis project Ga0209489, IMG submission 187527) | Root nodule microbial communities of legume samples collected from California, USA - Siratro white BW (SPAdes) (version 2) | ecosystem: Host-associated > Plants > Roots > Nodule | place... | reverse complement strand
TTGCGTGCGTGCGTGCGTGCGTGCGTGTGTGTGTGTGTGTGTGTGGTGTGTGTGTGTGTGTGTGTGTGTGTGAACAAGTGAGAAAAGAGAGAAACTATACAGCATGATTTATATTGGTTCATTTGTCACAACATACTGCATCCAGTTCTTGGCCAACTACCCAAGTTTAACTAAGCCTATTAACACTGTAAAGTACACATCGAGTATTCTTTAGGCTCATAGTCACTCCTAACTAACTCTTTGAGTATTCTTAACACAAATCACTCCTAGTTTAATTGAATATTCTTTGCTCAAGCAACTCCTAGAAACCAAGTATTATTTTGGATCGAAACCACTCATAGTTGACCCCATCATGGAGTATTCTTTACTCAAGTCACTCCTAGTTGACCCGAGTATTATTTGTCAAACAGTCACTTCTGGCTAAGATTCGAAGGTTTGGTGTCTAATAATGCTTAATTGTTCATTGGGTATGATAACAAGAGAGCATTGCATCTGATGACGAATGCAATGTTAAGTTTTATCTTCTAGTTAAGATAATCTTGCTCTTTAGGGAGGATAGCATTTTTTGACGTATACAATGATTTGGTTCACTCTCTTAGGGAGGAAAGTGTTTTCCATTTTCGTTTCTTAGGATCCTAATACATTAGGTGATTATTTCTTAGGATCCTAATACATTGGTGTTTGACAAGATTTATCATGATCCTTGGATTTAATGCAGCATTGATCTTTGCTCCTTTTTCTAGACAACATTCTTGATATTTGATAATATTTATCTCCTTAGGTAGTATAACCTCTTGCATAATTTCAAGATTGATATGCATTTCGTACATGGCAAATAATTAGGTCAGAGTTGACAATCTCTTTATGTTAGGAAGTTGATGAAGAAAGTAGTTTTAGCTCACGCCTTATGAGATCTTTAATATCTTATTTTAAACAATTTCTTTGACAGACGGACATTCCCTACAAACAAAGCATAAACACATACATATTTAATTTAGTACAAGGTTTGTTTGGCCTATGTGTATTGTTTGATGTTTGAGGCGTGTTTCCTTTGTTCTTATGTGGGCCTTATTAGACTATGAGAAAAGAGTGCATAGTGGTGTATCGTATGTCATATGAAACACTTGCATTTTACATGATCTGTTGTTTTTGTAGCACAATTGTCTTACAGATGAAGTGTGATCATGTTTTACACATAATTGTTTTGAAGCACTAATTAAAACCTTAAGTTGTTGAACTTTTTCCTTAACAACTTGTTAATAAGCTCATCCAAGATTTGACATGAACTTAATTACAATACTCACAAGATATGTTATGTTAGGGTGAGTGTAGAACATTGCATACATCACAAAACTAACAATGTTTGTACATGGAATATCATCCATATAATTTTCTTCCTCCACAGTCTTACAGGACTATTCACTTAACTTATAATGTTGACCCAAAGGTGTGGAAACATATCTCAAGTTGGTCATGTCAAACTTGTCAATGATTTTTTTTGAGTTACATTTCTAGAGACACGTAAATGTTTTAGCCATGTTGTCTAATGATCTTAATTCCCAATATTTTATTAGCAACTCCAAGATCCTTCCTATCAAGTTCCTTATTCTACTTAGTATTAATCTTATCAATCTCAAGCTTACTATTGTTGGTTATTAGAATGTTATCAACAATAATAATGCGAAACAATTTTCTTCTATAAACTTGAAGTAAACACATGTATTTAGTCCACTTAAATCCAATAGTCGTAATGAAGTCATGAAATCTTTGGTTCCATTTCCTTAGAGATTACTTCAAGATCCTTCTTACCTTCTACCTCAAATAATTTTGGTTGCTTCATATAGATGGTCTCTTCTAAATCTCCATATAAGTAATCTCAAAGTCCATTTATTCCAACTCAAGGTTAAGTCTGACAACCATGATTAACAACACTTGAATGGATACATGTTTCACCAATAGAGAATACAACATCGTAATAAATTTCTTCTTTTTAGGTAAATCCTTTAACCACCAATTTCACCTTGAATATTTTCTTATTAGTTCCTGTAATTCCATCCTTTAGTTTAAAACTCCATTTAGAATTGATCAATCTAGAACCCATAGTTTTATGAACCAGAGTCTGGGTATCATTTAAACAAAGTGAATTCATCTCCTCCATCATGATACCTAACCATTGAGTCTTCTTCTAACTTTCTAAAGCAATCAGTACACTCGAGAGTTCATCATTTAATACCTCACTAGAACCTACTAAGGACAATACAATGAACTCTGGATACCCATACCTTTTTAGAATTCTTATTTTTCTACCATTAGAAATATTGTAACTACAATCAGCTCGTCTATCTTAATCATTTGATCCTTCTTCTACAAGATCATCCAATTCATCATTTTGTCAAAAATCAAATGTTATACTAATTTCCACCTCAATGTTTTACTTTTCACCGTCACGATTACTCCCAGACTCACATCTTAGAACTTTTAACTTGTAAGTCACTTTAATTTCATTCAAGACAATATTTCAGCTAATGATAAATTTTTTGAATCCTAGTTCAAGATATCGTAATCTATATTTACTCATCTTATTTACCCTAAAACATGCATTTAACAATACATGATTCTATCTTTTCTCTTCTTAGGTGAGCATAACCAACACAACTAAAGATTTTTAGATTTTCAAGACTAGGGAAAAACATTGAACAATTTTTCTTAGGAATCTTCATATTAGGCATTGTTAAGTGGCATAGGTAGTAGTAGTAGCTTAGCCAAAAACAGCTTGGGAACTTTGACACTCAACAAAATACATCTCATTCTTTCCATAATGATCTTATTAAATTTCTTTGTTGGGTATTCTATTGAGGAGTCTCAACTATTGTTCGATGTCTTGTTATGTCGATCTTCTTATAAAAGTTGTAAGAAATAGAAAAAATACAAGAAGGAATGATTGAATTGTGTTTAAATAATTCTTTAAAACCTATTGTAAATATCGTCTAATGATAATGATTGAAATGATACTTTATATAGGGCAAATAATTTGTTAACGATTTTCTTAATAAGATTTGTGTTTGATGATATACGTCATACATAAACTTTTATTTAATGGACTCATCTGTTTAAAATTATTTTCTCAAAAAACTTAATTGTCATAATGACTCTAACATGCAAAGAAAAGGAGATCAAGAAAGAAGAAATACACACACCATGTTTTTGTATTGGTTCGCCTAACTCAGTCAACTACATTCAATTCTCAATCAACAAAATGAATTTCACTAAGTAAACTAATGTTGTGAAGTACGATATGAGTATTCTCTCGGCTCGTAGCCATTTTTGGCTAACCCCTTGAGTGTTGTTTGAGAATGTAGCCACCCTTGGCTAACCCCTTGAGTATTGCTTAGGAATGTAGTCATTCTTAGGTAACTCCTTGAGTATTATTTAAGAACATAGTCACTTCTAGCTAACGCCTTGAGTATTGTCATTTGGGAATGTAGTTACTTCTTACTAAAACTAAGTATTCTTTAGACCTAGTCACTCTTAGCTAATATCTGAGTATTTTTTAAATTGAACCATTACTAACTAAATTTGAGTATTCTTTAAACAAAACTACTCCTGACTAAAATCGAGTATTCTTTGCCAAAAAACCACTATTATTTAAGACAAGTAAAAAATCATCCATCGATATGAAACCTAATTAAAAGAATTACATTAAATGTCATGATTTTAATAATGTTAGCAAATGGATGATTTGAACAATGGAAGTAAATTACATTCTAATACTAAACAAAATTAGGATCCATGATCTCTACTTGTTTATGTTAAAAATGAGTTTAAGTTTAATTTATTCTTACAAAAAGATTTGTAAGGTAAAAATTGTCATTGTCACACTCGTATATTATAAATTTATCTTATTTTTTTATCGATATAAAATCTTCAACACACTTATTATCTCGATAGACATACATTTCAAATGAAATTAAATATTCATAAATGGTTTGATAGTAGTCAAACCTCTAATTTATAAAAGTTGCAAACTCTTACTTGCACATGCCCACGTGTAAAAAAAGTGATCGACAGATAATAATGTTGTTGTAAGAATTGTTACAAATATAACATTTTTCATCAAAATTACCCTTTGCTTTTGTTGGGTATCTCCATTGCTGCTTTGGATATGAACTCAAAGGCTTTCACGACGCACAATTTGAACTTCTTCTCATCAATAAAGCCTTTCTGTGTTTTCAAGGTAATTCTCAGCGTTCTAGTGTAGCTTATAACTGAAATATTTATACTCTGCAATCCCAAATGATAACATGTTATATATGGTAATTACCACGGTTAACTAATCTATTTCTCCAAATAATAATTATTAAATTAGTACATACAATATATAAAGTCAACTAACATGTTCTCATTATTATGATAGTTTTCATATCAAATATTCATACTGATAAGTGGTGGTAGCTTGTATTCTTTTAACAGTGATTATAACATCATTTTTTTCCTCTTAAATTGCATCCTTTGTTTTGAAAGCATCAAATTATTGTTAATTTCCCCATGCTTTTATCATCCACCTTAAGAACAGGGTTGTGGCCATAGAACAGTAAAGAAACTAAGATGGTGTTTACCTCTGGTCCACCTGTCATTGTGAAGTACAAGCCTTTCACAGGATGATTTGCCAAAACCATAGGTTCCACTGGTCCAATCAAGTTGGACACAACAACACTTGACTTCCTCAGTGTCTCATAGATATGTTTAGCCACTGCCTGTAATGTAACAAATGCCAACAGAACAAAACTTTTCAGAACAAAGACAAACAAAACTGTACTGCTAACCTAACTGCTAAATGGAAAGAGCTACTGTCTAATTATCAATTATTTCTAATATACATGCATGCCATAATGAACAGATTGAAAGCTTGCTACTACACATGCATGTACACACCTCATGTCCTCTTAATTTTAGCTCCATATCTAAGAGCCATTCAATAAGAAAAACAGTGAAAGTATCTCTCTTCCTCTTGATTACTTTTTGGGCATTCCACACAAATTCAAGGGGGTTGGATGTGTTGGCTTGGCTTAGCTTAGGTATTGGTACATGCAAGAAAGAGATATGATTCCCCCAAGGGGATTTTGAATCAGCCTTCATCATTTCTTGGACTGATTGGTAACTTCCAATGTTCCTTGTACTCAGCATCACCAATCCTGTTGAACTTGCTTTCCCTGCCTTGTTATCAATCTCCTGCATGTACAGCCTAATCCCATAGAAGATTGCCCCAGTAATCACATCGTTTATTGTCTGCAATTACACACAAAAGTTATCATCTTTTACCTTACCTAAAATGGTAGCACAATATAATATCATGCATATTGTCTCTGATCTTAATCAAAATCAAACTTTTCATCTTGATAGTTATTCTTGACTTTAGTCCTTGAAACTAAAGCAGCAATTAACCATGTCCACTTGTATAATAAGCATTTATTTCTAATATCAAATAAGCATCCTAAAGTGTTTGTTTAGGTAATTAACAACAAAGCCTTCTACAGTGATTTTGTTACTCAATTTGAAAATGTTCTACTTACTGATTCCTTAATTAGTATCCTAAGAACAGTTATTGGTAGGATCATTAAAGTTTATGTCCTTAAAAAACATCAATGTTTTGCCACCAACACCAACAAATTAGTCTTACCACTCCAAGCTTGGACTTGATATTTTTCACTTGATCAAGAGAGAAGGATATGTTTGATATCACACAAGGCAGAGACTCCACACCTTCTTCACCACTCCTTATAGGTGACCTATCATCCTCAACAAGAGTACTTTTGACTATGCTCCATCCAAAATCTGAAATAGAGTTGAAAAAGGAGAACACTGTGGAAGGGAACCACCTGAAGAAACCCTTCTTAGAAGGTGATGATGAAGATTTTCTAGAGGGAAAGGAGAGAGGAAGAGAAGGGTCATCAGCCCTTTGAAGAGAGGACAGAAGAGCTCCCATAAGGGAGTAACCATCTCCAAGTGCATGGTGAAGTTTGAATATTAAGGTGCCAGCACAAGTGCTGGTAGGGTATTTGATCACATGAATTTCCCAAAGGGGTTTATCTTGTGCTGTTCTTTCCATCAGTAACTGTGTCACATAGTCATCAAAATATTGGTCATACAATTCTAGTGACTCATTTTCAGGGAATTTTGGAACCTTTATGTGATCTTCAGCCTTCACTTCTACCCTTTTCCATTTCATTTCTCCTTTTTCATCTCTCACCTAGCATGTGTTTGTGCAAGTTAGTTGATAAAGTTCTTATGAATAGTTAGTTGCAAGGAAAAAAATTTACAAAAATGAAGTACTAATAAGAGAACCATTATGGAAGAGAAGCGTGGATTGAGCGGTAGAAAGACATCTTGGAACAAATACTTGGCTTGAGAGAGTTCAATTGGAGTTTCTGATTCTAAGAAGCCAAAAACATAGGCACACAGCAGTGTGGTGTTGAAGAATCTTCCACTAGGACTCACTGGCTCTGTAATATCTTCCAAGTTCTCCATTACACTATTGTTGAACTCATCAAATTTAGAATGTGGAAACTAATTGTAATGTTTGGAGCATTTATATAGCATTGAATAAATAAATCATTTTTTTACTAGGAAATTTCTCATCTTCTTCTGATAGTTTAAGCATAACCATAAAATTATCATTTGACTTATATAATGTAAGTTTAATTAATGATTTACTTTCAATAGTATATTTAACTTTCAAAAATTTAACTAGATTCCCTTCTTATAAACTAAAATAGAGATCTTTAGATGAAGTTTAAAACTTAATATGATGAGTGTATATATATACAACTTCAATAAAGTCATAATATTGATTTCAGAATTATCATTTTCACTTGGAGTAAGAACAAGGGAAAAAAATTCTTAAAAATGTGTAGAACATAATTCAATGTGACTAAAAGATTATTTGTATTAATATTAATGAATTAAAGTAGAAAATTGATTTCTGTATTATACAAATTACTTTATGCAATTAATAAATTCTTAATATAAGAATAATGTTCTTATTATTTTTATTTTAAAATTTATTTATTTAATAATTTTTTTCTCTTTCTCACGCAATTGAGTCAAGCGTTTAATGCAATTGAAAAAGAAATGTTAACGTTTTTTCTTTATTTTTGTCATATGTATATTAAAAAAATCTCTTGAAAAATAAAAAAATTATAAATATTAAAAAATATCTATATTTTTTTCAACTAACATTGAATTTATTATTATAAAATTAAATATTTAAAAATAATATATTTACTGAATTTTTAAAATTAATCATATAAGTTGTAAATATATTAACAACAAAATATCCTATTTTAATAAAAAATAAAATAAATAATTGTTCACATTTATCATAAAAAACACAATTATCAATATCATTTTTATTATTATTAAAAAAATAAAAATACATCATATCTTTTAAAAGTATTATATATATATATATATATAACAGAGATATTTTTATGTGTGGGAAAAAATTAATAAATAAATTTAAAATAAAAAAATTATAAATATATTAAAAATTTGTTAAATGAAAAAAAAAATTGTATGATGGAGAAGTAACTGGCATTAAAGTATACATTTTATTCTCCAAATAAGAGGATTTTTGAAATTAGATAAGAGAAATTAATTTAAAGAGAAAGTTTAACTTGTCCTTAAATTAATGCTGATGGCACCAGTATGTCCACCTTTACTATGTGGGACCTTTCTTAATCAAGAAACCAAAATAACACACACTTAGACCTTTTATTTCCTTCAATTGCATACTGTTCAAAATAACATGTGGTATTAAATACTTATCCATATAGCAGATTTTATTATAGCAGTTGAGTTCCATTTTGAATTTTTTTTTTGTTTTGTTATTAATAAAATGAAGGAAAGAGAATTTTAATTTTGACTTTTTTAAAAAACAATTCTTTTAAAAAATTGGTTTGGAAAATATATTTTTTTTAAGTTATTTAGAAAATAATTATAAAAGAATATAATAATTTATAAAAATAATTATTTACAAAAACATATATTTTAAACAATAATTATTTAAAAATATGTAAAAAGGAAATTTTTATAATATTTTTAAATTTTGAAATAATTTATTTCTTGAATTTTGGTTTTGAAAATCTCATAGAAAATTATTGATTTGTGAATAATAAACATAATAATTAAAATTTTTATAAATGTAATAATTATTTTTGTAAATAATGATTCAAAGAAAAGTAATAATTTATAAAAAAAAAGTAATTCTTAAAAAGGACAATAATTTTTTTAATTTACACAAAGAAACCTTTAAAACTTAATTCACTTTTTTTTCTTCTACAGTGATCAGAGATTCCTAATTTGCTTTTCAATTTTTACAATTCTTTGAACGTTAATTAACCTCTAATTATATATTTTTAATTCAATGTAAAATTTTTATTTTATTGTTATCTCTAATTAAAGATGAAACTACGTAATCTTGAACATTTTTTATATTTACTTCCAACATTTTTTATTTTATTTAGTTATTTTATTTGACTGAAACAAATATCGGAATTAAACTTGTAGTTTCATTTGAAGAATACGACATGATAAGATTCTTTGTTACTGTAATATCATATTTATTTTGTTAAGATGATATAATAATATAATAATGTTTTGTTACTTATTTATCATTGTAATATGTATTTTTTTATTTGAAGAGAGGAACCAAATTTGGTTTAACAAGATAAAATATTTTTTTTTCCTCTCTCAATATATCAAATACGAAAAAATATATTTTTATTAGCTAAATATATTTTATAGAAAATTAGTGGCATCATAATATTAATTTTACAAAACATTATATAGTCATTTATAATTTTAACAAAAAGTAACTATATAAATAGAATAAAATATTGTATAATTTTATTGATATTATTTATATGATAATATATATCGTAATTTTTTATTCAATATGTTATGTTATTTATATTTATATTTATAATTAGTGTGATGCATAAATTTATATTATTATTAGAATATGAATTAAATAATAATAAATTTAGTTTTTAATATATTAATTATACATTTTAAAAGTTATATAATTTTTTATAATATAAAAATAGTTTTGTAAATAAATATAATATTTTATAATTTAATTGAAATTTAGAATAATTTGTAAAAAATTAAAAACAATCTTAAAAAATTATAAATAATTTTAATAAAAAATTTTCACTGAATATAATTTATATTATATCATAAAACTTTATTTTTATTGTGTATAATAAACACTAAATATAATTATGCATCATCTTATTAGTATCCTGTCATATTATTATTTTATTATATGATATTCTCTTACATTTTATATTGATAAAATTAGAGTTTGTCATTCCTTTCAAATCTAAACTCCTTCCCACTTGTGATGTCTCATTTATTGAATATTTAACTTTTGTCTCATTAATTTAAATGCCATTGAAATGTTCCATCTTTGTTGCCCTTATATTAAAGCAATGACCTCTCATTTCCTAGTTATAAGGGCAGAATGAAAGTACATTCAAAAATCAATGAAATTAGATTGCAAGTAAGACAAATTCTATCCTATTTCATCTCTAAATACAAAAATCATAAGAGATGCTTTATATTTTCGGAATTTGTTATTATAATATTAATATTATATGCAATAAAAAACAATATATTTTTTTCTATCTTTAGACGATTTAAAACTAGTATAAAATAATTCATAATATAATAATATATTTTGTCATTGATCATTCTCTGAGTATAAAATGATAAGTATATGATTATAAAATAAAATATAAGTAAAAATTTTATTTAAATAATAATTTATTATTATTTAAAATAATAAAAAATATATTGTTAAATGATATATTAAAAGTAAAAAATAAATTATATATGAGATATAGATAAAAAAAATTGAGTATTTTACTTAATTAAGTTATAAACTAAAAAACTATCTATTTTTTTAATTAATATTTTATGTTAAATTAATTATAATTAATATTAATAATAAATAGGGACTAAAAAATGACACTAACAAAATTTTAGATATTTTAAAACAGCAAAATAGTTGACAGAATTAAAATAAGACCGAATAATATTACAATACTTAAAATATATTTAAAATAATTATTTTATATTACTTTTAAATTACATGAGAACAGAAAAGGTGATAAATATTTTTAATTACATTTAGTTTTGATATGTTATAGTTAATAATTTCAAAATCCGATAGTATGGAGAGTAATTACAAGCTCTAAATAAAATATTAAAACGAATTATTTAATAAAAAGATAAAAAATGATATAATAATCATTTTATTTTTATTTACATATACTTAAAAATTACAATTATATTATTTTGAAATACTTTTATTATGTTAATTAACACTTTTCAATTTTGTAATAACTATAACCAATGATAATGTTTAAAAAAGTGATTAATAAATATCAAGATTTAAAACCAACAATATTTTTATAAAAATTATATTCAGGAAGATTAAAAATGTAGTTAAAAATTATCATCAATGATAATTTGACCTCTTGCATCAGTCATGATCAAAGAGGATTATGGATGAACACCTAATTAATAATTTTGAATTGTAGTCTCAGAGACGTGTGTTTGATCCAAAACCATATAGTTTTAGTGATGGTTATAAGAGCATTAAATTACAACCATTACTAGTAACTGTATTGTCTAAATAAGAACCAACTTAGTAATAATGGCAATAATTTTTTCACCTGCACACATTGCACTTATGTTATATGCATAAATATAGCTTCTTCACCTGAATAGATAATTTCTAATATGAAACAACCATGTCATTAAAAATTTGATTTTTATATTATTTTTTCAAATATCAATATTATTTTGATAGTAATATTTCAAATGTCGAGGGTTTTACTGATATTGGTATGTTGTAAGAATTTATTTATAAATTTCTTTTATTTTATTGAAGCGTATGATAAAATAAGTATATAAAAAATTATTTATAAGTTATAATCTAATTTATTTATTTTTAATTTTAATTTATTTAAAGGATATGTTTAATTCATTATATATGTTCAAATGAATAGTGAGATTGAATTTATGTTAAAAATTAGTTTGAAAAAATTGTTGGTCATGTTAAGTTTCTATGATGTGATGTGTGACTTTATTTTGTATCCTTTGATATAAATGTCTCATTTAACCTAATAAACAACGTATGATTAAGGGAGTTAGATAGCAGAGTTTTGCCTACTGTTAAAAAATATTTTGTTTAAGTATGTCTTAAGAAGATTCATAATGAAATCACGAAATCACGAGTTATATATCTAGTTGTATCTAAAGTTATGTTATGTAAAATGACATAAAATAAATATTTCAACAAAATCACTGAACATGTTCACAAACTAATTTTTTTAATTATTAAATAAGTTTAATATTAAAATAAATAGTTTATATTTAATTATAATTGAAACAATCTATTGAAATTCAATAAATTAGAGTTATTTTATCCAAACAAAATACAAAAATAAAATAAATTTAAATGAAAACAATTAAAATTTAAATTTTTAAATTATAAAATTATCTATCTAAATAAATACTAAAGATTTAGTTCAACTAAATCATTATCGTGTCCTGATGTTGGTGGAATGTTTGTTAAATAATGATATATTGGCACCTTTAATAAATTTATTCATCCAGTTGACATTCATCATTCTACCATTTTTTTCATTTTTTAATATAATTATAAAAGTTTTTTTTTTCAAGTAATTGTTTGAGTGTTAAAAATTATTTTCCATATTTTCACTAACAGAGTGTAAAACAATATACCATCTCCGGTATAAAAATCAATACGAATTAAGTATAAAGGAACATGAATATTTATAACATACATAAAAGAATAAACATTACAAAATAAAATCTAAACAAATATAAAATAATAAAAAAGTACATAACATCACTCATTTTACCAGTGTCTACATAATTCAATGTGTGATATATCATCTTTGTTATATATATATATATATATATATATATATATATATATATATAATAAGTAAAATTTGTTCTTATGAAAATTAAGCTATTTTTGTATTTATTAATTTCCAATACTCATTGGTTATAAAGTAACAAGTAGTAGACTGTTTTTTCCTGCACTGAGAACATAAAAGATTGAATTGTCTTTAAATAAATTTAGTAAATCATTTAATATTTTTAATCATTTCACTCTATACCTTTAAAACTAATTTTTCGTAAATAAAATTTTAAATTATACAATCCAAAAAATATTTTAAAAAAAAGAAAATACTTTTCAAATTTGGAAATAATCTCCAAAATTTAGAAATAATTTTTAAATTGTATAATTTAAAAATTATTTTTGTATTGTATAATTTAAAAAAAATAAATTATATAATTTAAAAATGTATTTTAGATTGTACAATATAAAATGTATTTTATTTTAATTTTTAGACTAATTCATTTTAAAATATAAAATCATCTTTTGAGTTAATCTATTTTAAAATATACAAATAATTTTCGGATTAAAATTTAGAAAATATAATTTAAAATATATTTTTCTAATTTAGATTGGACTAATCCGAAAATCACCATATAACCATCTTCACTTAACAAATGACAGTTAAAACTTTTTCATGAAGGGGTTTTTGAAATATAAGATTTTATGGAGGTGCGGAAAGCAGTTATGGAGGTTCAGGAAGAGGCAGCCAAGTGGTAAAGTAAACTGGGCTTAAAGCCTAAATGACGAAAACACAAACGAACTGAATGAGGCCCAGAAGCTAATGTCAAAACCTAGGAGCTAGGTTTGTTTGGGTTCTCCATGTAGGAAACGCTTTAAAAGCGGCCATCGACATACTCTTCACTCATCGCAACTTGGATTAAGGTATGATCTCAGAAACCCTAAATCATTTGTTTTGTTCTATCTGCAGTGTGGTAGAGAAGGTGAACATGATGAAAAGAGGATGAGTTATCATCAAGCATTGCATATCGTGTTTGATATGATCAAATTTTCCATCGCTACGTTCTTTCTGATTCACCTTCATTCACCATTCACGCGCCTCTTTCAGTTTTATTTATTTGTTTATTTTATTTAATGGAATATCACTACGCGAAACGAACGAAATTACGAACCTCTGTTGTTGCAGAAGGGACTTTGGAATGGGCCGGATATGGGCCACGGCGGAGGATTTGGGCCGCAACAGGGCCCGGGTGCTGTCGCTTTATCGGCAAATTCTGCGGAGCCTGAATTCGCCGGCACTGCCGCTGAGCTTCGCGGCGAGGCTGGCGAAGAAGGCGGAGGTACGAGCAATGTTCTGGGTGGGTTCCGATGAACGGTCAGTGCATAACATTGGTGACCTAATTGACGCCGCAGAGTACTCTCTCTCCTTTCTCAGGAATGGCCAACTGCCTCCTCGTCACATTAACTGAACACTCATGCTTTTTGATTTTGAATGTAGATACTTTTTTGTTAGTGTATGTATAATTGTATGATTGTATGATTGCTCTCTGTAAATTGATAATTTTTGGAGCAATGATTCATATTTTTTCTCCTGCTGTGTGCATTTCTTGAACTAATTTCTGAGATTTGTTAAGAAGAAATATGCAGCAAAAACATAATCTACTGATTTTATCAGGATATACTCACATTAGTGTAGCTGCATAGGAGAAAATCATGGGGAAAGGAATAATAATATTAGTGTAACATGAGAGAATTTAGAGCCAACAGAAAACTGATTCTGTATGGGATTTCAAGTTATCCCAGGAAAGCTTTTGGCTATACATAATCAATCATTCAGGCTGAGTGGTAAGGTTTCAGGAAGATCGAGATGAAACATGACAACCAAGAAGATCCCAATCAATGCCCACATACAAAAATTGACTTATGGAAATGGAATGTCAGCAAGAGAATTTCTCCAAACTAAGTCCTGAAAATGAGTAATCATTGAAGAAGTAATCATTGAAGAAGCAATTAACATCCTTGTAAATTAACATCCTTGTAAATTCTTATAAATAGTCTTGGGATTAGAAATCAAAACCTAAGTTGTCGATCCTGCACCAATCTAATCACGAACACACCTAAATCGAATCCCAAAACCAAATTCTTTCATTAAATTAGATTTTATTCTGCATCTAATTTTAGAATTTAGGCAAACTTAATGCAAACTAAACTGGTACACGTGTACATAATTTAATTTGCAAAATAACTATGTCATTTCCCTCTTATAAATGAGAAGAAATTTATAAAATTGCTATGCAATTATTTTTTTTTTTTTGTTTAATTTCATTGCAGGCAAATAACCTAACATTTATTGTTAAAAGCAATGTACATGGGATTTATATTTTCTATTTATTGAAGGGAAAGCCTTGAAGACATTCACAATGTGAAGTAGAGTGCTTCTTCCTGTATTAGGTAAAATAACGAATCTGTCCTTAGGTTAAAAAATATTTTAACTCCTCCCTTCATCCCTTACTCTTTCACTTGCGCAGCTTGCTCTCCATCTCCATTCTGCATTTTCATTGTTGTTCCATTCTTCCTTTATTCTTCATCCACGATCTCTTTGATTGTGTTTGCGTTTGTATTTTTTATTTCTTAGACAAGGAATTTACCGGATTCTATAATCTGGTGTACAATTTTTTTTATTATACATATTGAATTGTAAAACCTGGAGGATAACTTTGAATTCAGTATTGTCTTTTGGATTTTACAAATCCGGTATGTACAACAACAAAAAATGTATACCATATCGTAGAATCTAAAAAAAGTGTATACCATATCGTAATCTAAAAGATAATTCCAGATTCTACAATTTGCATATCATATTCTACAATCCAGTATGCCTAACTTATTTTGCACTCCGGATTGATAGTATAACATTATTTTGCATACCAAATTTTACAATCCTGGACGTTCCTTTTATGTGAAAAAAAATAAATAAACTTACACAATATATACATTCAACCAAATCCATCTTAGAAAAATCTAAAAAAAGACATATTACTAAAAACAACCCACCTTCACTTAGGACCTATAGAGAAACATCATGACAAACAAGCCATGAGGTGTCTAGTGAAAGAAGAATGGAGTTTCAGGGAAAGAAGAAAACAAAGTGAGGTGTCTAGGGTGAGGGGTGGAGTTAAAATACTTTCACCTTAAGAAAAATTGTCATTTTTGTAATGTATGGAGGTGTGAGAAGAACATATGAAGGTGTAGAAAGAAGCACTCTGTGAAATATATTGATAGCAAGTCAGCCCACAAAGGCTATAAGCCGAAGAGAAGTCTGCTTCTTGCACTTCCATATCTTCTTCCTGCACCTTCATAAAGAACGTGAAAAGATTGAAATACCCTTAGATAAATCTGTTAAATGATCCTAATATCCTCTGTCATTTCACCTTACACCTTCAGACTCCAGTGCCTGTGCCGCTGACTAAGATACTGTCGCTGTTAAGGGTTCTATTTGCGTCACCTCCTTCCACTGCTCGCCGTTGAGGGAAACGAAAGGAGTGGGTGGTAAGTGATTTTCATGAGTCTGGACATGTGATTTTCGTATAAAAGAAATTATGTATTGTATAATTCGGAAGGCATTTTTGAATCCAATTCGAAAAAATATCTTCCGAAATGTGTCATATTTTAGTTTCCAGATTAATTTACTTTTAATACAAAATTAACTTATGGATTAACCTATTCTTGAATATAAAATTATCTTTCAGAATATAAAAATAACTTCGGAATTGAAATTTAGAAAGTATAATTTAAAATAATTTTTTTTATTCTGAACTTGACTAACCAGGAAATCACCAACCTATTTTAAAATAGAATGATCCAGAATTATAACTTCTAACAAAAAAATTGCGAATCTTGCAATTTCGTAACTTTCCCCACTTTCCTTAAGGCATCTAAGTCTTTTCCAAAACTTCTAGAAATATAAGATTCGAAGAAGATGCAGGAAAAAAAAAATAGAGGTACAGGAAAAAACAGTCGCAAGAGAAATATTGCCATAGCCAGTTGGGACAGATTCTCCCTGCACCTCCATACTGTCTTCCCGCACTTTCATAATTTTGAATATTATAATTTTAATCATGATGGAAAGATTAAAATATCCTTAATGTTAGAAAAATAGATTAAAGGTTCAATTGAGGTTCTGCTTATTATATAATATTTTTGCCTACACCTTCATCTTAGTTATTGAAATTTTGCGAAATTTACAATCTGCAATATTTTTTCCTACACTCTCATCTTAGTTATTGAAATTTTTTCAATGCATTGCCGGCAAGTCAGAAACAGGATTTCATTCAATAATTTTGGATAATTTATTCAATAATTGTGGATTATCCAATCTGTGAGTAGGATCAGGATCAGAGTTCACAAGTAAACTATTTTCCTTCTTTATTTGTACAAACCTTTTATTTGTATAAACCTTTTTACTGCTTATTCTCATTTTAAGTTTCAATCCCAATTTAAATGAAGAGTTTATTATGTTTCTCTATATCCGTTAAATAAAAAGTCTCTCTCTATACCCATTTCAAATAAAGAGTCTCTTAGATTGTTATGATCAAACATTCACTTATTGATTTCATTTCAAATTCAATTAAAATAAAACTGAACTAATTAAATTAAGACAAATGAAGAGTCTTTGTATATACACTTCTTGATTGGATTTCATTTCAAATTCAATTAAAATTAATTTAATTTAATTAAGATACTTTTAACTATCTCTTCCTCTTCATATTAAATTCTAAAATCTCAGTCACATCTCCAAAATCTCATTCTCTTCTCAGAAAATTTGGTAAAGTAATTTTTTTTCATCCAATTGCGGAGTGTACAATTTGCAATACACTTTAAAAAAATTGCAATTGTGGATTGTACAATCCATTATATTTTTTCCTGCACATTTATTATTACGAATTATACAATCCGTAATTATAATTTTTTTCAATGAATCGCGGATTCTACAATCCCTCGCAAGTCTAAAATCAGAATTTCCATATTTGTTGATTGTACAATCCACAATTGTAATTTTTTTCAATGAATTACAGATTGTACAATCCGCAAGTTTGAAAATTATGATTTCAGACTTACAGATTTTATAATCTGCAATTCATTTAAAAAACATTGCAATTGGAAATTTTACAATCTGCAAGTCTGGATATTCTAAATGAAAGGAATGAAGGATAGAGTTGGACTAAAATAAATTTTAAAAGGCTAAAATTGTAATTTGGTATTTACTATGGAGTTACACAGGAAGACACTATGGCGATGCGATGCAGGAAGAATCAGTCCAGTGGAGGCCCATTTATAAGAAGTCATTCGTGTACGGAAAGAGGCATGAATGAAACTACCCTAATTTAACATGTTCTTATTTTCTTTCCACTTTAGTTTAACCTAATTTAACATGTTTATTATTCTTTCTTTACGAGAAACCATCCAATTTAAAGCACATGCCTTGAGAATTTGAAAGTTACACCAATTTTTTTAAAAAATATTTTTTATATCATATAAGCACAAACAAAAACTTACAAAATTTAATGAAAAGACATTCGACAAAAAATCACCTAACTCATTTTTTTTAATTTGTCATCAAATTTATTTATCAAACATTCCAGTCTTCATCATATTAGTTTTCTAATTATTAATACTTAGTTAACCATACAAGATTTAAAGTACCTTAACATTATTTATCAAAATATATAAAATGTCACAATATTGATCTTTATAGAATATTAAAATAGTTAAAACATAAATAAAACTTTCGGAATATAAAATTTAAGAGTAAAACATTGACAAAATACCTATAGAAATTTGATCTAGTAAAAAAAGTTACTCTCCGGCATTGTAATAAATAGAGAATTACCATTATTTGTGTGAGAAATAGAAACACAAAGTGGTAAATTAAAAATTTCAAAATTAAAGGGTAAAAAAATATGTTTTTAAGAGATTAAATCAATGAACTAAATTCCCAAATAAGTAATAATTCATGATATGAAATTAAAAACTGTCTTCTTATCATTCCAATAATAATATAATATTCCAATCACCTTTTCATACCAATCTCCCTGTCCTTTCACTTACCACTTTGGTACAACTACTAGTTCCTTAGATAAACAACAACTTCAGTTTATAGGTTTTACTTCTTTTACCAAATCTTTTGTTTTCGATTTTTCTCTTTAAAAGTATTCTATAACCTAAACTTTGTAACTAGAAATTTGATTTAATGTCAACGGTAACATTTTTTAAGGTTTAATAGCTTTTATAGTCACTAGCGACAATTCTGTAATTTTATTTTCGTAGTTTTATTATTTTATGAATAATTAATTAAAAAAAAGAAAAATAATAAAATATTTAATTTTGTAAAAAAAATATTAAAAAAATTATATATTCGTTAATTTTAAAAAGAACATTTATTTAATTATTTTAAAATAAAAATAAGTTATTTATTTTAATAAATAAATTATATTTTATTTATTAAAATATAAAATTATTCAATTAACAAAGTTACAAAATAATATATTGTCTTTAGAGCGGTACATGTTATAATGTTTTTTTTTTATAATTTTATCTTATTATTTTGAATGTCTTAAATTTAATTCTATTTTGACTAGATAAATCAATGTAAGTTATTTTGTTAAATTCATAATAAAACCATTGACATTTGCATGTTATGTGCTGTTTCTATTAATAAGTTAATTTTAATTAATGACATCTCATTTATTATTTATGTTACATATTATTGTTATAATATTATTAAAAAATTATTTGAAAAAAGTGAGACCAAACCTATAAAATTGAAAATAATAAGATAAATTAGAAAATCCATTTTATAAATTACTCTTTTTTTTTTCTTTTGGATTTTTTAGAGAATAATCATTTGCATAATTAATAATAGTATCTGTGGAATATTTACTCAAATTATTTAAGCTCTAATTTACAAACATAATCCACATTACCTACTGCTTGCACATATAACTTACCGATCTACAGGTCAATTAACTAACTTGTTAGTTATATGTTTCAAAAGTTATTTTGTTTCTTTCTACACCTAACTCTTGCCCAGTCACATCTCTAAAACATTTATTTTTTGTTTCTCTTAATAAAATTATTTTAATTAATTCAATTCTCATTAATTTTATTCACCATTTTTTATTTTCATTTATTGTATTTATCATTTTTATGAAATAAATCTGAATTCTGAAAAACAGAACAAAAGTTGAAATCTAAAAGTAAAGGAAGATAAGGTTGAGAAACAACTAACAGGTAGATGGGAATGTGAGAATCCACAAAACATGTGAGATAACTAATTACACAGTAGATTTGATTTGATTTAGTTAATAGTCCTTTTTTTAAAACAAATAATTTCAATGATGAATAGAAGAATTATGAAATGATTAGAAAGTTGACTTGTTGTGGAGGAAAGAATTAAGATTCTCAGATTATATTTTTTTAATCAATCAAATAAAGTATTTTTAACTCCCCAATTCTAAAATAACATGTTTAAATATGATTTTTTTTTCTTAAAAAAAATCTTAATTCATGTCTTTTATGTGTTGGAAGTTAGGAAAGGGCGAAGATAATTTAAAAAAACCATGCATTCAAACTTGGACATGATAATAAATGCGATTAAGTTTAACTATCACATTACAATATAATGTTAATTATAACACTTTTTTAATGTATTTATTGAGTACTTATATATATATATATATATATATATATATATATATATATATATATATATAAAATTAATGACGTTTCATATTCATTCTCAATAAAATAAAGAAAAATAAATTCTTTTAAAAATAGTGTTTTTATGAAATAAGATTATTTTGAAAATTTACAGAAGACATTTCCTATCATTCGGGGATTTTTTTTAATAATTTCATGTTTTAATATGAAAAAGTTTTATTCATACTCTAGGTGGCGGCAAATTTTATTCTCATTCATAAATTGATATTAAAAAAAATGCACAGAAGGAAAATATTTGTATTTTTTCTACTAAATAAAAAAGAAAATTAGTTTCTCGTAAGTTTTGAAAATACTACTTATATAATAATTTACTAAGATCGACTTAACAATGAGAATAAATTATTATTTGTTTAAATAATCTAGATATAATCTTATTGCACTCGTCGATCTTATTTAGAGTAAACTTTTATAATTAAAATACATTAAATTATCTGTAAAGGGTAAAAAGACTATAATAGGAAAATAAAACTGCTATAATAAAATTTTATAACTATTGGCATTTAAACGTTAAAAAAGATACATTAGAATTTCAACGTTACAATTGAAACGCTAAAATTTTAATGTTAACATATAAACAATGTTAGATGACAATTAGGATCAACTTTTCTTTTTTTTTACATAATCAGTCTAGTTAAATTTCTTTTTTTTCCATTAAATTTATTTATCCTTCTTACACTTAATTTTTTAAAAGTTCTATCTTATCTATTTTTTGTTTTCACATATCTAAATCCTCAAGCTTCTCCTTTCTATTTATTCTCGATAAAATCAATACCAAATAAATAATTGATTAAATTTGCCGTCAAATTATTAATCACCCAAGAATCCAAATTCTAATAATATTTCACTTTCACTAAATTTACATAATAAATTAAATATGCTCAATTTTTCATATCTTACTCACTCATTTTCATTTTAGTTTTTTATTAAAAAAAATAGTTTGAGACCACTATTCATATTTAAATCCCATTTAAAACTTATATTTATTAATAAAATATTTTATATTAATAAAATAATACTATATATGAGTGTAAAATGAATGTAGAAAGAGAATAATAATGTTAAAATATCATCACTTTTTTATTTTCAATCATTACTAACTAATGTGATAGATCACTCAATTCAAAACACTATGTAGATGACCATTTCAAAAAAAATAAAATAAAATGAAAAACTCAATAATTTCAAAACTCACTATTTTCCATTTGATCAATTCTGTCATTTTTCATTTTCAATCATCACTAACTAACGTAATAAATCATATCAATTCAAAACACTACTAGTAGATGACCATCTCATGAAAAAATAAAAATAAAAAGCTCAATAATTTCAAATCTCACTATTTTTCACTCTATCAAATCAAGGACAACAGAAATAAAAAGTTCATATAGTAAAAAAATAATTTTCTAATCTAAGTCAAAGGATGAGTAATTTTGTATTTTTTATTATTTAATTATTTTTATAAATAAGATAATTTTTATTTTCTAAATGGTGGGATTCCATTAATAATTTGTTTAGGTGTCGAATTAAAAGAATGAAATACTCAGAAAATATTTGTAAATATAAATAATTAATGTGTACCTATGAAATCCATTTAAGAACCTAAAATGAATTATCAAAACATGAATAAATCACTTCATTCAAACTAATAAAAAAAACACTTAAAATTGTTAAACAACTTTTTATTAATCACTTAAAATTACATATATGAATTACAAAGACATGGTCTAAATTTTGTGAGTTTATGATCATCATTCCACCACATTACATGAAACAAAAACACAAAGTAGTAGAATCCAAGAATCCTAACAAAAGGAATAAAAAAAAGTCCAAATCAGATAAAACAAAACACCCACACAAAGTAGAAATCATGTTGAAACAATAATTATTTATGACCATTAGTTCAAACCACAAGTCTCACCATTGCCCACTCCAACAAACTAAGCCAACCCTAAAAACCCACCCAACACAAAACCAACCAACACTCCCAAACCCACACCAACCCTCCCTGAGCCCGATTTATCCGACGGAGGAAGCGCCGGAGCGGGAAACCCGGTTGCCGGAAAACCCTTCGGCGGCAGGGTGCTTTCCGGCGGCGGCGCAGTCTTGGTGGGAACAGCTTGTCTCACAGCCATGACAAGAACAACGAGCTTTTGACCGGTTTTGCAGTTGTCAGGGTTGCCACTCACGAAGTAAAAGAGACCCGAATGAGAAAGTTCGAAAATTGAATCACCATCGTCCATTTTCTCAATTGGGTTGTTGGTGTTGCACGAATCAAAATCCTCCTTCTTCACCACCATAACCGAATCAACGCCTTTGTTATACTTGAAATCTTCATGCATGCAACAATTGCAAGCAAAAACAGTCAGAATCAATCTAAAACAAACCAAACCCTTAACAGATTTCACTATTTTTTTGCTATGAAAACATGTTTCAACATGGCTCATGATTGAAACAGAATCAAAACCAGGTTTTGTGTAATGTAAAACGAGTTTTCTTACACAGTCAGCAAAAGTTGATGAAAATGAAATGACCCAGATTTGAAAGTTTCTATTTTGAATCTGTTTGTAGCTCTGATGACAGAGACAGAAGATTTTTCTTTGAAAAGAAGAGAAATTTCGGAAAAAGAGAGAGAGAAGAGTTTGATCTAGTGAAAATATTGAGAAAGATTGGACTCACGGAGAGTGTCATTGACTTGAAATCTGCTTCTCTGCGCCCAGTGGTTGTAGTCTTCAGAAGGCTTCACCACCCACCCATCTCTGCCACCAACTTCAAATTGCCTTGCCTCAGCTTGAAACCTAGGTGATGATGATGACCCAACAAGAAGCAACATAGGAATCATCGAAAACAGAAGACCCAGAAACGCCATTTCGATAATGTCTCAAAAAACTGAAAGATAGAGAGTGAAAGGTGATATATTTTGTAATGGTATGTGTATATATATAGTGGGGGGTTGAGAAGAGAAGATGTAACCGTTGGGGTTTAGAGCGTGGAAGATGCTTTGATGTGTAAGGTATTTGCTGGCATTATATAGGAAGAAGAGAAGAGTGTGTGTGGTAAGAGAAAGTGAAAGTTTTGAGAGAGTGTGTTGTGTGGTTGATTTGGTGCATGCAGTGCTACGTCTACACTTGGCAACATGCAAGAGATACAACGGTAATATACATTTTTTTTATTTCATTTTTTATGTCAAGGGATAATCATCATAAATATGCACTCATTTTGATGTGTGAGAAGAAAAACTAATAATATATATAATGAAAAAAAGGGAGAAAAAAAGAAGAGAGAAAAAATTAGGATTATTTATTTGACCTTTGGATATCCTAGTAAGGTGAGAGAGTGGAGATGATATAATAAAAAGGATGAAATGATCTTCTTTAGTTTTCGGAGTGGAATTCAATATTAAAATTTGGAAAATGATTTTGAAAGTGAAATTCGGTTAGATGGAAAATCTTTAGTGAACCTTTTATTTATTTTGCAGTTATTTTAGTTCTTAATTAAGAACTTCTTATCTTTTTAATAGTTAAATTCAAGGTTTAAAATGACATTAAATAACCATGTGTTACAAAATGTTGAAAAAAAATTATGATGAGAATAAAATGATAAAAAAAATTACATTTTTTGGATTTTTTTTTTTGACATTTAATATTTTTGAAAACATAAATAACCGTGAGTTAGACTTTCAAGCATTAAATGAACGTTTTTCTTAATAAAAAAATTAAGAATACATTGGAAGGAGTGTTTTTTATTTCTCTTGATTGAAAAATCCTAGTCAGTCCAAAATTCAAACTGAGATATATAACAGTTTTGTGAGTTATAATTAGGGAGTCTTTATGCAAATAATTCGATTAATTGTTTATTGAAAACGTATTTATTATGCAGATATATAAATTGTTTCTACAATTGATAATGAAATAATTTAAACTATTTTTTATTATAAAATGTTTATTAAAAAAAGTTAAATAAACAGTTCATAGATATATTATAATTTTTAAAACTTTCTCACATTTATATAACCGTTTATTTCATAAGATATGATAAAATAAGTTGACTAAGTTTTTATAAATCCAAACTTACTTGGTCCGTCAACATAAAGGTTTTATGATTTAATTATAATTTAGTTTTTAAATTTTAATATAAATATGGTTTAATCCTTAATATTTTAAAAATATATTACAGAAAAAAAATTAAATTGTGGTTTTAAAAACTTTTTTCTTAAACACTTTTTTAATTTTAAAAGACTTACGAAGAGATAAAACAAATATTGAGATGTGCATACAAATTTTATAATAGTGGTCTTAATCTTCAAAAACTATCGGAAACTTTAAACTTCTAATATATCTCAAACTCGAGAACTAAGTAGTTTTATCTACCTTGCACTTAACTATTCCTTTAACGTATTTCTTTAAGCAATTTTTCTAAATTTTTTAGATAATAGCTACTTCAAACTTTTACATTCTCTCAGATAAACAAACAAACGATATTTCAAATTAAAGCATGTTAAACATGCAAATAAAAGAAATTAGAGTTCAATATTTTTATAGAAGGAGATTCAATGAGAAGTTGTAGAACTTTTTATCATTTTAAATAGATAATTGATTCATTATATATATATATATATTCTAATAATGATTATGAGTCTTTTTAAATACAAAGAAGATAATACAATATCTTATTTTTTGGTATGGTTAGGTTATCTTTGACTGGATATAATGAATATTCACGAGTACAAAAAATCTCTTATACATCGATTCTAGAGGACATTCTACATCAGTTCCAAAATTGATGTTGATGCAGGCAATGTAGAAAAAGTTATGGACTTTCTACATCGATTCTATAACCAATGTAATATGTCCATTTACTAATAGATAAATCACTGACATAAAATACCAATCATGAAAGCGCTTATAAGGAGATATTACATCAGTTGTGGCTCCCAATTGATATAGTATATATATCCTATTATATCGGTTGTGAGTAAGAATCGATATAATATCTCTATTTTTATAAAAAAATCTAAAATTTTTCATAATTTTTTGATAAATCTCTAATCGATACAAGAAAAATCACAGAAAATTCCAGAATTTTTTTACAAGTATAAATATATGAAATAGAACAAAAATATGTCAAAAATATTAAAAAAAATAAATAATAAACGATAAAATTTTTGAAAAATTTTGGATTTTGAATCTCTTTTGAGATATGTTCACGAACTTCGTTACCCAATTTAAAAAAACTTTCAGTTTTTAGTTTTTTATCAAAAGTTATGATCATTTAAAATTTTTTCGTTCTAAATTTTGATAACTCAAAAAATCTATGACAAATCTATAAGAACTCTACCATCAAGTATATACTAAATCAAGTTACTGTTAAAAAATTTGAATTTAAAACAAATTTTTAACTATTTTTAATAAATTTTTAATATTAAAAAAATTGTTTTTTTCTCAAAATGAACATTTTCATGGTCTTTAATTCAATATTTTGTCTTGAATTTAGTCTCTTTCATCATATATGTTGATAAGAAGATAACATAAAACCCTATGAAAAGTAATATTATATAACACAGCATGATCATAATTATTTAAGCTCAAATCTTTAACCAAAGTATGTTTACTTCGACTTCAAAAAATACTTTATTTGTTGGAGACTAAGACAATGTATCATTTAAGTACAAATTCTATATCATCTAATGTTGAGCTTGCTTATGTTATACTTCAAAATAAGGATGATAAACCATTTTTTAATTTGGCAATATTCTCACTTTTTTTCATTTGTCTCGTGCTAAGTTTTCACTTTAGAGCCAACATTTAAGTCAATCCAACCTCTGTTAGAAGACAATACAAGAGAGGAAGAAAAAACAATATTATTGAGAAGAAAACAAAAGTGTTTTACTCTCATTGAGAACAAAAGCGGAGAAACAAAATATATTCAGTTTGTCTAACATCCCCCTTAAACTTATGTTAGGATTGAGAACCATGTTATAATGCAGAAACAAAATATATACAGATACAAGCATTAACTATTATTCAGTTTGTCTAACAACCTCCTTAAAATTTGTGTCAAGACTAAAAGCATAGGCAATAAGATTTGAGAACGAAATGATATTTTAAAACGGTCAAGAGGCTTTTTGGTAAAATCAAATGAAACATTTCAAGTTCAACAGAGGCAAGGAAAAGGTCTTCAACAAATTTGAAGAACATGAAGAAGGAAAGAAACATATAGAAGGTGAACTATGCAGGAGATGTTTTAAGGGAATGATTCAACATTAGATAAAGCATAATAGGTACAAATATAGAAGCCAATTTTGGAGCTCATGGAGTAAAGAAAATGAGTGATGCCTAAAGAGGCATGATAGATCTTTTCTAGCAACATGGTTTAGGATTGGAATCTAAATTCCAAAATGAGTAATGATACATTATATAGTGAGCAACCATGTGGAGATTTGGAAGAGAAGAAATGGAAGTCTATTTAGAAATGTGAGGTTCAAACAAAGTGGTTATACTAATTATGCCTGTATGTGTCTTTTTATATAAATTTTTTCTTTTGTCAACGTGAGTGAAATAAAGTATTTTAACAGTGATGCATAATATAATATTAGTTTCGTGTTATGATGATATCTAAATTTTAACCAATTATTTTTGTTACAGCCAAAAATTCAAGGTTGAAATAGGATAATTGATTGCATAAGAGAATGCATTAGGATGAGCGAGAAGTTGAGAGGAAAATTTCATAGGGTGTTGATAGTGGGGAGTTATTAATTATAATAGGGAGAACAAATTGAGTATATGAGACTAGAGAATCTAAAATTATAACAACCAATGAAAGTTGAAAAATGAGAAAATTAATTTTCAAGATGAAACAGAAAAAAAAAATTAAAATATATTGAAGAGTGAAATGAGACAAAAAAAAAAAAAAAAAAAAAAAAAAAAAAAAAAAAGAAAAAAAAAAAAAGAAAAAAGTAAAAAAAATCACAAAATGATTCTATTGTCTAACTTAAAAAATAAATAACTAAAATAATATTTTTAGAAAATAAATCTGTTTCTAGCAAAAAAGAAAAAGAAAAATACCTTAGCAAAGTGGGAGAAAACGGTACCAGAAAATCGAAATTGGGATGCGAAAATGAGTTTGGCGGTTAACAATTGCGGTTCTGAGAAACTAAGGTTTTGTGATCAAAATTCAAAACGGTGCGCCGCCGCAGCAACAGCATCAGGAAGAAGACAACGAATCAATGTCACTGGAGGCTCTGAAGGAAACTCTGCGACCTTGTTCAACCCAAAAACCCTCTTCCTCTTCTGCAATTACCCAAACACAGCGCAATTCAATTCTTCGCGACTACGATTCCCTCTTCCCAATCCACAGAAAACCCCCAAAATCCTCTCTTTCCGACCAGCTTCGCCGCCTTAACGACTCACTATCCCCACCACACTCCGAAACCCTACAGCAAGAAAAAGAAAAGGAGGAAATACTTCAAGAAGAAGAACCTGTGATAGAGAGAGCGAAATTCGCTTCAGTTAAATTGCCCCAATTTCAATTTGATCACACTGGACCCTTTGAGCCTCTCCTCCTGTCTTCGCATGGAGAATCTCCTGTGGTTCAGGTCGTTAATTTCTCTTTCTCTGTAGTTAGATTCAGTGTATTCGGAATTACCCTTTGAATGAAGATCTGGCCACTCATATCAACCGTCTGATCTTTATTCAATGGTGTGGATTTACGATTATGTGAATGTGAATTCCTGTTTGTTTTTTCCCTCTAGTTATAGTCAACACAATGCTTGCATTTTCTTAAGATAACTTGATATTGATAGTAAGTGTCCAATAACTTATGTTGGAGAGCTTGATATTCATTAACAGATTGCACAATGGTTGTGAATTTATTGAATGATGTGGTTTTTATAGAAATCATTGTGTGTAGTTAGCACAATGCTCCATTAACATATGTTCAGGTCTTATATGGAATGACTTGGAATTTTTTATAGATGGTCTAATTGGTGAAATTTGAAACAAGATTGGATGTTACTGTGAGCTGTTATTTGCTGTTTCAGGTTCCTGCATCTATAAACTGTAGACTGCTTGAGCATCAAAGAGAGGGTGTGAGGTTTTTGTATGGTTTGTACAAGAACAATCATGGAGGCATACTTGGAGATGACATGTGAGTTACAAATTATATCGACTTCCTCTGCTCTTTGGTCCCTCTTGGCTTGCGGTGTCTTTCTGTCTTCTTGAATTTTTTATTTTTTGGGTACTCACGCATACATCATATTTCGGATGTGTGAAGTTGTATGTGTCTGCAACAAATCAGTATGTTCTGTAATTCTTAATCTCAAGCACATGACTTTTATTTTTGTCCAATTTTGAAAATTCTGGTGGACATGGATTTATCTTATACACAACACTTTTGATTAGCTTCTCCCCCACTCCCAGATACCTAGTGGAACAGAACCCTGTCGTACTAAGCATGGTACAACTATTAGCGTAAAATGTTTTTACCCCACGGCATGCAGTGCTTTGTCATTAACCCCCTAAAGTTCTATTTTTGTCTCTTAACCCCAGTGGTTTTTTATTTTAAGTAAAATGTTCCATTTTGGATGAACTGCTTCTTTTAAAATTTTAATGGCATTTCAATACTGAGAGAAGTTTTCTATTTTGTTTCTTAGGCTTTTTCACCAGTTTAGTTCCTGTACTCTTCACCTTCATATCTCCATTGAGTTATTCATTGTAAAAGTTATAGCACTTCAAGCTGCATCTTCTGGTGGAGTTCTCTTTTTTTGTCTATATAATTTGCTGATATATTTTTATATTTCTGTTTTTCTAAAATTTATTTTATTTCATCACAATTTTTTAGCTGTAATAATTACTCTGTTGAAGTTCACTTTTGAGATATTGAAATTTGAAACAGGGGTCTTGGGAAGACCATTCAAGCAATAGCATTTCTTGCTGCTGTCTTTGGTAAAGGACATTCTACTCTAAATGAAAACCAGCTAGAGAAAAGAGACCCTGCCTTAATAATATGCCCAACATCTGTTATCCACAACTGGGAAAGCGAATTCTCTAAGTGGTCAAACTTCAGTGTTTCCATTTATCATGGTGCAAATCGGGATCTGATATTTGATAAATTGGAAGCAAATGGAGTGGAGATACTTATTACCAGTTTTGACACATACAGGATTCGTGGAAGTTCTTTGTCAGATGTCAAATGGAATGTTGTGATTATTGATGAGGCTCATCGACTTAAGAATGAGAAATCAAAACTCTATAAAGCATGTTTAGAAATTAAAACCCCAAGACGTTATGGTCTCACTGGGACTATAATGCAAAATAAGATAATGGAATTGTTCAATCTATTCGACTGGGTTTCACCTGGATCCCTTGGAACACGCGAACACTTTCGTGACTTCTATGATGAACCCCTCAAGCATGGGCAGAGATCAACTGCTCCTGATAGGTTTGTCCAAATTGCTAATAAGAGAAAAGAACACCTTGTGAAAGTTCTTCGTAAATATTTGTTGAGAAGGACAAAGGAAGAGACCATTGGGCATCTTATGATGGGGAAGGAAGATAACATCGTGTTTTGTGCAATGAGTGATGTGCAAAAACGTGTTTACAGGAGAATGTTACAGCTTCCTGACATTCAATGCCTTATAAATAAGGACTTGCCTTGTAGTTGTGGTAGCCCTCTTACTCAAGTCGAATGTTGCAAGAGAATAGTACCAGATGGAGTTATTTGGCCTTACCTGCATAGAGATAATCCTGATGGTTGTGATTCATGCCCCTTTTGCCTTGTCCTTCCATGCCTTGTCAAGCTCCAACAGGTGAATTCAGATCTATGAAATTTTTGTCTCTATTTTTTATTATACCGTCCTTGCAAAGTATATTTATAAGAACTTTGTTCACAGCTCTGGACATCTGTTGTAACTTAGTTCATTTGTAGGAGATTCTTCTTTGTAATTGTAGGAAAACATTTATTATGATTCAACTCTAATTGTAACAGGGAAAAACAGGGAAGACAATTGCTTAATGAAAGAAAATATGTGTTTGTTATCTATAAAGATAAAAGTAGATGATCTGATGATGACAGATATATGAATATTCAATTTTAAAAGGATATGGTTTGCAATAAATTTAAATCTTGAAAGTGAACGTCAAGCACTCTTCATTACATGGTGGTGGATGTTGCTTATTGTTTAAACCTCCAGACTGGTAGGCTTACATGGACTTTGTGTTACATTGCATAATTATAAAAATAGTTTCCTTCTTTTACCTTTTGCATACTGGTAGTAGTTGATCACCATTCGGGATATGGTTTATCAGGATTTTCTATTTTTGACATTCAATTATATTGAATGAGATCGATATGTTCTGTGGAGAAATTAATTTACCCAGGAGTTTCAGGATTTTATGCAAAAATTAGCTATAAAAATCAATGCTTACTGACAATATTATATTTATAGGAAAAAAAAACTTGTAAGTGAACCAAGGATTTGTGATTTGAATTGCCAATTTGATAAATGCCTTTTTGTGAGATCCTTAAGGCACAGGTTGTACAAGGCCTTGTAGTTCACACTTTATTTAAAGGTTTCTTTCTTCCATGAAAAAACTTATTTACAATTATGATCAGTATGCATCATTACATTATTTTGATCTTACTTGTGTATGTATTTTTGTGCTAGATAAGCAATCACCTTGAGCTCATCAAACCAAACCCCAAAGATGACCCTGACAAACAAAGTAAAGATGCAGAGTTTGCTGCTGCTGTCTTTGGCACTGATATTGATTTAGTGGGTGGGAAGACACAAAATGAAAGTTTCATGGGTTTAAGTGACGTGAAACATTGTGGCAAAATGCGAGCACTTGAGAAGCTATTGTTCTCATGGTTTTCACAGGGTGACAAAGTTCTCTTGTTTAGCTATTCTGTAAGGTGAACGAGTAATATGCCCTTCAGATCATGTTTGATTATTTTCTGGTTGCCTGTTAAGTTAGGACGAATTTTGTACAATGGTGATTCAAATTCAAGTTGTTTTACTCAAATTTATGTCTTTTTATATTCCTGCTTTCAACCCTTAAATGGATAAATCTAGGTGTTGTGGTAGTTGTGTTGTTGAGAACTTCCCCTTATTTATTGCCTTTATGCCTTGGTGGTGTCTTTCAGTCTTTGGATGACCAAAGCACTGAATTTTGTTGGCATTGGTAAACTGCTCTCTGCATGCCTTGTTTTCTTCTGAAACAATCTTTTTTCTGCTGTTTAACTTTGAGCTACTCTTTCCAGGATGCTGGACATACTGGAGAAATTTCTCATTCGAAAAGGCTACTGCTTCTCAAGACTTGATGGGTCCACTCCTACAAATTTACGCCAATCTCTGGTTGATGATTTCAACTCAAGTCCAAGCAAACAGGTACATCTCAAACCTAATAGTTGATTAAGCATTTTCCCAATTCAATTTGTGATTGGGCGCTTGTTTATATTCTAGATATTCCTGATATCAACTCGTGCTGGTGGGCTCGGACTGAACCTTGTCAGTGCAAACCGAGTTGTAATATTTGACCCTAACTGGAACCCGGCTCAAGACTTACAGGCTCAGGACAGGTCCTTTCGATTTGGACAGAAGCGGCATGTCCTGGTGTTCCGTCTTCTTGCAGCTGGTTCACTTGAAGAACTTGTTTACTCACGTCAGGTATATAAGCAGCAGCTCTCGAACATTGCTGTCTCAGGAAAGATGGAAAAACGGTATTTTGAAGGTGTCCAGGTACCAAATTCTATGTTTTTGGTATTACGGTTTTCATTTTTGAACAATTCTTAAACATTAATACTTGTTTTCTTGCAGGACTGCAAAGAATTTCAAGGAGAGCTATTTGGCATTTCCAATTTATTCCGAGATTTGTCAGACAAGCTGTTTACCAGTGAGATCATTGAATTGCATAAAGAACATGGACATGAAACGGAACAACTGGAAAAAGTTAAGCTGTCAGAACAAACAGGTTCATCGGTATCAGAGTCTGAAGCCAGGTTATGTCATACATCTGCAACAAGTAAACCGGAACTTGAAGACCTTGGTATGTTTCATATACCCTAAATCTCATCCACTACGAAAGTCCTTTTCTTCTATAATGTCAACGAGAAAACAGTTAAGATGTTGGTGAAATGACAGTTACTGGCAGTTTTTTTGTTGGGTGATCATTACATATACATAAATATATAAGTAAAAGTGTTTCATTGGCATTTTATGGAACTTTATATTTCCTTTCACTATGTCTTGACAAAATTGGATTCAACATTTTCTGCCCGTTGAATCCTTGCTTTATGGTGGCCCGTTGAAATGAGAGTGGGTTTTCCATATAGCTTCCATACTCATCGTTCTTTTTTAATGTGGGAAACGACGCAGTGGGTTTCCCATATAGCATGTTTATTAATTTTAAAAATGCAGTTGTTATTAGGATAAAAAAAAAAAACTGTTTGCAATTTCAGCTGGAACTTGAAAAATAGCTTTTCTTTTCTGAAAGAATAAGTTGATTCTATACATTTGAAAATTTGTTGTTTATAGGTATTTTTCAATGAGTTTTTGTTTCCCTTTTCAACCTCAGACTTTTTTTGTGTATCTTTAGCAAAATTAATTATCTTTCGTAGATATTTGATTATGTTAGGGATGTGATTGGATTACTTTAGGGATCTGATTTGATTACATTTAATAGAAAAATATGATATGATTTGATAGGAAGATATTTTATCTAATGCTTTTTATCATTAAATATTGATTTTATTCTTTATTATTGAATCTCTTCTTTATTATAAGTAAGAATACTCATGTGTCTACAAGCAACACGAAATTCATTATATTTCTACTTGATTTCTCTCTTCTGAAAATTTCTTCTTGATTTCTCTCCTGAATATGATACCAAAGTAGGTCATCCTCCTTTATTTGTTTTGTTTCTAATCTTTTCAACTATCTCAGTAAACTTAAACAAAATAATTAATTTGTGTAACTATTTCAAACACACCTAAATTTTTTGTATCTCTAGGCATTGTATATGCTCATCGCAATGAAGACATTGTCAACTTTGGACCTGGGATTCAAGGGAAAATAAATGCCAACATCCCATCAAATGATAGCTTAGTCAAGCCAGGCATCTCTTTGAACCATCAAAGTAAAAAACCAGAGAAAAGGAAAGTTCCTTTGATTGATGATAAGAAGAGAGCTCAATATAAGCTCCTTGCTCAGTCTATGGGCATGGAAGAGCTTGCTTTTAGCAAATGGTTACTATCAGCGACTCCACTGGAGAGAGAAAAAGTGCTTCTTGACTACAAGAAGAAAAAGAAGATGCCTAATGGTTGAAATTTTGTATCATTTACTTGCAGTACCAAAACAATTAGTGTAAAATTTTGTACATAAGGATGTATAGGCAGAAATTTTGTATATTCTTGTGTTCTTCTCCATCATCATCGTGTTGATCGGAGTAATTTGACATTTTTGTATTACTTGCTTCATTTTTAATACACCGGTGAGCTGTAGTTTTATTAAATGATATTCACATAACTAAAAGTCACACTTCAAGTTTGTTTACATGTCTACGTTTTATTACAATCACAATTCTCAATTTTCTAATCTATAATGCAATACCTCACTTAATCTCTAACATCATTACCTTTCATTTCAAATATTCTTATTAATCACCTACCTGAATTTTTAAATGGTACTTGAATGTACTAAAAGTAAAAGTAACGCAACTTTTGTCATTCAAAAAATAACTAGATGAATTTCATTAAGAAAAATAAATTAGGTTGGCTAAATAGTAAGATTAATGAAAAAGTACAATAAGCTTGCATGTTTGCTAATCTAGATAAATTTTCAAAAAGGAGAAGTTGAAGAAAACACAACGACATTAATAGATATTAGCCAAAAAGCAGGAAAATAAAAGGTTTTCATTGCTGATTAAAGCTGGATTAAGAACATATGTGATTCTTATGCAAAAGGTTTCTAAGGAATAATGTACCAAATTTATAGAACAGAGGCTTCAAAATATTGCAATGATAATAATTGCAATAACAAATACATAGAAAGGAATGCATAACTTCAGATATAAGTGAAAATAAGGAGGGATAAACATGTCAAATTCTATCTTTCTTCCACTTTTTTTCCTTCGCCAAGAACCTTAAAAGCATTATTTTGTTCACTTCTTTCAAAAACAGTTTTCTATTTTATAAACTGTTTATGCCTAAAGAACATTTTAAAGAATATGTTCCCTCAGAATATTTCTTAAAAAACACTGTCCCTTGGGGAATTGAACAAAAAAACAAAATAACGAAGATGAAATAACATCTCACAAAAGTTTCTATATTTTGGTCTTTAAAACACTTTGAAACTTAAATAGATTGTAGATGAAAATTTAGAATAGTGTGCATGTTTTAGAAAACAAATATTAAAACAAAAAAGGTGATAAGAGATTCAAACAGGTCCAAAATTTTTCATTACTCAAAAGTCAAATCGGTTTATCCCATTTCACTCTACTTTTGACCTCAAGCAGCACATCCTAGAATCATGGATGCTACGCCATTAGATCCCCAAATACAAAAATTCCAACCTTCTCTTCTCTTATTGGTTATCTTCTTTGCATTTTGAATCTGGAAACTGGTTTTGAAGATTGAGAACCAGAACCCTGTGAAGATCAAATTCGTGATTAGCATAGATTTAATGATGAAACTGCAAAGCATTATGTATAAAAACCATGTTTATAAAATCTTTTCATTTATGATAAATAGTATTATAGTACCACATATATATAATCAGTAAATTAAATCCACCTGTGATGAAGCAGAACTTTGTTCTCTTGAAGATCTTTCTATATTCTCAGCATGCTCTATAATAGAGCCAGTAAAAGCCTGCAGAAAATATTTACTCGAAAAAATTATTGGTTGTGCTTGTCACATGGAATTTAGACTAAAGAGTGTAAAAACTACACACCTTGCGACTGTCAAATGATGGTTGTGCAGTTTGGTGTCCAACCTGAAAAGGAAATAATTGCATACATGTTAAGGATCAATTCTCCTGAAATGCTGTAAGGTAAAAGCATCTGCATAATTTTCCATCAAGTTCTTCGTAACATTTTTAAATAACTGTTTAAGAATACTGTTCAAAGCACTAAGTGCAACCTTATTATAAGTCTAACATACATTAACTAAATTTAAAATATCAAAATTTCAGTCTTCATTTATTCCGAAGCATAGCTTTCTCATTAGAGCTTTTAAAATGAAACCTAAGTATCCTACAATTAGATAACAGCCTTGAGCCCTTCAGAGCTGTGTTCTAACTTATGCTATGGTTAAAACAAAAGTTTACACAACTGAGTAAGTGCAGATTTGTAACGGATATGGATCCTCTCCTGTTCACAATAAACAGGAGAATCATATTTAATAAATCTTAACCATTTATTATGTTTATCATTAAATTTAACTGTTAAAATACAAACCACATAAAAAATAATGTAGAATAATTCTGCATGTTGCTTCCCACTACAAAATAGACATTAGTCTGTTATCTAAACCAAAGTAAGACAGTATTTCCATTTGGTTCAAAGCAGTATAAAACACTACACAGAAAATTTCATCACGAGCATAATACCTCAGTTTTTGATGTCACAGTTGATTGAGTTGGCTTTTCTTTAGAACCAACAGAAATCTTTTCTCTAGGATAAATGGATTGTAATGGTTTTTCCCTCTCTGACAGTTCAGAAACAACGGACATATTAATTTCAAAAAGGACACAAAACAGCTGACAACTACTAAACATGCAGACACAAAGGAAATGAGATGTAGGTTATTTGAGGACTAACCTCTGACCGTAGATTGCACTCCCAGGCTAGCAAACTGCATTTTTAAAATTAGAATGCAAAAGCATGATTCTTCAGCTGATGAGTTTACATAGCATACTAAACTTTAATGCCGAACTACAATAAAAGAAGATGGTATCTTACATTGAACTGATCAGATATATCTTCTTTACTATATTGCTTTTCTGGAAGCTCAGCTGTTATAATTTTATTATTAGTCTGATCCGGTAGTGCACTTTGACGAAGATCCTGTTTGAGCAGTCACAAAAAATGAGTTATATCAAAGTCTATTGTGCTAGAAACCTCTAAGCAAGATTTCTAAGACAAATAAAAAAAGTAGTAAAAGTATTACTTTTGAATTTGAGAGATTGTTATCAATATATCCTTGATAAGACATCTTATCGAAATCACCAGTAGTTTCATCATTTTCATCACTGTGATTGCCACTTTCTGCAGCAAGCTCTTGTTTCTCAAGTTCATCCATTATTGCCAGCATACGAGCATATTCCCCATCATTAGGTGCAGCATTTCCCAAATTAGCAGCATCTTGCTGAAGTTGACCTGGAAAAGGATATTAACATTTCAATTGATAATTATTTCAAAATTGCCATCATATTTACAAGCATGGCCATTGGTTGATGCATATTTCTACACTAACATGAAATAAAGTTTGGGTGGAATAGACATGATCTAAAACACACATGAACATGAGGAACTGTTAAGCTCAGAGAAAGAGCAGGAAAAACTGTGAACTCTGTTGGAGAATTCTTCTGCAAATATTGTTTAATACAAGCCAATGTTTTTCCTATACATTAGCTAAACTCCCATACACATATCTAGCCTAATTAAAGGGAAAATAACAGGTTTACAAAGTTACAACTGTACTACAACATAGACTCCTTGCTTTAGACACCAGCTGCTATGCATGAATTTGGTGGCTTTTAAATGACCAACGAATCCACCAATCCATTCCATTGAAGGAAGGTAGCTATACTGGTATCCAACGGACGACAATGGGATGCAAACAGAGACAGGGAAATCTAATTGTGCAGTGTCTGCCTTAGTTTTTGCATGTTTTTCCATCACAAATCATTGGACACAGATAAATTGTAGTGTTGACTTCTGAGTCTTTGCCTGATCTGTAGAGAGAAACAACCTACTGCCTGCTGAAAGATCCTTATTGTCTAATTCCTATACAGTTCATAAACCTAAAGATCCTTATTGCCTATACAGTTCATATACAGATAAAACTGCATATACAGTTCATAAACCTATCGGAATTAAACTGAACTGGAAATCAGGAATGCCCCAACCCCAAAATATGCAGACGGGATCAGACTTCAAATCTAATTTTCAAAACCGATTCAATCCAATTCGAACCAAAATTATATATGCATGCGCATAATTTTATAAAACAATGCACACCTCATACTAGGATTGTAGATATTTATGAAATTACTACATCAATTTATTGTCTCCAACCACGCACTTGCGCACGCACACACACACAATAAGGCTAGAACATGCCTGATTCGGATTCCCCTTCATTAGAGTCTTTCTCCACATAATCTTCCCTTATCTCCACAAGACCCTCCTGTGCCAAATTAAACAACCACAGCAATTAATAATTTTTATAAACATCAAAATAATATCAAGTGCTGACAAAAGCATACAAACACAAAAACAGAATATCATAAAAGAAATGTAGAATAGTGTGATGATAGAGTAAAACACCTTATAATTATAGAAATAAGGAGTTGATCCTATACACCAAGGAATATTGTTCTAAATATAGAAATAAGGAGGTGATCCTATATAATCAGGAATATCTAAATTATAGATGTTTTATTAGAAACATTTTATTTATTCTAGTGTCATATCTTTGTTATTAGAGGACATCAAATCTCCTCTATTTATTGTATTGGCTCCTTGTTCTCAATATAAACAAAGCACTCATGTTGTCTTAGAAACACGGTTTTAGGCTTTCAGCTCAATGTTTCTCTCTTCAGTAGAGTTTAACAACACCCTAAATTGGATTATTGGTTCAGTAAAACATAAAATAAAAAATAAAAAAATAATAAAAAAAACTAAACTTCTAATATCATAATATATGATGTGTTTGGGTACACAACTTGACTTAGTACTTATTATAAAAAAACTCATTCTAGAAGCATTTAAATAAGCACTTATAGGAGAAGAAAATAAGTATAACAAATTAAGTTTTTTTTCATAATCTAAAACTATACACTATTTTTTTAGAAACTATCTCATTTCGTATGAGAAAAGCTCAGTTCACTTTAAATTCTTACTTCCTTCTCTTGCAAGTGCAGGTGCTTACACGTAAATCTATCCTAAAATGGTCTAAAGGGTTAAAACAATCAAACCACAACCTATTTCTAAAACAGAGATGTCCCCCTCAAAATTGCCTAAACACAAATCAAATTCAACTTATGATCAAAGTGAAGAGCAAAACAAACAAGTGAACCCTCACCAAATTCAACTTATCATTAAAGTGAAGAGCAAAACAAACAAGTGAACCCTCACCTCTACTTGAGAAGCTGTGGCATTGAAAAATGAAGCCTCTGCTTCAAGGTCCTTGATATTAGCCTCAAGGGAATCAACCTGAGAATCCAAAGACTTCCCTCTTCGCTGCAAAAGCTCAACTGTTTGCTTCGAAGTTCTCTCTGCATAATACCCTTCTCCCAAAAGAACCTAACAACCAAAACAAAACCTTTTGCCACTGAGAAAGCGCACATTCAATCAAGGAATCCAAAGGGGGAGACACGTACCAGGAACTCATTGGTATGAATCAAACGACCAGGGAAGAACGCTGCTTTCCCAAACGGAACCTAAGAACCCCACAAGTTTGAAACATGAAAAGGGTGAAATTAATCATAAGCATTAAACACTCGATACATTTCAGGATTAGTTATGTTATTCTTCAAACAAAATTATAATTATATCCTGATAAAAATGACTAATAAAACATGCATTAAAAGATTTAACAAGTCATCCAGATAAAACATCAATTCTACTGATAACTCTAAAAACAGTACCTAAAGTTTTCAGCTTTTACTCACTCTTCCTCCTAAATTGAAAAACAAAACTCAGTTATCTCGGATTACACATTAATTTCCCGTGAAAAATGGTTTGTTTTTTGATTACCATGATGTCGTGGGAGAGTTCTTCAGGTAGTTTGTGGACAAGGTTGATAAGGTTGTTGTTATCAGCGATGAAACCTCGTACCCTATCGAGCTCGCCATGCTTGTCGGCAATGGCTTCTTCGACGCGCTTCGCCGCCTTCTGCGCCTCCTCTACTGGGAACACGGACGCCAGTGACGTCACAGTCCCTTTCTTCACTGATTCTTCCATGTCTCTCTCTGTTCTGTTCTTCGTTTTGTTGATTTGATCCGTGTTTTTATTATGCTAAAATTTAAAATAATTTAAAAAATGTAACTTAACAAAAATGATTTTGATAAAACTGTGGAGAAGAAGAAAAATAGTTGATATCGTGAGAGGAGGTTACCAATTTGTAATATCAAAAATAAATTATTTTTTTTAATACAGTATAAAATAGTATAATAAAATTGTTATAATGAAGACTAGATAAATATTTTATATTATGATGTAACGTTAATTTTAATTATTGATATTTTTTAAAATTTATTCTGTAATAAAGTTAAAAGGATAGTTTTAAAAAATATTTGATCACTTTTACCCTAGTTAGTAGAGAGAACACAATTAACTGTTGTTTGTTTGTATTCTATTAAACTAAAATAATATATTTTTAAAATAATATTAAATGGATTATGTGGAAAAAGATAAATATTTGAGATTGTGAGAGAAGATATTTACTTCTGAATCAAGGTTTGCTATTATTTGAGTAAGAAGAGTGTATGATTACCAATTTATGTTAATATTAAATAATAAATTATTTTTTTATAAAGAAATGTATTCAGATTATTTTTTTAATAATAATTTTTATAGTCATTGGTATGATAAACACATAACTATTAGTCTACTTGGACCATTTCAATTTATGTCACACGTGGTAAGATGAAATTGCAATGCCATTTTTTAAATTGAACATTTTTGTACTAAATTTGAATGTTTATACTAAGATTACCTTTTAATATTTGTAGTAAACATGAATGTTTGCAACAGGATTTTCCTTTTTAAGTATTTATAGTAAGATAATTTTTTTCTTTCTTGTTATATTATTCACAATGTGAGGGAAGGAGTTTTAAGTTATTTAGATTAAGAAGAAGAGAGTGGAAAGTTAATATTAAATGTGTTTTTTAGAAATAATCATTTGGTATATATTTAAAAAAATTAAAAAATAATTTTTGAAATATAAATTAGAGTTAAAAAATTTAAGTTAAAATAAAAAATTGTTACCAAATAAAAAGTTATATTTAAAAAAATAATACCTTAAAATAAATTATTTTATAAAATATCAAAATTTTGATTAACTAAGTTTATATTATTTATTATTTTAATATTATTTATTTTATTTGAACTTGAAAACATATATATTAATAAAATATTAATTTATTTTATTTTATTTATTACTTTAATAAATTTTTTAGTTATTACTTTTTTTATAATGTATAAAAATATTTTTAAAATGTTAAATTATTTTATTTTATTTATTAATTTAATTATTTATTTCTTATAATTTAAAAGTAATATAAGTAAGAGTACAAAATATGGATAAGTATTAACGACAAAGTTTTTATAATATAAGTTATTGTTACAAGACCAATCATCTTATATAATAATCTAGATCTCCTATCAGTAATGGGTTTCTTTCACAACTATATCCAATAAATACTCAAATATTCTCACAATTAATAATAATAAACAAGTATTCAAACTTCAAATTTTATTTCAGAACTATATTCAATAAATACTCAAATATTCTCACAATTAATAATAGTAAACAAGTATTCAAACTTCAAATTTTCATTACCTAAGGTCTCTCTATTTATAGGTCTTAGGTTGGGCTTTCCACCATATTTATTATAAAACTATGCTCAACCAAGTCTAATTATTGTCTTAATTAGTATTTATATGTTATTGTGACATCTTACTGGATGGATGATTTCTTCCTCCTTACTTCCTTACCTCTTTTCTCCACTTCCATATATTTTTGAAATTCTTAAATTACTCCTCATTAAAGTGTATAATATATCAGATTTACCCACATCCAACCTACGCTTCTATATATCTCACCCCTCATATTTTACAACTACATCGTCACTTTAAAGAATAGTCATTGTGAAGAGTTGTGTCATCTGTATCTGTCGTATCCATCCTATCTATTGTCGGTTACCATTGAAGGTTTTGTATTGGTGTTGATGAAAGAGTAATGGAAGGAGAAGGGAGAAGGAGAGGGAAGTGGGTGACGTTGTGCAGCATGGGGTGGAGGGACGATATTGCCTTTGGTTTTTCTTTCAATCCGAAAGATTGAAAAAACTTATTTAATGAGTGAGAATCAAAAAGATTAAAATGAGTAAAAAACTTATTTCAATCTACTATTCAATGTATCATCATATTTTTACTTTAAAAGTTTTAAATGTTTATAATATATCCTAGTCAAAAACAACAAAATTGAAATAAAATAATAGCATAAGCTAATTACTCTACTGGTATTGGATAACAAAAACTCGCCTTAATTTTAATATGGATAAAAAAAATTATTATGAAGAAAATAGAGAAAGTTTAAGGAATCTATACAATCTAACTTAACAAATAGATTAATGCAGAACAAATAGATTAATGCAGAAAAACAATGAGTAGCTCGAACTTGATGCGATACTCGATAATCTTCTAATTTTTTTGTAACACTTGCGGTGCACCCATTCCATAAATGTCTTTAGCGTGGAAAGTTTAAGATTTAATATTTTTTTTTGTTTTTCTAGGTTTGCATCTTATTTTTCGTGCTTTCTTCTTAAATACATATGCATGAATAGGAAATTAATATATTCAAATAAAGAATTAATCAAAACAAAACATAAGGGAATTATAGAGGATTGATGGAATGAAATGATACATTACGAAGATTTTCTTGCAAAAATTTTGTATGAAGTTTATTATGCTTTAGATTTTCATATTAGTTCAAGAAGATGAATTGAACTTCTTAAAAAATACCATAAACTTTTTCTAAATAATAAATTTGAATCAGTATTCCTTAAAATCTTTTAATAATATTATATTTAATATTTTTTAAGTTTTCAAAGCATACAATATGAATCCAAATTTATATAAAGTTATTGGAGTTAAAGAGTAAGAGAAGAATACTAAGAGAAAAACTTACTTTAAAAAAAAGTTATATTTTATTGTTTAATTACATTAATTAAGTTAATCTACTAATTTTTAAATTTTACGAAAACCTTTCAAAAAAATAAAAAAATATACAAAATAACACATTATCTTGAACCTTATAATATTTACATTATCACTTGTAAAATTTTATCACGAACATACCTTATTGAAAACTATAGTCAACATAAATACAACTAAGAAAATGAAAAAAATATTATGAAACAATATCACCTAAACAAATTTCATGTCACACCTGATAGAGAATAATGATGGAGTATATTCAAAGTAAAATTATTAAACTTTAATTCTTATTTAAAGATAAAAGACTTAGCTAGGTAGGTAATTTTAATCAATTATAAACATTCTTACTTATTAACAACTTAAAAATTATATAGTAGTTATCATTTAACTTTTATAGATAAACAAAGGATAATTTCAAAACAAAAAATATTTAATACATAAAAATAAATAAAAGAAGGAAAGAAGAAAATAAGAAAAAAAAAAAAAGTGAAGAAAGAAGTTCTTTTTTTGTAGCTTGAGCGAGAATAATTTTGCTCGAGCAAAAATCCACCTTATCCGAGCGAGAGATTGGTCGCTTGAACGAAAATAGTCCAGAGAGCACTCCTGTTTCATGATCATTTTCGCCTGAACGAAACTACTCTCGCTTGGAAGAGAATACATCCTCGCCTGGGCAAAAGCACTCCAGAGAGCACCCTATTTTGCTTACGAAGAACTCACTCAAGCAAGCTGTATCTCGCTTGGGCGAGACTCGCAGAGTGAACTTTCTGCAGAATTCGCTTGAGCGAGATTTTCCCGCTTAAGCAATTTTATCAGAGAATGATTTCTCAATTAAACTAACTTTTGACTGTTATCAAGTATTATCATGCATTTAAGGTTCAAAGTACTACATAAAGTGTTTAAATACATCAAACTTATATACAACTATCTATGTGACAAAAGGAAAGACCATCACAGGGTCATAAAGTCTTTAAATACATTTAAACATATCTACGAGTGTATATAAAACAAAAAGATGACCAAACTAAGGTCATACACTCTTTAAGGTGTTCTAGAACCTGTATCTGCACCTGCTCGTGTACATAGTATAGTCATCGCAATTCACAACACAATGAGACAAGCAACAGTAAGCTAGTGAAATAATGTTTTCAGCTTATAAGAGTGAAAAGAATTGAAGTAATTAGATTACAAATTTAAATATCAATTCTAAAGTCAAATACAACTAAGTTTAACATTCAATCGCAAACTTTCATACTCTATTCCAAATTCATTAATCTCATAAAGATTCATCAGCAATCATCGTACCTTAATTTCCTTTCAATCCTCAGTACTCTGATCTCGTTTCAATCAAAATAATTGCAAATGGATTCATCATTCAGTCATAACAATAATCATATTCAACCATTCTAAAGCTTATAGGTGCATGTGTAACCACGGTACCTTGGTTTCCTTTCAACCCTTAGTACACTGGTTTCATTTCAACCAAAATAATTACATATGAGCCTATAACTCAATCATCACACATATCGCACAATTCAATCATACTGAAGCACATAGATGTATGTAACCATGGTACCTTGGTTTCCTTTCAACCCCCAACACACTGGTTTCATTTCAACCATAATGATTACATACAAGTCTATAAATCAGTCATTACACATAACACATCAATTCCATCAAACAACAATCAAAATGTTCACACATGTTTCTTTCTAACATCATTACTTAAAATAGTTCAATTAATCAGACCAGATCATAATAGATGACCAAACTCAATCAGTGTTCAAGGACCAGTCAGACCTACAAGAAAGACTTGAGCATTGATAATCATATATCTGAGTCTTTTGTTCTAGGGTTCTATTTGAAATTAAATAACTACTACTAGTTTCTCTTCAAGTTGAGAGAAACACTTCTCTCAACTGTTATTGATGACAAAAACTTAATGAAAACCAGAAAAAAGGAGTCTTTAGAACAAATATGAACTTACTCTGTTTGAGGTTCTGATTGGTTTGAAATGGTCCTAGGATCCTCAGCTACTGCGAGGCTTAATCAGATTTTGAAACAGAGAAAATATAAAAAATGAAAATCAAGAGAGAAGGAAGATCCATATGGAAGATGAAAGATAGGAGAGAGAAAGTGAAAAAGAGGTGCTTTTTTTTCTTGATTCTTATCTTTATTTTTAGAAAGGGTGGGGTTGTTATTGGGGATTACATTACAAACTAAAATAATATTTTATTAAGTTTCACAACTTTTTAATTGATTAAAATGATATTTTAACCTATAATGTACTCAGTAATTCATTGAACATTAATTTACCTGTCAATTATAGTTGGCATACTTTCTTATAAGTTAATAACATTTACAACAATGGTGCAAACATAACAAACTCCCTCGTAAGATATAAAAAACAAGTATCCAATTGAAAAATAAATAATTTTTTCTTAAAAGAGGTTGGATAAACTATTCTTATGAAGAAAGTCAATCTTCTTTCTCACTCACACTCTTATAATTATGATGTTTTCCTGTTTAATTAATGGATATGACATATCACATAAAACTTTACTAAGTTAACTTTATTTTTCAAATCCCAATTGTTCTTTTAACTACATTTTTGAGAAAAGAATTAATATGAAAATAATAATATCAAAGAATATGAAAAGAATTCGAAACTTATTAACGGAAATCGAACAAGGAAAAGGTATTTGTACCTGAAGTACACACCGAAATACCTTAAATGACTCTAATTTTTTTTAAATATCTAATTTGCTTATAATGTAAATAAATATATAGTTCAAAATTCTATATGCTCATCAGTATAACTTCAAGAATCTTTCTATTTACAATCTCTCCAAAATTTTTAAATTTATTTTGAATTTCAATTTATGCATGACAATGGCACGACTCTTCTAACTAAGTCATTTTCTTATATCAGTGTAATCATTCTTTACTTATGGATACAAAATATCTTTCGTTTCCATTGGTTTGATTAGTAGTCTCATCAATGAAACAAATAAAACAAAAATTAAATATTACAAAGCACTAATACAGTTATATTAAATATTTAAATTCATGACATAAATGTTACACAAAGTTCACAAACACAAAGTTTAATACATGCCACAGTGTTTGACATGCCAATACTAAGTAAAAAACCAAATCTCAATCTAATCACTTACGTTCATTTGGGTAGTATTTGGACATAATCCATTCAAGTAAATCATGCATGGAATCTTGCAAGCACATAACTATGATTCTATTTTGAGGATCTTTAATCGATTCAATAGCAAAACCATATACTGAAGTGTCCATCGAAGGAAACTTTTTCCTTAGTCTTCTCAGGACAGCTATGCAATTTGGCATGCAATATTTTCCATGTATATCAGAATTGCCTTCAATTGCATCTCTCTCAGCTTCACTACAAATTTTTTTCCAGAATTCCACTCGAGACTTTTTTCACTGGCCATGATCTGTCATGCATTAGAAACAAAATTAAATTAACTTATACAAATATAAACACAAAAGAAATATTTTTAAGACCTACTTTTTACAAGAGAGGACCCAAATAATGGTTATAGAAGTGAAACAAATGATGCCAAGTATACTTGTTAGACAAAATTAACTAACCATTATTAGGCATTTAAATAACCTCACAATCCTATTAACCACATATCAACAATGGCAACACTTTTATATAATCATGATTATTTACTTTTAACCATTTGTAAAACAATATTTATATCAATAAGCAAAATTAAGCTTGTACAAGTGTTCAATACTCTTTCCATAACGAGAGATATGTAAATAAGAGAGAATAAAATAAGAAACTCTAAATGATTTTTGAAAGATAACTATTAATGCTGAGAGATATGTAAATAAGAGAGAATAAAATAAGAAACTCTAAATGATTTTTGAAAGATAACTATTAATGCTGACAAAAGAAGAAAGATAAAAGTTAAGAATCAGATTAGAAACAACATACATAAATAAACAGAAGATAACATAGTATAGTGTCATTAGCTGCTAATTTCTAATTGTATATATATATATATATATTTTGGTAAATAAACATAAGGGATAATAGGTCAGAAAAATAAGGACTGCAAGTTTTAAGATATGTAAGTAGAGAAGAAAGATACAATAACAAAGAACAATGATGAGGAGCTATAAAAAATAAAAGATAATTAAGAGACAAAAATAATAAAATAAATAATTTAGAAAAAAAATTCAAATAAATTAACGAATGTAATACCAAATGACTGAAAGTGAGGAAATTAACAAAAGTTCAAACCTTTTCCCACAACAAGAGTAAAAAAGAAAACTGACCGAGAAATCCAAAATACAAACTATTTTAGTGATATTAACTGAGAATTTAGAAAAATAATAAAAGAAATAATTTAGAAAAAATATTCAAATAAATTAACGAATGTAATACTAAATGACGGAAAGGTAGGAAATTAACAAAAGTTCAAACCTTTTCCCACAACCAGAGTAAAAAAGAAAACTAACTGAGAAATCCAAAGTACAAACTATTTTAGTGATAGTAACTAAAAAATTTCAAAACTGAGTAAAAATACCTAAGATAAAGAAAAGAAGAGATTAGAAAAGAGAGAAGAGGAATGTTTCTTCTTGGTAGGTAGGTTTAGAAGAAGTGAGAGATTTTTATTTATAGGTGAGCACCTCCTAGTGATTGCATAAGAGTATTAAACACTTAGAAAAGTACAGTCACAACCATTCAAAACCATTAATACAAATTTTAATAGGTTTTAATGACTGTAAAGGGATTTAATGGATTTTAAATAGTTTTGTAATATCCTAATTTACAACACACTATAGGATTCCCAAATAGGATCATAACAAATTTACTAGAAAAAAAAGGCTGGTTAAAGGCTCAAGCAAGTAAAGTAACTTTTAGGCCTCAAAAAATTCTAACACCAATACACTATTATAAAATTAAAAGTATTTAATTTTAAAATTATACTTAAAAATCATTTTTAATTAAAAATATAAAACATCTTAACCACCCTACTCTAAGTTTACATGGGTAATATAAATATTATTTAATGACTTTAAATTTATATTGGTAATGTAAATATATAAATATTATTTAATGAATATTATTTTTGGAACTTTCTCCAATAAATTATGAATGTTACTTTAAAAGACATTTAACTGATAAGGAATCCTAAGTATTAAAACTTTCTTTGTATATCTACTTTCTTTATCTGACTCTTCCACTTATTTCATTCCTTTGTCTGACATTTTTCACTTATTGTTTTTCCTTCTCTCAGTCTTTCATTGGTTTTTTCATATTATTGCTTCAATTTGAGTGTTTGAATGTCATTAGACCATTATCCAATTCCAAATTTGTTTTATCATTCTATATTGTGCATTTATTATCAAATTGATCTCAAAATCATTTTATTTTTTATTATTGTTTAATTAATTTAAAAATAATATGTGCAAAGTTAACTAAGAGCATTAGAAATTTAAAATTTATAGATTAAATTTAAACCCTTACCAAAGGACATGACCAAAAGATAGAAGATGAATTTTCAAGCCAAGATAATAGGATGAAGTTCATTGTTTTGGCAATCAGATTTTATGTTTTTAATTTAGTCTCATTTTATATACTTATTATATTCAATGTTATATATATATATATATATATATATATATATATATATATATATATAT
>Ga0209489_101532_pt1 | contig 47608 bp, 22 predicted proteins | sample SiratrowhiteBW_FD_187527 | JGI IMG/M metagenome (GOLD analysis project Ga0209489, IMG submission 187527) | Root nodule microbial communities of legume samples collected from California, USA - Siratro white BW (SPAdes) (version 2) | ecosystem: Host-associated > Plants > Roots > Nodule | place... | reverse complement strand
TTTTTTTTTTTTTTTTTTTTTTTTTAAATTAATCTTATTAGAGTTCATTTACTTTCAATCTAATCAAATAAATATATAAATATGTAATAAACTTTATTATAAGAATCAATTTTATATGTTTTTCATGAGGATGTTTCATTATTCTATCTGAAGATAATATCGTAAAAATTGTCTTTAATAAAAGAATGAAATAGTTTAGTAGATAACTTGGTTGAGAGACAGTATGAATATGACTTATGCTATATTGTAATAAACAATATACACATTACACACAAATTAAACAGTTTTTCTACATAATATATTTTATTTATCAAATATATTTATTATTTGTAATTTCATATTCATTTATTTTAATAATAATTATTAAAAAAATACATTTTTACACTTTGAGCAAATTATCATTTAATAAAATATCAGAATTTGCTTAGTAATAAGAAAAGAAACCCAAATTTATATATTCCAACTTTACTTCTATTATAATCAAATTATTTTATAACACAAATAAATAATAAATTTAACTATTCTATTTTTATATAATACATATAAAGGTTCATAAAATAATAAAATAATTTGAATATATATATATAGCATAAAATCAAAATAAATATAAGTATTAAATTTTATCTTGTTAAATAACTAGAAAAAAAAAACGCAAGAGCATGTATGATCATAAACATCTTTTAATTTATTTTCGTAATATTCATTATTTACTTTAATAAATATTTTACCTGTAATTAAACTCTTTATAATTATTTTTTAACAAATGAAAATTTATTTTTATTATAAGTACAATAATCATTAATTTGAAAATTATATTTGCTTTGCACAAAGTTCAAGTAAAAAATCTTATATAAAGAATAGTTTGATGATTTAGGTTTTTTCTAAATTAGTCACCATCTCTTCAGAAAACATTTCCCCTCCCTTTCTCTGACTTCTTTCTAAGTCCCTGATCGTACTTTTCGTTAGACTCGTGACGGTGAGTATTACAATAAAGACGTCCGATTAGAAGTTCAAATAGAGTAAGTTTAAATTGTGCTCTTTTCCTTATTTCAGTTCTCGGATTCTTCCATTCCCATCTAGGTGTGTTGCATGTGATGTTTCATGCTTCAGAGTGGATATTTGTTAACTCAGGAGTCTAATTATGTGATTAGATCTGTAAATAGGAACTCTTGGTACATCTTATGATATTTTTACAATCTTTTGAGATTGAAACACGTTTTCTAGGTGGTGCTGTTCTTGAATAGATAAGAAAAATATCTGATTTGTAGAATGTTAATCTTAGATTTCATTAGAACATTAGTGTAGGGGGAAGATAGGTTGAAGTGACTTGATTTCCTATTTGCAAGTTTGAAATTAGGTATTTCGATTAGCTTGAGGATTTACTTTAATTTTTGTATGATAACCGTGTAATGTGAAGAATAGAGGAGATGCTGATGAGTGATAATTATGTATATATTAAAATGAAATAGATGAATTGAATGTTAAATCGAGAAAAATGTTAAGTTTTCAATTTTTATGTTGAGACATCGAGTCATGTCATATCAGATGCGTGGGAACATATTAAAATTATTATTTTTAAATTTAATCACGTAGAACATATATATAACTTATAAATAATTTGATGAATGTAATATATATATATATATATATATATATATATATAATTTATTATTAATCACATATAATCATAGTATAAATATCAAATCATGTTTTACTAATCTACCTTTTTATAGGTTGGGTTTAGTCAATGACTCCACCTGAGTTTTTTTCGATTAATCTCGTTAGAGTTCATCGATTCTTTTTTATAAAAGAATGAAACAATTTAGTACATAATTCGAGATAAAGTGAATATGGTACATGTTATATTAGTTACAAATACTTTGCACATTACACATAAATTAAGGTACAATCTTTTATATAATATATTTTATTTATCAAATATATATTTATTATTTATAATTTTATATTCATTTATTTTAATAATAATTATTAAAAAACCCCAATTTACATATTTCAATTTTATTTTTAATATAATCAAATTATTTTATAACACCATTTCAACATAATGAACAAATAAATAATATAATTAATTATTCTACTTTTATATAATTCCCAAAGTTACTTAGAATAATATATATATACATATATATTAACTCTAATTAAATTTTTTTTTGCCCTAACATATGAAAATGAAAATGGCAAACACTGATTCGGAGAGAGCTGTGGTTGATGAATGGAAAAGAAACCACAGCAAAAGACAAAACACAGAATATTTATGTATGTTAATAATGTAAACTTCGTGAGGAAGGCATTGGAAACAGAATCAGAACACACTTGACCCGTTAAACTGCAATTCCACTGCACAACCGCAATTTCACACCTTCAAACACAAACCGGTAAAACTCTCTGTATCTTCATCGTCCACATCCCTTTTTCAAATATGCATACATTATGAGTCTCAGTAGTTTATGAACCATTCTTTTAAAGAAAAGGGTGTTAATTGGGAGTCAGACTCAGCGCTTTCTTGATTCGATAACAGCGGTGTCTTGAGTTTAGTTTGGTTAGTGGGTAAGCTTCTGACATTAATGGGCTGTGCTTTCTCCTTTTTGTCTGCAGATTTTCTTTTAAACATTCTATTTGGAATTTGATTGATTTTTGCATTGTGGGTATGTCAGAATTACTATAAGATAGCATTTTGCAGCCATTTGATGTGGTCACATGTCATAGCTCAAAGAACAAAGAAACTAATTGTATTGAATTGATTAGAATGATAAAAGATGCAAAATGAGAGATTAAGCAAATGTAGTGATTAGAGTCCAACTAACCAATTTTCAACTAAATAAAAACCAAACTAATCATTCATTTTCAAATTAATATCGTGTAGTAGTGAGTGCTCCAAAAAAGTCATTGTTTTTAAAATTCCTTGTTAACTAACTGTTAAACTCTTCTTTACATACTCAGGGAAGCTCCTAAATTCTTGTAATTTTACTTAAATTATTGATTTAGTAGATGAGTCAGGAAGTTTGAAATGAAATGTTTATTTTCTGTTTTGTTATGAGTTTCCTTCTTGAAGTTATTTCCCGTGATTTCCTTCTTGAAGAAATTGATGATAAAACTGCGCCCATGACTTTAAAAATCTCGGAGGTTCTGGCCGTTGTGGATAGTTTTTTAAAACCTTGCACTCAAAATCAATCAATTTTTCATAAGCTCTTCCAAACACATGCTTAAAACCTTGATCTTGATTTGTAATTCTTTTAATCAACCTTAATCTGAATAATGTTTTTCTGATTTATCATCAATTTCTTCTTGATCTGAATCAACTTGTTTCATTCTTCTGCTGCACTATAAACTGTTGAGTGGGAAAGTTGTTGTCATATTTTAGTCAGGTCGTGGCCGTGATGGCCTGTTCAAGATGAAATTTGTTTCTAAAAGGTTAGTTTTTTTTAATGCATATCTTTTTGGAGCAAGGAAATAATGTAGAAGTGGTGAGGTAGGATATGTGGTGACTGTCTGAAGAAGGTTTTTCTTGACAGAATTTTCTTGAAGAAAAAAAAAATCAGTTAGTAAAAATGCTCTCATAATTTGCTAAATATAAAAATCCATGTTAAGAGTTCAAATCCATTTCTCTACGTGCATCTGGCTCTCCCTGTTTATCAATGTTTTTATACTCATTAAATTTGCTATTTTGGATGACTGATTTGTTGATTTATCTTTAAAAATATTTTTGTAACCATAGTTAATCTATAATTTTTCTAGAGCTGATATTACTGCGACCTCTTCATGATCTTAAACCCCTCACTCTGAATCTTCATTAGATGATTATTTTTTTGGCTAATACTATATAGGCTTCCATTTCCCACGCTGTATTTTTGTTCTATAATATTGATTATGAGGCATTTTCAAAGGGTTAATCTAACTTGCAAATTTTTGTGGCCTAGAGTTTGCTGACTATTGAGGCATGGATTCAGGAAGTGAAAAGGATTCAGTGGTGACTCAGATCAGCATTGGTGGATTTGACAGTGAGGTAAAAGCAAGCGATCTGGTAAATTATTTGGAGGATAAAATTGGACTTGTCTACAGGTGTAGGTTGAAGACTTCTTGGACCCCTCCAGAGTCATATCCAGAATTTAATATTACTGATACTGCAAAGATTAGGAGAACAGATGACTATAAGAAAGTCGAGCCTCATGCCTTTGTCCATTTTGCATCTCCAGAATCTGTGACTGCTGCCCTGAATGCTTCAGGCTGTTGTGATATGTTTTTAAAGAATAAATCCTTAAAGGTCAGCTGCGGACCTGAAAATCCATACTTCCTGAACAAAAGGAGGAGAACTACAATTCCTTTTAAGATGTCTGATGTAATTGTTGAAATTGGGACTTTGGTTAGCCCAGGGGAGTTTTTTGTTGCTTGGAAAGGACCTGATAAAGGAGTAAAATTTCTAGTGGATCCTTTTGATGGCATGTGCAGGTTTTGTTTCACTAGAGATACTGCATTCTCATTCAAAGGTATAGAAAGAAAAGCAGTTATAAAGTGTGATTTTCAGGTGGGATTCCTAGTTAGAGACATTAATGAAATAAGGAGATATAATGATGCATCATATCTGGTTGTTTTATTACACCTAGCTTCTTCACCTTGTGTTTGGTACAGAACTGCCGAGGATGACACTGAAGATTTAGTACCATTTGATTTGCTAGATGATGATGATCCTTGGATTAGGACCACTGATTTTACTCCTAGTGGGGCAATTGGTCGATGCAATTTTTATAAAATTTCCATCCCTCCTCGGCATGGTGCAAAATTGATGAAGGCCATGCTTTATCTGAAAGGTCAGAGAGTGCAAATGCAAGAGCTTCCACTTAAACAGACTCTTAGAGCACTGAATGAACCTGATTTTGGCACGCCTATGTCAAATGCTTTCTTCTATATAGATTCTCAGGTGGACATTGCTTTTGACATAATGTTTTTGGTCAATGCTATTGTACATAAAGGCATATTCAATCAGCACAGGTTGTCAGATAGGTTTTTCGAATTGCTAAGAAATCATTCTAAGGAGCTCAACGTGGCTGCTCTGAAGCATATATGTTCTTACAAGCGCCCGGTATTTGATGCAGCTAAGAGGCTAAAATTAGTTCAAGAATGGTTGCTTAGAAACCCAAAACTTTATCAGATCTCTAAGCAGTTGGATGATATTGCTGAGGTTAGAAGATTGGTTATTACTCCATCAAAAGCGTATTGTATACCACCTGAAGTTGAACTGTCCAACAGGGTTCTCCGAAAATACAGAGAAGTTTCAGATTGTTTCTTGAGAGTAACCTTTATGGATGAAGGCATGCAGACAATTAATGTGAATGCCCTTAACTATTATGTTGCTCCTATTGTGAAGGAAATCACATCAACCAATTTCTCTCAAAAGACAAAAATTTATCAAAGGGTGAAGACTATCTTGGAAAACGGATTTTACTTTTGTGGCCGAAAATATTCATTTTTAGCCTTTTCATCCAATCAACTCAGAGATCGTTCTGCTTGGTTTTTTGCTGAAGAAAAGATAAGATGTGATGAAATACGGAGTTGGATGGGCAAGTTTAATCAGAAGAATGTTGCAAAGTGTGCTGCTAGGATGGGACAATGCTTCTCATCTACCTATGCAACAGTTGAAGTTGTTGCAAATGAGGTTAACTCCATGCTACCTGATGTTGAGCGGAATAATTACGTTTTCTCTGATGGTATTGGTATTATAACTCCTGATCTTGCAAGGGAAGTTGCAGAAAAATTGAAATTGGACAATGTACCCTCTGCTTACCAGATTAGATACGCTGGTTTTAAAGGGGTTGTAGCCTCTTGGCCTGCTAAAGGGGATGGGATCAGACTTTCTTTGAGGCCTAGCATGAACAAGTTTCAATCTACTCATACTATCTTGGAGATCTGTTCTTGGACTAGGTTTCAGCCTGGTTTTCTTAACAGGCAGATTATAACATTGCTTTCAGCACTGGGTGTGCCTGATGAAATATTTTGGCAAATGCAGGAGGCAATGCTTTGGAAGTTAAATCAAATGCTTGTGGATGCAGATGTCGCTTTTGACGTTCTTACCAAATCATGTGCGGAGCATGGGAATGCTGCAGCAATAATGTTAAGTTGCGGATTCAGTCCCCTGACAGAACCTCATCTTAGAGGTATGTTAACTTCCACACGTGCTGCACAGCTTTGGGGCCTTAGAGAAAAGTCCAGGATTTTTGTATCATCTGGGCGATGGTTGATGGGTGTCTTAGATGAGTCGGGTGTGCTTGAACAGGGGCAGTGCTTTGTTCAAGTGTCTACTCCTACTCTTGAAAATTGTTTCTCAAAGCACGGATCAAGATTTTCAGAGACAAAGAACCTGCAAGTAGTTAAAGGTTTTGTGGTTATAGCCAAAAATCCTTGTCTTCATCCAGGAGATGTACGAGTTTTGGAGGCAGTTGATGCCCCCGATTTACATCATTTATATGATTGTCTTGTTTTCCCTCAAAAGGGTGACAGACCCCATACAAATGAAGCTTCTGGAAGTGACCTTGACGGGGATCTATATTTTGTCACGTGGGATGAAAATCTCCTTCCACCAAGTAAGAGGAGCTGGATACCTATGGAGTATACCGCTCAAGAAAGCAAACTTCTGACACGTCAAGTCATGACTCGAGTATGTGCTTTTTGAATGTCATTGCATGAAGTTCCGTAGTTAACTAGCTGGATGTATGCTTTGTTCTATACTAGGAGAATATTAAATTAGTACTGTTAATTTTATGCATGAATTATTCATAATAGCATGCATTTGACTAGTAATTCGAATGATATATTCACTACAGGGACTTGCCTATAGTAATAACATTTCATATTGCAGGATCTAATTCTATTCACAGTTATGAAATCATAGAGTTTGAGGTATATGTTGCAAATGTGTTGTCTTGCACATGTTTATATGCTGTACATATTGTTCTCTAATTTGTCTTGTGGCACATATGGTGTGATTTTTCTTGTCGACGATGTATTGCAAAAATGAGTCTGCAATTTAAATAGTGTTTGTCTTTCATACTGTAGGACATCATAGAATTTTTTGTCAGAAACATGGTAAATGAAAATTTGGGTGCTATCTGCAACGCACATGTGGTACATGCTGATTCCAGTGACTATGGTGCCTTGGATGAGAAATGCATACACTTGGCGGAGCTAGCAGCTACTGCTGTTGATTTTCCAAAGACGGGGAAGCTTGTCACTATGCCCGGTCATCTGAAACCAAAACTGTACCCTGATTTCATGGGGAAAGAGAAGCACCAGTCGTACAGGTCGAAGAAAATTCTGGGTAGACTTTACCGGCGTATCAAAGATGCTTATGATGGAGAGATTGATGCACCCTATTTGAACTTTGGGTCTGGTGATATACCATATGATAAAGATCTTGAGGTTCCAGGATCTGCTGATTTTATTGCTGATTCGTGGGAGCTAAAATGCGCATATGACGGCCAGTTGAGTGGGCTACTTGGTCAATACAAAGTGAAAAGAGAAGAGGAAGTTGTTACTGGACAGATCTGGTCCATGCCAAAATACAACAGTAGGAAGCAAGGGGAGCTTAAGGAGAGGCTGAAGCACTCATACAGTGCCCTCAAAAAGGAATTTAGGCACACTTTTGAGAAGTTGAGTTCAGATGTTGGAGATTTAAGCGAGGAAGAAAAAAATTTGTTGTATGAGCAGAAAGCTTCGGCCTGGTATCAGGTCACATATCATCCTTATTGGGTCAAAAAGTCTCTTGATCTGCAAGATAAATCCCCAGAGAACCAAGAGGCTGATTGTTTGGGAAGCACGTTGATGCTGAGTTTTCCTTGGATTGCAGTTGATTACCTAGCCCGCATAAAGATAAGGGAACGGCATCGGAAATCTGGAAATTTTGATTCAACTAAGCCAGTTGATTCTCTAGCAAAGTATCTATCTGAAAGGTTATAGTTCCATTGATCTATCTTGCTCTTGCTACAAAGCCACTCTGCCATTCCAAATGTTTTCCTCAGCTTGTGTTGTATTGTATATCTCTCATGATGTGTCTTAACTTAAACTACTTTATTTGTGACTAGGATTGTTTCCAAGCAAGGAATTGCCTTTGCTTTTGAGACTGTAGTTAGTTACATTTCATACTTTGACTCTTATGTTCTACTGCAAGTCTTTTGACTGTGATATCGAATGTTTTGTTGTTTTTTGAGCTTTCTTAACTTACATTGCTCAATGTGATCTTTGTGTGAAGTATTCATATGTTCTAAACAATAGCTTATAATTACTGTTAAAAGTTCTGAGAATTATGTCAGAATTAAACTGGATCATCTGTTAGCAGTGAGGTGCCTGTGGCATGTTAGTGGAAGAGGCATATAAATTTAACTACGTTATACATGGATACATTTATGTTTCAATCTGAGCTTTACTAAGTATTTTACCTGAGCAAAATATACAAGATAAATTATTATTTTCTATAGCTCAAAAGGTATTATAAACAAACTTTTGGCTTAAATGTATCTTTAGTCTCTTTACAATGAGTGTGTTTTGATTTTAGTTTCTGTAATTTTTTATTTTTTATCCAGTCCCTTTAAAATTAGAAGTCATTGTTTTTCCTCCTTCAAAAAATTTAAAATGACTAATTTTGATCTCTAATATCTATTTCAGGATAGATAAATAATATGAATTTTACATATCTTAATTTATTTTAAAATATTACTTATCGATATTATATCACACCACTAATATATATTATTTGGAATTATCAGTTGACCAACAAAGGGGATGTCGCAAAATACAAGAGATCAAAAACAAAGATTTTCAATTTTAGAGTAACTAAAAATAAAGATTTATCTTATAAGGAATAAAATCAGAACACACTTATTTTATATTAACTAAAAACACAGTATAAGTTTTAGAACTTACAAATTAGATTATAAATAAAATTCCTAACAAAAATTATTTTAAATATATAAACTATGATTTCAAAATATAAGTAAATTTAAACGGCTTTGAGTTTTTAATTTATTTAAAATTTTATATGCATAATGATCAAAATATCGTATGATTCCGTTTTTAAATTTATCAAATTATAAAAATAAATCATTAAATTAAATAAATTTATAAAACCATCTAATTCCTCATGTGGAGGTGTAGCTAGATTAATATGATGTTTGGGCGAGACAAGACAATTATTTATGATAAAATAATTTATCAAATATTGTATTGAATTTGAAGCTAGTGATAAAGCTAAAATAATTCTATAATTATTTTTTATTTAAGTGCTTTAAGTGTTTAGATAACTTTAATTAAGCTCCTCGAACTCTTATGTATATCAGTTTCTTTTAATTCACTAGAGAAATTTGAATTATTTTTATGATTTTATTTAAGCTATTAATTTATCATGTCATTCGTGAAATTTTTTATTGTAATATTACATGTTAAAAAAATCGAAAAGAAAAAAATGTAAGAAATATTAAGTAAGAATGAGATATGAGCTTATTTATTTTCTCATGTCATAGGTGTATTATTTTTTATACAAGAATTAAATTGAAGTATTAGTTGGGAAAATTTAAGAGAAAAAATAATGAAAAGATCAAACAAAAATAAGATGTAGCTAGACTCAAAAAAAAAAAAATAACATCACCTTAATCCAAATCTTAAGACATTAAATATATTAGTTTTTTTTTATAAATTATTGAACTTTATAAATATCGAAGTTAAATCCTTTATATAAATTGTTGAACTTTATAAATACACTGGTATATATTTAGATATCTAATAAATTATAAATTTTCCGTTTAAAATATCGAAGTTAAATCTTTTATATAAATTATATGAAAGGATCATTTGTTGTCGTACAGAGAAGAAAAGCCAGCAACCCCTTTCATTTGACAAGCATGAAAATATGTGTTGAAATTGCAGAATGAAAGAGGCTCCCAAGATGGCTATGTACTAAACTTGTGTGAAATTAATTCTTCAATAGGAATTGCCCCACAATAGTACATGAAAGACATAGTTGAGATGACTCCTTTCTACACGCATAAATCAATTACATTAATATGCACTCACTGTAGCATCATGACTATTGCAATTGCAAGTCTTCAAAATTTTCTTTTGTGCCTTGAAATTTAACCCCAAATAATAAATGGGGTTCTTACCATAGTAATGGCAACAGTGCACACACTACTTTGTTCCTTGATGCATGGAGCATTTATTGATCAGCCAGCTACTTGTGTCATCTCTTCCTTTATGTCAATTTCTTCTTTATGATATAGTAGAAAATATAAGTGGCATCTACCCTTGCTAACTTCTGCTAAATGTAGACCACAAAAATTAGATCGTGGCTGCTGACCAGTACCTTCCATTCATTTTGTTGCTTAAAAAAAGTGGAATATGAAAGTTAGTGTTTGCAACAATGAATGATATATATATATATATACATCAATTTAATCTTTGAAAATATATTTAAATGATTATCATGTTAGCCACTTATTGAGATTCTAATTATTTTAGTGTCTAATAAATTTATAAAAAATAATCAGAATAATAAAGGTTTGATGATTTTGATTTTAAAAATTAAATGACATTTTTACTGTATATTAAATTAGGTTGACTCACTAAGTCTTTCTCCATCATAGCTCAACTTGGAAGTTAGATACATCAATATAATTGTTATCACAGTTACTTTAGACAAAAATGGAGTGTGGCATGTGATTGTATAGTTGAAAAGTTTCTATTATTTTCATACTCGAATTCTTATGGTTGTCGTACGAACTTTATCTCATAAACATGTACAATCTGTGCATGTGATTACAGGTCAAGTGATGTAGGTAATAGAACTTTTTAATAAACTTCTTTACAAAACATTTATAAGAGAAGAGAAAGTTTCCATAAATTAAAATCAACTTATATATAGATTGAAAACAATTTTTTAGAAGAAAAGTTTGTTTTTCGTAAATATGCACGTTTTGTTTTCATTCTGTATGTGCTTTAAAACTTAGTATAGTTGGGTCTTTGTGCATGTTATTTTCCCTTGTGGATCCCTCGTTAACTTCTGTCTTTTATGAGGAAGAAGACCTTTCCTCAAAATTTCTAAACCTAACCTCAGAGGCAAGGAATAATATTCAATACAAGGATAGCATCCTAAGCATATAGGCATGCTGATGTATTTTATGCCCTACTAAAAAAAATCATATTTTGTAAAACTTTTTCTGTAAATATTTTGTAAACTTTTTCAAAATTCATAGCAAAATCCTTAAGAAACTTGTTCTTACAAACTTTTGTAAAGTATTTACTGAAAAATGTCTTCTGAAATATGAAAGATTATGGGAGTGATGACTATCAAATCTGAATACATACAATATATTTAATACCGAAATTTAAAGTTGATTTACTTGAAACGAGTGTCATAAATTTTTTCACCATTTTTGTTCAAAAATAGAAAAGATAAATGAAGGTAATAAATTTATTATGATTAATCATTTAAAAATAAGATTAATATAATAAGTAGACTGTATGTTGTCTTACAGTTTACAAGATATCTCATGTTATAAAGAATTTATTTCTCAAGGTGATCTTTTATCGAATGATAGTGTAAAAAGTGTCTACTATCTTGATGGATAGACTTTTCTTCTTCTTCTTCTAATATTATTAAATTTCAGAAAGATTTTTAAGATTATTCTTCCAATGCAAAGAGACAATTATGTCCTTTCTTATATATTATTTAAACTGTTTCATAAAATAAAAATAGTAATTCCTTTAATTAAAAATCTAGAAAAAAGGACCACAACACTATATTGTTATTTTCATATTCTGATTTCATAAAAAAGTATAATAACATGAGTTTATAATTATTAATTGAGACAAAATGCTTAGAATAAAGTGTACAAATGAAGGGAAAAGTTAATAAATAATAAATAATTTTATATTTAACTGAATAAACAAATTGAGATATTGTTTTTCTAAATATAGTTTATGACTATAAAATTTAGGTAATAAAAATGAAGGAAAATTAGAGCAGATAGGCTATTGAATAATTCAACAAGGTCGATGAAATTAAGGAAGGTTCATAGGTATGCAAAAATGGTAGCACTCCAGGAAAGGATTTTTGACTGTAGAAGTACAACTGTGTTCTTGAATATGATACAGTGTTAGGTGGTTAAAAATCAGCAGGAGAATAAATTTAATGTATTTGATAGATATGAGAATGTTGCATTGGATAAATCAATTTATTTAGTAAGATTTGAAATAAATGCGTTTGAGAGAAAGTTGACATAACATCTGTGTAGAAAAAAAAAAACAATACAATTTTGATAGTTTGAGTACATGCAGGGAACACCAATAGAAACTCAAGAAGAGTATAGATAACATGGAGGGTGACTTTATATATCTAAAAGTAGAGGGAAAGAGATAATTTATAGTCTGTATACAGAAGAATTAAAAATGATTTAGATGTCAATGATTTATCTATATTGTAAAAATTACATTAGAACATTTTAATATTGTATAAAATATTTTTTAAAAAATTGAATTAGTTTTTGTAATGAAAAATTAGGCACTAAATTTATTTATTGTACAGTAATTGAATCCAGAAATATTTTTCTCATTGATAAAATCGTTAAAATATTTAATCTTTCCTAATATGCTTTTAAATCTATATAATACTTTAGAATTTAAATTTTGAAAATGTTGAATTTACATAAGTTATAATAACATGAATAGTTAATAATATTCTGTCCATCAATTTTAAATACTTTTTTATAAGTTTAATATTCCAACTTCCATTTTAATTTCTATGATATTGTAGCATATTTAAACATTCTTAATTTTGAACATAAAACTTAAAATTGGTCTTTAAACTTCATCTTATAAAATAATTATTACAAATGCGAACAAATTTTAATTATCAATATAGGGTGCATTTTGTAACGTACAATTAGCATATTCCAATCAAGTGCAAATATATACTAAATAATTTTGTCAAATAAAATGTTTGTGGATTTCATTAAGAAGAAAAGAAAATGAAGAGAGATAAAATAATAAAGATAGAACAAAAGAGACAAAATGAGACACAGAGGATGGAAAAATATTTACATGATGTTCATAAAAAAAATCTAATGCATATTTGGATTAAAATTTGCAATCTTGAGTTTGATTTTATTTGTGAACTGATTTGAAACACGTGTGGTCACTCCTTAAAATAAGTTCTAAGAACAAGCCCATTAACTATATATACTGGAAAATTTATCAGACTAATTAGAAAAAAGAATAGATTGTTAAATATAAATAATAAATAGTATGATGTGATACAAAGAAAGAGGGAAAAAATGATAGTTGTTAATGCTGTATGATTGTGTGATGAATTAGGAAAAGACTGCAGGTGCAGTGTAACATGGTTTAGGAAAGAGGCAGAGAATCAGTACTAAGCTGAAAGAGGAAAAAGGATGATTGGGATGAGGAGATATGGTGAGGTTTTGAAAGCAGAATTATTCTCACAATCATTGCTTCAATTATGAATCGGAAATTGCAAACCTGTTAAGCCATGCATATATATAGATATGGTTATTGGGATGGTGTTCATGATTCTTTTACTTCAAAGGAATAGTTAAAATTGACACTTTATATACCAAGTTCCTTTTCTTGATCCTAATTCGATCCAATTTCTGATGCTTAAATACCACCAATCATAATATTGCAAAGTGTATTAAGTAACTATCAAGCTGGGCATCGTCATATCAGCACTTTTGACAAACATTTTTACAGAAACACAAAAGTAAACGAATTGAAAAGGATATATATATGGTTTGAGAAAAGGGAGGGAGTACTATTCAAGGAACTATATATGACACGGATTAAGGTTGCTTTTTTTCTTGTGGGGTTACCCGAGGAAGAAGTTGAAGCAGCATAAAGGTTGTTTCTAGTTCCAATTGAGTAGCTCTTCGATCATCTGCAAAGCGAGTGTATCCTCTTCTTCTTCTACTACTACTACTCCACTGTTTCCAGCAGTGTCATTAGTACTACTGTTTGGCGACCATGCTGATTCACCCTGGGTCTGCTTCTTGCCAAGCTCCACCCTCATGACCCAGTTGGAGCCAGAATGTGGTCCTGCACCTTTCTGCCACACTCCAATGTGGGAATTATCAGCATCTAGCCTGAGACAAGTGAGGGAAGGAGCAGGGTCTTTGCAGTACTTTCTGAGCTTTGTGCTGAGGAGTTCTGAGAGAGCTTTGGGAGATAAGAAAGTGTTGTCATGAGCAGCAGCAGCAGAAGGGGTGGCAGTGGTGGCAGTGGTGGCATCAGGTTCAGGCTGGTTCTTTGAAGTGGGGAAGTTAGTCTTGGCATTCTGGCCATTCATCAAAATGGCTGCTTGGTCATAAGCCCTTGCAGCAGCCTCAGCTGTCTCAAATGTCCCTAGCCACACCCTTCTCTTCCTGCACTCAAGAAAAATAAATAAAGAGAGAAAAAAAGGAAGTTGGGGTTAGTTGAATTGCACACACATGTAAAGATGTGGATGTTAGTAATGTTTGGAAGCAATGAATGATGTAAATATATGGAAGAAGCAGAAGCAGCATTGTGTGAGTAGCATTGGTTTAGAGTTTAATGAGATGATTACAGCAAAGGGTGGCGAATTTCTGACACCCAGGAGCCCCACTGGCGTTGCCTTACTCCTCTGAACTTCTTTGCTTGTACCATATCTTTGTCAAACAGGTGGTGTGTGAGGCTAAGAGAGAGAGAAGAAAGTAAGAAAAAGAAGGGAGGTGAAGGGAATTAATAGGGATTAGAGGTACAAGGTGTAAGAGGGAGGTCTTAACGAAATTTATATGGGTTGTCGGTGAGGATTGGACGGAAAGTTGAAGTGAAGTGTACAAATGCAATAAAAGTTTCACCTGCACAACTTTGATAAATCCATGGCTCCTTAACAACTCAAATTAATGACCACCTTGTAGGCCTCCTTCTGCCCACAAATATTATGCCATCACAAGCTGTGTTCCATTTTCTCCACAATTCTTTTCCACTCAGAGTGGTTAGCTTCTTTTCCTACACGGAATGTGAAAAAAATTAACCCAAAATACCCTCTCATGAGCCTAACGTCAAACTGTCAAACAAAGCCATCAAAAAAAGCCCCTTTTTTCATCACGTGAATTCTAAGTGATAAATGTTTTGTTTTTTAAAAAATTGTAATGAATATCACAGCTGAAAAACTTATACATGTTTGATTGGTTGATTTTCTTAACTAGAAAATTGTTCACAAGTCTTAAGCAATGATCTTAGTTACCACGTTTTATCATGGATTGTCGTGAAGTAATAGAAAGTTTTGCCCTTGAAAAACAGCCATGATCTCCTATTTTTGATAGGTGCCAAAGTAGGATAATCTGATCCCTTTTTTCTACCTTATATATAATCACTGGCTTGCTCAAAATATGGATGGACAGATTAGCCCTTAGACTAATCCAGGATTTCAAAATCCTCACCGTTTTCATTTACGACTCATTTAAAAAAAATACAAAAATAAAGAATTTTCTTGTTTTATGAAATTAATTTAAGTTTACAAATTTAATTAAATGACTCGTAATATATTAATAACTTACTCGAAATTTACTTGAATAGTTTTTATTTAAATGTTTAAATAATTGAGTTTACAAAATAAACTAATAACAATCATATAAGTGTGTGTTTTAATTTTTTTGAAAACAAAAAAATCATATATTGGGAACTCCGGGCCTAAATATTTAATAAACAGATTGTTTTTGTAAATAAATAAAAGGATAAGCACACAGGTTAGACACAAATTAGTGATTTCAAACATGTTCATCTTAGTATATCCAATCCATTTTGTTATTTCTAATTTTATGTGTATTATTTGTTTACAACAATAATTTACCTTTTCATTTGAAAAATACAATTAGTTTACTCTTATCAAATAGTCCATTCGATTAGCTAAACCACTCCAATCAATAGTTAATGGGGTCAATAATTTTAGTTGATACTCGATTTGAAATCTATTGGTGAGAATATAGGATTATACTTTTTAAAAATAGTAGGACATCGCAATTAGAAAATAGACACGCATAAATAATATAAAACTATATCGAATTGTTAGGTTCTCATAATGCCTCAAACATATTCCATGTCTCACCCGGAATCAAGAAAAATATTTTTTTAAGATTCTGAAAACTTCGAAAACATTATATTATATCTTTCATGAAGTTGTTAGTAATTAAAATGTCTTTTAATTTTATATGTCTATATTTATCAGGGAAACTCTTTATACATTCATTGAATTTAGTGAATATTCACCCGCAAAAATAGATTATAAGAATGTTTATAAATTTTTCATCACATAATATACTTAAAGAATATGATTTCAACACTTATAATATAGTCGTATAAAGTCATATTACTTTTCACGTAACTATCTTTTATACAAACATACCTTTAAATCTCATTCCATTCATTTTTCAAACTTATTTACATCATAATTTATTAACAATCATAATCAATTCTCATGAATTACAACATATATTCAATTGTATGGTACAACTCGATTAAGCGAAAAGCTTTAAAATAAATAAATCTTACTGTTAACTTCTATGTCGCTTGAACAATATATATAATATATCAAAATCTTAACAAAAGTAACATAATTAATAAAAAAAAATTATTTTACTTCATTTTATCTTAAATATCAATATCTTATTCAAAATTAAAGTAAACTTCACTTTCTTTTATTAAGAATAAAATATTCCACTAGTACATATAGGTGAGTCCATGTAATAAGATAAATAATATATAATAATTCATAAACAATTCTTCAAGATTCACTAGATTAGAATATTCTAATTCAAGTGTCAAGTTAAAATAGATTTGGACTTACCAAAATTAGTAACAAGTTTAAATTTACATGTTTATCTCCTTAACTCAAAACTTTAGACACATAAAAATATCAAAATCCTACAACTTTAAATGTGTTATGTTCGTTATTCTTGTAGTTACAAAACACAACTCAAAATCAACCACAAGACCACTTAAGACAATGAATAACTTATTCCTTGTCCTAATTTGATACATATCACAACATGCAAATATCTAATAACATTAGTCAACATCAATTAATCAATTTTCTAGATTAAAAAGGCAAATAAAGAAAATCCCTTAGATTACAGTTGACACGCCAGAGACCTGAGTTCACCCCCATTTTATTACTTTTCTATTATATCCTAAAACAAACCTGTGTTTGTCTACTGTACCTCTCTAAAATACTATTCTCACCCACTTAATTATCCCTATTATCATAAATCACTTGAATCTAAAACAAATTCACATACACAGTAATATATAAACAAAACAAATTTAAATATACGTAAAATTTAATTATCATTTATTAATTAATCTCATGCACTTATTTATTACACAAAACCATAAGTACTTTAGTTTCTTTTAAGCTTGCCTTCGAAACCCAAGAAGTACAGTTTTCTTTTTAACTTTCAAGTTGAAACTTTCTAAGGAAGTTAAATTATGTTAATAATTTTTATTCACAAGTACCAAACTAAATGTCAATTTTGGTATGTGAAAAGGTTCCATTCGAAAAAGATATGTATTGGACACAACAATAAATAAATAAAAAACATAAAACTTGCCATTTGATGCTGTGAGAGCCTTTTCAATTTGCTTCCCATTCCTTTGAAAATCTGATGCAAAGAAAGAGTCTTTGTAGATGCATTTAATGTCAAATTTAATACATACGACCAAACTTGATATATGATAAAACAAAACAGTTAATTTATCTTTCTTAAAAGTAATATTTTGTTGATTGTGTGAGAATACACATGCTAGCTTCTTGGACAAAGAAATGAACATCTTCCACTTCATGAGCCACCTTTTTCAGATTTCCATGGCATGGATCTGTGGGGAAACTTTAGACTTTTATTTTTTTCCTTAACATATAGAAACCACTGTATGGTAGCAGAAGCAAATATTTTCGATCTACATGAAGTATTACCCTTAAATATTTGCAGGTATGATTTTTTTATTTTTTTTTGTCGCTCTATGTATTAAGGAATTATTGTGTGGGCTAGTGATTTACTTCTAAGTAAAATCCATGATGTGAGTCACATTTTTCACTAATGAAAAATGTATAATTAGGAGTGCATAAATAAAATAAAAAGTTACAAATGATTGCTTTTACTGAGGAGTAATGCAACATAGCTTATATAGCCATTTCCTACAGAAAATTATCCAAAGAAAATCAATAGTTTGGATGGAGTATTTTATATATTGCTAAATGGAAAAAAGTATTTAACCCTCTTAATTTTTTAAAATGATACATATAGATTAATAGTGAACAAATTTATAGAAATTCGAAAATTGAAAAATAGAGGGGTATTTTTATTATTGATAATTTAAATATAATTTAACAAATACTTATATTTCTCACATAAATTTGTTTTTATCACACTCAACTTTGTCTTTACTATATTTATCAGATAATTAAAGATTTATTTTTCTAAAAATAATTTATCATCACGAAAGAAGTGTATTTGTATCTTACAAGGAAAAAAGAGAGGAAAAAAACAGTTTTTTTCACATACAAACAAATATACCCTAAAACAATTATCTCTTAAATTTTTCCAAGTCATGAAGACTTGAAACAAAAGGACTTAAATTAATGGTACGATTTTATTTGTTGAAATTTAGTTATGACTATCGTAACCACTTCGCTTTTTTTTTTTTTTTCTTTTTCTTTTTTTATCTCTTTATACGTGTGGTTTAAGGCACAATAAACCATTTATGATACAATGATGTACAGTGAAATGGTGAGAATAGTGTGAAATCGATAGATGGAAATTGACTTAGTCATCGTCATTTTTTTTGGCGTTATTAGAACGTTGATAATTAATTGTTTAACAAACAAAGCCAAAGCTATTTATTAGTAGGGCAAAATTTTAGACTTTCATAATTTTCCCTCTTTTTTAATTGTTACAATATAATAATTAAAAGTTGGAAAATTTAATACATTCTTTATTTTATTTTTAATTTCTTAAAAGCATTTTTTTAAAATATCTCCTCATAGCCCCTTGCAATATTATGTCCATTTCAGCTACTGTTGTTGAAAGAATGTGATAGGGACAGTGGAGACATACAAATGCATATGGGCCACCAATAATAAAGGAGGAATAGACTGTTATCGTTTCAGTATTTGAGAGAAGTCCAATTGGTCATTTAGCCACCAATTAAATTTATCAAAAATTTAAATTCTAGGTTAAAACAAATTAATTTGTCAATTATAGCAAAAATAATATACTTTCTTTTATTTTTTTAAAACTTAATTAGATTCCAACTACTTTATAAATTAAGTATTTTTAATTAAAACTATATTAAAATTTTTATTTCTCTAAGTGTTTAAAATATTTATTTTTATTTTCATGGTGTTGTTAATGAAATGACATGACGATTATTTTTCTTTTTTTGTCTCTAATTTATCGATGAACTTTTATATTTAATTTATAATATTTTTTATCTCGACAGTCCACTCATTCTTAAAACTTACTTTTAAAAAAAAAGTAGAAAGTTGATCATTAAAAGATATTAGAAAATAAAAAATGAGTTGATAGATAAATTAATGATGAAAAAGATAGAATTAATGGTCACCTGTTGAGACAAAAGAATAAATAACAAAATATTTAGACAAAAGTAATAAAAGAATTTTAGATACTTAATAAAATAAATTTTATAATAAAAACTCAGTTACAGATATTTAAATTTATAAAATATTTTAAAACTTAATTAAGTTTTTTTTAATTATATAAATCCTCCTAGAAATACTTTTCGCTAACCAAACAAAATTTAGCCATTCTTATACATTATAATGATAAGGTTTCATGATTTCTTTTTACCAAAATATCTCCGTAAGTTTATATATATATTTTTGTCTATTTTCTTTCCTATAGTTTTTCCAATTTACAGAACTGGAGACTAATTTCGTTCTCAATATTATAACTATGTAACAGGTTTTGCATAGAGTAAGATTTGAACAGAGTTTTTTCAATATCGTTGGCCAATATATCAACCAATTGAGGTTAAAGTTTAATCCTTATTATTGTCACATCTAAACACAAAATGTTTAATTTCAACTATTAAATTTTACATGCACTGCATTTCTATATAAATAAAATTGATTTTGGGTGTTCTTCATAGTATAAAACAACAATTTTATTATAAGTCCAATATGGTACAATTTTAGATTTTAACCAAAAAAAAAAAAAAAAAAAAAAAAAAAAAAACACAGACTAATTGTTTAGCTAAATGTTTTGAGGAACTCAGTGACACACATAACTTTGAATCAGAAAGTTTCTGGTAAATATCATTTCTGACAAGTGTTTAAAAAAAATAACGTAATTTAAACTAGATCTTATGAGACTCATCTATAATAAAATAAATTTAAACATGATACGTGTTAATTTATCTAAATATAGTAAAATTATATAAAATAGTAAGAACATAATATATAACATTTTAAAATGTATGATGTGCAATTAGTAACGAAGTTAAATGTTAATTGTTTCCAAAACAACAACAAAAAAAAGTCGCCCTTTTTCTCAGACGGTGAAAAAAAAGTGTATTATCATCAGCAATAATAACTTTTAATTTATATTTTAATGAATTATACTTTATTTCTGACTGCATATTTATAAAATCTTTACTTTTAATTAATATTTCCATGAAATAGATTTAAAATAAATTGATTTACATAATCGAATTATTCAATATATTAAAATTTAATTACAAAATTTTATAATAAGTAATTTATTTCTGAGTATTAAATACAATTAGGTCCATTGAACTTACGACAACTGATATTTATTTTAGTCTCATCTAGTCTGTGGATAGATAGATTCTGTTAGGACAATAATTTTTAATTTAATATTATAAGAAATGGTGAAGATTTTATGATTTGCTTAATCATCATCCTCGAGTACAGAGATATAAAGTTTTAAAAATAATTGACCATCGTAATTAATTTGTTTTTCTTATGTGTTTCCTTATTTTTTTATAAAAATAATAAGCTAAAATCGTTTAAAATCATATTTAATATTTAAATATTTTTTAAATAGACTAATTATTTTTTTTGACATCGTTAATTCTTTATCAACTTTAGTTTTGTGATCAAGCATTTTAATTAAAGTTAAAAAATGTGCAATGAAAGCTTTTTAACCGAAGCTGTATTAAAATAAACTTTTTTATTTTTTTTATTTTCTAAGCTTAATTTCGTGTACAAGTTTGTAGAAATACAAATATTTAGACAAACAGATAAGTAAATGCAGATGTCATTATTGGGACAAATCGCAATTAATTGCATATTATTAAAGTCAAAATGGACTCCTAATCCATTTGAAGTATTCTTATTTTGGGTTTTGTTTATGTTCTCCCAAACACGTTTCTCTCTCTTCAAACATAACACTCCCTACTCCCTGGATTCTCTTTCCATGTTTCTCTCCAAATATATATACACACATCGTAATCAAATTAAAGTGAAATTGTTTTTAATAATAGTAGTAGTAGTACTAACTAAATAAATATAATATCCTGAAATAAAATATCATTATATTTTACTCTTAAGATGCAAAAGTAAATATAAAAAACATAAATTAAATATATCATGATACTTATCTTTATTTTTTTTATTAAAATAGCATAAAAATAAGATGATAAATTAACGCAATATAAATTTTAAAAATAATCATCATTGATTGTAAAATAATTTACTTGAATTTCTAAATCTTATAAACACGTCTTTATATTTGTTAATTATTTTAGTTTAAATTTAAAAGATTTAATTACTGATTCAAATGAATGTTGGCATCACTTTTATCATGATTCCGAAAATGTCCAATTTAACGTAGTTACGTAGCTAATCATAATAACTGCTCCCAATCCGACGGTCAAACTAAACCATGTGACGTGATCTCAAATTTATGTTGAAATGTGACTTTTATTATTACTATTTCCATCACATTTAATAAAACTTCCCTACTGCATCTTTGGCCATTCCTGAAAAAATCTCCAAAGTAATTCCAATTTTATTATTTCACTCAATTTGATTACTATCTGGGTTGTGGCATACTTCACCTAATAGCAAATGAGAAAAAATATATTTACATTTAGTTCTATTTACAATTTAATGTTTCAAATTTTAAGTTATTTATTATCGTACTTAAATTTATTATCCCTGTAATAAAATATCCTAAAACAAGATATTCTGTATCAGATCCTAAAAAAACGTATGATAGAATAAGTTTTTACTGAAAATAAAATTAGTATCTAAACGAGGTTAGTTGAAGTCGACTTGATCCGCATATGAATACTTTTTGATCCAAGTAGTGATAGTTCAGAAGACTAAATGAAGGTCTATTTACACAACACATTCCAACGCTCAAGTCAATTTAGAGTATATGAGGAGAGTGAGATGAAAAGTATGTGAGTATAAAAAATGAGTGAAAAAAGTGAGTGATACTTCCTATGATGAGCGCAATATATATAGGTTATGGGCTGAGTTGTTAAGTCCAAGTTTATGGTAACAATATCGAACTGTTGTAGATGGAGGCCGAGATTTAGGAAAAGTTGGGTGTACTGACCCTTAATCTCGAACATAATCATAATGACCTGAGAATATTGGGTGGTGACGGTACACAAGCCCCTAAGCTCCGACCTAGGTATAACAAGTGAGTTTAAGTGTATTACGAACTGTGTGGTAGTCGAATAACCTGTATATTGAACAATGGTTTCCGAGAATGCTTCTTCTAAAGCTTGCAACAATATAGGAAGAAGGTTATATAATTCTTCTGAGTCCCCAACACTATCTTTTGTTTTGTCTTCCAAATTTTTTTGTATGTCACATAATAGTTACAACGATTTTGGATTTGAGCTATCAGACTAGGAATAGAGGGATTTGCCTTCATTGAATTGGCCATAATAGAAGCAATTTGGTTGAGTCCAAATTGATATGGTATTGAAACAAGATTAGGTAAGCATGTGTGACATGGTTCAATTTTTTTTATTTCTCATTGTTGACGGTAACCTTGATCAAGTGATATTATTTGATGGCGGAGACAGTGAATTTTTTGAGTAGAAACACATACGTGTTCAGAGAGCTCAAATTAAATATATTGAGTAGCTCTACTAAAGATTCAGTTGGATTTGTAGACGACGTGGATATATTGAATATGAAATCGTGGTGTTCGTCGTCTTCACATAAATCTTCAACCGTATTACGTTTGAGAGGCTCATCTTCAACATATGTAGAACTTCCTCTAACACATGAAGCCATTATGAATGGCTTAAGATTTTAGTTAAAGGAGAAGGCTTTGATCACACTATGAAGTTTACGAGTTGACGCAAATGTTACTTCAAAATGTTCACCTTTGTAGGAAGGTTGTCTGCATGATTTCAAACGGTTACAATAATTTAATTCAGTTCAGATAAATTAAATTTTGTTTTTATTTGATTGAGTGCTTTGAATTCGTGAGCACATGCAAGCGTACATGAATAGAAAGCTATGAATGCAGTGCTACTTCAAATTGATTCCTTTCAAAAAGTTGACGTGTGGATATGATCTGGGATGTGTTTATACTTACACAAAGATTTCAAATTTTAGGAAATATTTGATTTCAAATTGATAGCATGTTTGTTACGGTATCTTCTCTCTGCAAACCAGTTTTTGTTATCTTTGGTGGTATGCAATCAAAGCATTTCCTTTAATATAATAATAAAAGTAAAATTTCTATCCAGTACTAACTTTTATGAAAAAACAATTCAAACCAATTTTGCTATTAGTTTCTAATTTCCCAAAAATAACAGCAAGGAATTTTTGATTAAAAAAATAATATTATGTTTGGATAAATCCTCAAAAATAACCGCAAGATATTTTTAATTAAATAAATTATATTATGTTTTGACAATTTCTGAAAATTATATTATAGTACATCAATTATATTTATAATATAAAATTTGAAGTGAAAATTCTTCTTAATTATTGTCTAATTTGAGTTTAACTTTTTTAATTCATTTGGACTTCTTACACAAAGGATAATGTCCCTGAATTCATAATTAATGAAGTATATGGTATAGGTCAATTTGGATTTTGTCAACCCATTCTAGTTGATCTAACGAATCTAGATCAAGTTCATAAAAAAGACATAAGAGATAGAGAAGAGTGGTATTGGTTACAATACCATAAACAATGGATAGTTATGTGAAACGATAGAGAGAATTGACTCGTTCAAGAGATTCAATTAACTGGTAATGATCAATTTTTGTGACACGACTTTATACATGTAATATTACATTACGCTTTCAAGGCAACAAATTGATGACAATGTGAACTTCTTGAATTTCATCCTTCACACCTCCATCTGTATTCCATCCTTCATCATCGTATTATCACTCAACATTGTCCATGCAACGGCCGAATATTTAACATGACAACGATGATGACGATAATAATGATTCAGTATCAAATCCCCTTTGGAAAGAAGACCCATAAGATAAAGAAAAAGACCATTTTGTAGGATGTCACCACATAAATAATTTTTTTCCCCATTCATATTCTTTTTACATATGTTTTGCAAAAGTTTATGTATTCTTCACTTTCTACTAATATAATTAAATTCAAATATAAATATATCCACCAAATCCTATACAATTTCATAACTTTAGTAAAATACTAAAACTAAACTAAATTAATATACATTAATCAATCCTAAATCTTAACTTCAAATTATAATAAATTTTCAAAATTAACCAAACCTTTTTTCTAAAATAATATATTTTAATTAAAAAATATTATTACAACTTAATATAAATACTAAACCTAATAATATTGCAACATAACACTATTATAACTTAATGCCATCATAATTTAACAAAAAAAAGTAGGGTGCGAATAGCAATAGAAAAAAGTGGGTGCAAATATCAAGAGATATAATAATAAAATATGTGTGGTCCAATTAGCAATGGCGGAAGGTCGGTTGCCAGCCATGATTGATCTCTTCAATTTGAAATCGTAACTGGCTACCATAAATTTGTCTATTTCGGTAATAAAAAAAATTGCACATTTTGAGCAATGTTGGTGCAAATTACACCATGGAAAAAAGCGGAGAAATTAGTCAATTGATGTGATGCTATTATGATCATGTAAATTATAGTAGAAAGTTCAGGTATATTTTTCTCTCAGTGTTTCCCATTCTCGCACATTAGAATACTTAGATTTTGTGAAATCCCTTCGTGACTGGACTTCTTTCAATTCACTAGAAACAAAAATCCTTACCTTAACAACAATAATGGACCCAAAAACACACAAAAGTCATAGCATCACACAGGAGTCACTGTTGTTACTTTATCCTTGCTTCAAATACTTTTTGACTGCGGAATATGTTTGAACACACTCCAAAACATTCTCGTACAATACTCTCTTCCTTGAATGTTAAGGTGAGAACTAATTCTTTAGTTGAGAAACTGCAAAAGAATCTCTATTCTTCAAAGCTATGTTTGTTTACACAGTATATCTCTTGCTTCAGAATTAAGACACACTATGTATCACATCACATCCATTACTCTCCCTTTAAATGCTTTACATTAAGAGGTCTTCCTCATATACGTACTGTAACATCGTCAACATTTTCCATGTAAGCAACTTCCATTTTTGGATTGATTTTAGCTACTTTATAAAATCTGTAACATGCATGCATGTGTTGGTGTTGTGGAAAGTAAAAGCTAAATATCTTTCTCTTTAGTTGCATAATGTCGCGTTTGCTTCATGGGAGGCTCGATGTGACCATATACGAGGTGGATACACTGCCAACTCCTAACGACTGCGATTTCAATCTCTTCTGCAAGGTGCATGCGTTATTCTTTCCTCAATGTAGTCACAATACATATCGTTTTCCAATTTTTCCTCTCGAATACACAATAAAAATTTGATATTCCTATTTTATGTTCTTCATTTTCCTTTCTCTTTATTTACACTACTCAAACAATTTAACCAAGAAAAAAAAAGGGAGAGCAGTGAATCAAAGAATTTTCTACAGAAATTACTAGTCATTTTCCTAGTCGAATTTAATCTGTCATGCTGTGATGAAATGTAAATTTAGTAGTTAATTAAAGCAATAAAAGAGTGTGTTAGTACATAAGATAGGACAATTCAACTTATTCCAGTTTAAAGAATGTAGATGAACTAAAGCTTCTTTAACAATTTCACGCTTATAGATGTAGGATATTTATTAATTAGTTGTTACAATTTGTTTCTAAAGAATTCGTCATCATAATATGAACGTATGTATGTGTCAAATATAGTGTAGTATCTATTCTGGTGAAAAGGATTATTTGGTGTTTTTTGTTCATGTCTGGTTTCAATTTTGTAAACAAGGGTACAAGTCGAAGCGTGAGAAAGAGAGTCCTCTCCCAACTCAAGAGTTGTTTGTTCTGTCAATGCCAGTGCCAGCCCGGGGTATCTTAGTTTTTGACACAATCCATGTTTTTCATTTAAGCTTTTTTCACATTCTGCATGCTTAAATTTCCTTCTAATTAGTCTAATTCTTTGCATGTAATAACGTATCACAGTCTACCCAAACGGGTCTCTATGCAACTGTTGATTTAGATAAGGCAAGAGTTGGAAGAACTAAACTGCTAAATGAAAAAACCTCCAACCCCACGTGGAATGATACCTTCCACATATACTGTGCACATTTGATCTCCCATGTTATATTCACTGTCAAACAAAAAGACCCAATTGATGCAACTCTGATTGGAAGAGCTTATGTCCCAGTTGAGCAAGTTGTGAAAGGTAACATAGTGGACACATGGGTCCAAATATTAGACGAGGATCGTAATCCCATACCAAGTGACTCTAAAATCCATGTCAAAATGCAATTCTCTAGTGTTTGGAACGACATAAACTGGTCTGGAGGAATAAGCAGTCCAAGGTTTCAAGGAGTTCCCCACACCTTCTTCAGTCAAAGAACTGGTTGCAGCGTTACTTTGTACCAAGATGCCCATGTTTCAGAAGGTTTTGAGCCGTGGATTCCCGTGTCAGGAAGAAAGCGTTATGAGTTTAGGAAATGCTGGGAGGATATTCACAATGCCATTTCGGATGCTAGGTACTTCATTTACATAACTGGTTGGTCAGTGTACACTGAAATAACCTTGATTAGGGACCCCGTGCAGCCCAAGAGAATCACCCTTGGGGAACTTCTCAAGAGGAAAGCTGAGGAAGGTGTTAAGGTTCTTATGCTTGTTTGGGATGATAGAACATCTGTGCCAGATTTCAAGAAAGATGGCTTGATGGCAACCCATGATCAAGAAACTGCCGATTACTTCAAAAACACAAAGGTGAATTGTGTTTTGTGTCCACGGAACCCGGATGTTGGAAGAAGCATTGTTCAGGGTTTGGAAACTTCAACAATGTTCACTCATCACCAAAAGACTATAGTTGTTGATAGTCCTGCTGTGGGACAACGACAAAAGAGAACAGTAACAAGTTTTGTAGGTGGCATTGATCTCTGTGATGGGAGATATGATACTCAGGAACATCCTCTATTTTCAACTTTGGATACAGTGCATAAAGATGACTTCCATCAGCCAAATTTTCCAGGTGCTTCCATCAAGAAAGGTGGTCCAAGAGAGCCATGGCATGATATTCACTGCAAGTTAGAAGGGTATGTTGCTTGGGATGTTTTGCTCAATTTTCAACAGAGGTGGGAGAAGCAGGTTGGGAATCAGCTCCTATTCCCTTCGAGCATGCTTAACGAGTACTTTGTCCCTCGATCCACTGTGGCAACAACAGATGATAATGAGACATGGAATGTTCAGTTGTTCAGATCCATTGATGGCGGTGCAGCTTCTGGCTTCCCCCCAGACCCAGAAGAAGCAGCTGAATTAGGCCTTGTTAGTGGGAACAACAACATCATTGATAGAAGTATTCAAGATGCTTATATAAATGCTATTCGAAGAGCCCAAAACTTCATCTACATTGAAAACCAATATTTCCTAGGGAGTTCATACGCTTGGAAAGCATCTGATATCGTAGTTGAGGATATTGGTGCATTGCATCTTATACCAAAGGAGCTGTCATTGAAGATTGTTAGCAAGATTGAAGCGGGGGAAAGATTTTCTGTGTATGTTGTCATACCAATGTGGCCAGAAGGCATACCTGAGAGTGCTTCAGTTCAAGCAATACTAGACTGGCAAAGGAGGACAATGGAGATGATGTATGCTGATATAGCTCAAGCCATTCAAAGAACTGGAATTAAAGCCCACCCAAGGGACTACTTGAGCTTTTTCTGCCTAGGAAACCGTGAGGGTCAGAAAGTTGGCGAGTACATTCCTACTGAGGCACCAGAACCCGACAGCGATTACAGTAGAGCACAAAAGTCTAGGCGATTCATGATCTATGTTCATGCCAAGATGATGATAGGTAAGGGATCCAACTCAAGACTATTTCTTTATATGCACAAAGTTTTCCAATATTTCTATGTTATATTTTTTAGTACTTTTATATATATGCACAAAAGTCATAACAACTCAAGACTCTTGCTTCCTTCAGTTGATGATGAATACATAATAATTGGTTCTGCAAACATAAACCAAAGATCGATGGATGGGGCAAGAGACAGTGAGATTGCAATGGGTGCATTCCAGCCACGGCATTTAGCATGTAATGGGCCACCCAGAGGACAGATATATGGATTTCGACGTGCACTATGGTATGAACACCTCGGCCATCTTAATGATACACGCATTTTCGACGATCCTCAAACCGAAGAATGCATCAGGCTTGTCAATCATTTTGCTGATACCAACTGGGCCACATACTCTGAGCAAACATTTGATGAGAATAGAGAATTTCACCACCTCATGCGTTATCCCATAGAAGTAACCAACCATGGAACCATAACCAACCTTCCGGGGCTTCAATATTTTCCTGACACTAAGGCTCGGATTTTGGGTTCCAAATCAGATTATCTTCCACCAATTCTCACCACCTAACTTATATTAATCGTTCTTAACAAACCATATGTGATTACTTATTGGGAAGAGGGTGTCAAAAAGTTGAATATGTTCATGTAAATGTTTGTTCTTACCATTTCTATAATAATAAATGTAACTTCTTGTTGTTTCGAAGTACAATTCTTGATTCTTCGTTTCGCCGTAAGGTGGAAGTATATAAAATTGGATTTTTATATTTAACTCAATTTTACAAACATAATTTGTAATACGATATTTACATTTATTTATAAATTATTAAAATGTCTCATTTTTAATTATTGAAAGATTTTATTTTTAATAGACAAGATATCCAACAATAAAAATAAAAAGTTTTTAATTTTAAAACTTTTTTAGATTTTTAGAATAATTTATTTAAAATATATTATATCACTTAATATTTAAATAATTTAATATTTTAAAAATGTATATGTTAATAAAATAATAAAGTAAAATAATAATATTTATATTATTATTATTATTTAATTATTTTTGTTAGAATGAGTTGAATCTCAACGCAGATTAAGTTAGATCAGGTTGGATTAGATTTAACTTGAGTTACAAAATAAGCCCAGTTTGATTTGGATTGAATGAGGACGTCTTGAATGAGATTTAATAATTAGGTTATGCAGCCCAATACATATTCCTAAGTGAAGATGATATTCTACATTGCCTGAGTTTGCTGATTTTCTGTTTATTCATCTTGCTTTCATTACATTCTAGCACTACTTTTTTTTTTTTACTTGAGATAGACCTGGTCCATGCTGTTGTTTCAGACTCTAGGCATATTACAATCTATAAGAATTGAAAAGGCGATGTAGAATATATGATAATGTATAGTCAATATGAAGATAATTTCCATTAGTTTAAATGCTACTTTAAAAATGATTAACTTATTTATATGATAAATTCCAAAAATCTATATATTGATATTGTTTTTTATAAAAAACTTGAACTCATTCTTAATATTTATATCTAATTTTAATGTATTATTTTTTTATTGATTTATTGACTTAAATATACGAAGATCATTGGTAAGGGAACCTTCCTTTAACATTATGCTCTATGTTTAATACATTCAAAACTTCGACTTTAAATCATAAAGATAGAAATATCATTACTTTATAAAAGCTCAACTCAAAGATTTTCATTTTTAGTTAAAATAGTATACATCCTTATTTTCCTTAAAAGGTGATCTTGATGACTATAAGACAAATAGTCAAAGAAATGAGAGAAGACTTTGTTACACACTATACAAGTTAAAGAGACAACAAATAGAAGAAACAGACTACAATGAACCTCCTTGTTTGGTCTCAGAAAAAAAAAAAAAAAAAAAAAAAAAAGTTAAAAAGATCGAGTTTTCATATCAATATACTTTGACGATTCTTCCCAATTTGACTAAACCATAAGGAGATCCCATTGATAGATATGTAGTTTTCACAGATTCCTGAGTGAGTTTTGGGGTTTTGGTTTTGGAACAATTTAATGGAAGTAGATGAACCCAGAAACTGGGATCTAACATCACTTGCCTAGCCTTTGCCTCAAAGGTAACATAATACTGGTTGCTTCACTTTGATGACTAGTGTTGCTGATTTTGTACTTTTCGAACTACAGGAAATTGAAAGTTTGGTATTTTTATACTGTTTTGCCACTGCAGGGTGATTTTGGGTGATTTTATACAAATGTAATGTTTTAAAGAATCAAATTGAGTAAGAACGTATATTGTTGATTTTTTTTTTGCATAGAACTGCATTATTGAAGGAAAAAATGGTAACTCATTAATTAAAAACAAAAAAATGGTAACTTGGGTGGTGGACAAGCCACTTTACCTTGTCAAAAGGGCTCCTAGTCCGTTTGAAGTAGGCAAATGCTTCTTACAAGCCAAGGAGAGAACTGATTCTGGTTTTTGGTTTTGTTCTCCAAAAACATCTCTCTTTCTTCAAACAGAACATTCCCTAGATTCTCTTTTCACCTCTCTCTCCATTTATATACATCCTTGTCAACTAAAAATACGACCTTTGTTACTATTCCATCCCATTTAACAAAACGTTCTGAGACCATTCCTGAAAGGCCTGCTACATAATTAATATTTGTGAAAATTCAAATTTTATTTCTCTCAATTTGATTACCGTCTATGGTTATGGTGCAGATCATAGCATAGAAGGTAACAAGTATAAAGTGTAAAACAAAATGCCTGAGCTGCTACACGGGATTCTTAAGGTAACCATATTTGAAGTTGATAGACTGCACACTGGATGTCATTTCGATTTCTGTCAGAAGGTATTCTTCATTAAAACTCTTTCTTTTTTGTGTACAATGATCTCAATGAAATTTGAATCCATAACTTCATAATATACAAGCTTTTCTACACGTTAATTAGCATGCTTGTGCTCTTTGACTTAGTGTTTCTTTTTCCTTCTTTTATTTGTTTTCAAAAACATGGGAACAAAGGGCACAACACACAAGGGTAAGAGATTTCTAGCCCAAGTCAAGGGATGTCTGCTGTGCCGGCGTGAGGTATGTTAACCAATAAACAACTTCTTAATCTTTTTAACAATCACAAAAAGATATTATCACAACTATAGCACAAAAAGTAATTACATTATTTAAAATCCATCAGAGTGGTGGTAAATTTCTTGTAATTTTTTTATAGAGATGTGAAAGCCTCTAACAATTGACCACATTAGTTCTTTCACTTTTTCACTAAGAGTACAATCTTGTTTTGTTTAATCCTAACATGTGAAAACTTGACGAAGATTGTTGGAACAAGATTGTATGCAACAGTTGATTTAGACAAGGCAAGGGTTGGACGAACGAGGATGATAGGAAACCAACCCTCTCACCCGAAGTGGAACGAGAGCTTTGAAATCTACTGTGCCCATCGTATCTCAAACATCATATTCACTGTGAAAGATGGTAACCCAATTGGAGCAACTCTAATTGGAAGAGCCTATGTCCCTGTGGAGCAAGTTCGCAAGGGCCCCATAATTAAGAGATGGGTTGAGATATTAGAAGAAGAAGATCATCGTCCAGTGCCGGGTCACTCCAAAATCCGTGTCAGCATACAATTCAACAGCGTCACGCAGGACCCGACATGCTCCTGGTCTCAGGGAATTCGCATGCCATTTTCTGGAGTTCCTCGTACATTTTTCAATCAGAGAGAAGGTTGTCATGTTACTTTGTACCAAGATGCTCATGCCCCACGTGGCGTTGGTGTTGTCCCATATATTCCAATATCCGAGGGAAAAGACTACTTGCCCGCAAGATGTTGGGAGGACATTTATACTGCCATTGTGGACGCTAAGTATTTTGTTTACATAGCTGGTTGGTCTGTTTACACTGAAATAGCACTGGTTAGGGACAAAGAGGAATCAAATATAACCCTCGGGGAGTTGCTTAAGAAGAAAGCTGATGAAGGTGTTAAGGTTGTTTTGCTTATTTGGAATGACAGAACTTCTGTACCGGAATTCAAGAAAGATGGCTTGATGGCAACTCATGATCAGGAAACTGCTGCTTACTTTAGAAACACAAAGGTGCATTGTGTTTTGTGTCCACGGAACCCGGATGATGGGAGAACCATAATTCAAGGCCTTCAAATATCAACTATGTTCACTCATCACCAAAAGAGTGTGGTTGTTGATGCCCCTCATGTAGGGTCATCACAGAAGCGAAGTGTCATAAGTTTCATAGGTGGCCTTGATCTTTGTGACGGGAGGTATGATACTAGGGATCATCCGCTATTTTCAACTTTGAATTCGGTGCATAGAAATGATTTCCATCAACCAAACTTCCCAGGTGCTTCTATTGATAAAGGTGGTCCAAGAGAGCCATGGCACGACATTCATTGCAAGCTGGAAGGTCCCATTGCTTGGGATGTTTTGTACAATTTTGAGCAAAGGTGGGAGAAGCAAGCGGAGAAGGAACTGCTATTCTCGCTTGATGATCTTGATCACATTCTAGTCCACCCATCTGATGCACAAAAATCAGAATATGGAGAAGAAGACACATGGAATGTTCAGTTGTTTAGATCCATTGATGGTGGTGCTGCTTTTGGCTTTCCCCAAGCCCCGGAAGAGCTTGCTGAATTAGGCCTCGTTACTGGGAAAGACAATATCATTGAGAGAAGTATTCAGGATGCCTACATTAATGCCATTAGGCGTGCAAAAAACTTCATCTACATTGAGAACCAATACTTCCTAGGGAGTTCATATGCTTGGCACGCTTCTAATGACATTGTGATTGAGAACATTGGTGCTTTGCATCTTATACCAAAGGAGTTGGCACTGAAGATTGTGAGCAAGATTGAGGCAAAAGAGAGGTTTTCTGTTTACATAGTGATTCCAATGTGGCCTGAAGGTGTACCTGAAAGTGATTCGGTTCAAGCAATTTTAGATTGGCAGAGAAGAACCATAGAGATGATGTATTCCGACATTGCTGATGCCTTAGTAAAAGTGGGCATTCAAGCACACCCTCGAGATTATCTGACATTTTTTTGCCTTGGCAAGAGGGAGCATAAGGAACCGGGAGAGTATACTCCTCCACAGGAACCAGAGGCTGAGAGTAACTATAGAAGAGCACAAAACTCTAGAAGGTTCATGATCTATGTTCATTCCAAAATGATGATAGGTATGAAATCAAATACCTTATGTTCATTGTTTCCATGGTTGGTGAAGAATTAACAAATTATTAACAGTGTGTGTTTTGGTTCCCTCAGTTGATGATGAATACGTAATCGTTGGCTCTGCCAACATAAATCAAAGATCAATGGAGGGTTCACGAGACAGTGAGATTGCAATAGGTGCATTCCAACCACGTCATCTAGCATGGAATGGGCGACCCAGAGGGGAGATATATAGATTCCGGCGTGCACTATGGTTTGAGCACCTTGGGGACCATGGTTTTGACTCAAAAATCTTGGACAATCCGGAACATTTGGAGTGCATAGGTCTTGTGAATAGGCTTGCTGAGGAGAATTGGAACATGTACTCAAAGGAAACATTTGATGAAGTTAGAGAATTTCACCACCTCATGCGCTACCCTATACATGTAGCTGATGATGGAACCATAACAACTCTTCCTGGCTTTGAATGTTTTCCTGACACACAGGCTCGGATTTTGGGTTGCTATTCAAATTTCCTTCTATCAATTCTCACTACCTAGCTCAATTCTTTTCTTCATCCACAAAATTCAAATTAAGGAATACAGAAAGAGATTTATCATCGACAGTTATGAACGACCCTATCAGATATATCACATTATTATTTCTAACTTAAAACGTGAGTCTTTTTTTTCTTTCTCGTATATTTCTTAATTTTATCGTTCATTATAATTCATACATGATTCCTGCTGACAAAGAGAATATACAAATGAATTAAAGAGAAGACTCTCAAAGTTTAAATACAAAAAATTAAATAGTTTATTTTACTACATTCTTTTTAAATTCAATTCACTTTTTAAATTTTGTATTTTTCCACTAAGAAGTGAGATAATTTAACCAATATATTATTAATGAACATTAAAAATTATGATAGATGCATTAGCAATATTTTCTATTTAAAAAATTACCTTTGATTGATTAGTTACAGTATAACACCAAAGATTGTTCACAGCATTATGAAAGAAAAATGAAGAAACGAAAGTTGTTGTGGCTAACGCCATCTCTATTTCCAATTTGAGGGCATAAAATTCCGTTGATCTTGTCTAAGCATTTTGAAAAGAAAAAAAGCATTGACAAACCCCTTGATTTGGGAAGGGACACCGGGATTGTTTTCGTGCACGTCGTTGTCTTCTCTAAGATTTCTTTTGCTTCCTTAATCACTCAAGTTTTGGAGTGTAATATCACACTAACTCATATATTAATATTTATAATTATAAGATAGATGTACGTAATATTTATATTGCACTTTAAAGATTTTTTAAAATAAATTTTCCTCCTCATAGGTAATTATAATATATATATATATATATATATATTAAAAAAATAATTAACAAAACAGAAAATTATATATATATAAATTAATCTTTCTCATCAATTTTTTCCTAGTTATATCATAAAAAAAAAAAAGCACACAAAATAAGGTAAGACGATGTTTTAAAATATAAGATATATGCATATACTTAAAATTTCATAATATACATAAATCGTTTAAATTTCATTTATATACTCTCAAGATACATGTTCTATAAATTTATTAAGCATATATCATAATTAGGCTAGCTTTCATATCATAAATAACAAAAATCAACATGACACATATACGTGTATTAAATTATACTCAAATATATATATTTATCATATTTTATTTACTAAATTTTCATCACAACAAAACAGTTATATATATAGAAATACAATCTACACATATGACATAGTAAATCTATGTAACCTATCGTATAGTAAATTAGGTCATTAACCTCTTTCGAAAATTATCATATATATATATATATATATAAATTAATATTCTATTTATATTTATAGTTAACATTCACATTCAGTCAATTAAAATAATAAAAATAATTAACTTGAGTGAAAATCTAACTAAAAGTAAAGTTGAATTTATATTTTATTTTTGCTTGAAAAAAATAAGATTGAGAGTAAAATTGATTTCCTACTCCATTTTAGCTTAAACTAGTTCGAAAGTAAATATTAATTTTCTATTATATCTTCACTTGAATGTAAATAAAAAGAAAAAAAAAACTTCATTTTAACTTTATCCAAAATTTAATAATAATTTTAAACTTTTATACAAACTTAAGATGGTGACTATAATCTGCTCTCATTAAACTACTCATAAATTAATTCATAACAAGTATAAGAAATTATCTATTTTCAAAACTTATTTACATTAAAACTCATTCTATAATTAAATCAACATACATCTCATAGATTTCTAAACTTAAATTCAAACCAATTTCAAATTTAAACCAACCAACATTTTCAGCATCTTTCACAACTACTTCAATTTCAAACAAATCACAACATATCTCAATACCTTTTAATAACCTTTACGATATCAAAATCACAATTAAGACTATGGAAATTTCATATTTCTAGGTTTCCAAAATATATAAATTAAACAAGTTTCATCCAAAAAATATTCCTCCATAAAATATCTATTATGGTAACCAAGTCAAATAGTCCACATCTTTTATCCTATCTTCTTTTAATTTTTTTTAACTTGCTTAAATAAGCTCTCAATTTTTGCTCTCACGTAAAAAGCTAAAGTTATATATAAAAGATTATGATAAAAAATCTAAAAATACTCTGATGTGCCCTTACTAACAGTTACTCACTCTGGTCCCGGAAATAATATATGTAGGACAGAAACTTAGATATGCAACCAATTCAATGAAAACTAGCTCAACAAAAAGAAGAAGAAGCTAACATACTAAAAAAATTAATTATGATTGGACAAAAGTATTCTACCCCACACTTAATAACTAACGTGGTTATCCTCTAAAGAAAGGAAGATCATATTCTTCAATATTTTAGAAAAAAAGTGACAGAAAAAGTATTGCAGATAAATTGTAATTTTTATACAATCAAAGTTGAATAGTTGTATTTTTTTTTTTTATTTAGAAGTTTTTAACTTAAATAATAAAATAAAATATTGATATTTTATTTTATTTAAATAAGTTTCCCTCTTAAACATGGATACCTACATTGAGTACATCCAACACGAAACGCTTCTGTAACTCAACAGGTGGAGTTTGATGTTTCTCGTTGAACTGGTGTTGGTTCTATTCCCATATTTATCTCTTTACGGCTGATTTATTATTTGAAACCAAAGTACCAACAACTAGAATAGAGGCTTTTATCACTTTTATTATTATTTGTTACTATTTTGCTTTATTAAATTCAGAGAGAGAAGAGATTCTTTCTGCCTTTTCATTTTTTTTTTTCAAAATAAACAGAAAAGAAAAATTCGTGCATGCAGGTTATTGAAAATTATCTTCGTCCTGGATTCGGAATTTGAGGTGACAGATCTTCTCGGAATTCCGTAGATGCATATCTGTGGATATGTTCCACCTTGGCTCTGTCAGATTTTCGGTTGCATGGGGTAAATTATTTCTTCCTCTCTCTCTTTCTTTGGTCCCAGAATTTTCTTTAAAAAAATGTATTTTTTCATATCAATACACTAGTGCGGTTCTGCCCAATTTGACAAATCCATAAGGAGATCCCTCTAATAGATATGTAGTTTGCGGATTCCTGAATGAGTTTTGGGTGTTTGGTTTTGGAACAATTTAGTGGAAGTAAATGAACTCAGAAATTGGGATCTAACTTTCTGAATTATTGGAAACTGAAAGTTTGATATTTTTAAACTGTTTTACCTTTGCTGGGTAATTTAATTTAAGGTTCCTCTCTTTAGTTTTTAATAATTATTTAATTATATGGGAATTTTTGCTTGTACTAGCTTGCTTTCTGAGCAAGTGTGAGATCTGATGATCAGGGAAACTTGAAGAAGTTTACATCTTGTTGTTCTTTCTCGTGTCGCTCTGAATCTGGTAACATGAAATATGGAATTTCGATGCCCTACTGGGTTTCGTGGTATTCTAGGTTCTGTTTGTTACCTCAATAGAGAAGATGCTCTGTGAACAAAGCTGTTGCGCATTTTTTTTTTTTCTGTTTTGCCATGCTTGTTTTGGTTCTGATGTCTGCCATGGAAAAGATAAGGCTCCAATTACCAGGGGCCTTTCAATGTAATGAGAAATTATTTCATTAAATTAAATTCAGGAAATTTCTTGTTGCTCAAACTGCATACGTCTTCTGACCATTTTGTAAGATGTATCTTTGTGTTAAATATCATGTATTGCGGTGGATGAAATAGATAAAAAACACAAAGAGGTTGTTTATGAGCATCTCTGAAGGTTTTAAATGTGAACCTGATGCTGTATTCCTGGCCTCTTAAGCCTGGTACTGCCCTTATTGATTTGATTTTGCTGTCCAATTTTTTTGTTCACTCCAACTCATAGCTGATTACTTTATCATTTCCATATGTTTCTTTTCTGTTCTTCCATGTTTTTTTACTGTAGGTGTTGACTTTGCTGTAGTATGTAAACAGAAAAACTGAAACCCAACATCTGTTTCCTTATAATGTAAAGGAGAAAGACACTAGTTATAAGAGTAAGTTCATATTCAGTATGCTAATGACCTGAGAAAGCCTCCACCAAAAATATCATACCGAAATAATTTGAGTGAATATACACCCTCAAAGTAGGTTTTGCAGTCTCTCGCTTTTACATTTCCTCAAAGTATTTATTAGGTCCAATGAGAACTGAAATACAGTAAATGGACTAAACGGCCATATGCTAAGTTGAGTTATTCAACTTAATTTTTAACTGGTACCTTCAATTCCTGATGACAACATCGTTTTCTTTTAATCAAAGCTGGTAGACTGATTATATAATTAATAGTTTGTGTTAATCAAGCTTGTGGTTAAACCTGCTTTGTAACAGAACAGAGGTTGTCTGGGATGCTTCCCAAATCCTCCTATAATTAAAGGCCAAGCAACGAACAAAGACATATCAGAAGATTTTTGGAGCAGCAGTGCTTTAGAAATAGATCAGAGATCATTTCATTCCCAGAAAAGCATCTCATCAATTGTTCCACCTTCTGATCCTCAAAGTAGCTCTGGCATTCAGATTGATTCCCATGAATTTGTCAATGATGGCAAGTATTTTGTTATAGTCAGCTTATCTATTATCTTTGTTGGCTTATTAGTTAGTCTTATTATCTAAGGATACTTTTGATCTTGTATCGTCTTGGTATTGGTAGCCATTTTCTCTGATGCCGAGACATTCTTGCTCAAACTGTTGATAGAGTCATGGCAGACTTATTTGCTAACTGTCACATATCTTAGTATTTTCATGGAATTTTCATATTCAAAAACCTGACCCTGGAGCGACAGTTACAATTCCAATGCCTTGAAATAGCTTGAATTCCACAATTTTAATATCGGTTCTGCAATGCAACTTTCACTTTAAGCTTTTATTTTTCTTTTCATTCTCTTGTCTCTCCCTCAGGCAAGTTGGTTACACAGACACTGATTGTCTACTCCTTTGTTTTTATACCTTGCCTCGTAAACTGTGTTCTTCTTTCTAGTTGATGTAATCTCTTTAATTACATGTAATAGCCATTCATGGAACTTGAAGTTAAAATCTAGTTGTCAGGATTTCCTTAATCCACATCTCTGATTTTATTTTCATTTTACAGGATTTCTTTCATTCTTGCATTTTTTTACACTTTCTTACATATCTCCAGCTGATTATTGTGACAATATATGCAGGTCTTCTTCTCTGGAACCAGATGAGGCGACATTGGGTGAGAAATAGAAGGCCAGAGAAAAAGAAAAAAGTTAGAGAACCTGTAATAAGGTAAATAAATATACAAGCAGATCTGTTGTATTGCAAGATTTTTAACTTTGATCCGTTGTTCCTTGATCTATCCTTGTTATTTCATTGATTAGTGGGAATTTTATTGTTTTGACCAAAAAAATCTTCTGCTGTAACTGTAAGTAAAAAAAATGCACGGATAAGGTGGAAGAGCATTTTCTATACAAGGAAATTGATGGAGAAGTGGAATTGGTCAATAACTATTGGATTCAATTCAGTGATCAAAGTCAATTTCTCAAAATTTTGTTAAGTTCTAATTCTGGAGTTTTCACTTTATAGTTGGAATGCCTCCTATGAGAGTCTAATAGGAACCGACAAGCCTTTTCCTCGGCCCATTCCTCTTGGAGTAAGTTCTTGCATCCATTGTCTCCTCTCTTGTCCATGTACATGACAGGTCATGTACAAGTTTAGTGTCTATTTCTCTCTTTAATAATTTTAATCGAGCCCTACTCTTTTATAATGTCTATCAAGAAAGAAATAGATACAAACACATGACTTTGTCCTATAAAATTGAAACATGTGCATCATTCTCATTCATGCATTCTTACTTGGTTATTTTCTGTTGATATTCATGTACAAGGAATCAGGAAATGCCCCCAACTGATTATGATATCATAACCTGACAGGAAATGGTTGACTTTCTTGTTGATATGTGGGAGTTGGAAGGATTATATGACTAAGCAGACAAAACAGGTTTTTTTTACTTAGATTTTGCAGAAGGGTGAGGAGGTAGAATCTGTTCATTCTACTACATCCATCCTCACTGGATAATTGTACAAGGGGTGACCTTTTCCAAAAGCCAAATCGGTTAACTCTTAACTAATTGGGTTTATTTTTTGCTTCTGGGGTCGTCATTTCTGCGTGATTAAGGAGGTGATTCATAGACATTTCTTGCTATGTTTTTGGCTATTTGTAAATATAGTTAAATTTATGTTAGTCCTCTTATTTGTTTTAGTTAAGGTCTTCATAATTGTGTGTAATCACTTAATGCCGTGGTGTATCTTGCCTCAATAAAAGGCTACCTTTTTTAAAAAAACAAATAGGTAACTTTTTACTTTTTATAGCACAATCTGGAAAAATAGAGTTCTCAGGAATAAGGGTAATGTCAAATTGACCTCAAGAAGAAGCATAGTCTTTGAACTAGTTGTTAAAGTGGCATAATCACAGTTTCCAGCAAGTCAGAGACAATAAAGAGGTGATGAATTTCCAAAGAAAAGGACCTATCGCAATAATAATTGAGTTTTTTACTTATGCTTTACCTTTTCTGTGTTCTATGCGATTTGTTCAATCATCTACTTTTTTACCGTTTGTGTGTACACGAATGACTTGGTTGAAGTCACTATGAAAAGGATAACCCAAAATGTATTTTTAAAATTTTGAATTACTCTTTTCAAATTGAAAGAAAGTACAATTTTGTTTCTGGCGTAAAAGACTTTATATTATTATCCAAATTCCAAACTCTATCAGCAGTGAGCAACGTTAATGTTTCATACATGTCTTTTTTGTTGTGGTATTCATGTTGTTGGAACCACTTTAGAGATATGAAACATATAGTAGTACAATAATTTAGTAGGGTTTGAGGTAAGTGCTTACGCCAACATCATGCATATTGTATAGAACAAAACGCTAGTAACATTCAGCAGTATATAAACTTGTAATTACTTATTAGAAGATCAGTGTTTGAAATTATAATAAAAACATGGTCGGATAAAATAAAATGCTGAAAAAATTAGTGCTTTGGAATAGAGTGATTTATATTTCTTAAAAGATCACGAGACGATGTATGAAAGAAAGAACCGCAGAAAAATGAATGGTGAGCCTGTAGCCTTCAAAGTGGACTTAAATGCCCTAAACATGTTTCTTGATTTCAACGTGCCTTATTAATGGTAATAAGATGGTCGAGTTCTAGGGTTGATGTAGTGATGTTTGTGTCCAATTAACATGTCTCGTTTGCTTTAAACAATTTATAATTTAATCAATTTGCATATATAACTATCATAAAAAATAAATAAAACTTAGTTATTTTATATATTAGATAAATTATTTGAACTCTAATTCTTTAAAGGTAGATTCACCTCATTTCATTCTACAAAGTGAACCCAAATTATTATATAAGATTAAGAGAAGGATCTAGTTAATCAAATTCTTAAAAGTTTAAGTCCATGCCTTTAACTTCTTTAGTAATCCAAAGATACTACTCCATCTTAATTCATATATAAGTAAAAATAATTAATTTTATACTTAAAAAAATAGTTTTGTTCATTATGTTTTCTAAATTATTCATAATTGGTAATAGTTTCTATAATTAAATATAAATATTTTAAATTCGTTGAGCGGTAGTTGATCAAAGAGTACACTTTTTTCCCAAATTCAACATGTGGAAAGAAAATTCAATCCATTGCAACAAAAGTTTAAGTTTTTCCACTAAAGATATTTTATTGAAAAAAACTACATTGAAAATTCTCACAAAAACTCATTTCCTTATTGTTTCAGAATTCTTGGACAATTATGAGATCTATTGAGCAAATTATATATATAAAATGAACCAAACTATTGGTTCTTTTTCAAATTAATTTTTTTTTTCTACAAAGAAAATTATGTTAAGTAATAAAGTCAAATAAGGTAAACATATAAAAATAGTATGCATGGATGTTAATCATACTTTATTGAGAGTGCAATTAACATTAAGAATTTGAGTTCCATATATAAAATGAAAAGGTTAATAGTATGTTGAAAAATACCAGTAAAATAGAGTGTATATTGAGTTTAATTATTGATTAGTAAATGAGTGTTTGGAATTATAATGAAAAGATAGTGACATAAAATTGTACGTGATAGAATGGGAGTTTTGAAGAAAGAAAAATTGTTGATAGTGACTTGAAGTGGCATGAGTTAAAGTGTGTTATTTTCTTTGTTAAAGACGTACAGCTGCAAGGCATGGTGATGTTGCTTCATAGCCAGCACTACCACAATCAAAGAGTCAAAAAATATAGATAAGAATAAGACTGAGTTAGACAAAATATAGGGCACAAAGCACCAAAACTTAAAATCCATTAATAAATCGTTATAATTAGTTAATTGTCTTCAATTCCACAAAATATTAATATATTATTACCACATGCATATGCAGAAACTTTATGAAAAGAGCAAAATTTTCAATAGTTTCACATTTTCAACAATAAAGATACTTTGTTTTCAGGAACAAATGGAATTACAATAATTACCTATAAGTAAAACTTTCTTGCTCCTAAAAAACTTATCCAAACTAATCAAGGACCTCTCATAAAAGTATTTTGATTTCTTAAAAAATGAGGAAAAGAAGTGTGAAAGAGAGAACAGTAGAAAAATTGTGATTCTGTAGCCTCCAAAGTGGACTTGAATGCCTTAACGTGTTTCTTGATTTCAACGTGTCTTCTTGTTTAATGGTAATAACATGGTCAACTACCTACTGTTCGCGGTTAATATTTTATATATGACACAATTTCTTTGAACTTTAATCATACAAAGATAGGTTGAGCTCAAATTATTCCATTTTAGGAAATGTGAACTCAAATGGTAGATTAATCGAAGGAAGTAGTTAACTAAAGTCTTAAAAAGTTATATCCACTGCAATAACTTCTTTAATTTTTATACTATTATTTCTCTATTTCTTAAATCTCTTTCTCTCTATTATTTTTCTAGTTTATTTCCGATTTCTTTTCATTCGGATTCTACCAGATAGAGAGGGACCACATGTAAGTCATTTATAATTAAACAAAATTTGATTTTGAATAAGCATTTTGCTATGTAAAATCTCTCTATTCTTACTCCCTTAGTGCACTAGGATTTAGAAATTTTTTAATAACAATTACCTCTTTAAAGCAAAGAAACACTCATACGAAAATAAAATAAGGTTTTGGAAAATAGAACAACATGACACTATTTATATAAAATAGAACAACATGACACTCAAACACTATTTATATAATTTAAAATATATATTATTTATCAAGTGGAGTAAAACAATTCTCTTTTCTCTATAATAGTTCAAGTACTGGTATCATACAATAATAATGTAGCTTTAGCGAGGTAAATTTGTAAAATATTATCTCTGTTTCAAAAGTGAAGGTTGCACAAATTATAGTTACTTGCTCAAATAATCTCAAAGTGAAGTTAAGTACATATTTTTTAATTAATTTATGTATTATGTATGTAATTATTTGATAATATAATATTTAAGATTCTTAAGCTTCTATTTAAGTAATTATATGAAGAAAGCTTGCATTTAAGTAATTATATGAAAATATATTGAATTGATGTATGTTATGTTGAATTAGATGAGATGAGTGAATTATTCTTCATGGTAAGTGTGTAGTTATAGTATTAAGTATATAAATTCTTTCTAAAAATATAGTTTTGTTTTGTTTTACTCATGAACTAAATTAAGTAAATTAAAACATTAAATGGAAAGAACATATATAAAGAGTTTGTACACCACTCTTGGTTGTATTATTATTTTGTCATTCATGAAATAAACTTTTATTATAGATTAAAATTAACAATTACAAAAAAAAATATTTAAAATAAATTAGATAATAATCCTCCGTAAAATATACTCAATACAACTTTTCTCAAAAATACTTACTTAATTTATTTTTATTCTTTCGAATTTGAATATTTCTACTAATAGACTTTTAAATACATTAAATACATATAGATTTCGATTGACGTGAAATATTTTCTCTAAATCATATTTTACATATATCTTTATATTGATTTTAAATTTTGGATAATTATCTTTATTGTGTTACTTAATAAGTTTTTTATAATATAAACTTGTGTATTTGCTTCTGGATAAGTTTAGTAATTCAATTCATTTTTTAGTTATCCCGATCATTTTTCATGATACACATAACGTAAATAATTTGAACTCTTTAAATTGATACGGGTAAAGTATACGAATTTGATTTAAACTAGTGTATAATTAACCCATTTAAAATTCATTATTGAATATTAACATTCATTTTCATAAAATATTTAATAAGTTAAACAAATTATCTAACTAAAAAAACATAAATTCAGTCCGAATTACTTTAAAGCCATGAAAATAAAATCATAATGTTAATTTCTTTATTATGCGATTTTATTTTAATCATACACAATCTCAATATCATTCTTTTTTGGTAATTCAAGACTCATTTTGTAAGATCTGAGTTATATTTTTTCACTCTCTCAGTGACTTTCATATACATCTTTCTCTTTCATTCTTTTTCATTGTTTTTAAGTTTTCTTTTATATCTCATTTTTACCTTTGTCTTTCAAATCTCTTTTGTTTTTGTTTTTTTTAAATTCGATAGAGGTATATTGTAACTAAAAACCTAAAGATCAATAGTTTTATCTTAAGAAACAAACTTTTCATTTGTGAGACGATGTTCTTCAAGTATATATTAAATCTAAAATATATATTTTGCATATTAAGTAAGGTTTTATATATGTTTGAGTAGACTCTTCATTTCTTTTAGTCTTCAAAATAGAGAAAATTTATTATTGTACTTAAAAAGAATAAACTTGTGAAGTAGGATAAAAACATTGTTTGGAGTAGTTGAGTTAGTTTCCTTTTAGAGTTGTCCAAATCAGAAGCGCCTAAATTGTTTGAGTTACTCCAATAAATGTTTCGTTTGATATTTTTACTGAGCAAATTTTAAAACACTTAAGCAGGAGTTTCATTTGAGTAACTTAAGTAATAATTTTGTTTGATACCTGAGTTCAACTTATTTTGAAACACTTTAGAATTTAGGGTTAAGAATTTAGGTCTAGGATTTAGAGAATGTTTCGTCTAAGTCTCTTAGGTGAGTGTTTCATTTGATACACGCATTCAATAAATTTTGAAACACTTAAATAAGGATTTTCATTTAATCACGAATGAGTATCTTATTGGATATCCTTAATCAACAACTTTTGAAGTAGTTAAGAAAAAAATTGTTTAAATTACTTTAACGAAAATTTTACGCAATACTCTCAATCAGCAAACTCTATAAATTAAATTTAAATTACAAATATTTAGATTGAGTCTATTATTTCTATATCTAACCTAAAGTTAAAACAATATATCCAACTCAATAAGTAGAAAAAAGAAGTTCACATCCTGACAAATTATTTATCCTAACTAGTAAATACATTTTTTATATTATAATATCATTTTAGTTTGAAAAACCTTAAACAATTATGTAAACTAAAACAGAATATCTAAATTGGATTATCAATTCAAATAAATTGAGATAAAACATATAAAGTAGAAGTGGTCCAGCGAATAGTAGCAGGGTTTATTTCTTATTTATTAAAATATTATTTATTGTAGTTAACTAAGACGTTTAGATTATATAAACAAGTATGATGATTCGATTGTTTTATGAAGAGTAATATTATATTAAAAAATTACAATTTATAAAAGTATGTTGATATTGAACAGCATAAAATTTTGGATAAATTATTTTGCAAGAAGAATTTCTTTGATGGATTTTACTGTGGCATTTTAATAAGATGTATAAATATCATATTTATTTACCAATCTCACTCAAACTCTTGAGACCTGCTTGATTTTTATTTTTTTTTTCCTTTTTTTCAATCGTCAAACATTTTTCTCTTATTATCCATTCTCTATTCGTTGAAAGTAATATAAAATTCATATGTAGTATTAATAAAAAAAACTGAATAATATTATTATGCTAAATTTCTAATTAAACCAATAGGCAACTTGTCATCTCTAGTATTAAAAATAACAAATGATTCAAAATCTATTATTGAAAAAAGAGAATTAAATGCGCATGGAGCTGATACGGAAAGACAATAAATTAGATCGAATTAGCTAATCATATAAAAGAACTGTATTAAGTTTATATTTTACATAAAAAAAAATTAAAAATAGCATACGCGAAAAAATAATTATTAATTTTAAATAACAACTTGAATATTAAATATCAATAAAATAACGTGTAAAAATAAAATTTTAAAAAAATATCCCTTGTTTAAGAATAAAAAACTGAGTTTGCTATATAAAAAATGAAAAAACTAGTTTATCGTTTCCACATAAAATAACATTTAAATTTAATTAATATTTTCTTACTTTCAAGTGTACAATATCAGCATAAACAAACTTGCATTGGTAGTTGACTTATTAAACCATTATTATTAGGAACCTAAAAGAGGGGGACAATAAAAAATAAGGTGGATAGAAATATTACAAAGAAAGAATGAAGTGATGATAGCTTAGAATAGTCAAATACGAAGAACACAGCTGGGAATTTAGGATGAGTTGGCAGCATCGCAAGAAAGATATTGAGTGTTCAGCCCTAGGTCCAAGGGATATGACATGTGAACTATCCCTACACACACATACATATACATATAGATATACATATTATATATATCTTTATATATTATCATGTAAATAATAATAATAATAATAATAATAATAATAATAATAATAATAATAATCCAAGTGCATTGCATGGTTGTGGAGGTGAAAGAGCGTGATTGTTACAAAATTAGTTGGCAGTCTTATAAAAACAAGGATGGTGGTGTTGTTTACCTCGAAAGTACAAAAGAATATGTGGGAATGTGAGAATGGTCAATCAATCAATGAATAATACTTACAAAGTTACATTTCATCCTCTCTCTCCTAAGAAAATACCTAACATTTTTCAACGAGATATTTTTAGAATATGGTCCAAAAATAAATAACCTATAATGCTTACAATGTTTAAGCATGAGTAACTGTGCAACTTTTCTTAAAAAAATGGACACCACATAATACAGTAATCTTCTCAGAATATGTTTTCTTTTTCACTAGGAAATAATGAAAGTGGATGTTGGCTACCATGATCCCAAATGGTTTCTATACGCGTAGAAGTATTAGGTATAAAAGTTGGTTTAGGGTTAAATTAACAAGTTATTGATTTGAGCTAAACTTGAGTGCTTAGAAAATATATAACCTCAAAATGTGGAACAGCTAATATTTGATGTCCTCTTTTAGTGCTAAAAGGACATACAACTTTTAAATCTTAGGGTAAAAAAGACAAAAATATTAATATTCAATGCTATTATAGAATGATTTAAAATATAGATAACCCTCGAGTTAAAAGGCACGTACCTTTACTAAAAACTTTGATAAGAGAATGATAAAAAAAAAAAAAAAAAA
>Ga0209489_101531_pt1 | contig 47616 bp, 31 predicted proteins | sample SiratrowhiteBW_FD_187527 | JGI IMG/M metagenome (GOLD analysis project Ga0209489, IMG submission 187527) | Root nodule microbial communities of legume samples collected from California, USA - Siratro white BW (SPAdes) (version 2) | ecosystem: Host-associated > Plants > Roots > Nodule | place... | reverse complement strand
ATATATTTGGAATTTGTTAAAACTATGTTAGAAAACAAGTCATTTCAATAAAATTGCTTGTCAAATTTTTTCTGTAATATAATATGAAAGAGTATTGCCTATTACTTTACTCCATGCCCATAAAATTTCAGGATCAACTTGTTTAATATGAGTTCTTTCTAAAACTATTAAATTTAAAAATAAATTATAAAAATAAGAATAAGAATAACTCTTTTAAATTTGTGCGTGACGTAATTTGATTTGTATATAATAATAATAATAATACATATTTCACAATATCATACAATGTGTTAATTAGTACATATTTCTATTTCTTGATTGTTATCTAATATAAAAATATTTTATTAAATACTAAATTGACAAAGTTGAGAATTAATCCATCTGAGTAAATAATTTAAAGAACACTTCTGAGAAATAAATTCATTTAAATAAATGAGTGATGCTTGATTTACCCATACTTTTCATAAGTCTAACATAAATGTATAGTTTCCATTGAGTTTGCTTCTTTTGCTCATTCACTTTGGACCGCTTAGTTTTGGGTCTACCTTTTAGGTTGGATACTATAATAATTGTACCTATACTTGTTAAGTAGATGTTTATTGGACCCATCATAAGTATTTTCTATCACTGCTTTATAGTATGAGTAGGATTGTCACAAAGCTGAATTTAATTAGTAAGTTTATTAATAATTATTTTATCTTTCTTAATATGATTTTCTATTAAATATTACAAATTAACGTTAACAAAAAAAAATATATTGTTTCCCCGTTGTACTTTTGGTTACTTGTTTTATACATATTTCCAAATTTGCAGCTCTAAAAACAAAAAATACAAACAATTTTTTTTCGTACTTTTGGTTTGAAGTTGGTGGTATTTTCTTAATAAATAAAGTACATTTTCAAAATTTGTACCGTCAATAATTAATAGATGTTCATGTTTCATTTATAACTCTTTTGAAAAGAAAAAATCCAATGGAATAATATTATTTCTTTTCGTTTATAAAACTTGCAATGGAGTCAAGTTTTGAAAATAAAAAGACGAATTCTTCGCGTATCTCCATTATTCGTCCTGCACTTTCGTAAACTTTTAAATTCCAAAAATACTTTTATGAAAATGACGATTATGAAAATGATGAAAAAAAGACACGTGTCTTCTTTGATATAAAATAAGCACAGTGGAACACAGTGAAGTTGGGAATCGTTTTTGCTGAAATTGATCATCGATGGTAGTGTTTTTGAAGGTTGAGTGTGTGATTAAACAGTAAAGAAGACTTTTTCATTGGTGGCGAGTGTTGAACAACAACGAGGAACGACGCGAGGTAAGATTTTTTATTTTCGTCGATTTTGAACAGCATAATGAAATTCGTAAGGTCATCCAGACGAAGTCATTCGGTATAGTAATGTTTAGAAAATGTAAACCGGATGATCTGACGTCTGATATACAAATTATGAACCGGAAGAAAAATTAGGGGGTCGAATCTGGTATATAATTTGTATACCAAACCCAACCCCATCTGGTATATTAAGAAATTGCATACCGGATAGCAGTGCGTGGACAACATCCAGTATGCAATTTAGTAAACTGGATAACGCTCATCCCATATGGGATGACGTCCGGTATACAAAAAATATAATATATGCCAGATGACCTTGGACTCCGGTATACAATTTTCCAAAATTTTTTAAAATTTATTTTTGTTGTGTTGAGGTGTTGAAATTATATGTTACAGATATGGATAGAGTTTCTAGATATTCAGAGGAAGTAAATAAGGTGTCTGATATAAACCAAGTACATAAAAGTGGTTTAGTGGTTCAGGAAGAAGAATGCACCATTGATTTTACAACAAATGACGTAAAATGATTTGTATTTTTTTATGTTTAAGAAATGTAAATTAATTACATAATAATGTGATATATTGTGTAGGTTACATGAGATAAGTTACTTCAATGGATTCGCAAGGTTGCATTTGGACTTGGCTTTGTTGTTGTCATACTTAGATTTGATGACAAAGCAACTAGAGCACAAGGTAGGAAGACATTTGTCTTGTTGGGATGTGAAAGAAGTGAAAAATATAGAAAATACAGAACATATTTAAAGATGAGTATAACTAGCACAAGGAAATGTGATTGTCCATTCAGATTGTGTGACAAACCAATAAAAAAATGGAGAAGGTTAGGTTTTGAAAGTTATATGTGGGTTGCATAATCATGAATTGGCTGAGACATTGGTTGGTGACCCTTATGTTGGTAGATTACAACTCGATGAACACACGCTAGTTGTGGACATGACAAAGAGTTGAGTGAAACCATCAAACATATTGCTTACACTTAAAGAAAACAATGAAGACAATGTGACGACAATCAAACAGTTGTATAATACCAGATATACATACAAGAGATCAATTAGAGGATCAAGAACTGAAATGCAACAGTTGATGATGTTGTTGGAGCATGAAAAATATATTCATTGGAATAAGTGTCACTAGTCCTCCCAAGTTGTGAGTGATATATTTTGGACTCATCCTGATTCATTGAAGTTGTTAAACGCATTTAGCATTGTCTTGTTGATGGATAGCACATACAAGACCAATAAGTATAGGCTTCCACTGCTTGAAATAATAGGTGTGACCTCGACAGGCTTAACTTTCTCAGCTGCCTTTGTTTTGATGTCAAGTGAACTTGAGAACAATTTCATTTGGGCTTTACAAAGATTACGAGGTTGTTTTTAAGAGGAGATGTGTACCTTATTATTAGAGATAGGGACATTGCTCTGATAAATGCAATTAAGCTTTTTTTTCCAGAAGTTTGTAACTTAGTGTGTAGGTTCTACATAAATAAGAATGTAAAGACGAAGTGTAAAATGCTTGTTCATCCCAGAGATGTGTGGGATGTTGTTATGGAAGCATGGGCAAGTGTGATTGATTGTTGGGATTGTGAGGCATTTCCTAAATGTGTCGAATGATTTGAATATGCTTGTTTGGCATGACCTTTATTTCTGAAGTATGTGCAAAAGACCTGGATTAAGCCCCATAAGGAAAAATTTGTCAGCGCATGGACAGATAAGGTCATGCATATGGGAATACAACATCAAATAGGTATGTTGTTATATATTTTTTTTTTTGTTTATTTATATGTTAATGAGAGTTGTGTTATTTGGAGTAATTTTCTATTGTGTATACAGGATTGAACAAGCTCTTGGGAATTTGAAGTGAATTTTACAAACTAGCATGAGTGATTTGTGTACATGTTGGGATGCAATAAACAATCTCCTTGTCATTCAACATAATGAGATTAAGGCACTTTTGAGATGAGTCTACATGTTATTACCCATATTTTCAATAGCTCATTGCGCAAACGTTTAGTGGGTGTGGTAAGCAAATATGCATTGATGCATATTGCAGAAGAGTTTAATAAGGTAAAAGTTATTGGCTTTGATAAGAAAAAGTGTGGTTGTGTCCTTAGACATACTCATGGTTTACCATGTGCATGTGAGCTAGCAAGATATGTGGTTTGTGTTATACTGCTAAATGAAGTGAATGTGATGTGGACTAGACTTAGTTTCTCAGACATATCATCAAGTCAGTCATCATCTGAGTTGTCCATTCAACAAGAATTTGATGTCATTGCTAAACACTTTAACGAGGTTGACATTGAAGGTAAAGTAACCATTAAGGGCAAGCTTCGAGAAATTGCATACCTTGACATCATTATGTCCGCCATTGGAAAAAGTTAAAACTAAAGGGTCTCAAAAGAGTAAACAAAATCGATTTGAGAAGTCAACCAAGCGTAACCCTTCATACTTTGAGCATGTAGACAAAATTCATTCCATTGAGGATACTTGCTCTTCACAGAAGGCTTCAAGGGTTAAGGTAAAAACACATTTGCCCATACCCTCTAAAGTAATTCCCATGCTTGATCAATTTCATCCCATTTGTCATCCATACATAGTGGACATTGTTGATGTTAAACCTGATGGACATTGTGGTTATCGATCTATTGCTGCATTGTTGGGAATGGGAGAAGAGTCATGGCCATTAATTAGAATGGATTTATTTAAAGAGATATGTCAATGGCGTGATTAATATGCAAGTATCTTTGGTACCATTGAATGTCTTGATGAACTAAAGAACTCATTACTTGTTGAGGGGACGACATCTATGTAAGTGCTTGTTACATTTCATGATTAACTTATTTTTTATATAATATTTAACATATTGACAGGCAAGTGTTGACAAGTGAATGACTATACCAGATATGGGTTACGTAATTGCTAGTAGATATAATATTATCCTAGTTTGCTTGTCATTGAAACAAAATATAACCATTTTTCCATTACGAAGTAAACCTCCTTCTGGACTTAGTCTACATCGGCTAATATGCATAGGACATGTCTATGGGTCACATTTTGTATAGGTACATTCACTTATATGTTACAATTTGGCCATTTCATTTTTTAAATTTGAAGGCTAAATTATTTTTGAATTTCATTTATAGGTTAAATTGCTTGATGATTGTCCTTTACTCAATGTAGACATTATGTGGACCATGCACAGTTTTACAAAGGCACAGTTATGGCCATCTCATTATATTGGTAGAATGCAAAACATTTGTACAGATGTTAGGATCAAATACAACATATGTTAATCTTGCGGATGATTAATTACTTATAATGAAATTGTATGACCTTTTATTCATTTATAATGAGCAGGCACTTGTGTATTCATTTTAAATGGACATACTCCACAAGTCAACATGAAAGGTCTAAATAATTTTAGTACTAAAATAGTTAATAAATCAACATAGTACCAACATATAGTTTGTATATAAATCCTAAATACATATAAGGTTCAAATAGTCAATAAATATAGCCCTATGAACTACTAGAAGTCCCTCTCCCTCGAATAGCTCTCCCTCGTCTAGTGTACACTGCTCCTTCACGTGACCCAGTTTGAGCCAACTCAAGAGCAGCTTGTGCATCCTCATATGATGTAGTCCCCTCAGTCACACCTCGACAATCAATAATCCTCTGCAATAGGGTGGTTATCCTTCTGAAGATACCCTGAACACAATGAAATCAATTTTGAATAATTAGAATAAATAAACAATTTAGGTAATTAAACAGTAACCACCACACACTACAAGATCCCAAAATAATGACAAATAAGAAACCGAGATAGAGGTGACACTCTTATCTGGAAAAATTGTGCATCCAATTAGATGCATCAAATAAGCCCTTGCAACAAACACCCACTCTTGCTGCAAGCAACAAGCCTCATAAAGTTCTCTCAACCAACTCAACCACGCCACGACGCTGGTTGGACCATCTTCAACACCTAACAGTTCTAACAACACAGAACAAGCTTCACTGTTGTCTAATTTATTGTAGGTCAGAAACTGACCCACAATAGGAAGATGAAGTAGACATGACACATCATCCAAAGTGATAGAGATCTCACCAAATGGCAGATGGAATGTATTTGTGTCCCTGTGTCATCTCTCAACAAATCCACACATAAGGCCCTTATCCGCTACCTCATAACAAATGTTGCATAGAGGCAACAATTCGCAATTAACAATCAAAGCATGAACCTCAAGACGAGGAAGACTAAACCTATTGACCTTTCTCTCATGGGAGACTAATTTTAGGACTCCCCAATCCTAAACAAAAACCAACAAATCATATCAAAATGTTCACATATTAAAAGCAACATAAACACAACAAATAATTATTACATAATTTTACCTCACTTTGCCACAGTCTCAACGCTACATGGTCATTATAACTTACCAACAGAGAGGCATCAGATTATCCCCCAAGAAAACCTACAGCCTCACCATCATCAACACCACCAATAGAAGTACTGGATGAAGCACCACGATCGCCTCTGCGAACGGATGCTGGAGGCCTTGTCCGACCATCAGATTGAGAACCACATCCTTTGGTTTCTATATCTGTTAAAGTTTACCGTTGATATTCTTTTTTTAAAAAAAATTACAAATCAGTATACCAAATGACACCTCATCCAATATACATTTTAAAAAATTATATAAACCGGATGAGGTGTCATCCGATATACATTTCGAAATAAAATGAAGTGGGATGACACCTCATCTGGTATATGTATTTTGTTTAAAACATACACCGGATGAGGTGTCATCCGGTTTGTAGGAACAGCTGGCTCCAGAAAGGGGGTTGAATGGAGCCTGAACTCAATTCGCTATAAATAGAAACCACCAACCAAGGCAAAAATATATAAGCACAGATAAAGCAACTTTATACTCGTTCACCCTAATCTCTTGGGCTACGTCCAGTTCTCCCTTAAACAAACTGTTCAAGAGGTTCCACTATTTAGCAAATAGTTACAAGTACACAAACCTCTCCAGGTTACAACGAGTACACAAACCTCTCCAGGTTACAACGAGTACACAAACCTCTCCAGGTTACAACGAGTACACAAACCTCTCCAGGTTACAACGAGTACACAAACCTCTCCAGGTTATCATGAGTACACAAACCTCTCCAGGTTATCACGAGCACACAAATATCTCCAAGTTATACCTGTCCCAATCTCCCCCTGAGATCAAGACCACTCAAGAAATAAATAAACACTCTCAAAAGAGAGAATAATGAAAGCTCACAAGGGTTTACTTCACAATGGTGAAGAATTACACAATGGTTTCACACGTCCCAAAATTCTATATGCTCTCAATAGAAAATTGACAATAGACACTCAATATATTTTCTTCAATGTATTATATGATGTATTTCTCTGTTTGCTTCTTATTCTTCAACTTGAAATTGCTCCTCTATATGTAGCTTTTTAGAAACTAGCCGTTGGATGCTTGAACAGAGCAATCTTGACTTTCTAATGTATGGAGCTCAAACTGAAAATATTTTTTTAATTTTCATACTACATCAAACTTGATTAAATCTGTTTCGAAAATAATTTAAAATAACATAGAGAAATTATATCTGGGATACTCATCAATAATTTGAATAATTTCTATTATAAATAGATTTGAATGTTAATGTACATATTTGAGCATTAAAGCACAATATGATATAAAATCAATTAATCACATTTAAATACTCCATAATAATTTGAATAATTTCCATTATGAACAAATTTGAATGTTAAAGCACATAATGCTATAAAATCAATTTAAATCAAATCAATAACATATAAAAGTAAATAGTAAGAAAACTTATCTCTGTATAGACCATGTGTCTCCTGCTTTAATACTAATAATATTAACTGCGCAATGTATATAAGTCATCAAATATAAATGTATACTTGAGTTTTGCTATCATCCAAACTTTATCAAATGATTTGATCCTCTAAAGGAACTTTGGATCGTCTAATATTCAATACGATTTACATTTCAAAATAAAATGTAAACCGGATAGCACCTCATCTGGTTTATAAAATCCAAACATTTCCAAACACATTTCTCGTCGTCGACGACCACCTAAATAAAACATTAACCACTCAAATCTACAATATCACTCACAAATTTCACATAAACATGAATAATTACTTACCTACTATTTTCTTCAAGCTTTAATTGAAGATATCAATCAGTAAAGGTTCCTTCGTCTTCCTCCCTCACGTCCAAAATGCACACCTTCCAAACACAACTCTCACACACAATACACATCGAACAAACCAACTAGAAGGCAATGTAGGGGATGGAGGACTTGAATCGACGACGACGGATCTGAATCACCAATGTCAATGACTACAACTACCACGAAGCTTCAAACGGAAAGGAAAATGGGAATGAATAGGATGAAGGGTAACGTGGAATTATGTAATTTTAGAATAAGGGTAAAATAGACATTTGAAGTCTAGTATGTAGGTGTAGGAAGAATTCGTCAAATGTAAGTCTTTTCTAACTAGCCTTTATTTAGAAGACTGATACCCAATTTGCAAATACGCAATGGGAACTTAATATCGATGGGAGTGCTGTTACAAGTCTTGGATAAGTTGGGTTTGGAGGATTGATAAGAGATTTTAAATATGTTTTTTTTTGACAGTGGAGCATTTCAGATATAATCCATGCCAAAGTTTATTTGTGTTTTAATTTTTTAAAATTTTAAAATTGTAAGTATATTTTTAATTTGTTTCCTATTTTTTTAAAAAATTAACTTTATATTTATCTTTTTTCTTTCCATTGTACCAAAAAACTGAGTTATTTTCCCAACCAAGCTACAATCTCCCAATATTAATTGCATCTCGCGTGAAAATGTAGAAGATAGCAGATGCCCTTGAACATTCTTTACAAACACTAAAAGGAAGTAACATGTTTTGAAAAAACATCATTGTTAATGCTGATTCGTTTACCAATAATCTTTACAAGAGCATTCACCGTGCTTGAAATGATGAAACCTGTTTCTGTCTCTGACAATAATTTCCCTGTTATAAATTTTGGATATCATTTTTGCTACATTATGGCAATCCCAGCAAATCCTCAGGTTCATAACAACCCTAATAGGAACACCCTTCAAACTAATTAACCCAAAAGCAAGGGCTACCTTCTCACTATGTTTCCTCAAAGCATCTTCCTTCTCCTCTTCTTCTATATCAAAAAGCACAGGGTTAGTGTTAGCCACATACCCTGCTAGTCTTAAGCACCTAGAGATTTCTTCCAGCTTCAATTCAATCTCACCATATCTTGGGTGAGACTTGTCCCCAACAATGAATTCATGAACTTCACCATCAACTTCTATGACACTACAACCAGGGAGCTTCCTCACACCCTTAGCCTTCATGGTATGCCTCAAACTACTTACCCTTTCCCAATTCTTATCCTCGGCATATATATTTGACAGAAGGACATAAGCACCATCGTTTTTGTCTTCTAGTTCCACTATCTTTTTCAGTGCAAGCTCACCCAGTTCCTTGTTTTTACACATTCTACAAGCATGAAGCAAAGCACTCCATGCACCAACATGAGGCTTCATAGGCATGCTATTGATGAAGTTCATAGCTTCCTCCACACGCCCAGCTCTACCATACATATCAACCATCAGGCCATAATGCTCAAGCTGGGGGTCAATTCCAAAAACACTCCTCATTGTGTCAAAATGCTTTCGACCTTCCTCCACCAACCCAACGACACTGCACCCTTTCAAGACAGAGATGAAGGTAACTCCATTCGGCTGAACTCCCTCTCGTTTCATAGTATAAAATAGATCTACACTCTCCTCACCAAGACCATTCATGGCCAACCCACCTATTGCACTACTCCAAGTGTAAACATTCCTCTCCTTCATTCCCCAGAAAACCTTCATTGCCTTATCAATGTTCCCACATTTTGCATACATGTCAACAAGTGCAGTTCCCAGTGTCACTGTCATCCGAACCTTATACCTCTCCACATATGCATGCACCCATCTTCCCTGATCCAAAGCACCCAAATGGGTACACGCAAACAAAACCAAAACCATGGACACCTCATTAAGCTTCACACCCTCCAATTGCATCAAACGAAACATATCCAACGCCTCTCTGGGCCTTCCACTTTGCGCATACCCCGCAATCATGGCGTTCCACGCAACATAATCTCTCTCAGACATTTCATCAAACAACTTTCTCGCAAAGTCAACGTCACCACACTTGGCACAAGCATGCAACATGGCGGTTTGACAAACCAAGTCCGGTTCAACAACCCCTTCAAACACACCGTAACACGAACTGAGACAACCCAGTTCAGCGTACATGTAAACCAAACCGGTTTGCACGTGTGGGTCGTGCTGAAAGCCGTGCTTTATGACTGCCCCGTGAACGCACAAGCCTGTGAAGCGCACGTGGAGTTGAGCGCACGTGCGAACGAGGAAGGTGAATGTGTAGTTGTCAGGGGAGAGAGTATCAGAGTGAAGAATGTTGGTGTAAAAATAGAAGCTTCTGGAAGGAGTGGAGCTTTTAGAGAAGGCTCGGATCATGGAGTTGAGAGTGAAGAGTGTGGGGTGGGTTTGTTGGGAATGGAGGATCTTATTGGCATATTGAAGAAGATTGGTTGAGTTGTGAAGGGCTATGGTGGCAACGAATTGGCCATGGAAGTGCGGATTGTTGAGGGTACCCTTAACCACCAACTGAGCGTGTATTTGCTTCACCTCTTTCGATGTGGTGCATGAATTTAGCAGTGAAATCGTGGGGTGCTTTGCGATCCTTTTCAAACGCTTCATCTTCCTTTGCTGCATCAACCTCAAAATCCTCACAGTCCAATAACCTTTTTTTATTTAATCTAAATATTGCTATTTTTATTAATGGGTAATGATACACATTTTTTTAAGACATATATAATCATTTTTTTTTGTTTATTTTTATATTACATCTCATAGTCTATAAATTTATCAGTTTTTCTATTTTTTCTCTCTAGATTTAATTTACTTTTTTTTTCCTAAATTAAATGTGGTTTAGATGAACATTTTAGGTGTCTATAAAAGATTTTCCGTTATTAATTACTTCTGCTATTTCGTGTATTGTTCTATTTATGGGTTTAACAGTAAATAATATTCTTTTGTGTGGTTTACGAGGGTTTGCTCGAGCCGAAATATAATATTTTTATACTGTTCGAAGAGTGACAAATTGGTTGTTTTAAACAAAATGTCATTTAAAAATATTAATTTATACACTAAACAACTTATCCCAAAATAAATTTGTATGCTGTGATTTTTATTATACTAGTACAAAATATACATTTTACAATATATTATTTATATCACTTATAAAATGGAAATATAATAAAAGTAGCATAATATTGTTATAATTGATTAGATTATTTCAAATTTATTGTAAATTTAGTCTATATAAAATATATTTTTCATCAACTAAATTTGAACCAATGTAAAAAATGTTTTATACATAATTTACAAATCTAATTTGTATAAAAGTTCTGGTGTCCCTAACTCCTCCTCGTTGCTCTCAAAATGACCACGAGAGTAGATATGAGTTTTAATAATGATTAAAACAATATTTCGACTAGATATCATAAAAAATAAAGAATAAATTAAAATTCAATCACAATTGAGAATTAATGTTGTATTACTTTTCATTTATGAAGGTTCTGCTTCTAATTATTGTTGTATGTATGAGATACGACTAACCATTTTTGTAGTGAATGTTCTTGTATATATTTTTAGTTTTATTTTTATAATGATTTTATTAATTTTCTAACTAGAGCTCCTGTCAAATCAATGTTTATTTGAAAGTCATATATAATATATAATAACGGTAATAGTAAAAATCATCCTCATATATTTAATATATTTTTTAATACTTAATGAAATATTAAATAGATTATTTGCAGAAATAGTTTCTAATTTCTTATTATCGATTGAGTAAATGAGTTAAGGATCATAAGTCAATACAACTCATTTTTTCCTTCATTTGCACATAACCCAAACATATATAAAAATTATTTAAAATATAATCAATTATTAAAAAACATAAATACACATATATCACTACAATAAAAATCGTTTTTAGAAATTAATTTATTGGTTTCTAAAATGATAAAATTGGTCACTAATGTATTTAGAGACTAATTTAAAAACTAATAGTAATAAGTGACTAAAATCTTAGTTGTTAATTTTAGATACCAATTTATATACTAATTTAAAAACCAATTGAGTTACCATAATTAAAAACAATTTAGTGACCAATTTTATTGAAACCAATTTAGTGACCAAATATATAAATACCAAAAAATAGTCACTATATTGGTTTTTAAATAATAATAATATTATATTTTTAAATAATTGAATCTGTGATATCATATTTTTTCTTATTAAAATAATTTAAAATAGAAAAGTAAAATTATTTTTGTAATTTGATACGAGAAATAAAAAATATTTGAGTTTCAAATATAACCATGTAAAAAAATGAGTCATTATATCAAAATGATACACTATTGCATCTCATGCCAACACAATATTAAGAAGTACCATACAAAGAAAAAGTTTTCAATCAAAATAGAAAATGATACACTATTACATCCCATGACAACACCATATTAATAAGAAATTTCAACTTTGAAACAACAACAGTTTAATTTGTTTTTTTTTTTTTTGGTAATGTAGCTTTTTTTTTTTTTTTTCATTGGACCACATACTTCTTCCTCTTCTGCGATATAACATACATATATCAGTCTCCACTATAACCTACTACAATTATTAACAAAAGTTAATGTAGTTTTATTCATCTTGAAAATTAATTGGAAAAAACTCATTTATTTATTTGTCTGTAATTTATTATTTAATTAATCTAAAGTGTTATATTAAATTAAAATACATTATCTATTTACTTAAATTATCTATGTTTTTAGAAGACATGGTATCAAAGGAAAGTATATTCCATGCAGCTGACCTTAGGTATTTAGAAACTTTCTGTTTATATACTACTAAAGCTTTAGCAATTGTAGTTCCTGTAAGTACAAATCAGCTCATGATCCCGTATATCTAAGGGGTTATATTCCATTCCAATACTAAATGGGTAAATTATGCATGTTGTGGAGGACAAAAGAATTAGTGTGGACCCCCAATATGTCTTATAGAGGCCCATTCCCAAATCGGAGGGAAAAAACTCTATCATGCATGGGAGTTATGTGCCTCATAATTGACTGTTATGGGAATCATGTTCCTGCATAAGTCCTATATGTTGAAAAGGGTAGTTCATCTACACTAGTGGGCAGAAAAACTGAGCTTCGACACCATATAACTTAATGTAAAGGAAAACCCATTCCTTAAAGCCAGGCAAATAAGAGAGACAGGTCAGTCTCCACTTTAAAAGTGTGTTCAATGTCTTAGCTAGTTGTTACAGGACTCAAGCTCCTGCATGACCACTTTAAAAAGTATTGATATATGTATGTATATACTATTACGAAATACATAGTAACTCGGTTAAAATACCTAGTACACAAAAGCAGTGGTAATTTATAATAGTATTATATAAGTATACTTTTAATTTTAATGAGTTATTTTTTTAAATTGTATTTTATTATAGTAAAATTTTGATAACAATTCATCTATATCTCACATCATTATAATTATTACCTTGATCTAACCCTAATAATGATGGGATCAGCACACCCTATAATAAAGAAAAACATACATGCATAATATGATTATCTTATCTTGACCTAACTATTTCACCTTTCATGGCAAGAGACAGTGTTGAGAGATTGGCTTCATTCCCCACATGAACACCAGGAATTATCACAACCTTACTTCCCACAAACCCATCTTCACCAATTTTGATTCCACCAAACTTCACCATTCCACCTTTATCACCTTCATATACGTGTCCAAATAGTAATGCTTCTCTTCGCACACACCCCCCTCTCTCTATCTTCACCATTTCCGGGTTCAACAAAGCTCCTATGTTGTCAACGTAAGCATCACCATCCATGTATATCTCTACACCCATCGACCTCATCCACATCACAAACGAAAACGACCCTTTTGCTATATCCATGAAGTACTCCCCAACCAATGTTCTAATGGCTTGCCACGTGCTATCCATCATCACCCTTTTGCTCCACAAGGGTACTCTCTCACCCTCTCTCTTCCTTCCTACCACAACCCATTTGGCCACAACACGCCAGTGCACCCATAACACCCGAGAGAATCCAAAACCAAGGAAACAATCATTGCACCGAGAGTTTCTCAGCGTTCTTCATACTCATCACAAAGTTCAATGGGGCAAAAATAGACAAACCCACCACCGTGTAGCAACGGTTGAGTGAAAGCCCCGGAGAATGTTTGGTACCAGGTTCTTGTCAAGGTTAAGGTTGTCACCCCTTTTTGGGCTTTGATGTTGCTACTGATGCCCGAGAATAATCAATGTCAAAAACATAAAAGGAGTAGTCATGCATGAATAAGATGGATTTGAATTATTAAAAGGTGAAAAACCATCAGAACATAAGGCTAACCTTACATTTCTTGGTACACCTGCAAATTCAGGATGCATTTTATCAAAATGTTTCCAAGCTTCACCATCAGATGGATGACACAATACCCCAGGTTCTCGTTTATTTTCATGATGTCGCCTCATATGTGGAGCAGAACTCATAGAGGCATATAATCTCTTAAGCCTAGGCATGAGAGGTAAATAATGCATTCTCTTAATAGGAACCTCCTTGTATTTACCTCTACCAACATCTTGTATCTGAAAAAGTGGTTCATGACAAAATTTGCATTCTTTTAACTGCATGTCTTCATCAGTGTAAAATAACATACAACCATAAACACAACAATCAATTTTTTTTTTGTAGTTCAACCAAGTTTTGAGACTAATTTTTTAGTCCTATAGAAATCTTTTGGAATAAGATTACTAGTAGGATGCGTCTCTTTCATAAGGGTTAATGTTTGATCACAAGATCTTTGAGACATGTTCCCCTCTGATTTAATTGTCAAAAATCTAATAACAAAAGATAATTCAATGTGATTATTACATCCAGGCCATAATGGTTTTTGGGCAGCATCTAATAGTTCATAAAATTTTTGAGTTTTTATATTTGGAGTCTCATCCATAGTTGAAGAGTCGTCCATTTCTTGATAATGATCCATTTCATACTCTACACCAGCAACATCGTAAACCATGCTCTCAAAGCTATTGAGGTGTCCCTCTTGTGTACTAAAATCTCAGGATTAGTATCTATAGATATATTTGGGTCACTTTCTCCATGACATTTCCAATACCAATATCTAGGAATGAATCCTTTCTTATAAAGATGAACTTTAACTTCTTCAAAATAGAAGAACTTTAGATTTTTGCACTTAGAACAAGGACATTTTATTTTTCCATTTGACAAATTCCTTTCTTGACATGCATAGGACACAAACTCATCTACTCCTTTTAAAAATGCTTCATTATATCCCCTTCTATTAGACATTAATCTATTATACATCCAACTTCGATTTTGGCCAATATCCATAATCTGTCATATAACATAATGCATCATTCAACTATAAAAGAAAGTCTTATAATCTATCATTGCTTAATTTATTTGAGAACAATAAACTATATCCCCTAAACAATGGACATAAAGAAAGTCACAGAAGAAAATACAACAACCAAAATAAAAAATGTCAAACCTTTTTTTTTTCTTTTCTCTTAAATGAGGTTTGTACTAAACTTGCTTGAGAATAACAAATGTGATCCGCAAAAAATGTCAAATGTTATTATCCATCAATATGAACTTACTCCTATATCTAGTGTGCATTTCTCCTATAACTACTAGCTAGCTACTACTTCCAAAAGAGTACCTCATTCTTTACATTTAATCATCTTTGTTTGGTGATGTGGAAGAAATAAATATTATTCAATCTTAATTAAAAAGCACTAGTAATTTAGTTATAACTTTAATCTAACAAAAATTGACAATATATGAAATGTTAGTGTATTACATATAAATATGGCGCCCTCTAAACTTTCGTTTGGAATAGAATATAATAATGGTTCTAATTCTCAAAGCACCAATTTTTTATTTGATTGTCACAGTGAAATCTAAAGGCAATTTGGTTTCTAGTAAGATGGTGCTCAATAGTTGGTAAGTAGTGCAACAAAGTGTGACAACAGAGACTATGCAATGGTGGCTATATATGTGTTCATGGTTGGTTGGTTAGTAAACAGAAACTACTACTGTGGGGTAGATGCTAAAAAGAGTTGCTTATAAGAAGTTTTAAGGAGCTTGATTTTTGGATCTTGTTGGGATGATGGTTGTTGCTATACTATGAGAGGAAATAAGAAGGTTAGTAGACAAAAACCACCACTATATGGTATATGCTAAAAAGAGTTGCTTATGAGAAGTTTTAAGGAGCTTGATTTTTGGATCTTGTTAGGATGATGGTTGTTGCTCTACTATGAGAGAAGTTTTAATCGTGAGAAGTATGAACAGGTAATATGGTAATAAAATTATAAGATTTCACAAACAATCCAGAAAAGCACATACCATAATAGACTCCATCAACCTCCAGGACATTAATCTGCATAAGAAAATTGAACTAATAGTTCAACAATATATTTTCATAAACCACAAATTTATTTCATAATAATTGTATTGTAGTCAGTGCAGGCCCGCCATAACTGATGTTGAATTTTGGTTACTTTCCCCACTTTTTTAAGAGTAATAGTACTAAAAATCAACCAAACTTTGATGATAACTATAGGCAATTCCACTCAATAAAGTTTAAGGGATGCATTCTCTCTTATTGTCCTCTAAATAGAATCTAAGCTTAATATGGTTGTCTGAAGCCAAACAAGATTAATACCAAATAGTTGAAATGATATTTTTATTTTCTATAAAAGTCATGATCTGGTCTCTTAAAGTAGACTCTTCATATATCAAGTAATCATTATAAAGGACCAATCTTTCATAAATACAAAACTTAGAATCTAAATTTGTTGTCTCAACTAACCCTCAGTCACAAAAACACAATATAAAAGAAAATGGCTGTAACAACGAATATTTGTGCATGGATTGCTCAACTCCTAAAAGAAATATGACTTTGAAAGAGAGGGGACCTTGATAGCTCCTAAAGGCTCTATATATGGCTACAAAGAAATAGATCTTGAAATCTCTTTCAACGAAAAATTGGACTCTTACCTCTTAATGAAAGTAAAAATAAGGAAGAAGAGAAAACTCTTTCTTGATGCGAAGGAAATTTAGATAAAGGTAAACAAATAAAGGGATATATAGAGGTGACAACAAGGCTTCTTGTTTCTATTTAAGACTCCATGTCTACATGGTTCTTCTGTCCCTCACATTTAGAATCATAGCTTATTGATTTTAACATCCCTGTCTCTATATATCAATATATATTGATAGGGTATCGTGTCCCCTGTCATATCTACCTACTGATAAAGTTAATTTACTGTTATGACTTGTAAGTCATAAGAATAATAGCTACTTAGGATTCAGAAAAACAAAATGCTTAATCCCTAAAAGAAATAAGCCATTTTATTATTAGGATTTGCTAGCATCATATAATTTAAGAAGAGTATTTTATTCCTTTGAACATGAATTAATATATGGAAAACATTGCATATTTCATAATGACTTGTTATGATTACCTTTTTCCTTTCTTGGGAATTATATCAATGCAAGTGTTTAACCCTGAGAAAGATCAGAATGAGGAACTGAAGTTCCAACACTTCTTTTGTAGTTACAACAAGCAAACACATGCTCACCAACACTTTCATGTTCCTCCTTTTTATCTATAAAAAGCACTAATTTTTGGTGCAAAATGAATAATATTTCAAAAAGTGGCTTCATTATCATAATTGGCACAGATAATAGCCCATTAACAGTGGTAGTTATAAAATGATCTAAAATGTCAGTGACCAATATTGAAAATTGCTAAGATCAAGAAATCATAAGAGATGCAGACATCTTATAATTCTTAATAATCAAGAATATTGTATTTCCTACTTTTTTTACTAATTGTTCTAGGATATATGTGTGATCTATTTTTCAGTATTAACCAAAATATTTGGGTTAAGTTAAGTTAAAATAGTAACTTACATCACGCCAAGCAAGATCAAGCCGATTCCATATGACCATCAAAACAAGTTCAGTATGCTCTCCTTTCTCAGCAACTTCTTCAATCTCTCAGTACTCACACACATACATGAGAAAAATGTACATATTTAAAACCTTCAGAGATGCTCATAGTACTCACACACATAAATGAGAAAACTATACACATTTAAAACCTTCAGAGATGCTCATAAACAACTTCTTTATATTTTTATTTCTATTTCAACCACAAAAATACATGATATTTAACACAAAGATATCAATACATGTTTATAACTTTAGCCTTTGACTTATATCAATAAATGTTTATATTAAGTTTATAAATATTCATTTAATACATGTTGGCTTTTATTCTTGCAATTTTATTTTCTAAAATTAGAACTCGGACTAATATAAGTTAGAAAAAGTTTTATAAAGATAAAACTCTCTCAGAGTCTAATTTGTTATTGGAAAGACTTAAATAAGAAGAAATTAAGATATTATAATTAATAGTTAAATTAGTTTATTTCATAAAAAGATCATGACACCATACTATTAGAAAATGAAAGGAACTCCTTTTACACCAAGTTGCTTCTCTAATGCTACTGATTATAGGCCTTGTCCCTGTTCTACAGTTTAACTTTTAGCTCACTTGGGTTTCAGTTTGGGCTAAATAGACCATGGAAATGACCTACTTTTCCAAGCCACTGGTTTAATATGTTTTTGATTTGGCTTAAACTTTTTTAAAAGTAATTTTGCATTTTGCAGATATAGATTATTATTTTAATTAAAGGATAAAGTTAACATTTATGTATATGTATGGAGATTATGCAGGAGGATGAAAAAAAAAGGACACAACAATAAATAATTTGGTGCACGGTTCATATAACATGCATGAAATTTAGATATGTTAAATTTGTAACTTGAGTTATATATATATAATAACATAAGTAAATGTTAAACGTACCTAAATTCAGTTTCACCCTTAATCCAAGTTGTAGTAACAACTAGGACATTCCAAAAGAGGTATAACACTAATCCTGCATTACAAAAAAGGCATACAAATAAATGATTTCTATTTGACTTAGGTCAAAAAGCCTTAAAGCATTGAAGTAAACATCCACAAAGATAATTTTGAGATAAACAAATGAGTTAAGCTTGCATAGGCCATTCATGCAAATCCAATATTGCAGTGTGGTACTATTTTATTGTTACTGTTTTACTAGCATACAAAATCACAGGTTTAAAATGCCTTCCCAGGTCATTTATGACTAGACTTTATTAATAGATGTTTGAATTGCTTTTCCTTGAACTATATTTTGTAGCATACCATTATTAACACACCTATGTTTAGGGCATCAAGAAAATATGTCCTGCTATTGCTAGCTGAAGCATCAATAATCTCTTAAAAGCTATAAAAAATATTTGATTAAAAGTGTCACGTAGTTTACGGTTTGAAAAATGCTTTGATACAAAATGAACCATACATTTATAGTAGAAGTAGAACTTTATACCTTTAAAAGCAGTGGGGGAGGGGACAAAAGCTTATTACCTATCCAACACAAGAACTACCCGAGAGAAAATTATTTAGACTTCAACGATTTTCCTGTAAAACTTGCTAAAATTTAGTTAGTTACCTATTTTATACCTTTAAGTTAGGTTATACTTTACTATTATAATTTTGACCGTTTGAATGGAATACAGTGATTGTCCTGTATTCCTATTTTAAATTTCTCCCTATTATACCAAATCAACAAACTACCAAATCAACAAATCATCAAATAATAAACGTACTATTATGAAAGCAGTAGATGCAACATTCACGAAAGATTGAAAAATAAAGTTATTCATTAGAATAGGCATGGAAGCAAACTTGAAACAATAAATAATGATTATCGAACCCTAAGAGATGGTTATTGAATAGATTTTCTGGAAAAACCTATCTAGATTCCATGTGTAGAAGGAGTTGGTGGAGGTGGTGGAGTCGTTGGTAAAGGCGGTGGAGTTGTCGAATCTTGTAGGTGGAGTCGTTATTTGTCCAATAAAAGTGAAGTGTTACGTAACCTCCTCCGTTGAGAGAATCTTAAAACAAGAGAGTGTCAATTTCTTCTTCCGACAAGGGCTTCCGACATTCGAAGTCTGAAAACACAACACAAATGATGCAAAGCTTGAGTAAGTTTCCTGCTGAATTATGTTGTCTCACTGAAACCTAAAACCTCTATTCTCTTGGTCACTCCTAAACCCCTAAAACCTAATTATGTTAGGTTTAATATTTAAACTATAGTAAATATTACATAAAAATAGTTTCTGATTAGAGACTTCAAAAACTAATTTCTAAGTAAATAATTATTTTATGATCATTAACTACTACAAATTTAATATCTAATTATACTAATAATTTTTTAAATTATAAAATAAGGTTTAAATTGATTAATATAATAATTAATTAGTTGTGTTTAAGTTAATTATTATTTAATAATTTTTTTAATAGTTATTTTTGGCTCTAAATTATTTAATACAGTGACTAATTATTTTTTGTTTCTAAATAAGTTGCTATTTAATGATTTTTTTATAATAATTATTTTTGGTCTCTAAATTGATTAATATAGTAACTAATTATTTTTGGTCTCTAAATTGGTTAATATAGTAACTAATTATTTTTTGTCTCTAAATAAGTTACCATCTAATGATTTTCTTGTAATGTATTTACGCACACACGCACAAATAAATATTTTAAAAGAACTTACGTCATCTATGACAACATGAAAAATATGTTTAGTTCATGGTTTCTTAATCAATCACCAACATATAATGTATGTTTATATACAACGGGGACTCATTGTTTTTACCAAAATAAGATTGAATCACTGATCAACAAGGAAAGGGTGAGTTGGTTATTTTAAAACTTGTTTTTATCTATTTATAAATTTTTAAAATCTCTCTTCAAACACTTGATGTGAGAGAATATATTTTGTTGAAGTTAAGGAAAGAAGAAAAATATAAGACAAGAATATAGAGATTGCACAAGATCCTTTTAGAATGCCTCAAATCTCCCTAATTTTATATCTAATATCAATCACTCAACTTTAGAATGATTACTCAACTTTAGAATGATTGTTTCTACTATTAAAAATAATGTTCATATTACAATAACAGCACACCTATTAAACATGCAATTACACTTTCAAATAATGCAACTAAACAATCTCTTAAACAACCCTTTCAACATAGTTGTAAAAAGCCTACTTCAAGAACACCTAACACCTTTTGAGAAATACAAGTCAACAAAGAAGTAAGAAAGATATCATATGTCAATGATTAATATAATGATTTAAAGAAAAAATAAACAAAAATTGAATCCAAAAATACTCAAGTGTTTTGGATGATTTCTCAAAGATGATGTTCTTCAAGTTTTTCCTAACAGTGTTTTTGTATATCTTAAAAATTCTTTGTTTTGTAAAAAAAAAATCTTGTTCAAAGAAAATCTCAAAAACTATTTACAAAGACATTTTAGTTGTTACCTAATTGATTATATTAAGGGATAATCTATTATTTTATTTCTAATTATTTTTTGGAAGCTCAAATTAGAATTATATAATTTATTTTTGTTTTATTTATAGCTCAAATTAGAATTATATAATTGATTATTGCTTATTTAATCCATTATATTAAGTGAGAACCAATTAAATATGCAAGCAAGAGAATAACATTTAGATCCAACTAAAATCATAATCAATTCTAATAAAATCTAACGGATTAATGAAGTAAGCAAACATATTTGAAGATAAATAGATGAACACTTAATCAATTAATTGAAAAGATAATAAATTATTAGTAAAAGCAAGATTTTGAAGTCATTTGCGTTAACTCATACATGATTAATTAATTATAATGATAATAATTAATTATAAACTAATGATAATTGATTAAATAATGACTCATACATGATGTTTTCACTAGGCATGGTTGACATTTCTTGGTAAATGAGTGGAAAGAATTCATCATATTGTAGGAACCTTTTTGAAATCCACCAACTTATCATAGAGTTAAATTCATTAAAATTGATATGAGATTCACTTGGGCAAACAAAGGTAACAAAATTTCAAAACGAAGATTCAAATAATTGTGAACATGAATAGCCATGTCAAGATCACCATAACGATGACAACTCATCATCGATAGATTGAATTGGTTAAGATAACTAGAAACAAAAAGATTGACCTTTAGAAATAGATCTAAGTTACACATGTATACACATACTTAGTTATATCACTAACATTCCAATATTTCAATCTCAAATCATATTCTCAACTCATCTAAACTAAATAAATTTAACATGTATAGGTTATTGTCTCTTCTTACATATAGAGTTTGTCTTGTGAGAAAAGCAATTCAAATATCAAAAGTTTGCATACTAACTATGGCAAAACCTGATTGGCGAACATCCATGCAAGCTTTTGAGAATAACTTTGTTTCGTGAATTTGATTTGATTTCTTGATGTGTGAATTGGATATAGCGGAAGTTATGAGTAGAAGTGAAGTTTAATTTGTTTGAGATGGAAAAATGAATTGATTTATAGGTGCGGTTAGGCCAACACACTAGGAGAAATATTAGAGAAGAATTTTGAGGAGACTACTATAGAGAAAGTTCTTAAATAAGTAAAAGATCAAGAAATTTTGGTAGCAGTTTTATACCCATTCATAAACTGAATTTTCAAGTACAAGAGTCACCTATTTATATGATAAAAAAATGACTAACCCTAACTTGTCTTACAAGTTTTTCAAAAAAGAAAAAAAACCTCTCAGATAGGAGCTTGACAACTGGCAAGCCATGAGTGGAGAGGATCCCCTCCATTGAGAGAGTGCCATGTGTCCAAGGTAGCTTGCAACCCAAGCTTTAAATCCTCTCCATGAAAGGAGGTAAGTGACAAAATAAGCTTGGAGAGGAGCTCCCCATATGGTGCCTAGTTGGCAGCTTCATATACACATGTGTCGCCTTCTATCTTCCTAGGTAGCACTTTCTTGAACGCTTTCAAAGCCTCGAAAAAGTCAATGTCCTATGTAACTTTGATACAAGGCCTAAAGCTCAAAATCCTATTTGTTAGCACCAGGAGTTGCTGTATTAATTTCATGAAGCCAAACCAACCACAACTAAAGCTGCTGAGTTAATTTGGAGCAACCAGCCATGTTGACCAAGTCAAGACCAAGTGTTGTCAATAGAAGATGCATGGAGTTTGCATGGAGTTTGGTGTTTTGGGTCTAGGCTTTAGGTGGTGTTGGTGTATCTAGATTGAGGTTAAATCTGTGATGATGAATGTGCTGATCATTGATAAGCTCCACTGTGAAAATTGGCTTTAGCAAGGTTTTAAAAATCATTAAAAACAGATTTTAGATTTTGATAAACCGTTTTAACTGTCGTTTAAAATTTAGTCGACTGAATGTCAAATCAATCGACTAAAGTTTGACAGTTGTCACTATAAATGTTTATAAATAGCTGATGCGTTTTCAAAAGACAAGAACACAAAGAATTTTCATACATATTACACTGATTTGAATTTAGAGAAAATGCTACGACCTTTTTGAGATCAAGATCATTCGAAGTTTTCAAAGAATTCATCAAGAACTGGTTTTCTGCATTTTGCTGGAGCTTTGGAAACTGACTGCACATTTACATCATTGATCTGACCTCAGCCTAAGCACTCTATACCTGTTTCTTCTTACATTTCTAATCTGTTGTATAGAGTTGGTTGAGTTAGTTGAATTCTGTGTTAATCCTTCATCTGTATTGAAACTGCTACTGCGTTCTTGAATTACTAGGGTGTAATTCGTGGTACAGTGAGACTGTACTAGTGGTTCGCCTACTGCGGGGTGCAGTGTGAGGAGGTTCTTGGTTATACAGTGGTTTCTGTATAACTGTGACTTGTAGGTGTCAGCAAGGAGTTCTTGAAACACACAGTGGGTTTCTGTGTAGTTTCTTGTTCTGTTGTAGGTTCAACAGTGGTCTATTGCGGTGGGCAGTGAGACGTTTCTGGGTTATACAGTGGATTCTGTATAACTGTGGCTTGCTGTGGGTTTCAGCAAGGGAGTTCTTGGAACACATAGTGGACTCTGTGTGGTTTCTTGGTCTGCTGTACGTTCAGCAGTGGTTGCTGCGAGTGCAGTGTATTCTTGCCGTGGGAAAATGTTGTAAACTTGATCAGTTGATCATTTTTAGTGAAATCCTTACCGTGTGTGAGGGACTGGACGTAGCCCGTTTGGTGGGTGAACCAATATAAAACCCTTTGTGTTCTTGAGCTAGATTTCAATCCAATCCTAAGGAGTCACACTTCACTGCAGCATAGAGAATTCTGAAATACCTATAGGGAACTACAACTGTCGGACTGTGGTATCCTGCTGATGTTTCTCTCAATTTAGTAGGATATTTTGATTCTGATTTTGCAGGTTGCAAAATAGACAGGAAAAGCACTAGTGGGACATGTCACTTGCTGGGATCAAGTTTAGTTTCATGGCACAGCAAGAAACAAGCATGTGTGGCATTGTCAACTACTGAAGCTGAATACATTGCAGCTGGAAGCTGCTGTGCACAAACCTTGTGGATGAAACAACAGTTAAGTGATTATGGCCTTAACTTGTCTAAAATTCCATTATTATGTGACAACACTAGTGCCATTAATCTTACAAAGAATCTAGTTCAACATTCCAGGACTAAACATATTGAAATTCGCCATCATTTCATTAGAGACCATGTCACTAATGGAGATTGTGAAATTCAGTTTGTTAGTACTGAGAATCAACTTGTTGATCTGTTTACAAAATCCTTGAGTAAAGAAATATTTAATTTTTTGAGGAATGAACTGGGTATACTGGATATCAAACATGTGTTGTGAATCATTTAAATCATATGCTCTACTAGCAGTTTGTTTTTCTTTTCTTCGTGGCACTTCACAGTTCACTGCACCAGATTCAATTTTGTAATATTTTTCCTGGATAAATCATAATTGATTTAAATGGAAATGTTGAATGCATGTGAAACTAGACGAGAGTTGAAATCCAACTAGAATGGGGCTATGTAACTGAATCAGTTAGATTGGAACCAAGACCGTTGCAAAACAATGAGTTGTTGACCGAATAAGACAAAATTGACCAAGGTGACGCTCAGCATGTGAAGAGAGAGAGTTTTCAGAACTCCACGTGGCACTGAAGTATTGGCAGTCAATAAGCAAAAGCTATTTTTGAGGGAATCTCTACAAAGCTAAGTATCCCAGTCTGTTAGAATACTGATAGCGTGTAGTATCTCAATCTGTTAGGATTTGATATTATGCAGTGTATTGTCAATCTGTGCTCTAGTGTGTAGTGCATTAATCTGCCTTTATATTGCTAGCTGAACATGCATACATTCACACACCATTTCACGAATACTACTTATTCTGTGTGGGAATCCATTCTGTTTCAAATCAGTGCATTCTCAATGGCTTCATCATCCAACCCGAGGAAGAGAACAAAGTTGGTTGTAGTTAAGAATGCTGGTTCAGATGAACCAAATGAGAGTGACTATCTTGAAAGGTGGTTCTGTGGAAACCAGGAAAGCATAGACGACTACTACAAGCTCTACAGCAGGAAAATAATCATTTCTCCAAAGATGTTAAGCCTAGATTGGCTTAAAGAAGAAAAATTGGTTAAAGTAAGAAGTATGCTGAAATTTCAGAAGCTGGACCAATTCTTGAACCTGACTGGAAATACTTATCCAGATTTGGTTAAGGTGTTTCTAACAAACATGTGGTATGATGATGAGTGCGTATACTCACAGGTGAAAGGAATCGACTTTGCTATCAATGAGGAAGTCTGGATGAATGTCACAGGCTTGAATAATGAAGGAGCTGTTGTAACCAAAGGAAATTCTGCTGATCTGGGAGGTTTCAACGAGGTGTAGTTTTACAAATCTTGCCTTAGAGATCAGTCCTCTGTGTCCAAAACTTACAATGTTGGTGGTTTAGCAGCAATACCTAGAATTCTGGCCTACATTGTCATCTTTATACTCACACCCAGAGGCTTCAATCATGCTACCTTGACTGAGGAGGACTTTACATCACGTCCAAAATTAGAGTCAACTGGATTCAAGTTATCCGTGATCACTTGTTCAAAGTGGGCAAGAAGTTAAAGTATCGCATCCCCTATGTGACAATGTTATCAAAGTTTATTGATTACTTTGAGATTGATGTTGAGGACGAGATTGTTGAGGAAGTCAAGGCAGTAAATCAGATCTCCACAACAAATTTAACCAAGATCGGGCTGGTCAAACTGAAAAACGAGAAATGGGTATCTAAAGCTGATGAAGGAACAACTAATGAAGACAATGAGGAAGAATCAACTGAAGGAGAGTCTGAAGAATCTTACGATGAAGATGATGAAGCTGATATGGAACATGATCAAGCTAGAATGGCGACTGAAACACCTACTGCTGCTACTGGACAAGATTATTTTGCTGGATTTAAACAAAGGATGTTCAACCAACTGAACAACATGCAGGATCAACACCGTGTGCATCACGAGTACTACCAGACACACTTCCAACTGATTTAGACCCAAGTTGATGATATTCAGTCCAAGATTGGGACTTTATTCTTCCCACCAGACGAGTAGACCATGCATTGCATAACTAAGTGGTTGTCTTTCTTCATTTGTTGAAGACAATGGGGGAGAAGTTTAGTGTGTTGGTTGTTCTGGCTATGTGTTGGGGAGAAGTTTAGGTTGTATGTTGTTTTGTGTTTGGTTGTTTGTGTGCTATTATGCTTGTGTTATGTTTAGTATGCTAGTTTGCTGTTTGTACTTCTGCTAATTTGTTGATGCTGTAACTGCTGGTTTATCTAGCATGATGAAATTGCTCTAGGACTAGTTATGTTTACTCAGTGTACTGTTTATTTGTCTGATTAAGTCACTCATATTCTGTTGCCCGAAATGTAACTGTTTTATATCAATGAAATTTGGAAGTACTATGTTTATGCTAATTCTAGTTTCTTTTCATTCTTTAAAACTGTGATCGAGGCAATGGATTATGGAGAAGTTGCTGGATTATGGGGGAGCAATTACATAAATGCAGAGTTGTTGATCAAAACTAGTTTGAGCATGAAATTGCGTGAAATCTATTTGATTATAGTTTGATCAATTTACTGGAAACTGATTACTGAACTTGTTCTTAATACAGATTGTTAATCTACTGCTATTGAGTTAAGTTGTAACAGGTTTGAACTAGACAACACAACACACCATTGTTTGTCTTCATCAAATTGGGAGAGATTGTTACCACCAGGAGTTGTTGTATTGATTTGATAAAGCCAAACCAACCACAACTAAAGCTGCTGAGTTAATTTAAAGCAACCAACCATGTTGACCAAGTCAAGACCAAGTGTTGTCAAGACAAGATGCATGGAGTTTGGTGTTTTGGGTCTAGGCTTTAGGTGGTGTTGGTGTGTCTAGATTAAGGTTAAATATGTGATGATGAATGTGCTGATCATTGATAAGCTCCACTGTGAAAATTGACTTTAGCAAGGTTTTAAAAATCATTAAAAACAGATTTCAGATTTTGATAAACCGTTTTAATTGTCGTTTAAAATTTAGTCGATTGAATGTCAAATCAATCGACTAAAGTTTGACATTTGTCACTACAGCTGTTTATAAATAGCTGGTGCGTTTTCAAAAGACAAGAACACAAAGAATTTTCATACATACTACACTAATTTGAATTGAGAGAAAACACTACCACCTTTTTGAGATCAAGATCATTTGAAGTTTTCAAAGAATTCATCAATAACTGGTTTTCTGCATTCTGCTGGAGCTTTGGAAACTGACTGCACATTTCTATATCATTGATCTGACCTCAGCCTAAGCACTCTATACCTGTTTCTTCTTACATTTCTAATATGTTGTATAGAGTTGGTTGAGTTAGTTGAATTATGTGTTAATCCTTCATCTGTATTGAAACTGCTATTGCGTTCTTGAATTACTGGGGTGTAATTCGTGGTATAGTGAGACTGTACTGGTGGTTCGCCTACTGCGGGGTGTAGTGTGAGGCGGTTCTTGGTTATACAATGGGTTCTATATAATTGTGACTTGTTGTAGGTGTCAGCAAGGGAGTTCTTGAAACACACAGTGGGTTTCTGTGTGGTTTCTTGTTCTGCTGTGGGTTCAGCAGTAGTCTACTACGGTGGGCAGTGAGCATTTTTGGGTTATACAGTGGATTCTGTATAACTGTTACTTGTTGTGGGTTTCAACAAGGGAGTTCTTGGAACACACAGTGGACTCTGTGTGGTTTCTTGGTCTGCTGTAGGTTCAGCAGTGGTTGCTGCGAGTGCAGTGTATTCTTGCCGTGGGCAAGTGTTGTAAACTTGATCAGTTGATCATTTTTAGTAAAATCCTTACTGTGTGTGAGGGACTGGACGTAGCCCGTTTGGTGGGTGAACCAATATAAAACCCTTTGTGTTCTTGAATCTTCTTTCTCCTTCTTGATCACTGATTTAATTACTGGTTCACTGTATAAACTGTTTTCAAAATATATAACTGAACTATAATTGATTTAAGACTTAAACATATTTTAATAATTGTTTCTTTAATAAAAAGAATTTTATTTTTGATTAGTTCATAATAATTTGAACTGTTAATTGAATCGAAGTTGATTAGTTCATTCTGTGTAGTTAACTTCTGTCTATTTCTGTGTAGTAAACTAAATCGCTTCCGTACTTACATTTGGATTCTAATAAAACTGTTTAGCTTGTTGCATTGTACTGTGACTTGATTGTATTCTGTTTACTAATTCATTCTATTGCTCTGCTCAATAAAGTCAATAAAGATCCAGTTTATCAAACTGATTTGAATTTTCTTAAAAGGTCAAATAGTTTTGAAAAAGATTTTGAAATCCAATTCACCCCCCTCTTGTATTCAGCCAACACAGTTTCTTACACTATTTTATTAGGCATAAAATAAAAGGCCTAAAACCTATTATACTTGGCCCAAAATAAATTCTACACTACTCTATACAATTTTTATAAGTAGAGGTATTATAATTTTGATGCTCCAATATCTCTAGAGTGATCTTCAATTTTTAACTTGGGCTCAGATGCCTTATTAGAGGTCCAATCAAACCCAATTAGGCCCAAACTCCTGATAAGCTCCTGATGTAGTCTCTATCTTTGTGACCTCTTTATTCTTGATTGTAGTATGCTAGATAGATTTCCACCTATGTTCCACCTTGGGATTTCTTTAAGAGCATTTTCCTAACACAACAAAACAACAAAAATTTACAAATGAACAATAGAAATACATAAAAACCAAGTGTAGGGACTATGTAGCACCTAGGGCTAACATCTGCAGCTACAACTACATGGAACAAATGATGCCACATGGCAATGTGTAAATGGATAGGAAATACATCCACATCGCAATGCGCAAGTGGAAAGGATTTTCAGACCAAGTAGGGAAAGAATAAAAGACACATGGCAAGATACAATTGGTGACTTTTTAACTTGAATTTGAAATTTAAAATTTAGAATTGGCTCTAATTTTTTGTCAACCACAAACAATATAAATATAGGTGTTGACATCTTGTAGTTTCAACTTTGAATGAGTGAAGAAATTCTGTCCAAATTGAAGTCCAATTGTTCTTGAGTTCTTCTATTTTAATACAAACATATATCACAACAAACAACATTATATCACTAATTCACTTCCAAATTCGATCTCAAACACTTCAATCTACTACAAACAACAATTCTTCCGCTACATCTATCTCAAATCACGTCCACAACAATAATTCTCCAAGAAGAATCACATTGAAACATGCAATTGAAGCTAGAATTGTATCAATTAATATTCAATTTTCATCACAGAGTTAAACTCGATCAAACAAGCGTTAATTAAATTCAACAAAATCTTATTCAATGTCTCACCTTGTTTATAAACGTCTACTCAATGAGAATTATATCTTTTATTTCTTAACTAAGTGTATAAGAAATTGATTAAGATTAAGCGAATTAACTAAGAACTCTAATAAAGGAAAAACAACTAAATTTTCAAAAGCAACTAGTTTTAAAAAAAAAAACAGATTTCAAAAAAACCAATAAGATAGTACAACTATTATAGAGAATGTAAAGAATAATACATTACAACTTTATTAAACAAAAAACCTCAAAATTCATTTTGAAATCAGAAGAGAATGAATCTAAATGAGTTTAGCCTTTCATGAGAATAACGAAAGTGCAAGAATAACAAAAGAAAATAAAACTAAAGTTTATGCTATACAATGATATTACATTCTTTCACGCCTTCTCTAGTATCTGTTTATAATATTTTTTTCTCGACGAAATTAAATCAAATTTAATTCTCAGATATTATTCGTGCAATTATAATATATTTCCTTATATGTTAAAGATTAATTTGTAAATATTTGTTTTCATTAAAGATGTGAATTTTTGTTCTCTCAATTTCTTTAAGATATTTTGTTTCTAAATTATATTGTAAGAAATATTACAAAATATTTGAAGGAGGAAAAAATATTTTTGTAAAAAATCTTAAGAATATATGTGCAAGAAATTTGATTGAAGTTAGAACTCTATAAAGATAATCATAAAAAAATAAAAAAAATATACTTAAAATTAAATTTAACCAATAATTTTAATTAATATATAATTAATCATGATTAGATAAATTTTATTTATTTTCAATTCCAATAAATCATACTTAAAATGTGATAAGATATTTAAATATGGATAAATATATATTCATGACTTTCTATCGTGGAACCAAAGAGATATACTTGATCACTAAAGAGAGGCCAAATCGGAGTATGACTAAGGAAAGAGACCTTCCTTCACAAGCCAAGGGATATAGCTACAAATCTTTTAAGACAATGGAAGCTAAAGCAAGAAGAAGTAACCTTCGATGTGAAGGCGAAGATGCATCAGACATTGGTGGTAAGAGCGACGGCGGTCCTAAGAGCTACAGTGAGACGGTTGCGCTGGTCCTACGACGGTGGGCCTGATGTTTAGGAGCGATGCCAGTGTGACGTGTTTAAGAGCCTAAGAAGGTGAAACGGAGCGAGAGAAAGATAAAAGGATATTTTTAGCATTACTTAAATTAATAAAAAATTAAAAACTAATGCTATTTCCTGCTATTTAAATAGGTAAAAAAACCGAGTTATTTTCATTCTTTTAACAATTTGAATAAAAGTTAAGTAAACGGAGATTTGAATAATCTCAATTATAAAAGTTAAGTATACGGAAATTTGAAAAATGGGAAGAAGATCTTTTTCGCTAAACATAAAAGTAAGTGTATAGAACAATGTGATATAACAAATTTGTTTTCTTAAATAAATTTCTTAAAGAAGGAAAAAGAAGGCTCCACCTTGTTTAATAGAAGTGGTTTTGAAAAAAAAAAGAAAAACAAGAAGATTCCAAGACCAAAATGTAAAAAATAAAGTTGTGTTTGGAGGGCCCTTGTATGTGAATGTTTCCCCAATCGCTTCACCATTCCATGACTCTCCATATAAACCCAATCCTGGTTCCCTCACCATCATCAACAGAATCTCCCTTTACACTACGTCTCAACTCAACACCACCAAATTCCCAACTCCCATCAACCTCTCTTCCCCTTTGAACAGAGAGATAAAACTCTTGCTTCTCCTCTCACCATGCTCTATGTCTTTTTCCAAACATAGAAGAATGCTCCACCCTTTGTCTTGCAATTTATTCACCTCTGGCATAGCCTTAATTCCTCTGTCTGTGATGGCTATGATGCTCACTCCCCACTTTCACAATTCCCATGTCACACTATTCCCCACCACCTGCACCTTTCACCATTAATTTTAATCAAACCAAAGAGCCTCATCCCTCTGCTCCTTCTATAGGGTATGATACGAATATGACCATTTAGTTTAAATTCTATCAACACTCTACACCTAACAGTCTTCTAAGTTGTACCATTTATACTATTAGCTCACCAACAAGTTTACATAAAAGGCCATGGCTGGTGAGATGCTTAATGGGGGTTCAAGCATGACGCTTCTACTCCAGAAAGAAAGGCTTCCATCCTCCCCTGAGCTTATCCAAACCTCTCGCCTTCAAAACTCTGAACCTTCTTTCCAAGGTGATTTGCTATCATCATGTTTTTGGCTTCTTTTGTTCATCAGAACTTCTAAACTTTTAGGAAGTATTTTTTTAAACAAAATCAGAAGTGGGTTTCTTGTGGATTCTGGTCTTATTCTGATAAAGAATCTTTCCCATATGAAACCCAGTTTAAGAAAAATGTTTTTTTAACTGAAAACGGTTTATGTTTGAACTCTAACATGGTTATTATCGTTTTTGGTGTTTTGAATTCAGGTTCAAAATCCTTGGTTAATGCTGTGAATGTGACGGATAGGCCATTCTTCGGAGGGGTGGAGAAAGAAGAGAACGGTGACGATGAAGATTTTGATGTATTCCCCCATCAACCCGGTAAGAAAAGGAGGCTCACAAGCGAACAAGTTCAGTTCCTTGAAAGTAACTTCGAGGTCGAAAACAAGCTTGAACCCGAAAGAAAAGTCCAACTTGCAAAGGAACTTGGCATGCAACCAAGACAAGTGGCCATATGGTTCCAAAACCGCAGGGCAAGGTTCAAGATCAAACAGCTGGAAAGAGACTATGGCATGTTGAAAGCTGGATATGACCTTCTCAGAAGGGACTATGACAATCTCGTTCAAGAAAATGACAAATTGAAGAAAGAGGTAAAAATGGTTAGACGTAAATAAAGTCATTTATTTAACTTCGTTTTTATGGTCAACTAATCAAAACGAGTGAATCTCAACAAATTGTGGCAGTATTTAAATTGTTTAGAAAAGATTCCACATAGCGTTTTAACCAGTAATATAAAACATTCACTTGAAAAATCTTCCTCTGCTCTTTCTTTCACTTGTATTGGTTAAGTTCGTTAGTAACTTATCAGTTTAGTTTTACACATCAAATTAGGAACACCCATCAACTTAGTCCTTGAAATTATCAAATAACTCACATTCTAGCTGTTGAAACTACAAAAATAAAGACCGAGATGACTTAAGTTTGGTAAGCTTAAAGATTAAATTGACTAGTGCGTGTAATTTCAGTGATCAGTTTGATTTATTTCTAAATAATATAGTCTAAATTGTCACAGGTTTACTCTCTCATGAAGGTGATTCCCAGAGAGAAAGAGGAACAGAATTTGGATGATACCAGCTGTGATGCTGTCAACTCAGAGCATAAAGAGGAGAAGGATTTGATCATATATAGAGGTTCTGAAAATGGATCCAAAGTGGCACTTCCTGTTATGGTAATAGGCAAACAGACCGATGCTAATTCAGCTAAAAGTGATGTGCTTGATTCGGAGAGCCCACATCGCACTGATGGAAACCCATCCTCCCTCTTTGAGCCTGCAGATTCCTCTCATGCTTTGGAACCAGACCACTCCGATTTCTCACAAGATGAGAAAGACATCGGCAGCCAAAACATCTTGACCATGCCATTCCTACCAAAGTTTGAAGTTGAATATGTCTGCTATGATGAACAACCTCAAAATCCTTGCATGTTCCGGTTCCCAGTTGAAGATCAAACCTTCTGTTTTTGGTCTTATTAAGTCCTCACTACTACTAGTAGAATCTTAAGGTTTGCACTTTTTAACCCCCTACCAAAAGCAATAAAATTGGTATTGTTTTTCTACTATGGAAAAAAAATTTATGTGTGCACACCACACCACCTTTATTACTGTCTTTTGAATTCTTCAAAACCGTAACCATTGTTTTATTCTTAGTATTTACGATTACATTATTAATATTTACTTCACCATTACATGTTTTTTCACGTAATTTCAGAACCCAGAATCAATGACTAATATACGTGAAACTTGTTCTATCAAACATTATTTTAACACTACTATCATACTTGTTAAAGACAGTAAAAAACAAAAACTTAAGAAGATTAAACCTTTTGATCATCGGCACCAAACTCTACTAGACGGTCTTAGATTTAAATCTTACTATTAACTTGGGACTTTTTGGGCTAAGTTTTTCTCAATCAAATTTTCAAAATGCGGTTTTTTTTCTTTTTTTCTGATGAGACAGAGGAGTGAACCAATAAAGTTTTAAACAATAGCATACCCCATTTGACATGATTTACAAAATCGTTGAATATGACATTGAAACTGTTGACATCAACTGCAAGTCTTTGAGCCTGCTCGTGTGAAGGGAAATGAGACACTTGAATGTTGTGAAAGTTGTCAGAAAAATCGATGGGTTAATGCTTGCCCCTTAAGAAATCACACCCTCGGGAGGAGTGTAATTAAATCAATTGATAGGGAACAGTATGTGAAAAACCTGACTTTGAAATCCAATTGAGGAAAAAGTGGCACACGCAAAACATGGTGAATACTGAACCCAGCTGTGCAAGTCAAGGTTTGGGCGTGGTTCATTAAGTTTGATTGGTGTGAACATTTTCCCAACTAGCTCATTCAAGATGTTAATTGGAATATTAGTATAATTTAAATGGATCTTACAAATTGGTTGTCGTTAAATAAATTTCAAAAATACATTTAAAATCTTATCAAAACGCATGAAAAAGTTTAAGAAAAATATATTTCAAACATGTTATAATAAAAATTCACTTTTAATTCCTTAAATAGTGTAGCATTGAAAATTGATGACACATTGATAGCATAAAACAATTTTGAAAAAAAGGAAATGTTAGAAGAATAATTTGAGGTAAATATGTTAGAATTTGCAAATGATACACTTCTTTTTTATCAAGTCACAATACATAACATTTTATTATTGAAAAGCATTCTTAGATATTTTGAAATAGCTTCAGGTGTTGAAATTAATTTTCACAACAGGAAGGATAGGAGGTTTGGATAGCACTTTAAAGAGATTTAAAATTATCTTAAATTGTTCTATTATGATGGTACCATTTATATATTCGAGAATATCAATAGGAGAAAACTTGAGAAGATCTTTATTTCAGTAATGGGTGATACAAAATGTTAAAAGAAGATTGGTCATATGGAAAGGAAAATACATAATTTTTGCACACTGCATCTCAATTTTTTTCTGAGGCTGAAATCATGAAGTAAGAAAGATTGCATAGGTTAAGTGGGATAATATATGCATACCTAAGGAGGAAGGATGTCTAGGAGTGAGAGACTTAAAGCTTTCCAATATGGCTTTGTTAGGAAACCAGAAGTGGAGGCTAGGAAATGAAAACCAAGTTTTATGGAAAGATGTTCTAGAATCCAAGTATGAGAAGTGCAGGTCCCCAAATAACAAGAAAAAGGCTAGACATGAATCGTGTTGGTGGAGAGACATCACAAGGCTTGTCAGGAGTAAGTACAACAAAACTGGTTCGAGAGGAATCTCTATTAGAGAATTGGAATAGGTGATAGGATGATATTTTGGGATGACAAATGGCTAGGAGATACAACCCTCATAAACAAATATTCTATACTATATGTAAACTCATTAATAAGGAGGTTAAAACTGGTGAGATGGGTACTTGAAATGGAAATACATGAGAGTGAAAGATAAAATGGAAGAGGGAGTGATTTGAATTGGAGAGAACCCAAGTAAATACACTAGCACAAGAGCTAGCCAATTATACTTTAAATAGGCAAGCAGTGGATAAATTGTCATGGAGGAAAAGTGATTTATAAGTATACAAATTAGAGTTTGTATATAAGAATTTTTATAATGGAATCAAAGGGGAAGATGCGAAGATGTATAATATACTATGGGAATCATATGTACTTCCATCAACATTAACATTTTTCTTGGAAAGTGATGCTTAACAATGTAGCTACAAAAGATAACTCGTAGAAAAGAGGGGCAGAGACAGGAAATAGGTTATGTATCATGTGTGAAATAAATGAAGAAACAACCAATCATCTTTTTTTACATTTAGTGTTTGAAAGAGATTGTCAGGTATGTGTAACAAGTGGCTTGGTATTAGCACAACACATAACACTTCCAATAATTATATTACATGAATTGAACTCCGAAGAAAATGGGATTAGGAGATGTGTTTGGGTAGCCATGTAAGGAACATATGGAAGCAAAGAAACAATTAATATCATATTTAGGAAGGATAAGGTAGATGTAGAAGAGATTTATTTTGTCTAGCTCAAGTTAATACATGATACGAGATAACAAATAAAAGTCCCAAAGCGAAATTTCATATTCATATCGGTGTCTGTGTCTAGTCCAATGCATAAAATCAACGTCAGAAAATTGAAAATAAGTGTGTGAGGTAGAAGTTATGGAACAATTAACATAATTCATAGAAGAACACCAACATACTGAAAATTTCGCAGATATGTAGGGTATTGGAATGCAGTTATCTCAGATTTAGATCTATAAGAGAGGTTGTTGCGACCTTAAAATCACGACGGATATGGCGGTCCAAATAAAAACAAATGAAAAGAAAGAAATGGAGTCGCCACCATAATTTTTTATGAAAAACTATGGAAAAACTAAGAAAAGAATAAGGAATAAGTCTGCGAACTAGAAATGAATTCGGGAGTCGGTTACGCGTGAGGAAGGTATTAGCACCCCACAGCGCCTGTCTTAAGACAGTACCTTTAATTAAATAATCAAAATCAAATGCGGTTTTTAGAATATTTATTTTTCCCAAAAATATAATATATATAAAAAAAACAATTAAAAACAAAATAATAATTTTTAAATTAAAGGACCCGACAATGATTGACCCTGCTCCTACGTATCAACATCCTTAACGGGTGAAGAATCAGGGAATACGTAGTTCTACCAAATTTGAGTTATGTTGAGAAATATGACATTTTTATTTATTTTTTATTATTATATATTTATTAGTTTGAAAATTTAATTTCATTTTGGCATATCATAGACGTGTTCGGTCTTTTGATAATCCCAAACGAAAATTGAAACTCCTTAAACTAAATTCCGTATGACGCGTGTGGTCATTTAGAACTTAAATCACGAATTGATATTTATTATTATTATTATTATAAAAAATAAGAATTCCACATGAGGCGAATGGTCATTTAGGATTTATTAAAACAAAAATTTTATGAAAAATAGACTTTAAAAAAAAAAATAATAATAATCCAATGTTAAAAGATTAAAAAAAAATCAATTAAATTAAGGGTATTTTAAGAATTAGGGAGAGATATGGTGCAGATCTAGAAATATGGAGGTGCAAGAAGCAGATTCAACCTAAATAGCTTCAGGGGTATTTTAGGACTTTCAAATACTTGTAGGTGTGAATTCTGATTAATGGAGGTGCAGGTAGCAGGCCCAAACCAGCTAGTGGCGAGGGCATTTCAGGAATTTCCAAAAGTCTGGAGGTGTAAGTTAGAATATGTGGGGGTGCAGGGAACAGTTTAATGGCTTGCGAAATAGGCATTTGAATCTATTTTAGAAGAATGTAACAACAAAATCAAGGTAGCCTAGTTGGTCTAAGGCGTTGAGGGAGAAAGGTGGCTGGAGATGGAAGGTATCATGGAGGAAGTTAGTTATGGGTTGTGAGGAATGCGTTGGAGGAAGTTAGTTGTGGGTTGTGAGGAAGCAAACAGTAGTAAGTTGTAGAAGTTGGGGCTGATGCTGAAGTGGAAGTGCAATGGAGAGATACTCGTGAGCAAGGTTGGAGGGCTGAAGTGGAAGTGCAATGGAGAGATACTCGTGAGCAAGGTTGGAGGACAACAGTAGCATGGTACTTGTTATTTTTTAGGTACTGGGAATGTTGTAGCATGAATAGTTGATAGTGTTTGGTGCAAAAAAAAAAAAAAAAGCAACGAACGTTCAAACATAGCAGTGAAATTACCAGTGATTGTGGTATATTTCACGAACATCGAATTTAATAAATTGCTCACAAACAGTAATTGCCCAATCATAACATTATTCAGAATCAAATCTGGATTCATACACAGCACAGAAGATATTAAAATGAAGGACCATAATAAGATGTTGCAGTTCCAACAGAGTGATTTAATGATAAAATGGATACCTGCTGAAGGCAAAATGGAGGTCTCTACTCGTCTCTCGCTTCCCAATTATTTTTGCTTTCACCTCCTCCAATTCTCTTCTCCTCTTAATTTTCGGAAAATCCTTCTTGCTCTCGCTTTTCTCCCCGCTTTGCCCAGTGATATCCCCCTCTTTTTCTGCTCCCGCCTCTTCCCCCACGTGCTTATATAATTCTATTTTTTTCCTTTTTTCCATGTGCTCACTCCAATTCTGTTTTCGCTCTTCCATGTGCCCACTCATTTCCAAAATCCTCTCCATTCCTAGCTTGTCACGTGACAGGCAAAAACTCTCCACTCCTAGCTTGCCACGTGGCAAGCATTTTTATTCTATTTTTAAAAGGACTTAATCCTTAATTATTTTAAATACTCTTTAATTTTTCCTAACAATAAATTTCAATCAAAAACAAATTTATTTATTTATTTTATTTTGATTAAAACACCCACAAAATTAAATAAATTATTTAAAAAAACAAGTATATATTTTTTTTATCCGGACAAAATCGGGTATTGACAGAGGTTCTAAGTAAAAGATTAATCACAGAATATGAATACAATAAACAATTTCTATATTCAATGAATAATTGGAAGTGAACATGACTAGAAACAGGTGACAATAAAGGATAAAACTATGAGATTTTAAAGGGAAGAAAATTTTGTCTACATTTTGTAGATACAAGCAAGTCATTTAACAAAGTAAGAAAAACAAAGGACTATTTTCCTAGAATTATCTATGTTAATGAAGCGGAGAAGTTTCGATTGAGGTTATGATAGTAGGCCAGGACCATCAAGGCACATTAGAAAAATATCAAAGCACAAATGGTTTAGGGATTTCATCTAGAGAATATTAATTGTCAATCTGTTACACTAGAGTTTTCTTAGGAAAAAAAATAGTTGTCTACCAAGGATTAGCTCTCAAATAATCTAAGATCCTATAAAACCCATCCTTGTAACAAGAATTGACTGAGAGAAATATTTGAATTTCAGTTTTCTTAATTAGTTCTGTTATTCCTTTCTTAGCATCATATCAATTTGGTGCTTTCATTGTCCCTACTCCATGCCTTCCAAAGCCACCATTTTTGGCTTCATCCCAGAAATTCGTAGGGAAATGGTTGTGCTTCAACTAACTTCAACCAAACCTTGGGCTTAACCAAATTGTTGGAATCCAAAATCAATGATTCGAGATGTTACACACGCAACTCACATTCCCTGCCTCAAACATCCCAAAATCTCTTGCCTTGTCCACGACTCCCTTTCCACACCCCTCAAAGACCAATGTCTCCAAACTCCCTCCCTACCAGAAAACTCACCTCAGCCCAACTTCAGGATCGTAGGTCCGTTGGTTTATGTTACAATTATGATGAATTTTTTTTCCTGGCCACAAATGTACCACCCATCATTCTACTTTTGTTAAGCAAAGACCCTTTTTTCGAATACCCCATAGATTGTTCCTCTTATAACAACCCTGACCCTAACCCAAATGGTCTCACTCATGTCCTCTCCAAGCTTTATTTGGCATTCCCTCAGCTCACACCTTCAAATTTGAAGGTCATATAGCTAACCTTCCCATCATTATCTTAATAGATACTAGCAGTTCACATAACATATTACAACCGCAACTTACCCTTCATCTGCAACTTTGCACCATTCCTATTACACCCTTTTCAGTCATGGTTGGTAATGAAGAATGAATCCGTTGCTCTTCCATTTGCCCTATTGTTCTTGCTTCCATCCAAAAATGCTCATTCATTATTCCTTTTTACCTCCTTTTTATTGAAGGAGTTGATATTGTTCTAGGCATGGATTGGTTACACTCTTTAGGCCTTTTGCAAGCTGATTTTTCTACCCCTCAACTTTCCTTAACCCACAATGGTTCTCCTATCACCTTACACGGTACAACTAAACCTTCACCCAACCATGTCTCTTACACTCATATTTTCCACCTTTTACATATTGATGTCATTGCCTCTCTTTACCTTCTCATTTTTCAACATATCCCTCTCCCTACTCCCTCATCACCCAAAATGTCCATCCCCATATTTCAACACTTCTTAAATCATACCACTCATTTTTCCCCTCTCTCATGGACTATCACCTGATCAACCACACAATCATCATATTCCTCTCATTCTATAATCTTCTCCACTCAATACAAAACCATACTGTTATCCCCTCGCTCACAAAAAAATTATGACCTCACTCATTCATGATATGCTAAATGAAGACATCATATGCCCTAGCACCAACCCTTTCTCTTCACTTGTCATTTTGATAAAGAAGAAAGATGGAACATGGCGCTTTTGTGTCAATTATCAAGCCTTAAACACAATCACAATCAAAGATAGATTTCTCATCCCAACCATTGATGAACCTTTAGATGAGCTAACTACAATTATAGTGTTTACAAAGTTGGATTTAAGATTTGGGTACCACTATATAATGGTAGACCTGAGGATTGTCATAAAATGACTTTTAAAACTTTTGATGGGCACTATGAGTTTCTAGTTATGCCATTTGGACTTTCTAATGCTCCATCTACATTTTGAACAACCTTCAATGATTTGCTAAGACTACATCTATACAAATTCGTCCTAGTTTTCTTTGGTTGCATACTAATTTACAACAAGTTTATGTCAAAACACACCCAACACCAGACCACCAATTCTATAATTGCTAAAAGCCCATAATTCTTTGTTCAAGAATCTAAATGTGTTTTTGTAACTACTAATGTTTCTTACTTTGGCCATATTATTTAGGTTGGCACAATTATCCTGATCTTGATAAGATAAAAGTCATTCTTACATGGCCAAGTCCAACATCCCTTACCACCACGCGATCATTTTTTGAGATCACTAGATTTTATCGGAAGTTCGTTCGAGGATATAAGACTCTTGCCTCACCACTCTCAGATTTACTAAGATATTAACATTTACATGGGATATAAAGGCTCAAGTGGCCTTTACAAAATTAAAACACACCCTGACTACAACCCCAATCTTGATTTTGTCCAACTTCTTTCTATCATTTGTAGTGGAAACTGATGCTTCAGGAACAACCATTGGTGCAATTCTGTCTCAAGATGGTCATCCTATTGCCTTCTTTAGCAAGAAGTTTTACTCCAAAATGCAGGTCAGTTCCATCTATGTGAGAGAAATGCTTACTGTAACAGAAGTAGAAAAAAAATGGCATCATTACCTGATAGGTACTCATTTCAAAATCATCATGGATCAACAGAGTCTTAAGGATTACTTACCAATGCATACATACTCCATAACAACAAAAGTGGGTCACCAAACTATTGGGGTAAAGTTTTGACATCATCTACAAACCAGGACACCACAACCAACCTACTGATTTCCTTTCCCGGCCATCACCATCCACCTTCTTAGCCATCTCTTCTACAATTCTAGACATCCTTATGGAATTGCACAACTACTACAAGTCAGAACCAGATCAAAATGAAGTACAACACTTAATCTCTTTACCTAACTCTGAATATAGTTTCATCCGTGGTCTTCTTCACCATTGTGATCGTCTCTTTTTGCCATCCACTAGTACGTTTTGTTTAAAATTTTACATGAATTCCTCACCACACCTATTGCGGGGCACTCTGGCCTTAAGGCGACAATGGCTTGTCTCGCCTCTTCATTCTTCCGTTTGAGCATGTATCGTTACACCAAGGCATACATCAAGGAGCGCCTCCCTTGCCAACAAAATAAACCATTAATCAGAAACCATTATGCCTACTCCAACCCATACCCGCCCAACAAAACTTTGGGAAGAATTAACCATATATTTTATCCCACATTTACCTTCATCATTTGGTCACAGTCATATGGTTAGCCTGTGATAGATTATCCAAGTCTGCCCACTTCATTGCCCTTCCTACCTTCTTCAATGCCACTCATTTAACTAACTAATTTTCTATTGAGATTTAGAAGTTACATAGTGTTTTGAAGTCCATTATCTATGATCATGACCCTTTGTTCCTTAGTCGTTTCTGGAAAGAACTTTTTCACCTACAAGGCACACAATTAAAATTGAGCACAACCTATCACCCATAAAGAAATGGTCAACTAAAAGTCATCAACAGAGGTTTAGAGATTTACCTTATATGTTTTACCAATGACAACCTAAGAAATTAGTACAGGTACTTACACCTCGCAGAGTTTTGGTAAAACTCGTCCTACCATCTGGCCATCAAAATGACCCATTTTCAAGCTCCTTATGAATGACCTCCACCTGTTATACTAAATTACATTTCAGGCACCATAATAGAGTCTAGACACCGCGTTACAAGAATGAATACAAATGCTCCACCAGTTGAAGGCAACTCTCAAGAAAATTCAACAACGAATGATGCACATAATGAACATATCACATCACCAACACCACTTCAACGTCGACGTCTAGGTTCTCCTCCATCATCATGCACACCACCAAACAACTCTCACTTCAAGACCCCACAGAAAAACTCTCACACAAATTTTTCAGACCATATCCCATGGAACGCTGCATAGGTGAAGTTGCTTACGAACTGGCCCTGTCACCTTCTTCCCAAATCCACCCTATTTTTCACATTTCCCTCCTAAAACCTTACCATGGCCTAAAACCACCGTTCACCTTCTACCACTCTCAAGAGCAAGACTCCCCTTCTCACACAACACATTTACTACCCACCATTTTCCCAAACTTTGAACTAAGTACTTCAACCACTTTATAACTATCATTAAACACAAACTTACCTACTTCACATGCTCCTTCTGCATCTGCTACCATGTGTATAACATCAACGATTCATATCCCTCTTCTAACCTCACCACCCACAACATCCACTCACACTCTAAAATCGTGTACTCCTCGTAACTCACACACACTGTCAAATCAAACTTTTCAACTTTAAACCATATCACATCTACCTTCACACTCTAGAAAGTTTCACAAATTAGGTCCCAATCTCACTCAACACCCAACCTGTATGGGCCATCCCTAATGGACATCAAAACTCATTCCCTCATAACTCTCCCAAAACTCTCCCACGGTCCAAAACATACACACGTAAACATTAATTTCTAGCCCAACAATCATTGACCCACAACACCCAAATTTTCCCATTGTCACAACTACAAACCTTGAGAACAAGGTTTATCCATAGATGGAGGCAATTGATAGTAGGTCAGGACCATCAAGCCTATCAAGAAAATATCAAAGCCAAATGGTTTAGAGATTTCATCTAAAAAATATAACCTATCAATTTGTTACATTGGACAATATTTTTTGTTAGGAAAAAATAACTATCCTCTAAGAATTGGTTCTCAAATAATCTAAGATTCCATGAGACTCACCCTTATAACAAAAATTGACAAAAAATAATTTGAAATTTCAATTTTCTTAATTAACTCTTTTACTCTTTTCTTAGTATCGTATCAAAATAGTAATAAACATGTTGAATTGAGGATAACAGTTATCATATGACTTGGAAGATCATGAAGATAATAATGAACATATGACTTGGATGATCATGAAGATAACAATGATCATATGACTTAGAAGATCATGAAGTATATATGGAGACTGAACTTGGTTATTTACTTCTACCGTCGTTGAGGAAATATGAGATTATCAAGAACTAATGTACTTTATGAAACTTCACTCTTTCAAATGAAGTTTGTCAAGGCCAATATACTGGGGAATGTACAAGTGCAGAGTTTTGGAGATCAAAACTGCAAATAAGACAAACCAAGACAATATATGTATAGGACAATTAGCAAGACTTAAGTGTCATTCTACTGTCATTGTAGAGCTCGATCTCGATATTTTGGGAGAATAGACAGACTTTAGATTCATATATTGAAGGTAGTTGTATCATTGTGTGGGGGCAAGAAAGATTCTTTGTGCCAATAGCAATTTTTTTAAACTATTTAAATATAAACTTTTAGTGACTTTTATAACAACTACCAAAGTCATTCCAACTATTGTATTCATAATGTGGATTATTTAAAGTTAATTAAAACCTATAATTGAAGTTTTAACTTGTTTCAGAATATGTAATATGGATCTCTCGGAAAACAAGGACAGGTCTCAAAACATTTCGATTGTTTTAACAGATTTTTGTAGTGATTAAGAAAATGAGTTAATGTCACTTACTTATATTAATTTGATTTAAAAAAAATTCCATTAAGAAAATACAAAATAATTAAAAATCATTGAAAATATAGTTTAAATTAATAATGAAGTGTGAACAAATTAAAATTTAAAAGTATAATATTTTCTTTCAATATTTATATTTGTGTTTTCTTGTTTCTATGATTACTCTTATAACACTTTTACTAACAATATTCCTAGCAATTAGAGGGACGGAATAGGTCAAACTGCTCGACAAGGCCTGAATCCTGTTTGTTAATTTAAATATAATAAAAATAATAAATTTTATATTTTATATCTAATAGTTTTATAAATTAAAATTTCATATCATAAATAAATTATCATTTAACACAAAAATGTTATTATTTATTAAGGAACTTTATTGATTTTTTTATCTTGTTGAATATTTAAAATTTGGTTTCTTAGTCTATTTGCATGTAATATAAAAAAGACGCAATTAAATAATTGAATAGGTTATGGAACGTTTAAAAAGGTTAAAAAAAAAAGAAAAAAAGAAAGTCTCTGACAGGTTAATTAATAGGTTAAACTAAATCTTAATTTTTTTTTCATAACAGGTCAGATATACTCATATCCAGTACTAGGCTTCTACTAGTCTATTCACACACATATTTGCAATCTCAAAGTAGGTAGACACAAATTATTGACACTTGCCAAAAAAAATTAAGAGCATAATTATTTTAAACCTTGTTTTAATAATTAAAAACAAATAAATTTTAGTTAAAAACTTGAAAAATAAATTTCTTCTTTTAAAAATATTAATATCTTTATCCATAAATTATTCAAAATTTATCGTTTTTTGACAATTCTTCAACTTCTAAACTTTAACAAAATTTTCAAAATTCATCAAAAACATCAAATTTTTCGGATGAAAAAAAAAATATTCTAAAACTTTAAAATTATGTGTTTGTGATTTTTTTTCTTTTTCATTTCATTTAACTTTTTTATTTTTATTTAACGTAAGATTATCGATTCATATTTGAATTTATAAGGGAACTCACCTTAATTTTTTAGAATTTATTATAACTTGGACCATTGGCAATAAAATTGTTAACTTTTAAATCAGAACTTGTACTTTTGAAATGGAACTCATGCAACCTTCGGGTACTACTCGATTATTAGCATAAAGGTTTATTCGAAAGTATGACTTTTGTGCGTCTTTATAGGTATGACCAGTTTTTCACCATTGATGATCTGCCATTGCTAATGCTGATTAATGTGAAGTTCTTCCACCCAATAAGCTGTAACAATGTGGATCATGATTTCCTTTTTATCAGTACGAATAGATTTCTTCCACCCAATAAGCTGTAACAATGTGGATCATGATTTCCTTTTTATCAGTACGAATAGATTCTCTATTGTTTGAAAACATGATTTATTTTCTTCAAGAAATCTTGTCCATTGTAGATTATGTGGGAGCATGGTTCCCCCTACAAAGTGTACGGAAAAGTTCTCACTTTAAAATAGGAAAATGATACTTTGACATCGTATTTTCTCTTACTTCTGTTTTGACACTCCGACGTGGCATGTGCTGTCTCACATAACAATGAAAGAGAAAACATAGTTGTTTTAGAACACATGTGTCTTAGGGGTGAAATGTCTAAGTGGTTAGCTCAGTTCAAATAAGTGGTTCGCTGTGTGTAATTTTGGAACACACTAATGTGTCTCAGGGGTGATAGGTCTAAGTAGTTAGCTCAGTTCACCTAAGTGGTTCACTGTGTGTAGTTTTGGAACACACACATGTGTCTCAGGAGTGGAAGGTCTAAGTGGTTAGCTCAGTTCAAATAAGTGGTTCGCTATGTGTAGTTTTGGAACACACACATGTCTGAGGGGTGAAAACATTAAGTGGTTAGCTCAGTTCAAATAAGTGATTCGCTATGTGTAATTTTGAAACACACACAAGTGTTTCAGGGGTGGAATGTCTAAGTGGTTAGCTCAGTTCAAATAAGTAGTTCGCTATGTGTAATTTTGGAATACACACATGTGTCTTAGGGGTGGTAGGTCTAAGTGGTTAGCTCAGTTCACCTAAGTGGTTCGTTGTGTGTAGTTTTGGAACACACACATGTGTCTCATGGGTGGAATGTCTAAGTGGTTAGCTCAGTTCAAATAAGTGGTTCGCTGTGTGTAATTTTGGAACACACACATGTGTCTTAGGGGTGGTAGGTCTAAGTGGTTAGCTCAGTTCACCTAAGTGGTTCGCTATGTGTAGTTTTGGAACACACATGTGTCTCAGGAGTGGAAGGTCTAAGTGGTTAGCTCAATTCAAATAAGTGGTTCGCTGTGTGTAGTTTTGGAACACACACGTGTCTAAGGGGTGAAAACACCAAGTGGTTAGCTCAGTTCAAATAAGTGGTTCGCTGTGTGTAATTTTGGAACACACACATGTGTTTCAAGGGTGGAATGTCTAAGTGGTTAGCTTAGTTCAAATAAGTGGTTAGCTGTGTGTAGTTTTGGAGCACACACGTGTCTGAGGGGTGAAAACACTAAGTGGTTAGCTCAGTTCAAATAAGTGGTTCGCTGTGTGTAATTTTGGAACACACACATGTGTCTCAGGGGTGGAATGTCTAAGTGGTTAGCTCAGTTCACCTAAGTGGTTCGCTGTGTGTAGTTTTGGAACACACACATGTGCCTCAGGAGTGGAAGGTCTAAGTGGTTAGCTCAGTTCAAATAAGTGGTTCACTGTGTGTAGTTTTGAAACACACACGTGTTTGAGGGATGCAAACACTAAGTGGTTAGCTCAGTTCAAATAAGTGGTTCGCTGTTTGTAATTTTGGAACACACACATGTGTCTCAGGGGTGGAATGCCAAAAAGAACTGCATTTTCTCTTTCATTGTCAAGCGGGACAGCACATGCCACGTCGGAGTGTCAAACGGAAGTAAGAGAAAATACAGTGTCAAAATATCATTTTCCTTTAAAATATTATCTGCTTTCATATTTTACTAAGTGAGGTACCTTCTCTTTGACACATTATAAATCGAGAAAACTTTTAGGATGTTATGTGTTTGACATAATTCATGTGAAAAAGGTATTTTATATTCTTAAGAATGAGATGTGTAATAGCTGTGTTTTCAGTCTGATAATGTGTTTTTTTTTCTTTCTTTCTTATATTTATTAGGTTTAGACTTTCTAAGAATATGAAAACAAATAAAAGTAAATAGTGTTAATTTGTTGAATTTTTTAAAAAAGATTCATAAGGTATTCTAGAAATTGAATCAATGTAGACATCATTTTTTATTAGCAATAAAAATATATAAATAAATGAAGCTGCTGGAATTCGTATACAAAATCTAAAGTATCTATACAGAGAAAAATAAAAATATCAACCATTCCATAGCCTTCTCCCTTATCCACAACATAAACCATAAAAATAATTTGATTATAAAATTTTAGCACTAAAAAAAAATAGAGATTATAGTGTGGGCCAAAAACTCTCGCAAAAACATAAAAATTGACGCTTATGTGTTGGTCAAGCGGCAGCTTCATAACGAACGCTAAAACTTTAGAAGCAACCTAAAATTTGCATCAGCCAAAAATTGGACACAAAATACAATGGCCAAATCGTCGCAAAACCGTCACTATTTTATAAGATTATGTTCAAACACACGCTTAGTGTGTGGGAGGTAGCGTTGGCTAAGCCCACTCAAACACGTTAGCGTGGGCTAAGTCGTCGTAAAAGGTGAAGGCAATTATGGGGCCCAAGCCGTCGCTAACGTGCTTGCTTGAGCTAGATCGATGCATGCTAGCGCAGACGTGGCGTGGACTAGGCCGACACAATGGCCAACGTAATTACAAACTAGATAAAAAAAATACAGAAAAATAAATCAACTAACCCAATCCTGAAAATCAGAAAAATCCTAGCATTCATAAATATATATATATATATATATATATATA
>Ga0209489_101529_pt1 | contig 47620 bp, 20 predicted proteins | sample SiratrowhiteBW_FD_187527 | JGI IMG/M metagenome (GOLD analysis project Ga0209489, IMG submission 187527) | Root nodule microbial communities of legume samples collected from California, USA - Siratro white BW (SPAdes) (version 2) | ecosystem: Host-associated > Plants > Roots > Nodule | place... | reverse complement strand
ATATATATATATATATATATATATATATATATTATGTATTTGATTTGTTAGTTTTAAAAAAATTGCATCAATTATTTATCCTTTTGTTAATTGTATTTTTTTTTTTTATCAAATCTTTATTGTCATACGAGAGATAAGTAGAAAAATTAAAGAGGGTTGTATTGATATTTTAAAGGTAATAACATTTAGTTTATGTAACATACTATTATTTTTTTCGTAGAAAATCAACTTTAATTAACTTTCTAGTTAAGCTTGTACATTCATAATATTATGTTATTTATTTAAGATGTGAGCTTAAGTAATTTATTTCATTTCTATATTGTACTATTATTTTAAAATATGATTGTTGTTTTATGTGATTTTTTAATATAAATTGAACCATTCTATTCTAAATTTTGTTTAAACATTATGAATGAATTTGAGTTTTTCTTTAAGATTTAATATAATGATTTAGTTACGTATTAATTTTTAAATTGTTTGATTAAATATTATAAAAACATTATTACTTTTATATTTTTTAGATTGGTTTAGAAGTGAGAACTTGTAATGCAATATTAGTATTTGATAGAAGTTTAGGAGAATAAAAAAGTAGTTTATTTTGTATTTCTTACTACTGCATAGGTCAAAATACATTTGCTTTTATCTTTGAGTAGATAATTTTATATACAATTAAACATAACATTATATCAAGACAAAGATAATTCACAACCTTATTCCATGTATCCATCATTTCACATTCATTGTAAGACATCAAATTAATAGTCTTTATTTACCAAACAATGTATATACTATGTTTGCATAACAAAGCACTTATAATATATAATGTATGATTGAAGTGTTAAGGTAGAAGATTTACATATCCATAAAATAAGACTTTCCTTATTCATTCATTGAAAAGACTTATCTTTACTTTTGAATTAATCTTAATTGTATTATAAAAATATAAGTATTATTAGGAATTATTATTAATTATTATTTTAACTTCAGATTTATTGAGACAATATTTTTAAAGATTAATCATTACATTTGAAATATTATCTATTTTGAAATCCAATTTTTTTTTTTAAAGTATTTTATAGGCTTAACTGAGAAAAATGCTAAGTTACTTTTAATCTAAAATTTTAAGAAAACATAATTTCATCTTTAAAATCACTCTTCAATTCTCATAGAGAATGTAAATGTTATGATCTAATTGATATAAGATATTTATAGTTAATCAAATACATATATTCATATAACATAGTTAATCAACTTATTAAATAAACATCCTTTTTATTATTATTTTATTTTAAAAATATTATTTATAGATAAAATTATATTTTTCATTTTTATATAAATATTTTGAACATATTACTGATTAACTTTTAAACTTTTCAAAGAAACAATAAATAAAATATACAAAATAATTTTTAAAACAATAATAATAATGTCATTTTTCAATGATAGGAATTCATTTTTATTAAAATAATATTTACAGCATTAAACTTCTACGTTAAAGGGTAAATTTGTAATTATATAATTTTCGTCTTATTTATCTGCTCATGAGTAGACGCCAACAACCTTCATTTCCCCTCTCTTCTTAAACTTTAAATCACTTCAAATACATAAATCCAAACATAATTTATTCGTGCTCCACTACCATTATAATTTTTTCTTACAACAAGGACATCTATTGAAACAAAAAGCAACTACCATATTGAAGTACACTAACTAAAAGAAAACTATTAACCAATAATGTATGTTTTGTTCACATTTGGACTAGATAGTAATTTTTGGTGAATCAAACAGATTTCTCTTTGTATGGGGAGAATAGTAAATATGTGATCACTTTCAACATTTAAGGAAGAAAAAAAAATGTTATTTATAACAATTGAATTGTTAATGAAAAATGAAGGTGTTGTTGGGAAAAGAAGATGGACGGAAGAGGAAGAGGGAACGGAGAAAGAAACAAATAATGCACAAATCACAAATCTCACTATATATGACTCCAATGTAGTCTCAAATTTTCAGGTCAACAAAAACGACCACTCTCTTGGACGCGCACCCCATTCAAACTTTCTCTATAAATAACACAAACTCACTTCCACGTATCATCAAAGGAGGAAGAAGAAGAACAAGAAAAAAAACAAAAAACAAAAAACCAAAAATGGCGTCATCGTCTTACTCCACACTCTCCTCCCCATTCCTGCAACTGGACTTCCCCTCCGCAAGAAAACAACGCTCTTCCCTTCACGTGCCCTCCATCAGAGCCTCCGTTTCCGAGAAACCACCACCGGCAGTGTCGGTAACCTCCCCGGAGCCCAGCAAGCTCCCGATCCGGAAAATCCCCGGTGACTGGGGGTTGCCGGTGATCGGTCCCTTGAAGGACCGTCAAGACTACTTCTACAAGCAAGGGCGCGACGAGTTCTTCAAGTCCCGCATCCAAAAGTACCAGTCAACGGTCTTCCGTACCAACATGCCGCCGGGTCCCTTCATCACCTTCAACCCAAACGTCGTCGTTCTCCTCGACGGCAAGAGCTTCCCCGTCCTCTTCGACACCTCCAAGGTCGAGAAAAAAGATGTTTTCACCGGAACCTACATGCCCTCCACCGACCTCACCGGCGGCTACAGAGTCCTCTCCTACCTCGACCCCTCCGAGCCAAAACACGCCCTTCTCAAGCAGCTCGTCTTCTTCCTCCTCAAGTCCCGACGCGCCCACGTCATCCCTGAGTTCCACAACTCCTACACAGACCTCTTCCACGACCTCGAGTCCAACCTCGCCGAAACCGGCAAGGCCAGCTTCGGCGACGCCAACGACCAAGCCGCGTTCAACTTCCTCGCCCGCTCCCTCTTCGCCGCCAACCCCGCCGACACCAAACTGGGCCGCGACGGCCCAAAAATAGTTCAGAAATGGGTTCTCTTCCAGCTGGGCCCGGTCCTCCGCTTGGGCCTCCCCCAGTTTCTAGAAGAATCCACCATTCGCACCTTCCGTCTCCCTGCCTCCCTCATCAAAAAAGACTACCAGAGACTCTACGACTTCTTCTACTCCTCTTCCTCTTCCGTCCTCGACGAAGCAGAGCGCTTGGGAATCGCGCGCGACGAGGCTTGCCACAATCTTCTCTTCGCCACCTGCTTCAACTCCTTCGGCGGGATGAAGCTCTTCTTCCCCAACGTCATCAAGTGGATCGGACGCGCCGGGGTGAAGCTCCACGCGCGCCTGGCCGAGGAGATTCGCTCCGCCGTGAGAGCCGCCGGCGGGGAGATCACGATGGCGGCGATGGAGAACATGCCTCTGATGAAGTCCGTGGTTTACGAAGCCTTCCGCATCGACCCTCCGGTGCCACTGCAGTTCGGGAGGGCGAAGAGGGACCTTCTGATCGAGAGCCACGATCACGCGTTCCAGGTGAAAGAGGGGGACTTGCTTTTCGGGTACCAACCGTTCGCCACGAAGGATCCTAGGATCTTCGAGAGAGCCGAGGAATTTGTCGGAGACAGGTTCGTGGGGGAGGAAGGGGAGAAGCTGCTGAAACACGTGCTGTGGTCGAATGGACCTGAAACTGAATCGCCCACACTCGGGAACAAGCAATGTGCTGGGAAAGATTTCGTGACCTTGGTCTCCAGGCTTCTGGTTGTGGAGTTTTTTCTTCGTTATGACTCCTTCGACATTCAGGTCGGAACTTCGCCGTTGGGTTCTTCCGTCACCATTACCTCCCTCAAGAGATCAAGCTTTTAGCTCCATTCTCTTTCATCATTACTATTATTTTTCCTTTCACCACCTTCAATCTGTGTTAATTAATTCTCCCCATTTCTTTTTCTTTTTTCTAAATTTTATGTAATTTTTACTTCCATATACCTTTTATTCTTAAATAGGTTTACTTATTACTTTTTTTCTCTTCAGTCTACTAGGTTTTGATCCAGTAAAATTGAATCTTTTAAGCACCACACAATTTTTAGTCCTCCAAATACTATTTGTGCTAGTCTTTTTCTTCGGTTATCACTTTGGTGGGATTCTAGTTTCTCATTAATGTTACAAGTCAAACATTAATAAATAAGTATCAATTGATGAAAATATCTGGAGTACTTATAATATTTGAAAGATGCCATTCATACAATTCAAACTTAATAAAACTAATTTTTTATTTTTTATAAAATTTTAACACACTAGTTTTAGTCTTTTTAAAATGAATGATTTTGGTTTTGGTTGATAAAAAATATTTTTCTTTTATTTTTCATCATTCTAAAATTTTAAATCGCCATTTTTAATCTCTAATATTCATTTTAAAATAATAAATAATATTATTTTACAAGATTTTTAAGTGTAAAAGCCAAGGACACTATTATCAGAGTGATACTTGACTTTTTTCAACCCACACAATTAATCAGTGTTATACAAGTTGGTATCCATTAAGAAAAGGTTTATGCTGTAAACATGAAGAATGTAAAATTTTAGAGTCTCAATCGCGTAATTTTTAACTTTAAAAGGATAAAAGAAAGAAATCACAGATACCCAAATGAAAAATTCTCTTAAAATAAACATACTTGAGTCTAGATTTAGTTTTGAAATAATTAAAAGACAGGGAAAAGTTAAAGAAAAAAAAAATGTGGCATTAATGGTGAATGTTTGTGATTTGATCTGTTTATATGCCTGTAATCTCCACAACCAGATTGCAGGGTTGGACTTTAGGTAGTGTGGTCTAATAATAGGCATTGTGGTGGGACAGTGTGCACTCCACTATAACTAGTGGAAGGTCCAAGGAGTTTTGTTTGCAGTTTCTGCTCACAATCATAATGTACTCCAGTCTTCAACAATCACCAAGAACATCAAATTGGGTTGGACCCTCATTTCGATGTGACTTTCAACCAATTACTATATCATATCAATATTATATATATAGATACTGCTAGAGTTCTATGCTATTATCAGGTAACTGTTTCTCCTTTGCCATGGTTTTAACATTGGCCTCGGCAAAATGGTTCAATTCACATGCAAAACAACAGAGAACAAAATAATTGAGATACCACAGATTTCTTTAAAATGTCTTTAACAAATTATTGAAACGATCATTTTGATTACATGCTTAGTTATACAGATCACCAGATGTTGTTTCGACTGTAATGTCATAGATTTTGTGGTTTAATATTTTGTTTGAATCATGTATTATTGCTGTGTTTGTCTGTTTGGAACAAAAAACAATTGAAAAGGTAATTTAAATAATTTTTGGTTGAGAGCTATGTTGCGAAATATATAGTAAATAAAAGTTGAAAGTTAAGTAAAGAGATCAGTTTCAGTTTATTCTATTGACTTGACAGATAGATTTTTAACTTGTGGTTGTTTTAATAATCTTATTGTAAGTGATGTTCAATTTAGATGTCAAACTTGCATTATTTGAATAGTTTGCGATGGAGATTTTAATTCATTAATAGAACATTCATCTTAGTTTTTTAAAGTACTTTCTTTCAGTTTAATTTTTTAGTTTTGCCTCATGATTTTAATCTGTTTGGTTTATCTTTATTTCTTGTTTCAGTAAATTTTTAGTTTGTCTTTAAATTTTCTTTAGTTTTAGTTTTTAGTTTTTGTATATTTTAGCATTTTTAAGTGTTTTGATTGAGAATTTTCTCTTATTTCATTTGACATTTTAAATAAAGTATTTTTTGTACAGTTTTCGTGTATTATGGAAAATTTAATTATTGTTATCCATCAATTTTTTGGTTAATGTTAATTGATTTCTTTTACACCTTTCATACCCATATTATCTATTAAATATGTCAAACTTCTATATATCAAATTTTCTAATTCTATTCACTTTATACAAGTTATTTCATATAACTAATATTTCAATAAATGAAATGAAATATTGTTATAGAAGAGATTTTTTTACTATTCTTTTTAAAATTGAAGTTCTTCTCTTTACCTAATCTTTTGTTTAAATATATGCATTTATTATAAAGTAGAATTAAATTAGAATTGGAAAGTCATTAAATAACCTTTTTACTATTCTATTACAATAAAAAAAATTATTTATTTACTAAAAATGATATTATACCACTAAAATTAGAAACAATACTTCGTTATCTATTTATTCAAAACTAAAAAATTAATAAAAAATATATACATAAAAATCATTAATATTTTTACATTTTGATAGGTGATGTTATATGTATATTTTTTTAGAATTTTTAATTTTCAATTTTCATTATTTTCAATCAGTAGTATTCTTAATAAATTTTGTTTGTGACCTTTGTGCCTTGATGACATATATGTCATCGTGACCTTTATAACTATATAACCTATGTATTCTTGTAATCTTTCTATCCTTGTGGTTTTTTTTTATCTCTTGAGGACCTTTTTGTCCTTTTGACGATGGAGGACAATATAACTAAGTCAAAGTCATCTTTTCTTACTTTGTTTTATTAAACAATTAATAAACATGATTACATTGTTTAATTATGTTAGTTTATGATAATAATGCTAATAAGTGAAGTATCAAACATAAAACTAATACATTCAGATAATGAAGTATAATCATTTGCTTTATTAAACAATCAATGAACATGATGGTATTGCATAATTAAAGAGAATGAAAATATAAGGCCCCTTACAAGAAAACAATTATAAAATCAGAAAAATGCCTTCTTTAATATTTCTTATAATGAAGCCCCCACGCACCATTAAATTTCAACAATTATATAAAATCAGAAAAAAAAACTTCTTTAATATTTCTTATAATGAAGCCCTATTCACCATTAAATTTCAATTACAAAGCATGACCTTACTCAAATTACTTTAAATTACTACTTTTAACTATAGCCAAATCAACATAATAATAATTTTTGTTGATAAATTAAATACTAGAGGAGAATAAGAAATCATAAATCTATAGTATTAAGAAAATAAATAATTATAAATAAAGGATTCTGAACCAAATTTAAAATATATACTAATACTCGGTATTCTAATTTGAGGAATCTTCTAAAGTTTTGGTTAGAATAATACACAATTATCATAAGTATCTGTAACTAGCAAGTAGAAGGTAACGACATTTATCAACAAAGGAAAAAAATGGAAAATAAGTTGGTAGGAAAATAAATAATTAGTTATTTAATTGTTAAAAGTATTTGTTTATAATATATTTGTATTACAGAAGATACGAAAAGTTTACATTTTAATAAAAACAATTATAAAAAACTACAAGAAAACAGGTTACGAAATAAAAGCTGTAAGAAAAATAATGGACATGTATTTCCTCCAACTATAATTAAGGTAGGGAAATAGTGCTTCATATTTTTATCTTCCTGTCAAGCAAATAAAATGAGGATTACTTTTAAATCAATGTAATAATTAATCGCATAATAAGTATGCTCTGTAAAATAAAAAATAACAAATTAATTATATAAGTATTTATTTATAAAACCTTAATTAAGTTGTCTAAGAAAGTAGTACATGCATTCCATTGTCCAAGATACACGATTCCACGTGATTTGATCGCCTTCTATTTTCTTCAATTAAAAAATACCCTCCAAATTTCCATTTTTCATTCTTCTAATTGATGTTAGTTGTTTTGTTTATAATAATAAAACATGTAGTATTTTTTTTTTAAATATATGTATGTAGACTTAAAATATTTAAAAGTTGTTTGTTCAAATTTTCATTTATATAAATTAAAATAATATAAGACATGAAGAAAGTATATATTTATTTATATATGTATATATATGTATATTGTTAACTATTCTATATATTTTCAAAAAAGTTTGTACATTCCACAATATAAGATAGTGAAGTTTGTGCGATCTGATTATTATATAAAACAGTGAAACCAAGAAATTCTTCTGAAAGAATAAGTTTTCCTGCCGTACTGGTTTCTTCCTTACAAACAAACCCTAAAATAAGTTTTTTTTTTTTCTTTGGCTCTTTCCATGAAGCTTTTCAGGTACTTTCTTCGATAAAGAATGTCCATGTCATATGCTTTCACGTGTTTTCCATGGAACTTATATTGATCAAGAATAAAAATAAATGTCACTTATTTTTAAAAGAAATCTTATTCAAAACAATATCATTCTCTTAATAAATATATTACCTTTATCTATTGCAAAAACATTAATATTAATGTAATTTATCTAAAAAAATATTTAATTAAAAACTGAAAACTCAATTAATATATAAACTTGTAAAGATTAAAGATCAAAGGAGTGTAATATATTTTTTTTCCAGTACTTTATAGAAGCATAGCAATTGTTTGGTTGTAAATAAAGTTAGAATGTGGACTGCAAAACACGGATCAAACAAATGGCAGGATTCTTCCTGCACCCCCGTACTTTCTCCCTGGACCACCTTAGATTTAATGAAATGACTATTATAATCTTAGTGATAAAATTAAATAAATCCTGTATCCCTCACCTCTTAATACAATTTTAAATTTAAAAATAAAAGAATTATTTTAAATTATATAATTATATTTTAGATTATACAATTTTAAGATTAATTTAGAATAAGAAGATTATATTTTAAATTATATAATTTAAAATAAAAAATATATTTTAAATTCTATAATTAAAAATATAAAAATTACATTCTGAATTTTAAAAGATGAAAAAAAATATTGTTGATATTTTTGAAAATATAAGATGCAGAAAGAAAGTACGAAGGTGCATAAAGAATCACTCAATAAATAGGCATAAACATAACCCATCATGACCTACATGGGCTTCTATTCAATTTCTTTGTCCATTTGATTATGGGCTTCTGTATATTTGACCCACTAAACACTTAAATCAGTTTGGTCCAGTAGACAGACAGATTTGTTTACTTGTATAACAAAATGAAAATATTTCAAAATAACTATAAGGAGGTAAATAAAGCGTAATAATATAATAATAATTTCTAAAAAAATATTAACAATAAATAAATAAATGTTCCACAAACCAACTAATTGTAAATAAATTTACAAACATCTATATCTTTTCACTTTTTTTTGTCCACCAAACAACTTTAATTTCCATTTTATTACTTATATATTTATATTATATCAAGTTATTTTCGTTTGTTTATTAAAAAAAACACGTGATACATTTTATTTTGATTTTTGAAATATGATGTATCTTTTGTAATAGGGCAAGGTCCCTTTCCTATTTCCCTTCTCAATAATTCATTTCACCAACGTACTTTGCTTCCTTCTTCTGGCAACACAGTGGGGGGCACACATTCCAGTGCTGTGAGCCACGTGGAAGTCGGAGAGAGGCGTAAATTTTTCCGACCAAGCGAAGCCATAACGCATGTGCGTTTCCCACGTGTGAGGATAACAATATTTGGAGCATCAAAATCACAAGGAAAAGAAAGACAAATCCCTTAAGGGTAGGGTACTCCTACTACGTGGTAGAACCAAAGGGTCTGCACCAAATAACACAAACAAACGTAGCTGATCCTTGGTTTTCATTCCTGTGCATGCATTTTTAGTTTTTTGAGAAATTCTATGATAAACGAAACATCTGAATGCGCAATGCAATGTATGGAGACAAATATGACACAACATACAAATGTGTCAATTGGGTATGGATTCATGACATCACCAAATGTTACCTGTTTACAGCTTCTGCTCTATCATTCATCTCCAAATTGCAACACTCCAAAATAAAGTTCCTTCTTTTCCTTTCACCTTTTTATCTTTTTTGAACCATTTTAGGGCAACCACGATGTGGTGGGAAGAGTGTTACTTTTCTCTATTTAACCACTTTCATGCCATTTCCAATCAAATCTAATCATCCCCTAGGAGGCAAGGTTTAAATTATATAGGAAAAGTTAAGCCATGATTAACATTTTTGGCTTTAAATTTAGACATTAAAACTAGTATCACTGAGAAAAAAAAATTGTATTTTGCAGTGTTCTTTTGCCTTTTCAGAGGTTTTCACCTCATTAAATGTGGGTTGACTTCCTTTTGATAACACTACCATAACTAACTAATTATCTGTAATATAAAATAATAGAAATGATATTTTGATAACCATATATATAACTATTTCAAAATATGTTTTTAAGGATAATTATAAAAAAATAAAAATAAAATGTAGATATTAACTGATTGTATAAATCTAGTAGAAGATTTAATATATCCTTGACAATCAAATAACTTGAAAAGTTGCGAACTTGCAACTGAAACTTCTCACAGATTTTCTAGGTTTAAAACCTGCAGATTAGTTCAGCAACAATTTTTTTTTCCAACTCTTGAGCACAAGAGCACAAGAGTAGCATAAGAAGTTGACGTCACAGTTAGATCTAGGAAGTTAATTTGGAAACCATGATGTAAGAATGGTACTTATATAAAATTTATTTTTTAACATTATGATGAATTTTATTAACAGTAAATGTAAGGTCCCATAATGAAAATAATAATTCTGTTGTTAGTTGCTTCAATTTTTCCATTGAAATTCAAATGTAAATTATGCTTGATATATAAATAACTGTGAATGTCCCCTGAATTTTTTAGTTCAATTATATATACATAATTTTTTTATTTAATATTTAAATATATAAATAATATTATTTTATCCTAATAAAAATACTTTTTTTCATTTTTTATAATTTTCTACATTAATTGAAGTATCATTATTTTTCTTCTTAGTAGTTTTTATTTAAATGAGAGTATTTTAAAAAAAATTATAATAACTTTAATTTATAATATATTCACCTTATTAATTTGTAAAAAAAAAGACCCCTTAACATTTTTATATTAAATTAAGAATTAAAGATTTTTATTGCCTTGGTTAATGGATTGAAACAAATAGTTGATATTTAAATTTTGTTGATAAATATTTTATCTTTGTAAAATATTTTCTATATTATTTTTGTTTTTTTAATAATATGTTTTCTCATAATTGTGTATTTATCATATTTCTTAACAGAATTTGATGTCAGAATTATGATATTCGTTAGTATACACTTTTGTTCTTTCGATTTTGAACTTTTAAAAACAAATCATGATTTTTGGTTATTATTGTCTTAAAAGATAATTTGATAAGTAATATAACTAATTATAATTTAATTATTTTTAGAACATAGTTAATTTTTATAAGATTCACAAAAAAACATGTTTAATCTGATGTGATATGATAAGATTCACAAAAAACGAGTTTAGAGTTTAGAGTGAAAGAGGTTTAGAATGAAAGATGTTATTAAAACTGTTTATCTTGTTTTAAGGAAGGAAGTCCATCACAGTTCCCTTCACCAAAATCAAAATTTTAGGTTCTTAGAAATTCCATCAAACTGAAGGAAATATTATTGCTATCTATCCCTTAGGTTCTATAGAGTCTCACATGGGTGTCACTGTTTCAGGGTCGATGCATACTTTGTCTTCACTCATAAACTCTGCATGGGTCCCTACCTCATAACTCATAACATTCAAATAAAACTAGCAATACCAAAGAATATAAGGAAGACAGATGTTCCTCTTTCTATTTCTGTAATGCTTGCATTATATTTCATACAATGTTGTGACCTTTACAAAACAAAATGCATCATTTCACGTGGTGCTATGACAGATTCAACTTGTCTAAAATTGATACAGCAAGTTGGGCCACACAGAATGGGGTCAGAAAAATCATCATAGGATCTCAAAAATTTCACAGTGCACACTTTGCACCAGTGCTTGCATGTTCATGCTTGTAAAGGTGTTAGTTCTTCTATGTAATTTCTTTAGCTGTGAAATAGACCAATTTTTTATGATTTTATAATTACATTTTAAAGTTATGCTTTAGTGTAATATAATTAAGCCAAACTTCGTCTTTATTGACAATTTTTGGACTTTATATCATCAAATATTTATGAACCCCATGTATATTGCCCAAAAAAGAAATGAGGAAAGGGAAATTATCATTTACATCCGTTTTCTACTCTTATATCTACTTTACAAACTTTTTAATGATAAAATATTATATTTAAATAATAAAAATAAATTTTAAAATAAAATAATAATTTCGTTAAGCAAACCGATTACATTATTGAAATATTTTAAATATTAAGTTTAAGCTGATTCAACTCGACTTGATACGAGATGCACCTAATATAATATGATATTATACTAACTTTACACCTCAATATAGATATAACTTGACTTGACCTAACCTGGTTTAGTTCATCTCGATCTTATTTGGGTTTTACTCAACTTAAATTGGTCAAAAGCCTACTCAGCTTAAATTGAGAGTGATTCGACTAAGTTTGATTTGAGTCTAAATTGACTTGGCTTGACTTGGACCCAACTCAACTTGATCTAGGCTTGATCTGATCTTATCGAACTAAGACCAACTTGTGCCTAATCCAATTCAACTAAATGTGAGTTTGTCTTAACTCAACTCAGTTTAAGTCTGAGTCAATCTAACTTGACTTTGACTATAATCAATTCAACCCAATTTATATGAATACAATCTAATGTTTTATAATTTTATAATTCCAAAAGACCCAACCTCACCTTTTGATTTTGGGTTTTCTTCAAAATCTAACAAATTTTACCTATATCTCCAATTAATGATTTACATTAGAAAAATAGATTTATATTTAATATAAATATATTGAAATAGACTTAAAATAATATAGATTTTAATGATCATGGATTGGAATTAATAATATAAGTTTTTCTTGGTGGACGTCTTTATAATTTTTTTTTGGTAGACATCTTTATAATTTAGTTTTTAATTATTAAAAGAAGTCTTTATAGGGTTAAATAACTCGACGAGTCAATATTAAATTTGATTTAATATCTTGTGAATTAAGTGAGATGTTACGTACAAGCATACGTTATTAAAATTATTAAATAATAATATAACTATATATTTAATTTAATTTATTATTTTATTAATTAAATATATATTATTGAAATATTAAAAAATGTAATTAATTACGTATTAAACAATATATTATATTCTAAAAATAATGCTCTAAAAAATTTAATAATAATAACTTTTGAATTATGTTCTTTTACTTAGTTTCTGTCATATTTGCAATGCTTTATATGAAATTCTAAAATAATTGATCGTTACATGTTTTCTCTTAATTTTAAACTTTATTATTATTTTTATCATATATTAATTTTTCATGTTTATATTAATAACTTTTCATCTATCTTCACGCCTTATTCGTTAATTTTTATATTATGTAATTGCAACATACGCATTGATCCGTGTGAGACATTGATATTATTAGTTTGCGACATAAATTAACTAAATCGTATAGTAATAACTATATACACACACTATACATACATATATATATTAAAATAAAATTAATGGTACTATATTAACAATAAACTAATCACATATTCATGTGGATCTATACTTGTCATTTTTCCTGTCAGAATTAGTATAATAATAATAATAATAATAATAATAATAATAATAATAATAATAATAATAATAATAATAATAATAAAACAGTAAAATAATAATAAGAAAATTAAGAATAAAAATAAGAAGAATTATTATAATAATGATAATAATCCTAATAACTGTATTAATAATTATAATAATAATGATAATAATCCTATAATAACTGTATTATTAATAATAATAACTCATTTGTTTCAATCTTATCATTGTATGTGCTGTATTTTGTCACTTTTTTTTTTTAATTATAATTCTATATATAAGAAAATATTCTCAAATCAACAAGAGACATTAATTGACAAGACTTCAGACCTAAAGTGGCATCTATTACTTCTCATTTTTAACATGATTGATACCAATATAGTTCGTTGTATAGATAATTATGGACCTGCTTTAAATATTTCGATAAAGAATTTGGTAGATTCATTAACCTATATATATATATATATATTAATGTATATATTAATGTGTTTGGATGGTGTAATTATAGGTCTTATTTTGATTTATATCCCATAAATTCTTGATAATATATAATTATAAAAACTTATTGGTTATTAGAGACTAATTACTAGAATATATTTGGACAAATTACATTATTCCAATTCAAATAAATTTGTCTGAATAATAATTAATTTAAATTAATAATTGATAAAATAAAAAAAATAACAGAGTAAATAAAAACTCAGTATTGAAATATAATTTTTTTATGAACAACTATAAATAAAATTCTGAAAAACAAAAATAACATGACAAAAAATTTAAGTATTATAGTTTAAGGGGTTTCCACTTCTCTTAGACTAAAAAATTTGATACTGTTTTCATGAATAAAAAAAATTATTTTATTTTCCTGTCTTATTTTTTTACATTTAAACAAAATAAATTATCTTAAATTAACTTTTATCAAATTAATCCAAACAAAAACTAGATTTAATAAAATTAATTTCAACAAAAAGCAATATATTGAAATTATATCTTTTTAAACTATCTAATAATCCCCTCTAATTTTTACAGCCATCTGAAATTCTCACACCAAACATTATTAGCTTGCATTTCATCAACATTATGAAGACCACATCATATGCATCACTTGAGAAAACATGTGTGCACGTGTAACAGAACCCACGCATGGTTATATAGTTTTCATCTGTCAATTACATTGTACTGAAGAAGAAAAGAAACGTAAAGAGGTGTAGCCATTAAAAAAAAAAAAAAAAAAAGGAAATAAAATTATATAGAAATAAATGTTATTCGAGTCAAGATAAAAATATTTGAAATAAAGAAAAACGAATAAGATTTAATTTTTATATTAAATTCATTTAGAAAATGAATATTTATATCATCATTATTTTATAATCATGTTGTATTGTAAATGTAATTTGCCTTGTTTCAACTGAACTTAAAACAAATTAAATTTCACTCATGAAATCTATCGCCTTTTCTTTTTCATTCTTTCCTTTCCTATCGTCTTTTACCTCTAACAAACACATCCTAAAAAATGAAAATCATAAAAAACATATATCTATTATGCCACATAATCAATATAAGCACATATATAGTATTTTCTTTAAACTACTCTCTCTTCCATCATATCATATAATTTCTTTCTTCTCTCAAACTACCTCTCGCTTTTCCTTTCACTTTCTACCACACAAGCCAACCCTAAAGGATTGCGTGCTATATATATTGGTAGCTAGAGAGCTAGTTCATTCATGTTCAAACAACTCTCACAAACGCATACACAACTTGAAGATACAAGAAAAAAAAATGATATTTAGTTATTAAGTTTCCCTTATTATAAGAGCTTAGGAAGCTAAAATAGGCACGAAAAGCGCAGAAATAGAAAAAAAGGTGTAAATTTAGGGAGAAACCTTAAATTAAGACGTGAGGTGTGTGGAGAGAGGATTGAAGCAATGATTTGCACCACCGATTAGAATTCCATATATAAAGTTTGGAAGGTTGTCTCTCTCCTCTGGGTGGCGCCACCAAAACCATTCTCACATTCTTTAACCTCCTTCGTTCTCTCACTTTCTCTTCCCAACCAATAATCAATCAAAGTCTTCGTTCGATTTCCTTTTCTCTCCCCTTTTCATTTCCCCGTAGCAGTTCAAGTCTCGGCCTTTAATCTGCTCCACGGTGAATGAAACACATTAGAAAAGGAGAGAGAATTGCGAGTTGCAGATTATTATTAAATTAATTAATAATTAATTAATTGATTCATATAGGGTTGGTTATGTTCGGTGAAAGCGTTCCACGCACACACTACATGCAATCGGAGCCCAGAATGTCCACCACGGAGGCTTTAACCGACGACGAGTTCACAATGCGGAGTAGCAGCTCGGCGTCGCCGATGAGTCCTTATTACTACGATCAGGGAAGGCTCAGCGGCGAGGGCTCTCCCATGATGATGTCGCCCTGGAACAACACCGCGGGTTCGCCGTTTTCCAAGGCGCAGTGGTCGCAGAAAGACGACGGCGGGAACTTGCCGCAGAACGCGCTCATAGGGTCTCTTGTCCGAGAGGAGGGACACATATACTCGCTGGCGGCTACCGGCGAGCTCTTGTACACGGGGTCCGACAGCAAGAACATCCGTGTCTGGAAGAACCTGCAGGAGTATTCTGGGTTCAAATCGAACAGCGGATTGGTCAAAACCATAATTCTGTCGGGTCAGAAAATCTTCACGGGGCACCAGGACGGTAAAATCCGTGTCTGGAAGGTGTCGCCCAAGAACCCGAGCGTGCACAAACGCGCCGGCACGTTGCCCACTCTTAAAGACATCTTCAAGAGCTCCATTAAACCCAGCAACTACGTCGAGGTTCTTCTCTCTTCCATTACTTTTGATGCATGAGAACAAAATGACGACGAAATTACACGAAAATCAATACTTTTTAATTTAAATTAATTCTAAGTTTGAAAATTTTGAATTTTTAATGAAGATATTGGAATGGGGTTATATTAATGATTTTGTAATAGAAAACATGCAGGAAATGAAAGAAAGAGATGATGGAGTGTTGAGGTTTTTGATGTTGTGAAAATTTTGGGTTTTCAGGTTCGGCGACACAAAACGGCGTTATGGATAAGGCATTCGGACGCTGTTTCGTGTTTGAGTCTCTCTGATAACAAGTTGTATCTATACTCTGCGTCGTGGGACAGAACAATCAAGGTGTGGAGGATCGCCGACTCCAAGTGCCTCGAGTCCATCCACGCGCACGACGACGCCGTCAACGCGGTGGTGTGCGGCCAAGACGCGACGATGTTTTCGGGGTCGGCGGACGGCACGGTGAAGGTGTGGCGGCGGGAGGCCCGGGGGAAGGGGCTGAAGCACACGGCGGTGAAAACGCTGCTGAAGCAGGAGTGTGCGGTGACGGCGCTGGCGGTGGATGCGGATGCTTCGATGGTGTACTGCGGCGCCTCCGACGGGCTCGTCAACTTCTGGGAGCGAGAGAAGGGCTACGCGCACGGCGGCGTCCTCAAGGGCCACAAGCTCGCCGTGCTGTGCCTCACCGCCTCGGGGACGTTAGTGTTCAGCGGGTCCGCAGACAAGACTATATGCGTGTGGAGAAGAGAAGGTTTGATTCACACGTGCGTGTCGGTTCTCACGGGTCACGACGGTCCCGTGAAGTGCCTCGCCGTGGAGGAGGACCGCGAGTCCGCCGCCGCCAGAGAGCGGCGTTGGATTTTGTACAGTGGCAGTTTGGACAAATCCGTTAAGGTTTGGAGCGTGTCGGATTCGATGAACAATAATCAGGTGCAGCATCAGCGCATGGCTTCTGATGCGGACTCGTTGCCCTCCGTCTCCGACAGTAGCGTCTCTTCTGGCTGGGCCAATGGGAGAAACTGATGGGCCTGGCCTGGCCCGGTTCGGCTTCGGTTTTATTATGGCCACGTGTCATGCTGGGATGATTGTGCCTTTTGTTTTTCTTCTTCCTGGTCTTCGTTTTTTTGCTCGTTGACTTTGATTGATTGATTGATTGATTCTACGAGATTGGGACTGAATGGCTTGGTGGAAGATCTGTATTATTAATTAATTAATATGTAATAATGTAATGTAATTTAAGTAAGAATGAATGGTTGAGGTAGTTCAAACAATTTTCTGCTCCTGGTGCCTGCTCGATTCGATTACTACGGTTTTCTTCAATTCAAAATCATGCAAACGATTGTCATTAACTAACACTACCTCCCTTTCAATGTATTTCTTATTGCTATAACCAAAAAAATTAATATATGTTTTACTATTATTTATTCATCTTTTTAAAAATTACGAAAACTTGTTATTTTGTGCTGTGAGTTTTATTATGAATTCTTAACCATATAAGTTAGGATACACTTTGTAAACCCTCTTTTTTAGTTAAAAAATTAAATATAGATATTCATTAATAATATGTGGTTCACTAGAAGTTGTATTTGATTATAAATTTTAAACAATAGAACCTGAAGTTAACGATGGGTCTTACGCGAAACAACACATTTGTTGTTTGAAAGATAATTTACAAGTAAATTTTAACGAATAATAAGCATAGTGTCCTGTGTAAAATTCAACGAATCCGAGTCTATAATATATTTGGTAACATGTAGTTATTAGCCTTATAAATATGCATACCATATGATTTGACGAGATATTCCAAAGGATGAAACAAAGGACCTGTGTAGACATGCTTCTCCAAGGAGTTGTTAGATGATTAATTAATTGTCCGTTGGAAACGTAGATATATGTATATGTTAGACTCTAACTAGTGTATTACTTATATGTATGCGTGATCGATCATCTGAAGGTACTTTTTATATTTGTATTAAGATATGAGATATTTGGTTTGAATTTTTATTTGGTTGGGTGGAGATGATGTAAGATATTTTAAGGATCGATGGAAAAGAAGGTCATGGAATTTAATCAGAAATTGTTGGAGGACAGTGGGAAGTAAATATTCTAATCATAGTCATTAATTTCTTCATATGAAAATGCTTGTTTAAAAGTGTGAAAAAACTTAATGCTTTCACCTATTAGCTTCAAAACTTGAATTTGCTCACACTATGATCAGATATTGGTTACCAGTGGCCCTCGTTTCCCCCATTTGATCCTCAAAGTCAATGTCAAACTAGTTAATGCATTGCATTAATATTCACATTCTCCCAATAAAAATGAAAATGGTGAAAACAATACAAGTTTTTTTTCCCACGAAATGCATGAGGAGTTTGTTGACAACATCAGACAATTTCTTGAGGTAAGTGTTGTGATGATAAGCTGGAGCAGACTTTACAATCATGTAATTAATCCAACAATCATGTAATTAATGAAATTCACACACATCTGTCATTTTTCATTGGGAAACATTACCATCATTATATTAGTGAGTCATGTAGGGTCCTCACCAAATTATCATCTGTTCTAAATTATTGAATTTGTACAAGGGTCTACTGTTAATCTATATTATATTGAAATCAATGTTGATTCCTAGCATGTTGGTGGCCAACCATATGAAGACATGATGGTTTTCCTTCAGAAGCTACACCAATTGATTTTCTAACTTAACCCTCACATCAATGCCAACATTAATTATCTTCCCTTCTTTTATATCGATTGGTTTTACATAAGCAACATGATGGGACCTTCGCTCTTCATAGAAAAGTCGGGGATTTAAGTTTAGATTATTAACCTAGTTTGGGTTGGGATGAAGATAAATCTAACGTCAATTGCACAAGCTTCCTTGGTAACACTTCTGAGCCACTTTTTGATCAACTTTGATTACTCCAACTTGCTTGTCGTTGGGGGAAACTTAACATTGATATAGATTGTGGAGACCCACAACTTTTATCTTGTTTAATATGATTTGCCTAACAAGAGGACGTAGGAAAAAGTGCATTATACATCATTACCATTGTGCTTGTCATATTTCCATCTCTAAAAGTTATTCTCAACTCAACAAGGTAGTGTTTGTCTAATTTCTCATTTTTCTAATTTTACCTCTCACACACTGAACGTCTAACTGTTCTAATCAAAATTTCTAAAGAGGGTTTAGTATAACTTGAGTCTTCCCCCATTTAACACAACTTATTTATTTACCGGAGGTCAAACATTCATTTAATGTGCATGACTCCCAACTAAATGCCTCTCTACTCAATTATTTAGAGGCCTCAATCTAGGTTGTCTCAATTAGTAGGAAACAATTCTGAAAGTCCTAAGATGTGTTAGAAATGAGTTCCTCTTGTGATGGCTAAAGGTTGAACTTAGATAGATTGATCTTATGTCTAAGAGGTTAAAAAACTGACTTTTGAACAAGCCGATCTTTGACTAGTTTACGTATCTGATGAAGCATATTAAATTTTTCCTTTCAAGTAGTCAAAAACTCAGTCTCGAGCATACAAGATAAAGAGACTGTTGCTATGCTGATTCGGTACACCAGGTCAGCTTTTCTCTTAAGTGAACACCTTGCTTTAACTTATACTTTTGAAAATCATCGTTGTCGATAACCCTTTTGAATACATTCCGTGTAATTTTCGTACTATGGTCTAATTATAAAAAACACTGCCCTGTTTTAATGACCAAGAAGATATCGAGCAGCGAGGAATCAAACACGAATATGCAAAAATAAGCCACAAAGATCAAATATATCGTACACTGACATTCATCTACTATTAAACTACGTTGAGAGGACGACAAACCAGAAGGAGGATGTGCCTAGCTTCATTCTTTCCCTTTTCTTTCAGGGTATACAGATATAGATGTAATGCAACCCATCAAGGGAGTACACATGGAGAAAATAGGTGATGTAATGGCAAAAATATAGAAGTAAACTAATTTTAAAGAAATGGAATCTTTGTGTTCAAAATTAATATATTTTCTTCTAACAGAAAGAAATGGGGAAACACATGGTGAACAACACACATATATGCACACTGCTAGTCCTGCATATTGAAACTGACACCAAATATTAAGGGCCTCAGGTTTCAAACAATTTGGGGATTTCCCTTCGGATCCAAGAGAAAATAGAACAAAGAGAAACATCCTCTTTTAAATGAATTTTTTCTATTAAGCATATGGTGAGTTAGAAGTACAGGGCTTCAGAAACAACCGCCAAATTACAAATATATTTTTGAATGAGAAGGCTAAAATAATGATTTCTTTCTTAGTTCTTACCAATAAGTGCTTTGCATATCAGAAAGTTTAAATAAGCGTAAGAAAGGTCCGACCTTCAAATGGATAATTGATCCTATGCAGCTCACAAATAGAACTATATTGCTGACAATAGATCTCTAGCTAGCCCAAGAGTGGAAGGAATGATCAATGTGATATTGTACCTTCTGGTGGAGTGAGCGACTTCAAACCGCTTAAGTGCCCACTTGTGTTACCAACTGAATTGATGTCTAAACCCATAGGACGAACTGGATCACCCCCTTCCAGCACTCTCAGGATCTACATTCACGTTAAAAGAAGGGCCTTTTCAATTGAAAAATAAATATAAGGAGTTCCTAAGTAACAAGTTGAACCCGTGCAAATCATACCTTTGACATTGGGGGTCTGGCATCAGGATCCACGCGGAGACACAACGAAGCAGCTCGTGCCATGGCTTGAAATTGAAGATTAAATGCCAATAACTCCTCAGAGTTGAAGCATGGTTTGAGAGATGGAACGTTTTGTAATATATGACTGGGCTCTAATATGCGTAGAGGGTGAAACCATTCAGAAAGATACGAGAGTCCATTGAACTGTTTCAACTCGCTAATTCTTCTACCTGTTATTAACTCTAATAATACAATTCCAAATGCATATACATCTACTTTATATGTAAGGTTTCCAGCGTCAAGATACTCCGGTGCAAGATACCTAGTTTATACAAGGTAACCTCGATTAGAATCAAAACCGAGAAGTCCCTTATCCTGATGATAAGAAAATATACATGCATAAAGCCAATTCATTACCCTGACGTTCCTATAACCCGATCTTCTGTATCTATATTCCATTCTGAGTGCCATCTAGCAAGCCCAAAATCTGCCACCTATATGAAAGGTAAATGATTAGATTTAAAATGCAGTTATTTTATGTGTGAAGCATTGTCGTTTAAAATTACCAGATTGCAAATATTAAAAAAGTCGAGTACTAAGTTTTGGCCAAAAGAAATGTGGAAGGCGAGTACATTACCAGAGGTTCAAAGTCATGGGTTAAAAGGATATTTTTGGGTCGAAGGTCTCTGTGCACTATACAACCAACTCTACAATCTTCATGAAGGTAGCGCAAGCCTCGTGCAGTTCCAATTGCTATCTTTAAGCGTGAGTTCCAATCGAAAGGCATACTCTCATCTCCTGTTAATCAAGTGCTAAACTGTTTGATCTCTCATAGGATTGATGTCAAGAACATTTAAAAACAAATTACAAAGACAAAAGGAGAAACGACAATAAATTAGTGTTTGAAATAAAGTTAGTAAATACCATATAAGTAGAGGTCTAAGGATCCGTTGCATATGTACTCATAAACTAATATCCTCAAATTGCTCTCTGTACAAAATCCTATCAACAGCACAACATTTCTGTGTTGTGCACAGCTCAAAACCCGAACTTCCCTGCAGAAATCAAGATCTGCTTGAGAACCCCCAAATTTTAACTGTTTCACCGCAACAACCTGGCCATCTTTGAGTATTCCCTTGTGGACCACACCGAATCCACCTTCAGCCAAAAAGTTCACATCTGAGAACATATCAGTAGCATCCTCTAGCTCTTTGTAAGAAAACCGTTTTGGAGGCTTTCCAAATACTGGTGCTTTATTCTGACACTGTGAGCATAAGGGAGGAGGTATTGAGGTAGTTCTGCCCAAAGGTATGGAATTATCTCTGTTTCCCGAATCGGGGATGAAACTTCTACTTTGAGCTTGGTCAAACCCATATTCATTTCTTCTCATATCTTGATCACAACGTATAAAATTCTCAAGTAAAGTTTTCGAAGATGGAGATTTAGTTCTTTGGATAATACTGTTGTTTTTATTTTTCCGAAAATTCTCGTCTACAATGTGGTTTTGAGGAATCCAAAATACAGTATTCTTTTCACTAGCCACAGACGGTGTTGGACGCGGCCATGGCGGGAGAGGGCGATCTCTTTCAATATCAAAGTATAATGGTGGCTGGACACTGAAATCTATTCGTTCGTTGATTGCTTTGTGTATGTTTTTTCCTGAGCCCTGACCCTCGTAAAGAGGGTTTTGTTCATAGACAAGGAAAGGAGAAGTCGTCGAGTCGGAACTTGACCCTGAATTTACTCCTATATTTCTTATAACAGAAGTACCTGCTTCTTCAGGGCTACCCACTGGGGTAGAATGCTTCAATCTTCTTCCTTTTAGCTTTGCAATTTCTATGCCTGGTGAAGAAGTAGCCGAGAAATAAGGAGTTTGGAGTTCATCGGAACACCCCAAGTTAAGTCTGAGGATTTTTGCCTGTGACCCATTCATCACCACAATGCTACAGTTGAGTTCATCCATGCAATGATTTACCTCTTGCTTTAATTTCCTGTTTCAACAACGTAGGTATTCATCAACAAATTTCTCATATATTTATCGTTCGACAACGCAGCTCCGAAAAATTCTACCTATGTGAAGCAGTTGTTCAATCAAAACCTATAATGGCAATGCCTCTCCGAAACTCAAATAATGTCGCAACCTTCATAAATATTATATACTTTCATTAATTAAAATGTTCACCGGACCTAGCAAAGAATTAGGTGGGAAAAAATGTAATACGTTGCTTTCTCTGTTTACAGGCAGGTAATTATCGTACAGTTAATAGTTTAGGCTATTCAATGCATAAATCTACTGAACGATTAACCTGATGCAGTTGGTTAAAATAAGGTCCTCTAGTATGGCTTATCAGCTGCCCGAAATAAAAAACAGCTAATGTGCTACATAAGAATTGCAGAAGAGGGTCATCCATATAAATTATTTGGTGGTCCGGAAGATATCTATTATCTCTATACAATATATTAAGAGCTAAAATTAATTTTTCAGAAACTGGAAATTTTGAAAACACGTGTTTAGATTGTTCGGAACCATGAATAAATAATATATGCAGTTCTCTTCCACCTAACACTTTCTCATCACCTATGCATCAACATGTCAAATGTGCAAAGCCAAATGACCTCATTGCGCGTGCATGGAACAAAGGACAAACATATTTGCAATCAACAAAATAAACTAACAGCTCAGAAAAAAAGAAATACTTTTTCATGTTTAATTACTTGTCCAGTATGACCCAATGGGAACCACTCCATCTAGCTTCAGCCGCCACAGCACCACCGGGAGTACCCGTGACCACCTTAATCTTTACCCTTACCTGCATTATGAGAAATAGAAAAGTCATTTCAGTATATATATATATATATATATATATATATATATATAGAGAGAGAGAGAGAGAGAGAGAGAGAGAGAGAGAGAGAGAGAGAGAGAGACTGTCATGCCTTCATATATACTAATCATTTTACGGGAAATGCATTCTTAAACTAATTACGAATGGTCAATGTAAAGAAAATGAGAGAACACGTATCCATACCTCACTTAATAAAAAAAATTGGACTAGAAGTATCCATATACTGTTGTATTTATTATTGTACCCTCATGGTATATGGTAGAATTATGTATCTTAAGATTGTGTATTCTCGAAAGTTCAGTCTAGTTAGTGTGAATACGCTGTAAGGTGCTACTTGATTAGCTTGGTATAATCGGGCGCTGATATAAAGAAGAGAGCCGAGAAGAATTAGGGAATTCTAAGAGAGAGAAAAATAAAAGTAAATGTCCTCTACCTTCGAGTAAATAATTTCAGACTAGAACAATTATATACTGTACATTTTGATTTAATAATATCTGAAATGTGTTTTTTTCGTGAAATCTTCTGAAACAAATTAAATATTATATGTTTATTATGAAAAAATAATAACAAACGTGACATCTAACTCAATATAAGTATACCAACAGATTTGTCAGGTCCTATTTATAAAATACGTGTCAAACCTATGGAAGGTGAAAAGCGTACTCATAATTTTTTTCAATTGTTGTTTCTAGTGAAATCCATCCCTTTCTATACATTTTGCGTTCATTTTTTATCCGATGTAATGAATAAAAGGTTAATTTCTTTCTAAATATACATATATTATAGTAGTTCATTAATTTTTATTTGTGATCCAAAATAGATTTTTTTATATATTTGATTTTAGTTATAGATGTTTAATATAGTTATATGTTGTTTAGGAACAAACAAAATTTAAATACACATTTTTTTATGTATTTTTTGTCTTTCTAAAGATAAAAATGTGATAGAGTTTTAAACTCCCAAAGCCATCAATAATTCAGATGTGCTGATTGATTATAAGGATGTTATCTCAACAACAATTCTATGTTCATGTGAGAAATTGATTATCTAATAGCCAAGCTTCTAGAAGCTAATTATGTCCTAACCATTTAATTATTTATCATCAACTTCATCTATTTTTTCATGTATGATGTTGGGATACTTTTTATGGATTGTATTCTCTAATATATTTATTAAGCTTAAAATCACAAATTGTTGCAAGCGGTCACTCCTATTAAAAAGTTTTCATCGTCGAGATAAATGGAGTTTAGTGTTTTATATATTTATAGACAAAGAATTGTGACCTAGAAAATTGAATTCTAGTTTAAATCCCCACTCCTATCTACATTATCAAAAAGATCTTTGCCAAAATACACATTTACTATTAGGATTTATATAGCAATGTCTATTCTCTCTTATTACATGTGATGATAAGATATGTTCTTTGAAGCTATGCTTCTTTGTACTTATGTATTTTAGGTTTTACTGATTTGTCATGGATGGAAAAGTTTCCAAAGATTTCAAATTATGGACAATGACTATATAATGTATCTAATATTTGAATTTACATTAATTTTAGGCCCAAATTTTTATTTATGTCATGTTGTACACAATCTCAATATCTAACCATTCATTATTAAACACAATTCTATCTTTTTGCTTTTACATATATCATACAACATATACTCACGTATAATTACTATAATTACTTCAATCCACATATTATACATATTCCATATCGATAAATTTTAAATAAAAAACAAGTGACTAATAGTTTCATGTTTCTCCCTACACATAACACACATCATACTTTTTATATTAATTTTCTTACGTTTTAAGTTTTCTTTTGTTTCTGCTCAGTTAGAATTACCCTCAAAACAAAATGTTGTGCAACAAGTTTAGCGTTTACCCTATAAAATGCATAATAGAATTTAGAGTTATCTCTTCTTTAGTTATTATGAAGTTTTTTATATGCCAACTTTACATATATGCATCCCCTTCTTCATCCCTCCATGCTAATCTATCTGTCGTATTTCTATTTGGTTTGTTTTCATAACCTCTTGCATATACGTGTCCAGTCAAATCATTTTCTCCGCTAATCTAAATTACACTCTATCTACCTAACTTCTCTAATGTTGAATCATTGTATTTTTTTACTTGTATATTATAGGGAAGCGATTTAATTTGGATGTGTCTCAAACTCACTTATCCATCCAAAAGCTTAATTGTGTTCCTATATCTATTTTTTATTAAATGCGTTCATCAAACAATTCTCCTTCCTCCCCTTCTTCCACATATTATTTGAAAGTGTCTTCACCACCTTGATTCATATTTAATGTTGTTTCAAAAATTTCTTTGTATTCTTCGTTTCAAGTTTTGAATTCCATTTTGTCACAAGAGTGTTTAATTATGTTAAACATGTTAAAAATGAATAGATACAGTGCCTGATAATGAAAAGTAGAAAAAAAAAAGGGAAATTTGAGAGCAGAATATTTTATCATAATCTTCGTCTACTTGTGCTCACAGTTATATGTATAATCATGTCTCACTCACTAAAATTGACTAGGAGCAACTCTTCACTGTCAATAACGGTCAAATCTTTTCCATTAACGCGTATGTAAAAATACAAAAAAATTCTTTTCCATTTTCCTCTACCATGCATGGACAGTTGTTTATATTATTTTTGTATAGTGTGTCCTACGAAGCTTTGTGCATGTGCAATTATTGATAAATCATATACTCCATTATAAGACAAGATTTCAAAACCATATACGAATCCAGCGAACTAAGTCAAGCTGGTACAACTTTGAAGAGATCAGAAACTTCCTCAACTCTGACACGTTACTGAAAAGCAAAATTGAGGGCGTAATGGTATATACATGGTCGTTTTTGGTGAAGAGAAAAAACATCCACATACAGACACGCACATTTTAAATGATTGATATAAAAAAAAAGACAAATTATTTCCAAAAAAATTGATATAGTATAGATTTGACAGAAAATGCATAATATATAAAATACATTTTGAGTTTGAACAGATAAGAAGATATATAAAGATAATAAGGATTAAATGAAAGTATAAAATTTAACTTATTGTTTGAGGGAAGAAGTAAAATGGAAGAAAATTTAAAATATATAGTTTTTATAACAAAAAAAAAAAAGCAGTTTCCTATTAACAAAATAATAAAAATAAAATAGTAAAATGTTAAATTTTATTAGTTAATTTTTGTAATTAGTATAAAAATAACATAATTTATTTATGTTCATTCTTTATTCTACTTATTCAAATCACCAGAAAAACTCTCCTTCTATTATTTTTTTTATTGCACAGTTCTTCCATTCTTTTTTCTATTAATATACCTAACACATTTTTTTATTCTATTTTTCTTTTATTCATGTAGTTTTTAATTATTTTTCTCTTATTTTTAAAAAACTTTACTTGTAAAATCGTAATGCAAACATAGCATTATTGTTTGTAAAATACGTCTCCGTCCCCGGAAGAAAGGGAATGAGACAAAAACGACAGCGCGAATATGGTCATAAAGTCACAATGGATTTTAAAAACCGGAAAAAGAAAATTGATAAACAACAGATTCATCACATTACAAAAACCAGGTGGAAAACTAAGTCCTTTTCGTCGCACTAAAAGTTAAGAACCGAGGCAACAACTTGAGAGAGAAAGGTGGTGGAAGCGATACCAGTGACAGCGGGTACAGGTTTTCCGTATACTCGAGTGCATAATAATTCTTCAATTTTAATATAAACATCACAGTTTTCTCTAAAATCGTGAATCGTTCAGGTAAATTGAATTTTAAGGTTACCTCAACTTGATTGTGCAACTGAAGCACCATCTGCGCACAAGACTCCGAGATATCTGAAATTCGCTCCGGCAACTTCCCCGCCGGTCCGGTCGTACAATCTCCGGCGAGTCTCGAAAAATGCCAGAACCGTCTTCCTGCAACAATCCACATCCACACAAAATTAGTTCAAACTCAAAGCCAGTTGAACCGGCAAGAATTACAACAAGCTAAACACAATTCAACGCATAATTTCAGTGTTCTTCTCAAATCAGCATGTGAAATTTCAGTATTCATACAAATCACTACTGAAATGAAACTTGAACTCTATTCAAAGCACAGCACCATAAGCATGTGAATAACGAACGACATCTAAGTTTTGTTCTGATAATTAACTCTTCAATTTCGCGATTGCAGTTCAATCCGATTCAACGGAATTGAGATTTATCGAAAGGTTTAGACAGAAATAGGTACCGGTTTTGTGAGCAGAGTAAACGGCGAGGAGCGTGATGGAGTCGCTGGAGTGAACGACATGAGTGAGCGCCCAGGCTAATGCGGTTTTGGAGATCACCTTCTCCGCTTTGACGGCGACGAGAACCTTGTTGGAGACGGTAGCGGCGGTGGCGCTGTGCCTGGCGCTTCTGGAACCCACGGTTTCTTCTCTTAGCATTGGTGGTTGAGTGTGGAAGATGGAAGAGCGAAGGTTTGGGTTTGGATCGGGTGCGTGCGTTGCGTTGTCTGGTCCTCACGTATGCATTGCGTTGCGTGTGTGTGAGTGACCTTGATCGTTGCATTATTTTGCGGACTTAACTTGAAGCCCATGTCTCCAACTGGCATGCCCAAACTCTGGTTCGGTTAACCTAACCAGAGTTACGAGAACAGGGTAGTTGTTTGTTAGTAGTTACTGGGGAGGGGCCTGGTGGTGAGGCTGGTTGTGTTCTGTCTGGCTCTGTGAAGTAGCACACAGGAAATTCTAGGCCATGGCATAAATAAATCTCAACAAATTATTTCCCCTCAAATGCTTTATACCAAAATATGTAAATTATTATTTTTACATATAAACTATTTTTCATTAAAAATTTATTGACCGGACTCAAGTAAGTTATAATAGATGAAAAACTTCTCATTTATACTTCCTACATTTTTTTCATCTATCTTTTAATATTATTATAGAGCTTCCTTTTTCACTACAAGATTTTTCATTTTTTCTTTCCATCAACAATAAATAAATTTATACATCATTAAAATTAAAAAAAACATATTAAATTATGAATAATAAAAAGTAACTAATATAATATTCAACTTTACAAACGTTGTTTTTAATTAAAAATAAATAAATATAATATTACTCTTTTCTTCTCCCATATTTGTTCACGTATTAAAGTCATTCTAATAATCATAATAAATATATGATTAGGAATTTAAGTCAAAACTTTTAAAGAAAGATAAAAAAAAAGTTGAATTAACATGTAAAGAAGAAAAAATTATAAACCTAATAACTTAAAATTTAGGATTAGAAGTAGTGTTATAGTCTTTTTTTATAGGTTGACTCATGATTCATTAATACTTAGTATCTCATGTGAATCTTCTACAAATACTTGTATTATAAGACTCACATTTTATGTTGTAGTAATAGTTTTAAATAATATAAAATATTTCAAATATGTTTAGTATAAATTAAAATTTTAACTATTTATTAATTTATTTTACAAATTCACTCTCTAAATTGATTTATTTAATGTCTCTCTCCCTTCTCTTTAAAACATTCATATTGCTTTTTTCTCTAAATTATGATAATATCACCTAATCAAATTATATTTGGTAAGTTTTATTTATCTCATATCTCAATAATCTCTTTTTCGGTGGTTTGCATGTATGGAACTAAATAGATTAATCTTTATTAGTGTAACTCTATAGTTATATATTTTATCTATGTATCCAATCCTTAATAATAAGTTAAGATCTCCCTAACTTTACAACTTTTGGATTTTATGAGTATAAAAGTTGAGGTAAAAGGAGCTAATTACTTTTGTATATAATAATTTAAATTAGTATAGATATGAGATTGATTTTGATGTTGATGATTTGGAACAGATATCATTTAGTGAAAATTTAATAAAATTTTGAAATTCTCATGCATTAGATTGAAATAGAGATTGCAAATATTCATTTTTAAGTTGGAATGATTTTATAGACTGATTGTGGAACAATGATATATTTTGGATATTGTAAATTGGTTATAAGTAATAAAGATGATTTTATGCATGTTCGGTATTTGTTTGCACCGTTACATAATTTATGTTTTTATTTTATTTTTGTTCAAATAAAAATAAGAGCAAGGAAAATCTCTTTACTTTAGATAATTTTTGTTTAAGAAAGAGATATTTTCTTGAGAAACTGAGAGTAAGGCAAGTCTTTCTCTTTTAGATAATTTTTTTTCAAACGATAATTTGGTAAACAAAATCATTTTAAGGCAATTATCTTTATTTTTAAAGGATTTTCATATAAGCAAAACTCTTGTTGCTTAAGCAAAATTGTTGCTTTCTTAATGAAGGTTTTGGTTAATAAGCAAAAGTGCGAGGCAAGATTTATTGTATAATTGTGGTGTTTAGGAGTTGACAGAGGTGACGTGTATATGTGCATATGATTAGAAAAACTTTTAAGGAGGTTATGCACAGCAAGATATGAGATGTATTGCATGTCACATGTTATTAAGTTTGGTCGAAGAAATATGTTGTAAATTGAGTTTGATTAATAAATTTATATGTAAGGATTCGCCTAAGTAATATTATTACGATGTCTTTGTTTTTCAATAGTTACGAGGTACCATTCACATATTGAGATGTGATATAAATATTTAGGTAAGGGGTTATTGAAGAGATAGTTAGGTTCTAATGGTAACATGAGTAACATAGATAAATATATTGTGTGTTGAAGACCCGATAAAAGTTTCATATTCTAAAATGAAAGTTTCATATTTTAAATTGAAAGTGAGAGTCATTTATGTTCAACTAGAAGTATGAAAATTCCTCTATTGTGTAAGGTTGTCCAATGAAATCTAGATTTAGATGGTTAGATTGTAAGGTTGTGCAGTGAAATCTAGATTTAGATAGTTAGATTGTCAGACATACTAAGTTAGTGACAAGTATTATTTTCTAATTCATAACATAATATTAATATTCCAAAAACAGACACTTTATACATATCATGCTTATTTTGTATTGTATGATCTTTGATACATGATGTTGAATCTCTCATATATAAATTTTATTTTAATAATTAATTTCAACATTAGGTCACTTTTTATTTTATGTTTATGTTGTGATTTTAATATAATCGTATTCTTTGACATAGAAGCAAATAATTTTGTATATGATGGACCTACATGTCGACGCTAGTAGATCTTTTAAGAGCTTATACAAATATGTATATTTCTTACGTTTTTACTTTTCAATGTATATATTTAAAGTTTGTAATATTTAAATATATTTACACATTAGACATATTTTATGTACAATTTTTGGACGTTACTTTATAATATCAAAGTAGGTTATTTGATCTAAGAGAAAAAAAAATACTTATTATATTTTCTCATATATGTGGTACTATATGATGAGTTAAGTAAAACAATTAGAAATTTTTTTTATAATTTTCTAATATAAAATTATTTTATGTGTTTAGATATGGTAATTATACCTATACATCATTCTACTCCCACTTCAACTAATAATATACTCTAGATGAATAAAGTCATGGTTGCAACACTAAAGCATCGAAGTGTCATGACTACGAAATAATAATATCAAGTTGTTTTCCATCAATTAAAGATGACATAGTTAAATTTTGGTATATTGACATAAAAATATGATGAAAACTAAAAAATATATATATATATATATATATATATATATATATATATATTAATTAGAACAATTTAAATATATTTATCAAGTATATTTTTTAAATAATATATAATATGTAAAAAAATGGAGTTTATGCAGTTGAAACAGGGTAGTTAATATGTTCTCATCCAACTAGATTCAAGCATTTGCTTAAATTAAATTTTATGCTTAGACTAATTCTTAAGGTTGAATATGAGAAAAAAAATAGAAATAGGTTGAAATATGAGATAAAGAAAATAGTGATTTCAATTATGCGGTGTTTACTCTTTTAATCAAGTTAAAATATGAGATAAAGAAAGTTGTGATTTCAATTATTATGAAATGGGTCCCCTGTTTACTCTTTTAATCAAGAAGACTAAAGTTGTCGAGCATGTTAAAAGTAACAATAAACAATCCAATCTCATTCAAAAGAAACTTTCAAACGTTAAACAAATTTTTTGTCAACGGCATTCAACTTAAGTGAAACATTTAGTGTGGTGAGTCCCACTGTACTTATAGTGTTACCTTCCCTCTATTATCAAAAGTTTGGAAGATTTTTCCATAAAAATAACAAAATTAATATATAACTTTTACTATAAGGTATTTTATTATATAGCTTTAGAAAAAAAAATACTTTGTTAATGATATATACAAAACGAGTTAATAAACACTTTTATTTAAAAAAAAAAAACTCTTTTTATAATAATTATTTAACATTATAAGTTGCTTTCATAAGAATAACTTATGAATAAATCAGTTTTAAAGTGCTCTTTTGTAGTTTAAACAAACTAACCCATTAAGAATTTTAACATGTCACATTAATCCGTTTTTATATAACTAATATTTGTTTATGAGAGTTTTATAAGATAAATATTTATGTCTAATTAAATTTTGTAAACAAAAAATATTATTTTAAGTTAGAATTTACATTATTATTTAACATTATAATTGCTATTTTGCGTGTATAACATACATATTAAACATTAAATAAACAACTTACTTATATTATGAAATTATTTTAATACAAAATATTGAAATTTCATTTAGTGATAAAGATAAAAAATTAAAATAAATAAATTATTAAGAAGATTGATTATCTAGTTTGGAAACGAAAAACTGATAATTAAAATGATAGAAAGAACTTTTTTAGTTAACTGTGAGAATAATATTTAAAATACATATTTAAACTAAAATAAAAAAAATAATTAAAATACTTTTTAAAAATAATTCACTTATAATTTAAATTTGAATGTGTTTTTAGTCCTTCAAATTTTGACTCATTTTAGTTTTATAAATTACAAAATTTAGTCCTTTAATTTCAAAACATGATTTTTTCCCTCAACACGAACAATATTATACTTGTTGCTGATGTGATTGATAAAATCAATGTCAGCGTACATGTATTCTGCGGAAATATTTTTAAGTTTTTTTTACTTAAATATATTTTTAATCATCAAATTTAAGTCAAATTTTAGACCTGCAGTACAACACAAATCTAAACTTCCAAGACTTAAATTATTGAATAATGTTTTAAGATAAATATATTAACAATATAAAACTCTCAAAATCTAGTGAAGTAAAGAAAAACATTGTATTTGTATATTTTAATCACAACGGTACGGACTTTTGTTTCTGAGTACTAAAAAAGTGTATGAAATAATTTATAACTGACACTAAAATTTAATATATGTTTAGTTTAAGTCTAATTTAAGATATGTATGTAAGGTTATGTTAAGTAAGGATGGGAGTGAGGATAGGAATTAAGGTAGTGAGGACAATGTGGCCTAGTCTTGTTGGGCTTTTAGAATCAAAATAAAAAAATATAAAGAGAGGTGAGGTTATCATAAGCATGGGGTGCGAGCAGAATCTATAAATTCCTTTAAACCTCTTCATCTCTCAAAATTCATTTTTTCTCACAAGCACACCTAAAGGTTTTGATTTCTTTCTCTCTCCTTATGGAAATTGATCTCTATGCTACCTACACCAAAATTAATTGTTGCTTTATGTTTTTTTTTTTTTTTTTTTTTTTTTTTTTTCTTTTTTTTTTTTTTTTTTTTTTTTTTTTTTCTTTTTGTTTTTTTTTTTTTTTGTTTTTTGTTTTTCCAGTCGCTTCCATCTTATCATCTTCCTTCTTGGAAGGTTGCATGTGTGTGATGTTGAGGTGGTGGGGAAAAAAGAATTTTGGGTGAGTTTGGATTTTAGTTTTCCATCATCTTTCTTATATTTTAAGGAAATTAAGGTAAGATAAGTTAACTTTATCCTAATATTTTGGTTAAGATAAGGAGTGAGTGGGTTACTGAATAATTGAAATATGGAAATTTGGAGTGAATTTGATCTTATTGTATTGAAATCCCTGTAGAAATATATAAATGATTCATATAAATTGTTTTAAGTTGTTTAACTTTAAGATGTTGTAATTGATTTAATGAATCATAAACTAATCTTGATTTGATGTTGAGACTTATAGTTTGAAGTAAAATATATAATTATTATTTAAATAATAAGGGATTGAGTTATTTTAAAAGTTGGTAAGTGGAATTATGTATAAAATGCTCATATGGTGGTGATGGACTGTAATTTAGTTTAAAAGTCATATTTGAGGTTTTAAATGCAACACTACTAGTGTTGTCCTTCTTTTAGGTTTTGAAATTTAAAATTTTCAATCTTTTGAAAAACATGTAGTTGTGTATTTTATTTTCTAAAGTCTCTCTTTATCTCTATCTATCTCTCTCTATCTATCTATCTATATATATATATATATATATATATATATATATATATATATATATATATATATATATATATATATATATATCAAATACTTATTATGTAAATATTGAATATGTTTGCATTGTGTTTTATTTTAAAATAACAATAGTGAAATTATTACAACAATCATTATATTTTATTTGAAAAATAAAAACTTATACCAATATTTCATTCATAAGAACGTAAATGGTAAAAAATAAGAATTATAATAAGAAGACTTGAAAAATTACTTTTAAATTTTATATTTTTAAATTTGGGACCCTAAAAGATTATTTTTAAATTTGAGAGATTTGAAATATCAAATTTACATTTGAGTGACTAAATATACTACAATTAATAAAATAAAATAAAATTCAAATTCTGAGATTACAAATATTTTAGGCAACAAAATATAATAAGTAAAATCTTAAGTAATTATTTTAGTGATATGTATTATTGTTTATATGGTTATTATTAAGTAAGTGAACAAGAGTAAAATGTTATGAATGGTCTGAGACCAATTTTTCTCTCTCTAAAATTAAGAAATTAAAAAAGAATTTTTAATTGAAAAGCTAAAAGGAAAATAATCTAAATTTGAATAACTAACAATATATTTAAATTTAAGCTTGTTTTATAATATAGAGACGTGATAAATAGATTTTCAGCTTAAAATAAGAAGTTATGTAATTTACTGAAGACGATGTTATGCAGCTAGCTTGTGTCAAATGATGTTTTTAGTATTTTAATATGAAATGTGGATAAAAAGTTATCACAACTGAAGTATAATGATCTTTTAAAATTTATTATTATTATTATTATTATTATTATTATTATTATTATTATTATTTTACAAAATTTGTTATTTATTATTATTATTATCATTATTATTATTATATGTATTTTTTTTATATTTCATCAAAGTTTAAGATGTGTAACTGTGGGTATCCACATGCTATGTTACATAAGTTTTTCTTTACATGAACATATATTTCCAAGTGAATGTTAATTTAATGATGTTTCACCTTCTTCATGTCATAGATGTTAGCTTGGCACGGGATATTTAATAGATTGATAGTGTGAAATTGAAAATATAATGGTTGGATGAAAAGAGAAAAAAAAAATTATAGTCAATCTTGTGAAAATAAAATAGGTGAGTAACAAAATAGATAAATTAAACTTAATAAATAAATCAGATCACAATTAAAAATTCAAAAGTAATTTTTTTCATTGAAAATGTAAAAGTATATTTTTTTACCCAAAATCACAGAGTTTCTTCTTTGTGATTGTTTTAATAATAAAAATTTTCTATCTATTGATTTTTAAAACTTAATATATTTACAAACTAAATGCATAGGTGTAACACATATTCATTTAAATACTATTACATGACTTTATTTACTCATAAAATATTGATTTATATATTAATGATTTTTATGACAATATTTATCTATAATTGATATTTAAATATGATTAAAATAAAAAAATACTTTTTTAATAAATTAATTTTTCACGTTTAAATAATTTAAATAAAATTAAAAATATTCAAATATAGCAAAAACATGTTTAAACATAATAGAAACAAAGTGTGACAAGAAACAGGTATTCACATGCAAGAAAGAAAATAAAGGAGGCATTGTGACAATCCTTTTTGGGGCACCATTGCTGTTACCATGTGGTCGCAGTTATGACATAATCAATGATTATCATCTACCAAGGACCACCTTTGTGTTGTCACAAATTCCTGCTCCTTCTATGGACCATGTTAGATAAAATCTAAAATCATATTACTGCTGTAATTTATGTGTTAAACTTTATGGTAATTTTTAATATAACTTTTAACTTTTATTTTATTTATGAAAAAAATAAAAATATAATAATCATATTTTGAATCTAAATACATTGGGCATATCATAAACATATAAATAACCATCATGTATTTGCATCATCCACAAAGCATAGCTTTGGAAGCGTTAATAATTGTTTCTACTTAATTTGTGAAATTTGAAGTAAGTTTGGTAAGATCTGAGGTTGGAAAATACCAAACCAAACATATTCAGATTGAGTATCATTTAACTAATATCAAAGCTAAATTTCACAAATCAAAAATTAAGTCAGAAAGTGTTTTAAAATAAATCATACTTTTTTGTTAATTTCCTGAACTAACGGTTATATTAGTTTCTATATTGTCACTAAATGTCAATTTATGATAGTTCTAAAAAAATGAGAAATCGGTTAAAAATTATTTACAAAACTAAAATGTAAAATAATTAACTCAGATATTTATTTAAAATTCTAAACTAGTTCAATATCTAGTTAGTTATTTGACGGATATTATATTTCACACTCACGCATACATTTTGTTTTTCATAACATACATACAACAATCTAAACCAACAGGCTACATCTCTTGGCCCATATAGATTTACTATAAACTGTTGCTTTTCGCACCCCTATGTTTCAAACATACACTCTTATAATACTTCGGTTGCAGATTTATAAATCAATTCTACTTTTTCCTTTTTCTCTCACTTCAAATATTGACCTCCTAAATTATTCTTACTATTATATTTCCATTCTAAAATTTGTGGTTTTTTTTTTAAATATTATTGCAATTACTAGTTATGAATTGTCTTTTGAACATTCCTATCTTCAACCCAATGTTCTTGAAAGGGACGAGCTGATAATAATAGCTCACCAGCATCTTACTTTTGAAAAGTGTTCTGATCATCAAGGCATTAATGTGGTGGAGTGTATATCCAAACTAAACTTTTATAATATTTGTAAATTTATAAATTTTTTTATTAAATAAAAATAGCACTATAACTTTTTAAAAATAAATATATTACTTTTTTTTTAATTTCCTAAAACATAAAAATGAATGATTATTTGTTAGAAGGTTATAGAAAATATTATCTTCTGGTAGATAATTACATATTCTTCTTGATTGCAAAAATTTTATTTCTAAAGGGTGGGTGAGCTATATTCATGAAAACAAGGAAGGTTATTTTCTAATATCGTAACTTTTATTTATTTTTATTTAATTTATTTTATAATTTAAATCTTATTTCCTGAAACATGAAAACTTAATCAAATGTATTTTTTCATATTATTTTTATATATTCTCCAAAAATATAAAATCATAATATCTATATCTATATTGAATTCATTCTAATCTCAAAAGAAAAATTATAAATAAATGATTCATGATAGAACTGGAAATGTGGTGGGCCTTTTACTTTTTCATATTTGATACACAAGATGGTTGAAAAAATGGAGCAGATCGCAAAACAGATTTCGGCCCACGACAAAAGCTTTCAATTGGGCTGGGACACACAGAGGGACACAACTACACTTTTTATAAACCTACAGAAAGAGACTTTCTAACAAAAGAAAAACTTAAACACTTAATATTATGTTATCATCTATCAATGTTTTTTATTTTTATTTTATTTATTTTATTTTTTTACACTATTTAAATTTATAACTTATGATATATTTCATCACATCTAATGCAATTTCTCTTTAAATAATTTTTCAACATTATTTTCTACATCTAGTATTATTTTTTCACATTCTTTTGCCTTCCAATGATAGAATTCAGTGCAAATTCATAGATCAGAAGTTATAACAGAGGTAGGACCATATGGGTGGACCTTCTACTTTTTAATTTTTATAGAACATAAGGGATTGTTCTTAGATGATGATGTAAAATTTGTGGAAATCAGATAACTGAACTTCGACCCACAAGAAAAGTGTTCTAATGGGCCACAATGAACGGAACTGCACCTTTTCATAAAGCACTGCAAAAAAGGAAAACATAACACCCAGTGTTTGTTTCTTTATTAACCTTTTTCTTTTATTTTTTAGCAGTTTTTTAAGATTTTTTTTTTTATTTCACACCAAAAGTACTTTAAACAACCACTCATGTATATATTTTAGCAACATAAATTTAGTGGACAAACAAAGGGAACCTTTTCAGTTTTGGAGAAAGTTATAGATAGAAAAATATATTAACAATACAGTAATATATATATATATATATATATATATATATATATATATATATATATATATAAATATATATATATATATATATATATATATATATTATAATTTTTATTTATAAATTATATCTAAGATTTTATAATATTTATTGTGTCATTATTCAATTATAAATTGTGTTATGTAACTTGGTTGATTTTTATAATAATTTTGTTAAAAATTATAATAAGATCCTTTTTAGATAAACTCTTTTATATAAGCATTTATTGAAAACAAAAATAAGGAAAAAAATTTTATCCCTAAAATATGAATTTTCCTTTGGCACCTTAGAAGTTCCTAAAATATATATATTTTTCATTTATTTTTGTGAACATATTTGTTTATCTGAAATGCTCCTTGAAATGTTTTAAAAAAAATTATTTGGTGTTGGAATAAAATTTTATCACATGTTTTTTCATGAAATAATAACATCAAACAGAGTCAATATAACGAAGATGAAATACACAATTAAAAAAATTAGGAAATAGAAAAGAAGAAACAAATTTATAAGATCAAAAGAAAAAGTTAAACTGCATAGGATAAACAACATATTTTTTTTATAAAATAAATTTAAGTTATAGATACAGTCAAGTTTTTGAAAAAATCAATATAATTTTTTTTATAATTTATAATTTATGTAAAAACTAGTTTTAATATATGATGAAGTATATCTATATATATATATATATATTATTTATTTTCTTCTATAAATATTTATAACAGCACCTAAAGAATATTTTTTTATTTATTATTTGATAGGATAAAGTTTGAAAATTATTGTTTATATGAATATTAAACTCTTAAAATCCTTGTTAAAAGAATTAACGAGATATTCTATAAGGGTGAATAGTGAACAAACATTGCATTGGTCTGATCAAATTTTACATTTAATGAAGAATATGTGTCCTCTTGGAAATAGAAAATCCAAGAAAGAAAACAAACTTGTATTGATAAAATTAAGTTGAGTTGAAACAAAATTAACAGTAACTTTTATATTTATACTTAGAATTGATGAGTTAATATGTGGGTTTGAATGATAGTGAATTGGGATTGAAAGGATGATATATATATATAAGAAGAAAAAAGTTTGCAATATTAATTTGTAAAAGGCAAATTAACCTAGGTGAGCATGTTTGTGGTACAGATATGATGAGAAGGATGGCACGATGGTCTGGCACAAAACTTGACCCACCTGTCTCATATCAGCATTCCCGAATGCGTCAAATTTTGCTTAACTATAACCCATGGTCCATGCACTGAAACAACCATTCTAGTTTTATTTTTCATAATGTTGTATTCTATAGCTTCCACAGAAAATGACATCAAAGACAATGCCTGAAAATTCTTTGGACCGAAGCACATGTTCTCTAGCAAAATCCCTTTATCCCATTCCTCATCTCTCTCTCCCAAACATATACATACATTCACACACTTCACCAATCAAAATCATTCTCATAGAATAATTTCTCATCTCTCACATGTCAAGGAAAGGGGTGTGCTCAGGTGGTTTATTTAACCTAATTTAACTTTTTTTTTTCTTTACTTTTTCATTGTTTCAACACTTTAAAAGAGTTATCTCTCGTGATGATGATTCTGCGTGGTCTTTTTGCCAAATGGGTCTTCCAAGGGTGAATTCAAGGTCAAGCATTCCCTCCGAACGTGACAAAGTGGTAGAATCCAAGCCTCCACCATAATTGTGACCATTCACCTGTTTATAAATAATTATTAACCCTTGTGAGTGAGTGACATAAGCCATTTAGCGAATATTCATAATGCATGCAACAAAACTACAAGCCACAAGCTACATCCATTTGTGTCACAACTTACCATGCTTTCACTCCCCTTCAGGTCAGAATACGTCAAACCCTCTTGTCTAGTATTGTTTGTTTTTGTCTCTATTGATGATTGCCACGGTGTTCTGAAAAGTGGAAGAGCAAATTAATGTTGAAAGGTGAACATGTTATACTTAATTAATGAAATGGTACTTTCTTTAGTATTACATTGCCAAATCCAAAATCAAAAAATCCAATTCCTTAATGTATACAAGTCCAAACGCCATTGCTAAGACTTCATGTGATTGCCATTTGAAGCTGAGATGGCATGTGATACACTAACCGTCAACATCCAAAAGAGTTTCAATTTGCCTAGGAATTAATTGAGATGGTGAAACTATGTGATCTTATTCGGAAATGGAAATGAGTGAAATTTCAACATACAACACTCCTTATTAATAGAGGAACAGTTTTTGTTGGTAATCTCAATTTTGGTAGTGAAACATAACCAAATATTACCACATATCACATAAGTGAATGAAACTGAATTTCTTGATAACTCATTCATGTGCAACACATTTTCCTTATTATATACATATCATAGACAAAAATAAATGAGTAGGTGGTGGGTTAGTTGTTCCACCACCAATTAAGGATCTCACAAGGTTATTACTATCATTTGAAGTTTATTATATCACTTTTACTTTTTCTCTGAAATATGGTTTAACCTTTTGCTCTCTGCATTGGGATCAATACTATTAAAGCATTATTAAGAATCCCACGTAGAAAATGACCAGCCTCATACCTACCCTCATACCTACCTACCTGTAGAAACCCTAGGTTTTACTCGTCAAAATCTATGTACATCTATGTACAGGTTATAAAGAAAGCTGTCGTTATAGAAGCTTGTAATAAAAAAAAATAAAATAAAGATAAGCAAAAAGCCAACGACAAAGCGTGAATTAAAAAAAAGTTTGGTAAATAAAGTCTTACCGACGCCAGAAACTTATTAAGGAATAAAAAGGTAAACTTTTAATTATAAGGGATGTAAAAATATTAAACTATACACTTGTTCACTTTATCTTATATAACTTTCATTTCGTTTTCTTTTATTTTTTTCATTTTTTTATACTGTCAGTTCTTCATTTATCTATTTTTATTTTCACGTATAAGAGTATCATTATTCTAAAAGTTCACAAGAAAAGAACATAAACAAAAGGGTCAAACAAGAGGAATTTTTGAAAAATCGTGCAGATACATTGTACTCCGACATTGGCATAGGTAGCTTTTAATGGCCCAGCACTAGAATCACCGTTTGTCAGTAAGTCAACATTACAGAGTTCACATTAATTTGTATAGAGAAAAAATATTATGGTGTGAACAAAAAGTGAAAGCACAGTAATTAATAATGGTTTAGAAAGTAATGCAAAAACTGAATGAATCACCTGTGAATGGGGTCTGGTAAATTATTGGGTGAGGGTGCATGCAGATGAACAATGTTAATCCCTGGCCTTGGATTCAATACTCCAATATCTGTCTGTCCATGACCTGCAAAATTCATCAAGAATAGAGCCATTGCTCTTCCTTTATCAGACACCACAGTTTAATAATTCGCTTGAGGACTTTGAAGGCAGTCCTATAAGCCAAAGAGACTTTTGTTTTTAAGGGGGAACAGTACTAGAGGCAAATCATAGAGTTTTTCTGTCACACCCGAATCACCAAAGATCTCAAACAAAGAGAATAATAATGATGATAATAATGGAACAAGAAACGCAAAAGGGTCCTTGAGAAGGAACACAACACTCCAATTCAATTACCTGTGCTGCCTTTGTCAGTGCTCTTCACTGTTCTATACATCTGCATGAACACCCCATAAAAATAATATGAGAAGAAAAGTCCACAAGGCTAAGATTGCACATTACATAATCTAGATACCCCTTTTGTCCCTAGTCCTTGGTTCTACCTTCCCCACTACTAGAGGCAACCTATAACGACTAACAATGGTCCTTTTTTCCCTTTGTTTTCTTCTGTCAAGTCAGAAACTTATTCAAAGAGGAAGAATAGGACCTTCACTCATTAAGCTCAAAGACTATGGAGAAAAATGTAATGGGGAGAGAGATAGTACATATATGGGAATGAACAGAAACTACCCCACCTGCAAGTGACTCTTGACGTGTGCTAGGGTTAGATCCTTAACATTCATTAACTCTAACACAGACTTCGGAGTTGCTCCTGCAAGTGTGACAAGACAAACTCAAGATTAGACATAACCTAGAATATATCTATATCTATGTATACTTACATATATGCTTTATCTCACCACCATCACCTTTTGCATACAATAATAACAAGCCCTCAAATTGTACTCACAGTATAATGTCATTAGACCATGGCTCATAGAACATTATTTCCAATGGTTTTTAAAATAATTAAAGAAAAAAGTGTTTTTTTTGTTCTTTTGATTTTGGAATCTGCTAAATTTTGAGCCATGGATTTTGAAACACTTACTTTCATGGCCGCCAAGAAGTTGAACAGCGTGAACAAAATGGGCATGGAGGGTGGTGGTCCATCTCATCCTGGGAGCCCTGACGCTTCTCTTGACGCCATTGACGACTCTTGCAGTTCGTTTGAAATCCCGGCCATAGATGTGATGTTGAAGGTGGTGGTGGTGACTGAAGCTTCTGGTGTCACCTTGAACCTGATGGCGAGGATTCAAATCCACGGTTCCAAAGCCTAACTTCAAGGTGGGGGGCTCACGATGGTGACCAAGGTTGTGGAACTCATGGCTCAAATCACTTCCTCCACTGCTCCCAGAATCAGAAGTTGAGCACATGTCGTTGTACATCACTTTGCCAAAGCCCCCCACTTCCTTTACCTCAGACATATCTGAAATAGAGGGAAGACTTATGTTCAAGGAGAGGTCTGGCTCCGGCAAAGGTGACAATAAAGTTTGCATTACCGTGTGTGAATTAGTGAACATGGAGATAGATAGGTAGAAAAAGATAGATAAATATGCTTATGGTAGAGAGAAACTAGAGACTAGAGAAGATCCAAGTTTGTTCAGGATGTGAAATATAAGAAGAGTTGAATTGAGGGTATGAAGTGGAAAAGCAAATATAGTAAGAGATGGAATTGAAGAACTTGAAGAGGTGAAAGGAAGGGTTTAAGGCTGTGATTATATCATGAGTGACTTATGATTTGTGATGGGGTGGTTATAGGCTTTTAGTATAGGATCCCACTAGGGTTGAAGGAAGACCACCATAGGGAAAATTTTAAAAGCTGAGAGAGAAAGAGTAATTAATTTCCAGGGACTAGTTGTCACAACTAGTCAGATAAAAAATTAAAGAGAAAGAGAAAGGATCAGAGGTTTTTGGGGATGGTGGTTTGAACCAAAAGCTAGTGAAAAGGGGTAGTACTTATTTATGGAAGCTGAGAGATGCATTAGTCATCAAAGTACTACAGTAGATAGATGAGGTGTGATGAGATGAGATGAGAGAGAGTGAAGGGAAGAGCCTGGTCTGGTTTCCCTTATCTGCAGGTCATTAAATTAAAAAAAATAAAAGAGAGAAATTTGAAGAAAGAAAAAATGATGGTGTGCAGCTATGTAATGGTGGTTCTTGGCAGGAATATGGTTGGATTTCGAGAAAAACAAAAGGGGTACTGTTGAATGGAATATTGGAATGGAAAATGAGTCTCTAGTTTAAGATGATGGATCGCGACGCGTTAAAATTCTCTGCTCTTTTTGTTTCTATCAGGGTTTAATTTCATCTGTTATTAATAATGCATTTTTCTTTGTTTGGAATATTCCTCTTTTATTATGAACGAGGATTCACTGCCACCTCAAAAATATCCTCTTCCTAAACTCACCTTCACCCTTCATTGCTCTCTCTCTCTCCCTGTTACGTGCAGATGTTATATATGTGCCATTAAACCTCATCGTTTTCTACCTATAACTATAGCATTGGGACACCCTCACCAAGCTATCTAGCTTCAGTCCATATTCTGAACCTTGGCCATATATAGTTACAGGAAAATGACTGTTTGTATACGTGTATTTTCCAAACAAACCACGTCCATAAAAATTAATTAACACTTAGAACCCTAACTCAAACTAAACCTAACTCTTGTATTCTCAAACATGTTTTTAACTAGTTTATTAAATACCAAGTTTATGAACAAGATCTAATTTTCATACATTTCTTAAGAGACACCAAATAAATTTATATATATATATATAGGTCGACGTGTACACGTGCGAAGGTGGCTAATATTGAAGTGAAGAAAATTGTGAGAAGAAAGGTTGAAAGAATTAAGAGAAAGGAATATATATTTATTTATATATGTTTGTGTGTGAGAGAGAGAGTGTGTGAGTATGAATATAGAGTGTGTAGGTGAGAGCAGGTCGCAGACCCACAGCCACATGCAGAAGCAAATAACATGCTGAAGAGACTCACAAGTATGTTGTCATATCTCTCACCTCATTACTCAAACGCGCTTCTTCAAAAAGGAGGTTAATTTGTGGGAAGCTTAATATCCATTACTAATACTAGTTAAGGGTTTTAATAATAGAATTAAGGTTAAAAATGAATGGACTTAATATTAAACAATAGTTGAAGAACTAGCCTTTGAAAGGTAAAGAAAAAATTTGAACAGGTACATTTAATCCTACAATTACATTTACTTTTTCCCTCTCTGTACAAATATATTATAAGGGTAAACTTTGTATCACCTATAAGTAACATAAGTTACATTATAATGACTAGTTTGAATGAAACTAAAGTGAAGGCATCTACATTTTATTATTTTTGTAATTTGTTTTAAGGACGAGAAAAAGAAACCCTTGACATTACTTGAGTAGAGTGTCAATAAACATTAGATTTAAATTAATAAAGATTTTCTCTAATCATAAACAAAGATTTTCTACAATGAATTACAACATAAAACATATATATTTAATCTAATGATGACTAATAATTTAATTCATAGATATCAAGGTATTTCTCTAAAACGGTTATTTGCCCCGTGATGTTTTATTGATTCTAGAAAAAGCAAACCCACCTTCATGAAAAAAAAAAACGGAAATTTGTTTAGAACTTTAAACTTTTGTCTGAACCCTCATTATAGTATGTTTGAATTATAGTCCGGAGATAATGTTTTTACAGCTAAAAACATACAATTTTGACTTAATTTAGTAAATTTTAAAGGTAATATAGGAGAAAATAAAAGATATATTGGGATTATTGTAGATATGTAATTATAAATAAAGTAGGGAAGTGAGTGTGTGAATGGAGCGTGGGAGGAAGTGCAAGTAGGAATTGTATAAAGAAGTGCATCCCTTCCAATGTTAACGTTAAGAATTTCAACGCTAGCATTTGTCTAATTATGTAGCATATAATCCTCCTCTCCAATATTCCCTCTCCGTGTTCAAATATTCCATGTCTTATGTCCAACACTACCTTTACCTTAAGCAACTCGCCTCACCTGTCTTCTTTATATTTCCAAGAGAATTAAAAAAATACTACATCATCAACATCATGTTTTCTTATCACAATTTTTTCATGTTCTCAAAATATGATTGAGTACATGTACGTTTTGGTTCATTTTTGTATATGGATTGAACATATTGTATGTTGTCATATAATTGAAGGGATAAAATATAATTAGAAGTTCAATTCGTGATTTATATATAAGAAAGAAAAACACATGATAACAGTCTCACATCTGTAATATAATTGTTATACAAGATATATACATATATGTATAATAAGACGTAGTATATCAAATCAGATAAACCCTAAGCCCTAAGTATATATAAGTATTTATACAGTAATAATTGATTGGATGATAATTGTTTAATAATTAATTATATTTCTTCTTTATTTTGAATATATTTTGAATACTTCAGTTTAGATAAAAAAAACTATAAATAAATATCAATCCTATAGGTAATACTCAATTAATTTTCATTTTTTTATTGACAAAAGAATTTAATAAATGAGAAGCACAAACAAGGTGCTTCAACTCATATACAAAAACTTTCACAAATAACATACTCCAAATAATTCTACCCCAACCGAACAAGTTATACTTTCTCTTTATATGACTGTATACAACTCAATAGTTGTTGCTTCTTTTGTAAATTGAATAAGACCAGTACACCAGTAACAGTTAGTAAAATTGACACTACTTCATCTACAAAGTATAAATAGACAAAACATTAACCCTAAACCCTAAACTCAATTCTCATATTCATTTATATACTTATAATTTCTTTTACTTTTACTAACTTAAGATTCAGAAAATCTTCTTTAAATCGATTTTTCTTCACTATTTGACCACCTGGGATGATTACATTTTGGAGTCAAAATTCAACTTGTTAAGCAAATCACCTTCTTTGTTTACCTTTAAGATAGATATACAGTTAATTAATTAAAGTATTATAATAATTTATAGGATTGATTTATTATTTAGACTTAAATTCTTGCAATTTGTCTCGACAAGAATGGTTACATCTGTACCTGCTATTCAACAACCATATATAAAATATGTAGTGTTACACATACTAGTTTTGAAACGTAGAATTCTCCCTGGGAGATTTGCGCCTTACTAAATAGATGTTGGAGTGATGTGGGAATACGGAGAAGTGATGTGTGAAAATGAAAGTATAAAAAAATGAAAGAAGGTGGTGGAGAAAGGGTAATAATAGGAATAGCATATTCGTCGGCGTCAAGACGGGTAGGGTCACGTGAGTTATGGGCGTGAGCTTGTCTAGGCGATAGGTTCTTCTTATTGCTTTGTTCTCTTCTTTTGGTCTTATGTTATGCTCCTGTTCCTAAGATCACTCCAAAACTTTAACATTAATGGCCGTATTGTATGTAACAATTATGCTCGCAACCCCATGCTTAGTCCTTCTTTTCTTTATTCCTTTCTTCACTTCCTCATTAATGTGCCAACAACATCACACCAATTTCTTAATCCATTTCTTAATAGATTCCGAAGCCACGGTCAGCGCCTGATGCGCTCTAGATTCTCCGGGAACTTCAACTTTCCCTTTTCTTTATCATTTTTCTCTCTTCACCACCCTCATTCCAACTATTCAACAATAAACTTGTGATCTGGGAATATCCGGTCAAAATGTCGTTCTATGACTCACTTACCATCTTCTCAAATGCTTTGCCTCTGTCCAATTAATATTCCATGTGTTTGTCTATTATAATAAATCTCATGTTATAATTTCTAACATTTTTTTTTTTGAATTTACTACATTTGTGTCGTGGGATCATTGGTGTTTTTAATTGTGTTTTGTAGAACTCGACGTGCATGATTGGACAGTAACTACAGTGCATCTCAAGCAAGAACAGACATGATGTTACAAAATTTGTAGTAAATGAAAATTGCTATGTTTCTCAAGATTTACTTTAATGGATGCTTGTGTTTTACTATTTTTTGCCAACCTAACTCATGTGTGGAATGCTGTATCACTATTTCATTCATTCATTCATGCAAAGACATGTGCGCTGGTACACCACTAGCTACCCTAGTTGATTAGATGTGTCATAAAAACTATAAAAAAACAAGGTTGTCAAAGGAAAAAAAAAGAATAAGAAGAACTTTGTGTACTTATATTTTATCCTAGTATAAGTTTTTTTTCCCTAGGGTTTAATAAGGTAATCTAGAAAATTCAAATTTATTGAGAGTTTTTGAGTTAGGTAGAT
>Ga0209489_101527_pt1 | contig 47644 bp, 39 predicted proteins | sample SiratrowhiteBW_FD_187527 | JGI IMG/M metagenome (GOLD analysis project Ga0209489, IMG submission 187527) | Root nodule microbial communities of legume samples collected from California, USA - Siratro white BW (SPAdes) (version 2) | ecosystem: Host-associated > Plants > Roots > Nodule | place... | reverse complement strand
TGTCAACAAAGATTAAATGGATTAGCTTTATTGTCTATTGAAAAAATATTTTTTAAATAAAATTAATTATGATAATTTAATAGATAATTTTATATCACAAAAAGCTCAAAAAATAAATTTTAAATAATAATATCATAATTATAATTATTTTATTAATTTAAAAAAGGCCTCATTTTTTTATTCGCTTTAAGCCTCCTAAAGCCTTGAGCCGTCACTGCTAAAAAGTGTTCTTTGGCCAGGGAATAGTGCACCAATTGCAGTCCTAACCACCACTCATATAGTTTCTAGATATCACTCATAGTTGAACAACTAAAGAACAAATGACACAAACTTTCCACCGTAAAATTACACACAACATACACAGAGTTACCAACTGAAATTCCTAACTCAACTAACCTGTCTCTAGTAGGCATCCTATTGAGAAAAACTCTCCAAGCAAATATTTGTGAAGCTGGTACAACTTTGACTTGCCAAAGGTTATGGTATACTTCATCCTCTTCACTCCAATATTCCCCCATATCTTACAGTAGGCAACTTTCACAAAATATTTGGATTTTTTGATTCCTTTTCACACCCATTTATCATCATCCTGACCCTTTGGTTCAAACTGCTATAAATTTGTAAAGAAAACCTCAACACTAGGTCTTTCCCACTTGAACGATTCCTTTCTCCACCTCTATTTCCACTCCCAACTTGACTTATCCATTGTCGTACTTCTTCTATTCTAAGGTTCTTTTGCATAGAATTAGTGTAAAGCCTAGGATATGCATCCCTTAGTGACCTACCCCCTGCCAAACAGTCTTCCCAAAACATAATTTCGTTACCTCTTCCCACTTTCAAGCTAAGACTGTCATTGAACCATTCTCCTTCATTATTTTTCCATAAAATGATTTTTAGGTCCCTCTACCATCTTGATTCTACCTTAGTAGAGTTTTCTTGATCTAAACTCCTCAAAGATCCATATTTTGACTGAATAATTTCCCTTCACAATCCCTTTTCCTCTCTATAAAGCCTCCATTTCCACTTTCCAAGGAGAACTTTATTAAAATTAAGAATATCCTTTATCCAAAGACCCCCTTTCAGCTTACTTTTACAAATACTTTCCCATTTTACCCAAGCTATTTACTTCTTGTCGGCCTCCCATCCCCACAAGAATTGTTGCTAAATTTTAATTAATTCTTTATTGACAGCTTTTGGAATTTTAAATAAAGATAAAAAGAATAGGAACATAGAAGACAGTGCAGACTTTATCATTGTGACCCTTCTAGCCATGGACATAATAGTTTCCTTTTTACCTTATCTAACAACCAATTCCATAAATTCACTCTATATTGATTTCCACCAATAGGAACACCTAGATAAACAAAAGGAATAGACATAATCTTGCAGTTTAGCAAGGCTCCATATCTCTATAAGCTAACTTGATCAACCCCAATTCCCCAATAAAGCTCTTAAAAAGATTAACCCTACGCCCCGAAGCTAACTCAAAGCATGTCAGAATGTTTTTAATTGTCACAATGTTAAAAGTATTATCCTTGTAGATGAACATGGTGTCATCTACAAATTGTAACACACTTATGCCTACTTCATTCCTTCATATTTTTAGTCCCTCAACTAATCCTACATTTTTTGCCTCCCTCACTGTACCAAACAGGCCTTCAACCACTATAAGGAAAAGAAAGGGTGTGAGTGGGTCTCCTTGCCTCAGTCCTTTCTGAGGTATGAACTCTAGAGTGGACTGTCATTCATTAGGACCGACATCGTGGATGATTCAAGGCAGATTCTAATACATCTAATCCATTTTGCATTGAATCCTAACGTTCCCATCATGCATAACAGGAACTCCCAATTAACCGAATCATAGGCTTTCACGAAATCAACTTTGAAATTAATTCACTTTTTATTATTTTGCTTGACATCATCTAACACTTCATTTGCAACAATCGTACTTTCTAGCAGGCCCCTATTTTCCATATAAGCAGATTGCTTATGATCTATAATCTTACTAAGTGCCTCTTTCAATCTGTTAGCTAAGATCTTCGAAATAATTTTGTAGATGCTACCAACTAGAGAAATAGGCTTGTACACATCTAGAATTTGAAGATTATTGGCCTTGGGGATTAGAGTTAAGAATGAGGCATTGGTTCCTTTAAGCCACAACCCAAAACTATGGAAAGATGTCACTACTTCATGATATCATTTTTAATTACTGCCCAAGTCTCTTTAATAAAATTCAGATTGTACCTTTCAGGGTCCGGGCTCTTAGATCCCACGAATCCAAACTGTTCCTTTGACTTCCTCCTCTAAAATTTCCTTAGTTAACAAGTCATTATCGGCATCACTAATCCTAGGGAAAGCGATTCTATCCAACAGTACCCTAGGCCTACATTGCTCCGAAAACCTGGTCAAACACTTGTTTCTGATTTCCTCCTTAACCGTAGTTGGATCTTCACACCACCCACTTCCAACATGTATCCCTCTAATACTATTCTTTACCTTCCTCCAATTGATCATTCTACGATAATACCTAGTATTAAGATCCCCTTCCTCCATCCATTTAATTCTGGACTTCTGTTTGGCCAGAACTTCAGAATGGTATAACACCACTTTCAATTATGCTAATAAGTCTCTTCTCTCTAACTTTCCCTTTTCCTGTAACAAGTTATTCTCATCAACCAGATCAAGAGCTCTAATGGCTGAAATTAAATTCAATTTCTTCTTATTAATATCCAAAAAGTCTCATTTTCCAAACTTTTAATCTTTTTAATCATTTTAGCTTTTCTTTCATAACCCAAATATCATTATCACTCACCTTATATTGTTCCCACAATGTTCTTACTTTATCATTAAAACCAACGTGTGTAATCCAAACGTCCAGTGTTCTAAACGGTCTAGGGCCCCAATCAATATCTTTATGTTTCAGAATAATAGCACAATGATCTGAGACAGTTCTATCTAACATATATTGTTTACTTTCAGGTCATCTTTCTTATCACTGTGGAGATAGCATGACCCTATCTATTCTACTCATGGCATTACCTTTTGTACTAAACCATGTATTTCTGCCTATCATACGAATATCGCTCATTCCATAATTTCAATAAAGTTGTTAAAAGCCTCAATCTCTCTTTCTCCCCTAACCGTTTGGTTTGTCCTTTTTCTTTCCCTATATTTCCTTACCGCATTAAGTCACCTACAATGCACCAATTTTTGTTCCCATCTGCCCTCTTCCTCACAATAAGTTCTTCCCAAAGATTGTATTTTTCACTCAGCACACAAGGAGAATAAAAATGGACTATTATTAGTGACTCATCCCAATATTTACGTTTCCCTTTCATTATAATATAACATTTCCTATATCAAACTGAAAAGAGTGAATTTCTCAGTATTCCACACTGTAACAATCCCACTTGCTATGTTCTCTTTTATAGTTTCTTTCCATTCATTCCTACTTGAGATACCCCTACACAGGTTAGGATTAATTGATTATGTCTTTGTTTCTTGGATACACAACATATCCAACTCTTCCGAATACACTATCATTTCAAATAAATATATTTTCCCACCCCAAACCCTTAATATTAAAAGACATCAACTTCATAATACATGGTTTCTACTCCCATCCTCCCTGTCCCCATAAGCCTAATTTCTATATTTTATGAGTATTCTATAAGCTCAATTATGCTTTCATCAGGTTCCAGACTATTAAACCCAATTTGTTTACCTATTTCCCATAACCTACTAGCCTCTGCAGAATCATTACGTACCCAAAATAACCTATTACAGTTTGAAATATCTAAATTGGTAAATGAAATCGACGTAGAAGGTGATATGTACCTTGCTTGCCAACTATGGGTTGGGGAAGATAAAAGGTTTACATCTATCACTTTGCGCCTTGGTGTGGAACTCTCACCATCGAGTAGCATACTCTGCTTCAGCATAACTTCTGGATTGATCTTGGCCACACTAACTAACTTCATCTTGGCTTTAACCCCCTCTGTTCAACTTCGAAGGCGTGGAAAAATTCTCACTTATTTGGGCCCTAGGGTGTCCAAGTTCGCCTACCTTCTCATTGCAAAAATCTTTGGCCACAAAATGGGCCTCTTCACTAGCCCACATAATCACATCCCTCTCTCTCATGAACGTTGGGTCCATCTCATCCTGATGCACTGCCATGATGTCAAAATCGGTCTGACTCTCCGTATTCTTAAGCCTTACAAAGTTAACGTTACTCTGATCCCCATCCTTAATACGCCAGAGTCGACTCACTAAGTTGGAAATATGAGTAATCGAGTCGCCTCCTCAAACATCACAGGGCTTTGCTCTACTGCCGCGACTTTTATGGGACCTGTTAGTACTTTCACAAGATTAAGGATTTGATGAAGCCATGGAAGACATGTCCAACAAGGCAAAGAAAGAAAACAATTGGATGTGGTTTAGGTCTTGGTTTGGTGTGAGTGGGTTTAGGCTTGATTGGCAAAGAACCTATGCATAGTCAAGGAGAAATCCAACAACACAAAGGTCTAAAAGTGTTTAAAATGTTAAACTGAAGAGTTAGCTAAGTTTTCGATTAAACTGGTTTTTAAATACTGCACTGAGCTCAAATAAAGCATTTCCATTTTCATGAAATCGAGTTATTCGATACCTAGCAGAACTGAATTAACGGTTTTTTGAAAAATTGTATTGTCGCCTTTTCATCTATAAAAACAGTGAGGTTTCTAAAATGCGCTATAACACAGATACGAAAATAGAGAATCATTGCAACAGAAAAACCAGTGAGAAACACTTGTGTGAAATTGAGAGTTCTTGAGCAAAATCAATTGAGGCTTTTTGTTGGAGAGTAACATTTGACCCATTCTGTGCTATTGGAATTCTTCAACATTGTGCAAAGGCCTCTTCTGCGCGCCAATCAGGGAGTTGTTCTTTTCCATTCTTGATCCCTTTTGTATCAATATTTGTGTAAACTAATTGCAAATCTGTGAAATTGTTAAAATTGTGTATTGTGTAGGCTATAGGTTTAGCCTGTTTGTGATTGCTGATTTGAGTGGGAACTACGGGGAGTAGGAGCTCAATTCAGTGTGTGTTTGATTCTTATGGGGAGTAAGAATTGTGTAATTGTTTGTGTGTAAACAATTGATTAAAGTTAGTGAAATTTTCTTTGCTTGAGGGGCAAATGAGACTGGACGTAGCCCCTGAGGAAGGGTGAACTAGTATAATTGACTGTGTTCTATTGTTCTTGACCCTTCTCTTTTAGTTTTGTATTGTTCTTGCACTGCTCATTGTGTTTAATTGAAAGACTGGATTAATTTCTGGTAATCTTGATAAAATTGTTTGAGTTCTCTGCTAGATATTGATTTGTGCATTGTAACTTGAATTCTATGTTGGTTCTGATAAATCTGTTGTAGCTATCAAAGAAATCTTGCTTAACAGATTGTTTCTTTCAAATTTTGTATTGCATATAAGATTCTGGATCTGATCTGAAAGTTGTTTTGTACTGTTAGGTATCTGTATTTCTGCATACTCGAGATTTCATTACTGTAGTGTGTTTCTTGACACTCTTACTGCAAGAATTGTATCTTTGTTCTTGTGTTGACATTGAAATTGATTGATAATTGACTTTGGTTTGATTAATTTGCTACAAATTGAATAATGTGTTATACAGCTTATCTGTTTTACAAAAAGTTTTCAAATTGAGATTGACTTTAATCAAATCTGATTTAACATCAATTTTCTGCACAATCAAGTCTTAAATTCTTGTGTGATATTTTTTATAGTTGACACTTTATATTGATTCATTTCAGTATATTCATTTGCTAGTCTAATTGAGTAATTCTTATCAGCATTAGTAACTTCTCATTCACTGTGTGTACTGCTTTCAGTTTCATATTGTTTGTGCATATATACTGTTCTTATTGCTTTAAAAATCTTGATTGTGTTCAATTGTAAAAATCATTCATTTGCTTCTTACTCTGCATTTTAAATAAATTAATTCATTCGTACTTGAAGCCAATTTATTTTCTGCTATACCATATATTCTTTATCATTGAGATTCATAAAAATTTTCTGTTTGAGAAAACTATTTTCAGTGTTTGAAAATTTCAAAGTTCAATTCGCCCCCCTCTTGAACCCAGCCAGATACGTTTTAAATTGGTTTCAAAAGCTAAGTCTTGAAAATTACTCAAGTTTTCGATCCTATGGCTGAAGGAAAGTTACCTTTTGGTGAGGGTGCTTCTATAAATAGACCTCCTTTGTTCAGTGGTGTTAACTATCAGTTTTGGAAAATCTGAATGAAAATTTTTATTGAATCTCTGGATAGAGGTATTTGGGATGCAATTTTAAATGACCCTTATGTTCCTAAAACTATTATTGATGGTACTGCTGTTGACAAGCTTTGGTCTGAGTGGAGTGCAGAAGAAAGCAGGAGAGCTCAGTTTGACTGCATAGCAAAGAACATTGTAACCTCTGCCTTAAATGTAGATGAGTTTTTCAGGGTTTCGCAGTGCTCTTTAACCAAAGAAATATGGGATGTCCTAGAAGTGACTCATGAAGGAACAAGCGATGTCAAGAGGGCAAGGAAACATGCGCTAATTCAAGAATATGAATTGTTTCGCATGCAGGCTGGAGAATCAATTGCAGAAGTGCAGAAAAAGTTCAAACACATAGTGAATCATCTCATTGGACTTGGCAAGACCTTTGACAAGGAGGAGCTCAACATCAAGGTGCTAAAGTGTCTGGACAGAGCTTGGCAGCCCAAAGTCACTGCAATACAGAGTCAATGGATCTTACTACTTTGAGCACGAAAACTTAGGGAGCATGAGATTGAGATGAACCGGCTCAAGGAGCAAGAAAATGGAGAGAGGAAGGCTAGGAGCATAGCTCTCAAAACTACAGCGGTTGCAGAAGATAGTGAAACAGATTCAAGCTGTGACAGTGAAGTTGAAACTCTGAATATGCTCATGAGAAAGTTTAGCAAGTTCCTAAGGAAGAGAGGAAAAGAGAAAAATCAGCAAACTAAGAGGTATACAAAGAAAACTGATTTAAATTCTACTAACCTCACTTGCTTTGGATGTGGAAGGCAGGGACACATCAAGGCTGAATGTCCAAATCTGAACAACAAAGACAAGACTGTTGGAAAAGAAAAAGTTCAGTAAGAGCAGCAAGGGAAAACGAGCATACATAGCTTGGGATGAAAATGATTCAACAATAAGCTGCTCATCAAAGGAAGAAGAAGAAATCAATTTGTGTCTGGTGGGAAAAGAGGAGTCAATGGTAAGCAGTGCTGGCTCAAATAATTCTTCCATGTCTAAAAATTACAGTACATTGCTTCAAGCATTTCATGAGACGCATGAGGAAGCAAATAGGTTGGCTGGGGTAAACAATAGACTCAAAGGTTTGAACAACTGGCTGGAAAAGAGAGTCAGCTCATTGGAAGAAGATCTGGAAAATGTTAAAACTAATTTTGAGCACTTAAATATGATTTACCAGTCTTCTGACTATGAGAATGAGTCTAGAAAACCAGCCTAGTGTGAAAACTGTGAGGTGTTGGAAGCTAAAGTAAAATTTCTTGTGAAAATCTCTTCCAAACTTGCCATGGGAACGAAAAATTTAAATGTTGTTTTAGGTTCCCAAAATTGTGTGTTTGATAAAGCTGGAATTGCCTTCAAACCCTTGTTTAAAAAGAAAACCAGAAAATTCAGCAGCTTTTTCAAAACTAGCAGCCAGCATACCTTACGTTTTCAAACTTGTTTCTACTGTTTACACAAAGGTCACACTATAAGAAGCTGTAGAGTTAGACTTTATGAGGTTCCAAATGGCCGAATGAAATGGATACCTAAGGGTAGTATTAACAGTTTTGGACCCAAAGCCAATAGGATACCAGGTTTTATGAAATAAATCTGTTTTACAGGATAAAGGTACAACCAACAAGAAGCTGTGGTATTTGGACAGCCGTTGCTCCAAACACATGACAGGGGATGAATCCTTGCTTACTGGTTTAACTCTGAAACATGCAGGATACGTTACTTATGGTGACAACAACAAAGGGAAGATAATTGGCAGTAGTGACATTGGAGTTAAAGGAAGCTTGACCATTCAAAATGTGCTTTTGGTTGAAGGATTAAAACATAATCTGCTGAGCATAACTCAGCTCTGTGACAAAGGATTGGAAGTCACCTTTCAACCAGAAATCTGCCTCATCTCCAGGAAAGACTCGAGAGAAACTCACTTTGTTGGTAAAAGAGTTAATAATATGTACATGCTTGACTTGCATTGTATTAATTCTGAAATCAATTGCTTGATTACTAAATGTGATGAAACATGGTTGTGGCATAGGCATATTGCTCATATTCACATGTAACATTTAAACAGAATTGCATCTAAAGAACTTGTGATTGGTTTGCCTAAACTCAAGTTTGAGAAGGACAAAGTATGTGAAGCATGCCAAAAGGGAAAGCAAACCAAAACTTCTTTTAAACAAAAATAGTTTGTTTCTACTACTAGACCTTTGGAAATGCTTCACATGGACTTGTTTGGACCTTCTTGAACCATGAGCATAGGTGGAAACTATTATGGTCTTGTAGTTGTAGATGACTTTTCTAGATATACATGGACTTTGTTTTTAGTAACCAAGGATGAAACATTTAGTGCCTTTAAGAAACTTGTAAAGATTATTCAAAATGAGAAAAAATGCACTATTGCTGCCATAAAAATAGATCATGGTAGAGAATTTCAAAATGAAAACTTTAAAATGTTTTGTGAAAAGTTTGGAATTCAACACAGTTTTCAGGTCCAAGAACTCCACAGCAAAATGGGATTATGGAGAGGAAAAATAGAGCTTTGGAAGAGATTGCTATAACTTTATTAAATGAAACAAACCTTCCAAAATATTTTTGGGCAGATGCAGTAAACACTGCATGCTATGTGCTAAACAGAGTTTTGATAAGACCAATTTTAAAGAAAACCCCTTATGAGCTTTTCAAAGGAAGAAAACCCAATATTTATCACTTTAGGATTTTTGGTTGCAAATACTTCATTTTGAACAATGGAAAAGATAATCTAGGTAAGTTTGACTCAAAGGCAGATGAAGGCATATTCTTAGGTTACTCATCACAAAGTCATGCATATAGAGCATACAACAAAAGAACCATGTTGATTGAGGAAATTGTACATATTACCTTTGATGAGACTAACCAAAAGATGCAGGATAAGCCCGAAAATAGTGCAGATGATGAGGAAACTGAAAGATTACAGAAATTAACAAAAACTGCTGCAGAACAGAATAAAGAAAAGACTGTAGAACTGGATACTGCAGAAAGGGAAACTGACTTAATCGATCATGAAATCAATTTGCCTCTGGAGTGGGGAGTACCAAGAAATCTATCCCTGGACAATGTAATTGGACAAATCCACAAAGCGTCTCAACCAGAAATTCACTAAATCTACTGTGTGAACACATGGTGTTTGTGTCACAGATTGAGCCAAAGACAGTTTAGGTAGCTTTGAGTGATATTAATTGGATTAGTGCCATGCAAGAGGAGCTTAATCAATTTACAGGAAATGATGTGTGGAGCTTAGTTCCTAAGACCAGTGGAATGAACGTGATAGGCACAAAATGGGTGTTCAGAAACAAAATGGATGAGTAGGGAATTATTGTGAGGAACAAAGCAAGACTCGTGGCCAAAGGTTATAATCAAGAAGAAGGCATAGACTATGATGAAACCTACGCACCAGTTGCGAGAATTGAGGTTGTTAGGCTGCTACTGGCCTATGCTTGTCTAAGTGAATTTAAGCTGTTTCAAATGGACGTGAAGAGTGCATTTTTAAATGGATTTATAAATGAAGAAGTATATGTCACTCAACCACCTGGATTTGAAGACCACAAACTGCCTGGACATGTTTACAAACTTAAGAAGGCTCTTTATGGACTTAAACAAGCTCCTCGACAATGGTATGAAAGGCTAAGTAATTTTCTGCTCTCCAAGAATTATCAAAGAGGTCAAGTAGACAAAACTCTCTTAAGAATTCTGAAAATGATATAATTTTAGTTCAAGTGTATAGATGATATCATTTTTGGATCAACTAATGAACTTCTTTGCCAAGAATTTGTATTAGATATGCAAGGAGAGTTTGAAATGTCAATGATGGGGGAGTTGAATTACTTCCTAGGACTGCAGATCAAACAGTTACAAAATGACACATTCTTAAATCAGTCAAAGTACTGCAGAGATGTATTGAAGAAGTTTGAGATAGACAGTTGCAAAGAGGCATCAACTCCAATTGCAACCAGTTGCTATCTAGATGCAGATGAACATGGAACAACAGTAGATCAAACCAAGTTCAGAGGACTCATTGGATCCTTGCTCTATCTCACAGCAAGCAGACCTGACATAACCTTTGTTGTATGCATATGTGCAAGATTCCAGGCAAATCCAAAGGAGTCTCATTTCAATGCTGCTAAAAGGATTCTCAAGTATCTCAAAGGAACAACAAATGTTGGCTTGTGGTATCCAAATGAAGCAACACTTAATCTCAAAAGGATACTCGGATTCAGACTTCGCTGGGTGCAAATTGGACAGAAAAAGTACAAGTGGCACATGACATCTACTTGGAGCAAGTCTAATCTCGTGGAACAGCAAGAAGCAAGCATGCATTGCTCTGTCGACTGCTGAGGCCGAGTACATTGCAGCAAGAAGCTGTTGTGCTCAAATCTGTTGGCTGAAACAACAACTTAGTGACTTTGGTCTTAAAGTCACAAAGGTACCCCTATTCTGTGATAACACTAGTGCCATAAATCTCACTAAAAATCTAGTGCATCATTCTCGAACTAAGCATATAGAGATTAGGCATCATTTCATTAGAGAACAAGTGAGTAATGGTATATGTGAAATCAAATTCATTGAATCTGAAAAACAATTAGCAGATTTTTTCACTAAACCACTTGCTAAGGACATATTTAATTACCTAAGAACAGAGTTAGACATATTGGATTATTCAAATGTTGCATAAGTAAAAACTGCATAACATTTTTGCTCACTGTCGCCCAAATCAGTTTATACGTGTTTGAAATCAATTTATTGCAATATCAGAATTCACTGTAGAAATTTCGTAATTGTTGTTTTGTCTTTTGTGTGATTAAATCACGTGACCTGAGCAAAATGAATGAATGAGGATTTGAAGAATCAAATCCGCAGAGCAGACTATAATGAGCAGGAGATACATAACCGTCGTTCCAAATCCCGCTCAGCGTGCCTTTATTGAGCCACAAAATTGCCACCTGTCTTACATAATTGGTAATGGAAAAGGTAATATTTGTGCACAGCAACTGAATCGACTAATTTCTGCAAATTTCCATAATAAAACCATCTTATCTCATTGACGTATCAGGTATGCTATCACTTATCCAAAATTGCACAAGATTTAATTCAAAGGTTTTTGAATTTGTGACGTTTGGTTGTGCCGATTGTCTGTGATTGTGTTTGCCTATATATGTTACGTTGCACATAGGCATTTTGCATAAGCATTCTGCATTCACATACTCCAGAAAAATACAAAGCTCCAAACCCATTTTTCTGCAAAAGTTCTTCCATGGCCTCCCCAAGCAATCCGAGAAAGCGAACCAAAGAAGCTGCCAGTGCTGGAAGGCACATTGACACTCGGGGTCATCTTGAAGGATGGTTTGCAAACGTTCGTGGCAAAGGAATAGAGGCTAGTATCAACTCCTACCTGACCACAGTCAGCCGAAAAGTGATCAACACTCCCAAGCATATGAGCCTGGACTAGCTGAAATCGGAGGAGCTGTTGGATGTTGTTGAGTCGCTGGAGTTTCAAGGGCTTGAGAAATTTCTCGGGCTAACAGGCAACATATATCCAGACTTGACGAAGGTCTTGTTCACCAACATGAAGGTGAAGGGAGACAGGTTTGAGTCAAGGGTCAAAGGAGTTATCATGGATATCACTCCTGAAGTCTGGAAGACAGTAACTGGTCTCAAGTGCGACGGATTGAAGCTGGGAAAAGGAACTATTGAAGGCCTTGAAGAATACAACAAAGTCACCTTCTACAGAAGCTGTTTGAGAAACCCACAGGCTGCTGGAAAAGGGTTCGAGGTTGGCAGTCTCGCTGTTTATCCAAGAATTTTGGCATTCATTATCGTGTGGATTCTTACTCTACAAGGACACAATCATGTTGTGCTGCATGAGTAAGATCTGATCCTGATGAACTGTATTATGAATCAGATAAAAGTGAACTGGCCATCTGTGATTGGAATACAGTTGGAGAAGCCAAAGAGGCTAATGGATTACAGAATCCCGTATGTGGTACTCATATCAAAGTTCATTCAGTACTTCAAAGTGCCTGATGAAGGAGAGTTGATTGAACCGGTAAAGCAGGCGTTTGAGATGAATACTACCAACTTCAACAAAATGGGTTTGATAAAATTGAATGGTCAGTGGAGGTTTCCAACAGAGGAAGATGAGGAGTCAAAAGAGTCTACTGATGATACTGCTGATGCTCCAGACAATGCTGACAGTGGAGCACCTGGGGCTGATGCTGGTGAAGACAATGCTGAAGGGGGAGTTACTAATGGGTATTGAAGATGATATTACAGAGGAAACTTTTAAGAACTCAGAGTTTTCAAAATTTACACAAGAGATTTTGGGCAAACTGGACATGATTTCTACTGAGCAGAAGAGCAACCAAGAGATCAATATAACTCAGTTTGAGAATTTGGAGCAATAAGTCGAGGCTGTGTTGGATAAGCTGGCCACAATGGCTACTTGGAATGAGCCAATTGAGTAAATTATGCATATCATAGGCATTTTCTCCCATTTGATAAATCCATAGGGGGAGAAATGTAGTGTGTGTGGCTTGTTCTATTGTGTGTTCTGTTGTTGGGCTGATTCTGCTTTTGCTGGTTTGTTGTTAGGGTTCATGTTAATGGTTTCTGATGTTTTGAATAGGTTTACCTAGGTGTAGGTTTACCATTTTGATCAGGATTTATTCCTGCTGCTGCTGCTAAACTAGTTCTGTCTTAGATAAGTTATGTGTTAACCATTCCAAAGGATGTAATGATGTAATTGTTGTTCTGTGTTGTAATGGAGAATTCATGTATGATCATGCTTTGACAACAATTATGAATGAAAGGATCTGGTTTTATGTGTTACAAGTTCTATGACAGACTATTGCTTTCACGAGTTTCTTTTATGCAGTTGCAGATTGTAAATCACCCACACACTGGAATGTCTTCATCAAATAGGGGGAGATTGTTAGTACTTTCACAAGACTAAGGATCTGATGAAGCCATGCAAGACATGTCCAACAAGGCAAAGCAAGCAAACAATTGGATGTGGTTTAGGTCTCGATTTAGTATGAGTGGGTTTAGGCTTGGTTGGCAAAGAACCTATGCATAGTCAAGGAGAAATCCAACAACACAAAGGTCTAAAAGTGTTTAAAATGTTAAACTGAAGAGTTAGCTAAGTTTTCGATTAAACTGGTTTTTAAATACCGCATCGGGCTCAAATAAAGTGATTTCCATTTTCATTAAATCAAGTTATTCGATACCTGGTAGAACTGAATTAACGGTTTTTTTGAAAAATTGTATTGGCGCCTTTTCATCTATAAAAACAGTGAGTTTCTAAAATGCGCCATAACACAGATACGAAAATAGAGAATCATTACAGCAGAAAAACCAGTGAGAAACACTTGTGTGAAATTGAGAGTTCGTGAGGAAAATCAATTGAGGCTTTTTGTTGAAGAGTAACATTTGACCCATTTTGTGCTATTGGAATTTTTCAACATTGTGCAAAGACCTCTTCTGCGCGCCAATCAGGGAGTTGTTCTTTACCATTCTTGATCCCTTTTGTATCAAGATTTGTGTAAACTGATTGCAAATATGTGAAATTCTTAAAATTGTGTATTGTGTAGGCTATAGGTTTAGCCTGTGTGTGATTGCTGATTTGAGTTGGAACTACGGGGAGTAGGAGCTCAATTCAGTGGGTGTTTGATTCTTACGGGGAGTAAGAATTGTGTAATTGTTTGTGTGTAAACAATTGATTAAAGTTTGTGAAATTTTCTTTGCTTGAGGGGCAAAGGAGACTGGACGTAGCCCTTGAGGAAGGGTGAACCAGTATAATTGACTATGTTATATTATTCTTGACCCTTCTCTTTCAATTCTGTATTGTTCTTGCACTGCTCCTTGTGTTTAATTGAAAGACTAAATTAATTTATGGTAATCTTGATAAAATTGGTTTGAGTTCTCTGCTAGATATTGATTTGTGCAGTGTAACTTGAATTCTGTGTTGGTTCTGATAAATCTGTTGTAGCTATCAAAGAAATCTTGCTTAACAGATTGTTTCTTTCAAATTTTGTATTGCATATAAGATTCTGGATCTGATCTGAAAGTTGTTTTGTACTGTTAGGTATCTATATTTCTGCATACTTGAGATTTCATTACTATAGTGTGATTCTTGACACTCTTACTGCAAGAATTGTATCTTTGTTCTTGTGTGATATTGAAATCGATTGATAATTGACTTTGGTTTGATTAATCAACTGCAAATTGAATAATCTGTTATACAGCTTATCTGTTTTACAAAAAGTTTTGAAATTGAGATTGACTTTAATCAAATCTGATTTAACATCAATTTTCTGCACAATCAAGTCTTAAATTCTTGTGTTACATTCTTTATAGTTGACACTTTATATTGATTCATTTTAGTATATGCATTTGCTAGTCTAATTGAGTAATTATTATCAGCATTAGTAACTTCTCATTCACTGTGTGTACTACTTTCAGTTTCATATTGTTTGTGCATATATACTGTTCTTATTGGTTTAAAAATCTTGATTGTGTTCAATTGTGAAAATCATTCATTTGCTTCTTACTCTGCATTTTAAATAAATCAATTCATTCGTACTTGAAGCCAATTTATTTTCTGTTGTACCACATATTCTTTATCATTGAGATTCATTAAAACTTTCTGTTTGCGAAAACTATTTTCAGTGCTTTAAAAAGAGAAAAATCTTTCAAAGTTCAATTCACACCCCTCTTGAACTCAGCCAAATACATTTTCAGGACCATCTGCCATTTCCATTGAGTCGTGTTGCTTTGACCTTTCACTTTTGCAATAATTATATGGGACTCACCCATTAAACCCTTTAAAGGATGAGGCCTTTGATGACGCATCTTCGTTGCACCCTGACTCATGTTTCACCCTTCAACAACATCTTTGAGACGCACATAGGCTCAGTTCTTCCTCTACTAGCACCGGACACAACGTGCCATTTATTTTTATCCTGGCCTTCATCTTAACATCTAAGTGCAGCGACAGCCTCATCTGAACTCTAGCATACTCCAGATTATGCCAAAGCAATGTCTCATTATCTATTGAGATTATAATACCCATGTGAGTAATGACTTTCTCGAAACATTCTCTTCCCCATAACTCTAGTGGCAGGCCCCGAATCCTCAACCATACGATCTTGTTTCCCATGTACATGTGTTGTTTTCGGTGAACTATTGACTCAAAAATAGACTTCTACCATTCTTTGTTATCTTCAATTGCCTCCATGACATCAACGCCCTCTTCCCCGTCATTACGATAGTGTTGTCTCCCAAATACCTCAAACGTATATATCTAATGTCATTCAGAATAAAGCTTTCTTTTACTTAACCTAAATAATCTCTATTGTGAACCCTTCCCACTAGACTATTTTCCAACCATTCCTTTTTCTCCTCTTTGACCCACATCCGTTGTCCTTTCCATCCCTCTTCCTCTTCTTCACCGTTCATTTTTCCTCAAACAATTTAAGCATACAATTTCTCGGTAGATTTTCTCCTCCACTCTTAACTCTAGCTTCTCCCTTACTTACTTTTTTGGCTTATTCTCCCTTCAGAATCTTCGTATCCTTCTCATAAAACGTGCTTCTGCCTTTGGCTTTGAATGTTTCGTCTCACCTATATCTTGGTACATTTACTTGAAGTTTCCAATCTCCGATCCATATGCTATCTAGTTGTTTTTCTAACCCCTTTACATATGCTACATCAATAAATCTAACAAATGCAAACCTCTGCCATCTACGATTAAGCCTTCATGAGATAAACACATCATTCACACGCCAACATCTCTTGAATATTTTCCACATATGATATTATTATAAATTAATTCTAATTAAATAATAAATTATAATTTTATTATTTTCTAAATTTATTATTTCTACATTTATTAACACTTTATTATTATTTTATAATTTTATTATTATTATTATTTTAATAGCAATAGTTTATATTTTATTATTTTTAGTGTTGAACATTAGACGGTCCAAAGTCCCTTTAGAGGATAAATAATTTCATAAAGTTTTGATGATAACAAAACTCAAGTATACATTTATATTTAATGATTTATATACTTTGCTCAATTACTTCTTTATTAAAGAGCAACAAACACATGGTCCATAAAGAGATAAGTTATTTTACTATTTACTTTTATGTTATTAATTTGATTTAAATTGATTTTATATCATGATGTACTTTAACATTCAAATTTGTTCATAATGGAAATTATTCAAATTATTATGGAGCATTTAAATGTGATTAATTGATATTATATCATATTGTGCTTTAATGCTAAAACCTGTTCATAATGGAAATTATTCAAACTATTGATGAGTATCTCAAATATAATTTTCTCTATGTTATTTTAAATTATTTTCGATATATACTTAATCAAGTTTAATGAGTATGAAAATTAGAGAAACATTTCCAGTTTGAGCTTCATACATCAGAAAGTCAAGATTGTTTTGTTCAAGCATCCCAACAGCTAGTTTTTAAAAAGCTACATATAGAGGAGCAAGTTCAAGTTGAAGTATACACAACAAGAAGCGAAAAGAGAAAAACATTATACAATACATTGAAGAAAATATACTAAGTGTCTATTGTCAATCTGCTATAGAGAGCATATAGAGTTTTGGGTTGTGTGAAACCATTTTGTAATTCTTCACCTTTGTGAACTAAACCCTTGTGAGCTTTCATTGTTCTCTCTTTTGAGAGTGTTTCTTTAAATCTTGAGTGGTCTTGATCTCAGGGGGAGATTGAGACTGGTATAACCTGGAGAGGTTTGTGTACTCGCTATAACCTGGAGAGGTTTGTGTACTCGTTATAACCTGGAGAGGTTTGTGTACTCATTGTAACTATTTGCTTAATAGTGGAACCTCTTGAACGATTTGTTCAAGGGAGAACTAGATGTAGTGTAAGAGATTAGGGTGAACCAATATAAAACTGCTTCATCTATGCTCATATATTATTGCCTTGGATAATCTTGCTTGGTAGTTTCTATTTATAGCGAATTGAGTTCAGGCTCCATTCAACCCCCCCTTCTAGAGCCAGTTGTTCCTACAATTGGTATCAGAGTTAACCTTAGGGGTTAGTTCTTCACAAGACTTGAGGCACGATCCTACAGGAATTCAATGGAAGGAGACGGACTACACGTGAGTCGACCACCCTTGTTCAAGGGCCAGAATTATGAGCTTTGGAAGATGAGGATGATTGGCTTCATCCAATATAACAGTATGGAGTTAATTAATATTATTATAAATGACATACCTACATTGATTGATATATCAGGAGAATTGCTTCCTTTTGAATCTATGACTGTGGAGGAAAAACGTGTTTATCAAAATAATGCTAAAGACATATTATAATGTGTGCTTTATCCGAGGAAGAAATGTCAAAGGTGCATGCCATGATCAGCGCTAAGGAGATGTGGGATACACTTGCTCTCACATATGAAGGTTCAAAAGAGGTGAAAAGAAATAAATTGACTATGCTTAAACGCCAATATGAAATGTTTGCTATTGAAGATCATGAATTTATACAATCTATTGTTTCTCGTTTGCAAGTTATCCTAAATAGCCTAAGATCCTTGGGGTCAACTATTAGTCAATATGAAATCAATGATAAAATTCTCAGAATTTTACCTGCTAAATGGAGAGCTCAAGAAACTGCTATCAGAACCTCTAAAGATCTTGAGGCCATGCCCCTGGAAGAATTGGTAGGTATTCTTACTATATATGAGCAGGTCATACAAAATTATGCAGGTTCAACAAAAGGAAAGGTTTTAGCTTTGAAATCATCTCAGAAAAATGTAAAGAAAAAGGTGCCACCCATAGCTTCTGAAGATATAGACAATACATCAGATGATACAGAGTCTGATGATGAGATCTCCATCCTCACCAACAAGATCAAAAGGTTGTTGAGAAAGAAAGAGAGAAAGAGAAAGGAAAGAAGGTTCAGGACTAAAGATGGTAAGGAGCAAGATGAAAGGATAATCTGCTATGGCTGCAAGAAGCCAGGACACTTCAAATTAGAATGTCCTGATCAGGTTGAAGAAAAAGAGGAGAAAGAAAAGAAGAAGAAACTATCCAAAAAGAAAAAGAGTTTTATGTCAACTTGGGAGGATTTGGATTCATCCAGTTTTGATTCTAGAGAGGACGCAAACATAGGTATCATGACTGATGTGGCAGATAACTCTATGTCAGGGGACTCAGATAGTGAGGTAGATTTTACTGATATTGATAGTTTGCATTAACTTATCAAGAAGTAATATCTAATAATGGTATGATTGCATCTGCATATAAAACCATGAAAAGAAAATATAAAAATGCTTGCAAAGAAATTGAATTAATGCAACAAGAGAAAGCTAGTCTAAATGATATTTCTCTCAGAAACACACATGAGTATCTCAAATATAATTTTCTCTATGTTATTTTAAATTATTTCTGATACATACTTAATCAAGTTTAATGAGTATGAAAATTAGAGAAACATTTCCAGTTTGAGCTTTATACATCAGAAAGTCAAGATTGTTCTATTCAAGCATCCCAACGGCTAGTTTCTAAAAAGCTACATATAGAGGAGCAAGTTCAAATTGAAGTATACACAACAAGAAGCGAAAAGAGAAAAACATCATACAATACACTGAAGAAAATATACTGAGTATCTATTGTCAATCTGTTATAGAGAGCATATAGAGTTTTGGGTTGTGTGCAACCATTTTGTAATTCTTCACCTTTGTGAACTAAACCCTTGTGAGCTTTCATTGTTCTCTCTTTTGAGAGTGTTTCTTTAAATCTTGAGTGGTCTTTATCTCAGGGGTAGATTGAGACTGGTATAACCTGGAGAGGTTTGTATACTCGCTATAACCTGGAGAGGTTTGTGTACTCGTTATAACCTGAAGAGGTTTATGTACTCGTTGTAACTATTTGCTGAATAATGGAACCTCTTGAACGGTTTGTTCAGGGGAGAACTAGACGTAGCCCAAGAGATCAGGGTGAACTAGTATAAAACTGCTTCATCTATGCTCATATATTATTGCCTTGGATAATCTTGCTTGGTGGTTGATTTCTATTTATAGCGAATTGAGTTCTGGCTCCATTCAACCCCCTTCTAGAGCCAGTTGTTCCTACATTTAGTATATTATATTATACAATTAATCAAATTTATTTTATGATGATAATAATATGAATATAAATAAAGTAATAATCAAAATTAATTATATAAAAATATAATATTATTTTAATTATTTTTAAAAAAACAAATATTCTTCCAATCATGAAGAAAGTTCATTACCAAAGTACTCACTTTTTATTATTATTTTATTCATCGATTGTTGAGCTTTCAATCATTTTTTTTATATTACAACTTTCTGTCACTTAAAACAAACTAGGTTTTAGTATTACATTTGTTTGTTCTACACGTCGGTCATTTTGTTTTATTTTCCCTATTTCATTTCGGTATAACTTTCTTGTGTTTAAGTGCATTTTTTTATTTTTTTATTTGTCAATTTTTGTTATCACTTTTTGTTTTTTTCTAGCCTTATTTTCCTTTTATTTATGTTTTACTTTCTTTTACATGAATAACATGTTCCTGAATAAGTGGGAGATTATATTTACCTGCATAAGGGTTTTCAAGATAGAATCAAAACTCTTTATTTGAAGAGCTTTGCTGCAAGTTTCTATTTCTTTTCTTTTTTTTTATGGTTTTATCTTTTTGTTTTTGACTTCTTGTTGTTTCTTTTCTTTTTCAGCATGACTAGAGAATTTGTGCATTCTTTCTCCTTAAAAATCTATCTTTATCTCCATCTTAGAGAAAATCTTGTCATTTTTCTTGTTTCTCTTGTTCTTGATTCTAACAACTATCATTCGTGGAATAGATATATGATTACATCCCTAACTGCCAAAAATAGGTTCGGTTTCATAAATAGAACTACTATTGAACTTACTAAAGAAGACTCCTCATACCAAGCATGGAAAAGATGCAACAACATGGTGGTTTTATGGAGGTGCATTCGACATCTCCTCATATAAGACAAAACATCTTATGGATGGAAAAAGTTGAGGAGATTTGGAATCTGAAGAGCAAATTTGTTTAGGAAGTCTTATGAGGATTTCATTGTTGCAAATGGAGACCTCCTCTCTTAGACAAGGAGATCTCACCATTATTCAAATTTTCAAAAAATTTAGAAACGTTTAGGAAGAGTTAGATAACTTCAAGGCTAAACGTGTTTGCAACTACTCTATGAAGTGTTCTTGTAGAGTATCTTATCTGATCTCACAAAGAAAGGTTGAGATCATGTCATGCAATTCTTGAGAGGGCTAAATGATCAGCACAACAATGTTAGGTTACATGTTCTTCTTATATATCACATTCCTCCAATTATTAAGATATTTTCGTATGTTGCTCAACAAAAAAGCAGGTTGCTGAAAATATTTTCTTATCTATAGCATATCCTAAAATTAATGTTATTGCTACTGTGACATGTTTTCATTATGGAAGAAATGGCCATACCGAGTTTGTTTGCTATAGAAAACATGATTTTCCTCCAAATTTTGAAAATAGGAGGACTAGAAACTCAACCAATAGAAATGTACTCATTGTGGCAAGAATGAACACACCATTAATATTTGCTACAAGAAAAATGGATTTCCACCAGCACACATCTATTAAAAATCTTGATACTAAACAAGAAACAAAGATTGAATCCTTGCAGAATCCGAGAGATCAAGATGTCCATTTATCACAATAGTAGTACCAAGTTTTGATGACTCTGTTGCATCAATCGAATATTGAAAACAACAAAGGCACTTCTACGGTAAATTAGGTCGACTCAATCACCTCTTGCTGCACACGCCAAGGTACTTAACTCTGTTAGTTCTTTAAAAGAGAAGTTGTTAGATAAAAAATAAATAAAAAACCCCTAGATATATTTTGATTATGTGTTAAAAACATAGTATACCTAGTGCTTGGAATACATGAAGAAGAACAAGCCTAGTACGTAGAATACATATGATTATTTGGAGAATGGTAAAATCACAAATTATATGCTTCATTTGATAGACAATAGAGCCAAGTTCAACTTTGTCTGGTAAGTTAAACAAAGATCATTCAGACGATAAGTACAAATCAAGACTTCAAGCTGACAAGTATAAAGACTATTCCAAAGCTTATGTCTGAAGCAACATAGAATGTATTATACATCTCTTCCAAGTAGATTCATGCCAAGCTACGACATTCAAAAAAGCCTTGAGATTTGAGCTAAAGCTAAAATGATAACGAACTTCTCTAACACGACTAATTTTAATTTTGGCTCAGTAGTCTATCATGTATTATGTCTAATTTTAACCAATGTTTGGTGTGAAAGGATCTTCTATCGAGAAAGATAAGTACTGAGAAGAAGAGAATTTAATGATCCATGTCATGTATTTAATGCTTCTCACCATAAGAGCTAATCAGATGATTATGGAAGAAAGAAGACAACAAAGAAATTTAGAAGCTACTCAATGATGAAATAAGAAAATGCAACGACTACTTTTTTGCAGGCTATGGAAAGACATGTTTCAAAGAAAGGAACAACAAAAAAGATAACCATACTTTGCAAGTGCTAAAAATCTATTGAAATTTTTTGTGCCCTAAAGTTTTGTATGAACATTGTTTGTGTTCATCTCTACTTACTAATAGAGAGAGCTTAAACCTTGCATATATTGAAAGAAACCTTTGTAGTGAGCAAAATCAGTGTTTGATTGATTGCTTAGATCTTACGTTTATGATTAAGGAAAGAGTGACTAGTGTCAAGAACAACCAGGATTGGCTGGTGTCAAGAATACTCAATGTTAGCCAAGAGTGTTTGGTGTCAAGAATACTCAGTGTTAGCCAGGATGTTGGGAAGGTTTGGAAAAAATAAAAAACCAAGTCATCTTAAGTTGGTTTCCAATTTAGCCAATTTTAGTGGTTTTGATAGCTAGTCGGTTTTGGTGCTAAGAGTAATGACAATTTGGACCTCGCAGTTCTTTAACTCTCTTGATGTGAAACAACCACAAATGGATTGAAAATGAAATTGGAAAAGTTTGGAGGAAAACCTAAGTCATCTTGAGTTGATTTGCAACTTAGCCAATTTTGGTGGCTAGTCGGTTTTGGTGCCAAGAGTCATGAAATTTTGGACCACACAGTTTTTTAACCCTTTTTATGAAAAACAACCACAAATGAACCGAAAATTCTATTGGGAAGGTTTGGAGGCAAAATCAAGTTATCTTGATTTGATTTGCAACTTAGCCAATTTTGGGGTTTTGATGGCTAGCCGATTTTGGTACCAAGAGTTATGGAATTTCAACCTCATGGTTTTTTAGCCCTCTTGATGGGAATCAACCACAAATGCACCTACAATGAAGTTGGGAAGGTTTGGGGTCACAACTGAGTCATCTTGTTTGTTTGCAACTTAACTAATTTTGGTGGTTTTGATGCAACAACCATGAAATTTTGACCTTGTAGTTTTTTATCCCTCTTGATGAGAATCAACAACAAATGCACCCAAAATGATGTCGGGAAGATTTGGGGGCGAAACCAAATCATCAAGAGTTGGTTTGCAACTTAGACAACTTTGGTGGTTTTGGTGGCTAGCCGATTTTGGTGCCAAGAGTCATGAAATTTCAATCTCGTGGTTTTTTAGCCCTCTTGATGCGAATCAATCACAAATGCAACCAAAATAATGTTAGGAATGTTGGAGGGCAAAATCAACTAATCTTGAGTTGGTTCGTAACTTAGCAAATTTTTGTGGTTCAGGTGGTTAACTAGTTTTGGTGCCAAGATCTTAACTTGGACCTCATGGTTTTGTAGCCCTCTTGACGTGAAAAAAACCATAAATGGACTAAAAATTATGTTGGCAAGGTTTTGAGGCAGAGCGAAGTCATCTTGAGTTGGTTTGTAACTTAGCCAATGTTGGTGGTTTTGCTGACTGGTCTCAGTTTTGGTGCCAAGAGTCATGAAATTTTGGACCTTATGGTAGTTTAGTCATCTTGATTGCAAACAAACAAAATGGACCCAATACAACGTTGGGAAGGTTTCAGAGCAAAACCAAGTCATCTTAAGTTCGTTTGCAACTTACCCAATTTTGGTGGTTTTGGTGACTAGCCGGTTTTGGTGCGAAGACTCATGAAATTTCAATCTCGTAGTTTTTTAGCCCTCTTGATTGGAATCACCCACAAATGCACCCAAAATAAAGTGTAAGGTTTGAGAGCAAAATCAAACAATCTTGAAGTTGGTTTCAACTTTTGAAATTTGGTCGTTTTGTGTATTTACTTTTGTAGTAAAATGTAATCACAATTATAAAAATAACTACTTAATTGGAATGAAAAAATGTAGTTAGCATGTAAATAAAGTTTAAATGTCCAAACAAACATAAAAATTATAGAATTTAAAATAAATAAGAATACCCAGAATCAAATTGAAATTGAATTCCCCAACAACAATTTCAAATTTGATCGTAGTTGTTTCATGAAAAATTAAAAGAATTTCAGCGCATATCATCTAACACAATGCTTAGTTCATCTAATGCACAACAGATAATAGTATAGATAGGAGAATTTAACCCTAAGTCATCTCCCAATGAATTCAATAGTAAATTTAGTCACTCAGTGTTCAAAACTTATTTGCAAGTAAAGAAAATTAGTAATAACAATAAAGTAAAAGGGGTTGTAAGGTTTGTTGTTAAGAAAATAGAGTAGATTGTGTAAAACAATGAAGAAAGCAGGTTGAGTCTCAGAACCATTCACATTGAATTCTTTATTGGTTATCTTCAAATTATTGTTCTCTAATTCTCTTCATAGGGTTGAACTCAATCAAACAAGTGTTAATCAAATTCAACAAAATATTATCAGCAAAACAAGCATCTACTGACGTATTCAATATCTCACTTCATCTCCAAGTGTCTACTCATTGAGATGTTTATCTTTTAACTCTGGACTAAGTGTACATCAAATTGATTAAGACTAAGTGAATTAATCAAGAACTCTACTTAAAGAAAAACAATTGAATTCTCAACACAGTAAAAAATAATTATTTTTCCAAAAAATAGATTCAAAAAGCCCAACAGTAAAGCACAACTATTAAACAGAATTCAAGAACAAAATTGTATTGAACACAAGCCTCAAAATTCGTTATGAAATCATAAAGAGAATCAATCGAAAGGAATTTAGACTTCTATGAGGAAAACAAACCAAAAGTACTACAATAAAGGAAATAAAACTAGGTTTAAACTGTGCAAAATCAATAGTCTCTATTTAAAATTTTCTTTCTTCATGAATTCTACATAGGATTATGTCTTAGATATTATTCTTTCACTTATCAAATGTTTCCTTGTATGTTATAAATTAACTCGCAAATATCTTCTTTCCAAATACGTTTGTGCAATGTTTCATTCTCGCAATTTCTTTCAAATATTTTGTTTCCACTTTTAGTTCCAAATATGTATATTTGATTGTCATTCAATCCAGCTTAGTTAATCAAACCAACTATCACCACAAGAAAAATGTTATTTAGAGACCAATTTTTAGCTACCAAATGAAATGGTTACTAATTGTGACTAAAATAGTCACCAAATTAGATTTTGATTGCTAAATAACTACAAAATAGAATCAATGATTGAATTTAGTGACCAATTAGGTCAAATAATTGGTATCTAACATTAGCTACCAAGGTTCTAATGATCTATGTCATTAGATTCTAAATTAGTCTCTAACTTAATTAGATACTAATTTAGAATCTGATGACATAGGTCACTAAAACTTTTATAGCTAATGTTAAATACCAATTATTTGACTTAATTGGTTACTAAATTTAATCATTACTTCTATTTTATAGTTATTTAACAACCAAAATTTAATTTGGTGATTATTTTGGTCACAATTAGCAACCATTTCATTTGATAGCTAAATATTGGTCTCTAAATAATTTTTTTCTTGTAGTGTATGAGAGATATTATAGTAAATTCAATTGAGATTTTCCTCTATTCAAGACATCAAAAATGGTTAAAACATTATTTTTATTTGCAGCATTTGAGATAATTATTTGCAGAAAACGTGTACATGGATGAATATTGCTTCTGAGTGAGCATCTTTCCTCTTTAGAATGGTGTGTACCACTATAGATCTTCCAAATAGATAGTCTAATGGTACAGTCTACTAACACCGTTTAATTTATGTTTAATGCGTCAAAGTCTTTCTACACCTTCATCTTCATTTCACTTGTCGTTGCTAAGGTGTTTTCTTCAACTGAGTCTTACCAAAAGGTTCAGTTAAGTCTCACCAAATGGTTTGCTAGACTGTTTACCTCATGTAACCACTAAACTGTGTAACAAATTGTCTAATGCATATATTTTTTAGATTGTTTGCTCTGTGTAAAAATGTAAGATTAGTCGAAATAACAGTTAAGGCCTGAATAAACCCAATTAGATGAATCTCAATTTAAATTGTGGATTTATTATTGATTAGAGTCCAAGAACATCACAACTAAAGCATTTAAATATGAGTAAAAATATGTCCATTAATGCCCTCTACATGTCTTGCGAGGGCTATTGTAATCATCATGGTAAGATACCAAAGCAAAAAAGTCATCAATAGAAGTAGGTAAATCAGTGGTTAGCTTACTTGTCTGATGAAAAAAGGTGGAACAAGTGAAAATAAAATAAGACAAATTGGGGATCCCAAAATTTGATGACGGACATGTGAATAGTCATTAGGAAATCCATGTAACGCCAATAACATGAAAAACTTTGACCTTTGTTTAATTCTTAAGGAGTAAAGGCATGATGTAATTACTCTTTGAAATTGTGAATAAAAGCATGACCATTTTACTATCAAGACGTCTAGGAGCAACAATATTAAGGAGATCTTGACAAACACCATGAAGACATTGAGTATCATTAGTGTACAATAATTTGGCTTGTTCCCAAACTTTTGAACATGACTCATAAGCATGAAACATTTGTTTTAACTATGATTGAATAGTGAACTTGAGAATAATACAAATTGAGCATCAATTTTCAATCAATGGTAAACCTTATTTTCAACAATAGTGATCACATTCTGGGTAAGATTATCAATATAACCCTAATTCTTAAGTCATAGTTTAATGTCTGATGTTCAAGTATCATAATTAGATCCATCCAATTTGTCAATAAATATATGTACACAAACATAATTAGTATAGATGGACGAATTAGGCAGAGTGACAAATGAAGAGGAGAGAGAAAACCCTAAAATGAAACAAACAAACTTCAATAAGGATGACAGGGGCAATCCAGAACAAGAATGACAAGGAGATTATGACACTGGTAATTGCTACCGAAAACAAGGTTAGACGTGCCACCATACACAGTGAAAAGCGATGGCAGTGGCGAGGCTTGGAGAGACGTGTGAGAGCGCGTTGGAGCACTAAACATTGCGATCTTTGTGACATGGTAGTTTTCTGCCTGGGACAATTTGAATGGAGGTGTTGCCAAGCCAAACAGTGATGACAAAGTGGCTATAGTAGTAGAAAAAGTCACTAGTAAATAATGGGATCATTAAAAGGACACGAATTTTTTCCTAACTCTAGATACTATATGAAAATAAAGTAAAAAAAAAAAAAAAAAAAAAAAAAAAGAGGCATATGATTAATTTCTTATGTTTATTGAGCACATAAGGTTGTGTCTTTATAGATAAGAAAAATACAAAACTTATGGACTAAGCTCATTAGATCTAACCAGGGTTGGCTTAAGACCCAAGCAAGTAAAGCAACCACTTTATGTGCTGTCCCAAATTATTATTATTAATAGTATAAAATTCAGTGTAAGGATTTCACTCTTTTACTGAATTTGGCGATAGCGGATTATATGTATATAATATGACTTATTTGATAAATAACTAAAGGTAGAAAAGAAATATTTGAAAACAAAAACCCGAATTTGCTTCAACCTATTTCCTTATATTTCAATTATTAAATTAGAGAAATAAAAGGAACATATATATTCTTTTTATTTTATTGGTTGACATTAATTAAAAATCACAAAATTTGGCAGTTCTCACAACTTATTTAGTTAGTTTTCCTCATTTTGTAGCTTTTAGTAAATTATTTTGATTAATAAAAAGGTTATTTTAGAGAATATATTTCTAACAATCTTCATTAAATAATTTTTTTTTCACCATTAATAAGTTTAGTAATTTAGGCCAGTGAGTGATGTTTAAGTACGGGTTCTCTATTGTGCATGCAAAGACACAAGCTCGAATAACTGAAAAATTTAAATAGTTGTAAAAATAGACAGTCAAAATTATTAGGAACTATTTTTCTAAAATAAAACTCAGTGAAACACGTTCCCAACCATAATATACATTAATAACAATTTTACATCTTCCAGTTACACTCTTGATCTTGCATGATTATATTTTACAGTACCTATTACTATTATCCATATACCATCTATTATACATATCTTCTACAAAAGTTTTACCTATTATACAGAATTTATTATTATTATTATTATTATTATTATTATTATTATTATTATTGCATCCTATTATACAAAAATTTATTATTATTATTATTGCATCTTCACCATGTAGGAGTCGTAAACAGATTGATGATAGGATTATTTTGAGCGCAAGGTGGCATGCCAAAAGTCACCACTACTGGACCATCCAGTGTAAGAGGTACATCTTCAAAATTCACAAAGGTAAATATGGTATTAGCTCTGCCTTGAAAAGTAACAGATCCTTCCACAACATCAGTCCTCCATTCATGACCCAAAAAGAAGGTTGTTATATTTGCTGTGAAAGGAGTTGCAGGATTGGGTGTAGCCATTCTTTTATATTATAGGTTCATATAGTAAAATAAAGAGAAAAGTGAGATATACCGTCTTAAAAAAAATTCTAAAAAAAATACAATTTTAAACGTTACTTTAATTTAAAAAAAAAAAATCACAATAACTCATAACATAATTAGCATGGAATACAGTAGTAGTGAATAGTCAGGATAAATGAGCAATTAATATCAATCTCCTAACCCACATTCTCCTGCTCATTTGAAACCTCAAGGAACAAGTTCCTTCAGTCACAAACCATATCCATTAAACCATATCATGATCATGAGTGTGAAATAAAATAATATACAATACAAAAAATCATACTTGAGAACCAGTATCAATATGAGTTAAAAAATAACGTAAGGCTTGGGGTACCTCACTGTAAAAATATTTTAAGAAATATAAGGTAAAACAATATATCTCCTTTTCCTTACCTTTGGCAGAACGTAACTTAAGAAAAAGAAAGGTTGTTGTTGAAGGTAACTAAAGAGAAAGAAAGGTTGTTGTTTGAGAAATTTGTGTGGCTTTTGAAATCTTTGGTGAAGTGGAAATCATTGTACAAGGAAAGTAGGAGTTGCTGTAATTTAAAAACTCACTTTGAGTGGCTTTTTCATAGGAAGTAGTGTACCAGGTTAATTGGGATAATAACTGAAGAAGTAGCACTCCAGTATTAATTGAATATGGTAAGTTACCAGCGTTTGCTAAAAATGTGCTTCTATCTGTTATTTAATGTAGTGTACTTGGTTTTTATCCTATATGAAGGCTGGGTTCTAGAAACCAATTAGCATCAAACTATTAAGTTGTTATCAATGATTTAATAATAAATAATAATAATGATAATAAAAATAATTATAATAATGATAACAATAAAAATAATAATAGTAATAATAATAATGATAATAATAATAATAAATGATAAAAATAATAATAAAAATAAATGATGACAATAAAAATAATAATAATAATGATAATAAAAATAATTATAATAATAATAATAGTAATAGTAATGATAATGATAATAATAATAATAGTAATAATGATAATAATAATAATAATAATAATAATAATAATAATAAATAATAATAATAATAATAATAATATTTATTTAGAATTTTGAGGATGTTACACTTTAGGCCTCAAGGCTTCAAAGGCCTATAAAAAATTAATACTAATACATTATTATAAAATTAAAAAATATTTAATTTAAAAATTATATTAAAAATATTTTTTAATTAAAATTTTAACATATCTTAACTAAATTCAAGTTTATATCGGTATTATAAATATCCTTTAATGACTTTAAATTTATATTGGTACTATAAATATTATTTAATAAATAATATTTTTATAACTTTCTTATAATAAATTAATAATATTTTTTTAAAAAGAAATTGAAGAGTGAATGAATCTTACTTATTAAAACTTTCTAATCTTCTATTTCTTTCTACTATTCCATCAAATTGACATCATTTCTTTATATGTCCTTTTATTCTCTAATCTTCTATTTCTTTTTACTATTCCATCAAATTGACATCATTTCTTTATATGTCCTTTTATTCTCTAACTCTTCTACTTATCTAATTCCTTTATCCATTTTTCATTCTTTAACTCTTCCAATTATCTCTTTCATTTATCTGACTTCTTCACTTATCTTCTTTCTTTTTCTGACTCTTTCATTTGTTCTTCCATAATATTGTTTTAATTTGAGTTTTTGATTGTTATTAGGTTATTTTCCAATTCCAAATTTGTTTTATCATTATATATTATGCATTTGTGCGTGTCTTGAAGCGGTAAACTGAAGAATCAAAGTTTTTGTTCACTTTTGCTCCTTTTGAATGCATCAATATCAGTAAAAATAATATTAGATTGATAAACTGATTTCAAAATTTTTTTATTTATCATTATTTTTTAATTAATTTTAAAATAACTTGTGCGGATTTAAGGAAGAACATTAGAAATTTAGAATTTATAAATTAAGTTTAAAGATTTACCAGAGGACAATATCCAAAGATAGTAAGAGACTTCAAACTTCAAGACAAGGTACTGTGATCAAGTTCATTGTTTTGACAATCAAGTTTTATCTTTTTAACTTAGTTTCGTTTTATATACTTATAAGTTTATTTAGTATTATATATATTATAGTTTTTAGTTTTATATAAAAATATACAAATATGTCAATTAGAATATATGAATCATGTTATTCAAAACTTAAAAAAAAAAAGAGTTGAACTTTTGGTTAAATCACGAAAAGGAATTATGAATAAATTTATAAAAAAAATAAACAAAAAAAATTAATTAGAGAATACATGTAAGTGTTATTTGAATGAAGAAAATAATAAAGTAGTTAACAAAGATAATAATTCTGATTCTCAAACTCATGATAACTAGAATCAAATTACAACACAAATTAATAAAATCTTATTAAAGATTAACAATATATCAACAAATGTTAAAGGAACTAATTGTATTGTCTGTTGAAAAAGATTTCTTAAATGAAATTAAATATAATAATTTAATAGATAATTTTGCATCACAAAAAGTTCAAAAAAAAAAATTTTGGATAAAAATATCATAATTTTAATTATTTTATTAATTTAAAAAAAAGCCTATTTTTTTAATTTGCTTTAGGCCCTCTAAAATCTTGAGCCTCCACTATATCTAACCTATATTATTTGCTGTTAAATTATGGAAAAATTATTAACATTTTAGATACATGAGTTACAACTAAACATTACTATTATTATTTATTTGTTACATAAAAAATTATTTAAAATTAAATGAGTATACTTAAATATTAAATTTTATTACAAATAAATTTTAATTTCTTCCTCAAATTATAATAAAATATAATTTTTAAAACTATATAACTTTGACTTGAGTTTAAGTGAAGTTTATGAGTAAGTTATTAATAATTTTAAATTAATTTTTTAAAATTAATAAAATATTTAAAATAAGAAATAATAATTTAAGACCTTAGAACTCCTATCTTCAACAAACATCCCATCACTTCCCTGCTATTTCTTTTATATTAAATATAAAAGAAAAAGTCCAGTGTGCAATTAATATCTCACCATATTAACAAGGTAAAATATGTCATTAGTAAGTTAAAGTTTCAACCTATTCTAAATTTAATTATCACTTGTAGATATTTCAATCACTTATTTATTACATAACTTCGTAAAAGCATAATTGTTACAAAATTTCTTATGATAGCAACATTGACTATAAGAACCAAATCGTCAAAACTAATTGATTGAATTAATATATAATAATTTCAAATAGATTTCTTCGTGCCCTTATTTTATTTCTACCCATATGTAATCCGCATGCACCGCCGAGGTTTAGAAAATTATCAACTTCCTACTGTTTTAACAAACCAGTCAAGTCAATACTATTCAATTTTCCCTTAGAGTGTCTTTCATGCTATATGACTTTTACAAGGTATTTAGATAGAAAATTAGACAATTTTAAAAAAAAAATATATAAATATGAATTTAAATTATTCTTATTTAAAATTATTTATATTTTAAGTGTTTTGTTCAGAAGATGATCTAAATTCATCGAATTTTAGTTTTTTATTTAGATAAAATATTTCAATTATTGCTTAATATAAAAACTATTTAAACATTAATTAATAATTAAAATATATTTTATAGTCAATGATTTTATCTTTTGTTAAAAGTTTATCAAGATTTTTTAATTAATTGGTATAGTTTTTTATCGATTGACGTTGACTAAAATTTTAGTAGATATCGATAACAATGATTTAAACTGACAATAATTGACTTATTTTTACGAAATTATCGATGGAAGGTTTTTATCAATTTTTAATTATAAGAAAATCACTATAAATATTGACAAAAAGAAAACAATACATGTGAATTTAAAAATATAGTTGTATCATAAAAAAAAACCTTCTTAGCCAAGAAAGCACTTAAGTAGAAAATAAAAATAGGTCACAACAAAAAGATAATCCTAACATGTAAATAAAAAATAACCATGTTCACAGAAATAAATAAAAAAATATCCTAATTAGCATTAACCAAAATGTATAACTTTGAACACTGTCTCCAGTCTTGATTAAACAAACAATGTTCTAATCAAAATTAATTACAAAACAAAAAACATAAATTTAAAAATTGAAAAATTTAAATTTTATTTTTTAGATAAAATTTAAAATTCTCAAAATTTGATTAATTTAATTACTCATAAAATTCTAAATTTCAAATTTTAAATTTTCTTCAGAATATAATAACTAATATGAGGTGATATAAACAGGAAAGGAAAAAGTATCAGATACTGATAAAGGTTTTTTTAAGAAGAGGTGTTCATAAATGACCACTCTCTTTGCAGATTAAGGTAAAATATATACATTACAAGTTTTGATCTACAAACAGTACCAATTATAGATTTTTGTATGCCATGGTACCAAGAGATTGATTATTGTCACTAACACATAATTTACAACAAGCCACAAAATGTAAGGCCAGAAAAAGTGACCAAGACCGTGCACATGACAATTATCACAGAAGTGAAAGTGTAAAAACTCAGTAGAAAACTAAACTAAATCAGGAAGTTGTGAGAAGCATCATGTCCTTAAATTCCTGAAAATCAAGCTTTCCATCAAAATTAGTGTCATAGGAGTAAATCATGGTTGTGCTATCCTTGCCACACCTTTCATCCCACATGCCAAGCCTCTTCAACACACACTCAAGTTCTTGGCTTGTGATGAAGCCATCACCATCCAAATCAAACACTTTGAAAGTCTTCACAAGGTCCCTCTCCACCTCCTCAACCCCATCACTCTCACCCCAATGAGTCCCTAATTCCTCCCAATTCTTCTTCAGCATAGATTCATAAAAGACCAAGAACTCACTCAAGTCAAGGCTCTTCTTTCCCACCAGAGACTCCAACTCCTCAATGCTGTAGCTGAAGCCCGTCTTCTCTAGCAGCATGTTCAGCTCCTCAAGGCTCAGAAACCCATCTCCATTCATGTCCACTTTCTCAAAAATCCGCTGCAAATCACTTCGTGTTAGGGGACACATTTGGTTTTCAAAAGGGTGTTTCAATATAACGAAAGTTTTTGTTTATTCTTTGTCAAAGTTCGCTACACTATACTCAATTGTTCATACGTGGATGCATTGCAACACACAAAGTGTTTATATACATGCACAAAACATTCACGTGGGCACCACTGTGGGACATTATTGTATAAAAATCTATTGAGAATTATGACATTGATGATGTGGCTGAGAATGATCCAAGTCTACTAGGCAATTTGAAGGAAGTTTCATAGTCATTGCCTTGACAGCAACTTCAATTAGTCCAATTGGATATTTACGAGTAGAATTTTCTAGTCTATAAATTTCAGTACATAGTTTTAATTTTTATGGTTAAATGCTTTTTTTCTTATGCATGTGTCATTTTCACGAATATTTTGATTGGAATAGAACTGACAAATTCAAACGCGTGTTGAGTGTGGTAGACTTGGTTCAGACTCGTCTAGAGAGTACACGTTTCGGATAGAAGCGACATTTCTAGATACAAAACATTACTATGTGCATAAACCAAATGAATACTATGGGCTCTTTAGTTCATTATTTTTCATAATAAAATTATAGAATTCAATAAAATATATAAAATATATTTTTCATATTATCATCATCATCTCCACTGCACGTTTCATATCATCATCTATTTTTAAATATTTTAAAAATTTAATAAACAACTCTTTTAAATATGTAAACCACATTTAAATTTGTGATGCATAACTTACGTTATTTTAAAATATTATAATTTAAAAATATACTGACACTGAGTTAAAACTAATAATGTAAACTTACAAAGTTAAGAAATAAAGTTAAAATGCTATGGTTGCTGGTTTTACTTTCTAACTTTTTTGTAATTTCAAAAGGTAACACATGTTCATCAACTTGTAATATGGTAGTATAAAGGTGTCCAATTAGTTAAACCATGATTATGAAACTCATATATTATTTTTAAAACTTAATTTGAAGGGACAATCACATTTTCTAATACCTGTTATATTTATTTTTATATCATGTTTATAGTTTTTATACTTAATATTCATTTCACATCCTAACAATACAAATATTTTTTTTTTGTCTATTTATTTTGTTAGATATAGGTATCACAACAACAAAACCAAATCAAAAGACTAGCGGCGAACCCATGCAAGTAAATGATTTTGTGTACTAAATACCTATACAAATAAATGACAACGCCATCACATGTCATCTTAAATTATATACACAAAAAAATTGAAAAATACTTAATCTCATTTGTCGTGAAATCCTTAACGCATTTGTCTCTGCATATTTCATCTCCACTACCCATGTACTTTATTATATCTAATTGTTCCATATCGACATCTTATATACTTCATTAGATATTCTAGCTCACAATTACCCTTCCATTTGTACATTAAATAAAGAATTTGGTCTAAAAAAACCTACAACAAATTAACACATCGAGATTGCAGAATTCTAAAGGTAAATCTAAATTCAGTATTACCTTCCATATTCTACAGTCCAGTATGCATTATCTAGAAGATAAATCCAAATTCGATACTGCCTTTCGGATTCTACAATCGGATTTACCTTCGAGATCCTACAATCCAGTATGCTAACAAAAAAGTTTGTATATCATGACACCCATTTTTTGAGAAAAAAAAAAACTTTCCACGCACACAATATCTACATACCCAAATCCATCCCAGAATAGCAAACCAAAACTCACATTCCATTCACTCACCACCTATTAAGGAACAAACTGAGAAACTAGCCGTAAAAAATGAATTGCACTGTAAAACAACAATAGAGTTTTATAGCCAAAAGGCGAAGGAGGTGGACACAGTAAGAGATGAAGGCCGAGTGACAAAAGATGAGACTTAAAATGTTTTTATTACTTAAGGGTAAAATTGTCATTTTGAAAAGATTTGGTGCAGCAAGAATTTATTGAGGTGCAAAAAGAAATTGTATGTTGGTACTATGTTTGTTTATTAACTATTTTGGTAATGCAAGTAATTTACTCCTTTAATTAATTATTGTCGAGTATGTCCCTTTCAACTGAATAAAAAGTCATACAATTTCAATATAAATGAATCAATCATCTACAAGATTTATATATGTTGTATTTGATCTTAACATGGAAAGAAATCTGTGCATTCTAGAAATATAATGAGATTGTCATAATTGTGCTTTTAGAGAACTATGTGTGGTCCACATCATGTCTACATTTGGTAAAGGACAACCATCAAGCAATTTAACCTGTAAATGAAATTCAAAATTGAGTTAGCTTTTTACATTTCAATAATGAAATGGCCAACTTGTAACATAAAAAATGTACCTGTACAAAATGTGACCCACAGACATGTCCTATGCATATTACCCGATGTAGACTAAGATCAGTTGGAGGTTTACTCCACAACGGAAAAATGGTTACATTTTGTTTCAACGACAAGCAAACTAGTATTACATTATATTTACTAACAATGACGTAACCCATATCTGGTATAGTCATCCACATCTCTACACCAGCCTACAAATATGTTAAAGATTTTCAATATAAAAAACTAGTTAATAATAGAATGTAACAAGCACTTACAGATATCGTTCCTTCAACAAGTAATGAGTTCTTCAGTTCATCAAGACGTTCAAGGCTACCAAAGATACTTGTATATTGATCACGCCATTCACATATTTCTTTATATAGATCCATTCTAATTAATGGCCATGACTCTTCTCCCATTCCTAACAATGTAGCAATTGATCGATAATCACAATGTCCATCAGGTTTAACATCAATAGCATCTACTATGTATGGATGACAAATAGAATGAAATTGATCAAGCATGGGAATTACTTTAGAGGGTATGGCCAAATGTGGTTTTACCTTAACCCTTGAATCCTTTTGTGTAGAGCATTATCCTCAATGGAATGAATTGTTTACTCTTTTGAGTAATCGATTGGTTGACTTGTCTAATCAATTTTGTTTACTCTTTTGAGACTCGTTAGTTTTAACTGTTTCCAATGGCGGACATAATGATGTCATGTCAAGGTATGCAATTTCTCGAAGCTTGTCCTTGATGGTTATTTTACCTCCAATGTCAACCTCCTCGAAGCATTTAAAAATTACATCCCAGTTTTGCTGAATAAACAACTCAGATGATGATTGGCTTAATGATAAGTCTGAGAAACTAAGTCTAGTCCACACCATATGCACTTCACTAAGAGGTATCACACTAACAGAATATCTTGCTAACTCACATGCACATGGTAAACCGTGAGTATGTCTAAGAACACAGCCACACTTTTTCTTATCAAAGCCAATAACTTTGACCTTGTTAAAATCTTCTGCAATATGCATCAATGCATATTTGCTTACCGCACCCAGTAAACGTTTGTATAAAGAGCTATTGAAAGTGTGGGTAACAATATGTAGACTCATCTCGAAAGAGGCCTTAATCTCATTATGTTGAAGGACAAGGAGATTGTTGACTATATCCCAACATGTACACAAATCACCCTTGCAAATTTGTAAAATTCGCTTCAAATTCCCATGAGCTTGTTCAACCCTACATACACCACACAAAATTAGTTCAAATAACACAACTCTTATGTCCATCATTTATATAAAACACATTATTTACTTCCTATGAATATCTACAAAGACTATCCATATTTGTAACATAGCATTTCAACAGCTCAACACAACAAAAAAATAAAAATAAAAATTTTAAAAAAATTATAAACCGGACCACCATCCATTCGGTTTACCAAATTTAGGATGATTGCAAACTGGATGGCCAAAAGGTGGAGCTCATCCGGTTTGCAAACAACCTAAATTTTGTAAACCGGATGGAGGGTGGTCTGGTTCCGGTTTACAAAATACAAATCAGATTCCACCCCCCATTTTTTCATCCAGTTTGCAATTTATAAATCGAACCTCCCTCCATCTGGTTTACATTTTAAAAAAAAATCTAAACCGGATGGCTTTATCTGGGTGACCTAGCAGAACGACCACAGTTCACGAAAATAAAAAATCTTACCTTGTCGTCATTCCTCGTTGCCGATCAACACTCTCCACAAGTTCAAAAGTCTTTTATACCGTTTAATCACCCTCTAAACCTTCAAAACATCACTATCTACGATGTATTTGAGAGAAAACATTGTGCTGCATTGTGAAAGGTGGACGAAAGCACTGTTTGATTTCTATTTTAGACAAAGCAATGCCCTTTTTGGTCATTTTCACAGGGGCAATTTTGGGATTTTCAAAAAATTATGGAGGTGCAGGAGGAGTATATGGGGGTGGAGGAAGAATTTGTCCCAAATTATTGGTCTGATTGAAAAATTAAAATAAGAATGAGCACGTAGTTTAAAAGAATTATGACAAAGAGTAATAAGTTTTAGCTATTTTTTTGTTAGTTCCAATAATAGAAAGCATCTACCTATATATAGATGCTCTCTATGCTTGTAAAATACTTTTTCAAAAATATTCAGTTTTTCTATTTTTAATGTTTCTCTCTCCTACAATGTCTCTTATTTTGGTTTTATGCTTTTGCATTATCATCAACATTTTTTTTCTCTAGAACCCATGCAGCAGAAACCCACATTTCTAATATGGTACCAGAACGGGTGAATAACCCGCTCTGCTTCCGCCGTGCACACAGGCGCCTGATGATCACATGCACTGCTCTTTCTTCCGTTGATACCCATAAAGACTTGCCTCTTTAAAGGCTCTTTTGTTTCTTTTTTTTTTAACCTTTTTATATCCTTGCCATTTTTTCTGTTATGGCCTTTAGATAGAACAAGAACGAAGAAGAAGATGAATCCCAGAATCCAGGGAGCCCCTACTATTTGCATCCAGGGAAGAATCCGGGTCTAATCTTGGTGAGCCCTCCTTTAGATGGAAACAATTATCATACGTGGAGTCGTGCAATGAAACGTGCCTTGCTTTCAAAGAACAAAGCGAAATTTATTGATGGTAGCATAAAGGCTCTAAGAGAAAATGAAACGTTACGTGATGCATGGGAGCGATGCAATGTAATGGTGATATCATGGCTTACACGTTCCATGGCTAATCAAATTGCACAGAGCATTCTTTACATTGATAATGCCCGTGATTTGTGGGAAGATCTTAGAGAGCATTTTGCCAAGGGTGACCATTTTAGGATCTATGATATATTACAAGATATACACTCAATGAAACAAGGTGAGAGATGTGTTTCAGAATTTTTTACAGAATTGAAAACCATGTGGGAAGAGACGGAAGCGCTGCGACCCATGCCTGTATGCACTTGTGATAAACGCTTCAATTGTATAGAAAGCATAGCTAGATACAAAGAGGAAGACAGAGTCATGTGCTTGCTCAAGGGTCTCAATGATGTGTATAATACTATCAAAACCTGTATGCACTTGTGATAAACACTGCAATTGTATGGAAAGCATAGCTAGATACAAAGAGGAAGATAGAGTCATGTGCTTGCTCAAGGGTCTTATGATGTGTATAATACTATCAAAACCCGGGTTCTGATCATGGAACCTCTTACTTCTGTGAACCGTGTTTTTTCCCTTGTTTTACAATAAGAAAGGCAGTTAGCGGGTGGCATTAACAACATCGTTGGCAATCTTGAACATAAAAGCAAAGTAAATTCTGTTAATAACCAAAGCAACTGGAAGGGCAATGGTAGAAGAAGAGGAAGGAACAACAACTATGGCAAGAAATGCAACTTTTGCAACAAGATGAATCACACAGCTGAAGAGTGTTATTCGAAGCATGGGTTTCCACCGTGGTTTAAAAAGAAGAACGAACATAGTGCCAACAACTTTTTCTCAAACAATGACTAAGAACTCAAAGATTGCAAAGATAATGAAGGTACACATTCATCGAATGAGACTCAAAGTATTTCTTTTACCAAAGAACAGATTGAGCAGATTCGAAAGGTAATGCAAGAATCAAGAATCAATAATGTTGTGAGTACCAACGCCATTGTTCACGAAACATGTAAGTATAATGCATGGATCCTTGATACAGGAGCCACTAACCATGTTACTTGTTCTCTTAATTGCCTTACTTCATATCATAAAATAAAGCCTATAATTGTTCATCTACCAAATAAGTCATAGGTTATAGCTTTTCTATCTGGTACAGTTCATATTTTTGAAAATTTTGTTTTAACAGATGTACTGTACATCCCTGAGTTTTGTTTTAATATGTGCAAAAACTGATCCTTACTATGAATTGCAAACTAACTTTTCTGTCTAAGAATTGTCACATATAGGATTCAAAATCTCAGAGGATGATTGGCAAAGCTAATTTGCAGTTCGGGTTATACATTTTACACTCTGCTTTTGAGAACTCTATTATCAATGTTTTTGATGTTGTAAATGATATAAACTCTAAGAGTACTGACCTGCACAACAATGTTAATAACATCTGGCATCTTAGGCTAGGACATCCATCTCACGGAACTTTACAATGTATATCGAATATGTTTCCTTTCATACAATCTGACAAACATCAAGCCTGTGATTCTTGTCATTTCGCTAAGCAAAGTAAACTCCCTTTCCCATTAAGTAATACTAGAGGCTCACACATATTTGAAATGATTCATCTTTTTAACAATTGTTGATGATTTTAGCAGGTATACTTGGGTGCATTTAATGAAAAACAAAAGTGAAACCAGACCTGTTTTATCAAAGTTTGTTACTCTCATTAAAAACCAGTTTGATAGAAAAATTAAAACCATATGATCTAACAACGGTCAAGAATTTGCTTGGCAAGAATTTCATGATATTGAGGGCATTGTGCATCAAACAAATTGTGTTGAAACGCCTGAGCAAAATGCTATTGTTGAAAGAAAGCATCAACATATTCTTAATGTAACTCATAGCATCCTTTTTCAATCTAACATGCCTTTGATTTTTTGGTCATATACTGTGAACCATACTGTGCATCTCATAAATAGAACTCCTTCTGTTGCCATAGATAATCGTATTCCCTATGATCTTTTACATGGAAAAATGTATGATATAACCAACTTGAAAGTCTTTGGATGTCTTTGCTATGTTTCTAGTCTTGACAGGAACAAAAGTAAATTTGATCCTAAATCCAGAAAATGCATGTTCCTAGGATACTAACAGGGTAAAAAAGGTTATATAGTTTTTGATATTAAAACACGTGAAATCTTCATATCAAGAAATGTGATATTTTACGAAACTGACTTTCCTTATTATAAACGTGAAAATGAAGCTAGTGAAAGCCATGACAGTGAAAATTCTTTTAATCTTATCATTGAAACACCAAGAAGAAATTATAATAAAATCAATCATGAAGCCGATCAAAATAATGATGAAACTGATCAAACTAACATAGAGGAGAATGTTAGACGTTCTACCAAAGAAAGAAAAATACCTGCATATCTTCATGACTACCACTACAGCAACATGAATATTGTTAATAACAAGGTCAAGTATCCTCTATCCTTTGTTATTAGCTACAGTAAACTCTCTAATAGACAAATCAATTATACTCTTGCTTTAACTATTGTTCCTGAGCCAAAGACATACGAAGAAGTTATTGGGAGCATAGAGTGGCGCAAAGTAATGGATAGAGAGATTGATGCTCTGGAGAAAAATCGAACCTAGATCATCACGGACCTTCCACAAGGAAAGAAACCCATTGGGTGTAAGTGGGTTTATAAAACAAAGTACAAGGCAGATGGATCTCTAGAAAGATACAAGGCACGTTTGGTGGCAAACAGGTACAACCAACTTGAAGGCATTGACTACACAGAGAGACATTCTCTCCGATTGCAAAGCTCACTACTGTAAGGACCCTACTCGCGATTGCTGCTACAAAGAATTGGTATCTTAGGCAACTCGACGTGGATAACGCATTTCTTCACGGTGAGCTCGACGAAGACATACACATGAATGCACCTCTGGAATGGATATCAAGAATCAAGTTTTAAAGCTGGAAAAATCTCTCTATGGATTGAAGCAATCTGGCCGGCAGTGGTTTACAAAATTATCTAAGTCTCTATTAAACATCGGCTTTAAGCAATCCAGTGCAGATCACTCAATGTTCACTAGAGGTATGTCTTCTAAATATTTAGTTTTGTTAGTTCACGTGGATGACATAATTCTTGCAAGAAGTTCGGAAAATGAGATACAACAAGTTACAAAATATTTGGATAAAACTTTCAAAGTGAAGGACCTTGGAGAGTTAAAATATTTTCTAGGACTCGAGGTGGCTAGATCACATAATGGTATTCACATTTGTCAAAGGAAGTATGCAATAGACATACTTTCTGAGACTGGTTTAGTTGGAGCCAAACCTGCTGCTTCTCCCATGACCAAAGACACAACAAGCTTATTTGATACAGAAGCAGAAGCTTATGATGCAACTTCTTTTCAGAAAATAATAGGAAAGTTATTATATCTTACAAACACCATACCAGACATTGCCTACGCGGTTCAATTTTTGAGTCAGTTTTTGAAAGCTCCAACCATTCATCATTTCAAAGCTTCACAACGGATTATACATTATAGCAAAAAAGAACCAGCACAGGGACTTTATTTTCCAAGCAATTCAGAGATACAACTGAAAGGATTTGCATATTTTGACTGGGCTTCGTGTCAGAAGATCTACCACCAGCTTATGCGTCTTCCTGGGATCATCCTTAATCAGTTGGAAATCAAAGAAACAAACCACCACATCCAAATCCTCATCAGAAGCGAAGTACCATGCCTTAGCTGCTGCAACATGCGAGATGCAATGGCTATCTTATATTCTTAATGATTTAAACGTTAATGGCACCAAAATGGCAATGTTTTACTGTGATAATCAGGCAGCAAGACATATTTCACTGAACTCCATATTCAACGAACGAACTAAACATATAGAACTGGATTGTCATGTTGTTAGAGAGAAGATTCAATCTGGATTATTTCAGTTGCTGTCCATATCCACTCAACAACAGATTGTTGATGTCTTCACCAAACCTCTTGAGCCCAAGGAGTACAACACTATGATTTGTAAGCTGGGAATCATGAATATACATGATCCCGCTTAAAGGGGGCTAATAAGTTTTAGCTATTTTTTTTTAGTTCCAATAACAAAAAGCATCTACCTATATATAGATGCTCTCTGCATGCTTGTAAAATACTTTTTTAAAAATATTCAGTTTTTCTGTTTTTAGTTTTTCTCTCTCCTACAATGTCTCTTATTTTAGTTTTACGCTTTTGCATTATTATCAACGTTTTTTCTCTCCAGAATCTATATAGTAGAAATCCACATTTCTAATAAAGAAAGTAAGAGATACCTAGCTAGAGGATCGTGTGACAACAAAAAGAACTCGACGAGACCGTAACAACAAGAATAACAATAAAGATGATACGAAGAATCTGTGATTGCGGTGATAGAATGAGAAGATTATATTAGAGTTCTTCTTTTAAGCATTGCCACCAAACAACCAAAATAAAATAAATACTAAAAATATATTATAACACACCCATTAACATACGAGTAAGTTTCATGGCCCATTTGTATTGCAGGACAAAATGGATGCGGCTAAAATGGTCCATTTCTGTTTACACAACCGTTTTTTAAGCTTGATATTTACCAATTGCTCTTATTCATTATATCTTTTATTTATTTTATTTTTCTTCTATTCTTTTAGAACAACCAGTGTTTCACTCTTTTTTGTTCGATATTTTTTATATATTATATTAAAAAAGGCATCCCAAATATATGTTTAGATATGTTTAAGAAACATACCAAAAACCTTTATTTAGTTTTGTCAAGATGTTATTTAATCTTTAACATGGTAATAGAGACTACATATCATTCCGAGCGTTTTAGAGTTTTGTTGGTTTGTGAAGGAGTTTATATATATATATATATATATTTTTGTTTTTTTTTTTTTTTTTTTGTTATAAAGGGGTGTTGGAGAGTCACACACGGTTTGTCTCAATTATTGAGGAAAATATAAGATTTTTGACATTTTGGTAATACCAAAAGAATAACAATTGATACTGAATGATATAGTTTTCTCTTCATAAACCAAAAATAAACTGTTAAAAACTTAATAAGTTAGAATGACTAATTCTCAACTTCTAATACATGTAATAAACCTTTTATCTTATCTCAGACATTAAAAGAGTAACATAATATAAACATCAAATTATAGGGAAACATAAATGTTTTTAGAGAATTAGCATACATCAAGAACAGAATTATTACACTTCTCTTTCTTTTTAATTTATTCTCTCAACACCTGCTGCCAAATCCAAGAAGAATTTCTTAACTGAGAGAAGTTCAGACAGAGAAATGAATGAATAGAATGCACATTCTTTGCCTTCATTATATAGCACCTACAGAGATTCAATACAAGTTAAAGAAAACTACTTAATTCTGTATCACTTGATAAAAGATCACAAATATATAAAGCCACAACCACATATGCTAGAAATTGCACTGAGAGAACAGGCTAAGTCATCAATATTAGATAGTGGCATGTAGAGGCCCACTATAAAACTGCTGTGGCAGGCTAAAGTAAAGCAGGATAGTCACTATTTTAAATATTGTAATACCAACTAAATAATTTATATTACACATGGAAATACTCAAAAACAAAATAAATAAAGCTATCTATGATGAATAATAAATAAGTCACATTTTATATACATAATCACAATCAATCAGGTAGCAATGAGTGCATAGCGGTGGAAGATGATGGCGAATTAATGGGAGTAAATATTACATATTATATAAAAGTTACCAGAATATGAAATCCAAAGTTTAAAGAAGTACGTATTATACAAAAATTACCGAAATGTCAACTAGGAAGTTTAAAGAAGGATTAAAGAATAGAACAACGTAAAAAAGTGTTATATAATAGAGGGGAGAGCAACATTTTGTTGCAATTTCCTTTTATTTATCATAATAAATAATTTTTTATTTATAAAAATGGATAAATTGCGTTATATGAACAACATTTTGTGTAAGGAGTCGTATTAGTGAAAAAAATAAGAATTGTGCTACAGTGACAAGAATTTATTTAAAAAAAATTAAAGTTAAACCATGTCATCCACCAGATAATTAATGTACCTAATTAATTAATTCACCAGTAAGAATACCAAACTAATGCATTAGTATATACGTGATATTTAATGCTCCTAATTAATTCATTCTAAGAATACCAAGCTAATATAGCAGTGCATGCATGATAATTAATACATCACCTGATTAATTAATTAATTAATTATTTCACGCGGATAATATCACACTAATACACCATGCTATGCGATAATTAATGCACCTAATAATTAATTATTATTTCACTCGCAGGAATACCAAACTAATACACTCCTGCATGTGTAATAACTAATACACTTAATTAATTAATTAATTATATATCACACTAATCACCAATTGCATGATATTAATGTATCTAATTAGTTAATTATTTCATGAGAATATCAAATTAATTATTTCAAATACATGCGTGATAATTAATATACCATAAGTCAAAATTAATTAACTTGGGTCACTATTTTTTCTACTAAACGATTACTATTCTATTTTTTATACCATTCCAATTTTATTTTATTTTTAAATGATCACACATTAATACAATTTGCACCATTCTATTTTCTTTCTTGTTAAGATTCTCACACATTAATACGATTTTAATTCTTAAATCTTACTACGAAATATAATTATCCGTTTTAATAAAAGACAAATTTTATTTATTATTATAATTACGAAATAAAATTATAATAAAATGGTGCTTTCTTCCGTAATGAAAAGGGTTATGTTCTCCTAACAATGAAAATAAAAGAAATAATAGATTGGGCATCAAGATTTTGCAAGAAAAGACATAAATTAGAAAAAATTAGAAAGAAGAGAAGTCTGATAAACATGTAATAAAGACAATATAAAATATAGCGTTCAATGGTATAATTAAGGTAATGATAAATAAAAATAATAATATTTTCACTTTAAATATATAATTAAAGTAAAACTTAAAGAATATATTTACTGATGAGTTAATTAAAATATTTTGTAATTTTAAATTGATGGTAAGAATTTTTTTTTTTATTTTTTTACTTTAAATATTTATTCAATTTAAAAAATTAATTTTATAAAAATATTGATCAAAACATATATTGTTCAAATTCTTTTTCTAGAACTTTCTAAAATAAAGCTCAAGAAAATCTTTACTTTCCATAATTCTTTGCTAATAAATGAAATATTGGAGGACATGACCATTACAAACATGTCTTGTCCCAGTGTCATGCTTAAATTTCATTTTATAAGGCAATGTTGATAACAAAAAATGTTCACCTTTCACCATTTGTGCTCAACACATGAGAAGTATCAAAGTACAAAAAAGAAAAAAAAATTAATAATTGAGTCCACAGTTTTTTTTATCCTGTAAACATGATTTGAAATAAATGAGTAGAGAAACAATAATATTTCAGCAAAGTCAACAAATTATTATTAGTCACTAGCATTTCAATGTGCAATTTCATCTGTTAAAATTGATCATGAGAAGATTACGTCTCATAAAGTTAAAAAAAAACTTATTATAGAAGATATTTTATGCGTTCTAGAAATTTTATTATAGAAATCTTGTTCTATAAATCTAAAAATATTTTACAAATTCTAAAAAGTATGTTTCAGAAAAAATTTCATACCAGATAATCTAGTATTTTAAAACATTGTAAGGTTGGAGGAGCAAATTGAGGAATGTAGGAAGCAATTGCCTATTTATATAATTTGATAAGCAACCCATTGGTCAAAATTTTTTATTATAACTTTGTTGGCATATTGAGAAAAGTTAAAGAGAAAATTCAAGTAACCATGAGGACAAAAAAATCAAGTATTTTTACTTGAGTGAGCTCTCACAAAACAAGATATTGTTGTAAGGCAATTTTTGTATAAATAAAAATGTCTCGCTTTAACAAAAGCATTTAAAAAATATATTTGTTGTGATATTATTTTCGTTTCAATGAAATATTTTTTTTTTAAACTAAAGCATTTTCTTTAACATATGTCAACACCCAATTTCGTCCGGGCAAATAAAATTATTCTAAAATATAAAACAATATAAAATAAAAATGTGTGTTATTATTTAAATAAAAAAAAGAGTTTTGATTCTATTCTATTTTATGAATAAAGTTAAAATAAAATTCGTAAAAAAGAAAAAAAAAGTAAAGAAAATCAGTCTATTAAATTTGTTAAAAAATAAATAAAATTGTCATTAAAGTGTTGCCATGTCATATCCTCTCTTTTTGCTTGCCTTTTCTGATGCCTATTAATGATACGAAATGTTAGAAATTTGAATAGTTGATTTGATTATTATTCTGATTAATTACAAACGATTTTCTGCTTAATAGTGATTAAATGCTGATGATTTTCAATTAAATGTTGATTGTCTAATAATAATTTATGCATTTTCTTTTTGAATTGTTATGCTTATCCTTTTTATTCTACCGGCTCCATTTGGTTAATGTTCTAAAATAGTAATTAGATAATTTGTTTATTTTTCAAAAATTAGAAAAAATAATGATAATAAATATATATTTCAAAATAATAATAATATTAAAATAAAATTAAAAAAAAGGTTTAAGTATTTATTTTTATTTTTATTGTTGTGTTATTTACTTTGCTTTCAATAAATGTAAAAATGAAAAAAAAAATAAAGGAAAGAAAACGAATTAAAATAACAATAATAATAATAATAAAATGTGTCAGCCGCATTACCTCCAATATTCCCCATATTCATTTTATTTTCGAATTTGATTATATGTATGGGAGGTTGTGATGCCATAACAGCCCTAATGATACAATTCTGCCCATTTTTCAGTCTTTGTTGATCCTTGGGATTTAATAGTCAGTTGGTGTCATAAGTGGGGTTAATTAAGAATTAATAGATTTGAATCTGAATTAAAAGAGAATAATCAGTTGATAGTTCACAAATTATAATTAATAATTAGGAATTAAGGGATTTAAAATTTAAATTAAGAGTGGGCTGATTAGAATTAGTATAAATATGCATAGTGAGCAAGTGGATAGACAGGCGAAAAAAAAACACGAGAAATACTAGAAAGGGTCCTAAATATTAGTGAGTAGATCGTTTGAATGTGAGAGTTTAGAAAAGAAGGGAACCTGCGTTTGGAGGATCTTCAACTCGTACGTTCTATTTGTTCTGTGTTACATAACTATCACATACATGTGGTTGCTTTGTTTGATGGTTATTATGATATCCTGAGGTTCATCCCTTGTCTCTTTGATTTAAAATAAATAAATAATAATAATAATAATAATAATAATAAATTATAAAATATTTTCCAATTTTCGAGGAACGAACCAAGTGCTTTCTAAAAATTAATAAATTAATATTTCTTGAAAAATATCAAATATAAATTTTCAAAACAAAAAAAAAAAGAAAAAA
>Ga0209489_101526_pt1 | contig 47650 bp, 17 predicted proteins | sample SiratrowhiteBW_FD_187527 | JGI IMG/M metagenome (GOLD analysis project Ga0209489, IMG submission 187527) | Root nodule microbial communities of legume samples collected from California, USA - Siratro white BW (SPAdes) (version 2) | ecosystem: Host-associated > Plants > Roots > Nodule | place... | reverse complement strand
TATATATATATATATATATATATAAAGAAGGTTTAGGCTACTTTGTGCTCGAAGGAGAAGAATGAGAAGTTCAATGTTAAGACGTCTGGTGCTGGAGAAGACCTTGTAACAAGGGGGGGATTGTTTACCAGCGATAACAGAGGAGGTAGAAGGAGGTCAAAGTTGAAGGCGTGCAATGGCAGAAATACATCTTCTATTATATGTTATCATTTCAAGAAGGATGGTCTCACCAGAAGGTTTTGTTTAGAGAGGCAAAAAAAGGCTAACAACTTTCACATATCGTTTGGATATGATAGACAGTCAAGTGTTGATAGACCGTCTACATCTAGCGAAGTAACTCTAGTAGAAGGTAGTTATAAATCATCAAAGGTCATCATGGTATCGACAATATTGATAATTTTGATTGGATAATGGACTCTGGATGTTCATTCCACATGAAACCTAATTGTCTATGGTTCCAGAAGTTTATAAACTTGAAGGAGGTTCAAGTCTCCTTAATGATAACAAGTCCTGTAAGATAACTAGAGTTGGAACCATCAGGTTCGTGTACATGATAAAACTAAGAGAGCTTTTAAGGAAGTTAGGTTTGCACCTACGCACATATTCTTTGTTAAGCTTGAGAATAAGGGATATGCATTTAAAGGAGAAAGAGAAATCTTGAAGGTTCTTAAGGGATCCATGGTAGTGAGGAAGAGTATGTAGAAGAATGATTTGTATACCTTGGAAGGTGTTGTAGTGTCTAACTCAACATCTACTATTGAGCAAACCGTCTTGTCCAAGATTGAGATATGACATAGAAGCTTAGGTCATGTAAGTTAAAAATGCTTAGTTGAGTTGAAGAGGCAAAACTTATTTGACAGTGACAAAATTGAGCAATTGAGATTTTGTGAACACTATGTCCAAGGAAAAACCTTCAAAATTCATTTTAGTGTAAGGTAATAAAAAATGAAGGAAATCATTGATTATATTCATGTTGACCTATGAAGATTATTTTCAAGTCCATCACACTCTAGTGTTAAATACTTCTTATCAATAGTAGACAATTACTCAAGGAAGTTATGGAACTATCCTTACAAGATCAAGGACTAAACCTTTGAGAATTTCAAGAGTTGAAAATGTCTAACGGAGAACCAAAGTGGTAAGATGATGAAGAGGTTCAAAATTATTAATGGTCTTGAATTCTATTTAGAATTATTCCACATTTTTTAAAAGAAGAATGACATAACAATGCACTAGACTGTAGCAGGGACTCCTCAACAAAATGGCCTAGCCGAAAGGTTCAATAGGACCATTCTGAAAAACATGAGATGCATGTTGTTGAGTGTCAGGATATCAAAGGTGTTTTAGATTAAATTTGTTGCTACTATTGCCTATTTGATCAATAAATATCTTCAACAACACTAGAGATGAAGAGTCTTGACGAAAATCTGGTTAGGGCATTCCCCAATCTTGTAACTTGAGAATCTTTGGTTGTGTTGCTTATTCTTATATGAGGCAAGGAAAGTTGGATGAATGTGTTGTTAAGTGCTCCTAAGCCATCCAGAAGGTGTGAAAGGATACCATTTATGGTGTCTTAAGCCAAGATTCAAGAAGTGTATCATGAGTTAAGATGTCATCTTCAAGGAAATTGAGATGACCAAATGTTTTAGAATGTGAGCAAAAGCTCTAGTTTCCTACTGGATGACACATTAAACAACTTGGTAGATGACAAACAAGAAGCTTCTAATGAAGACAAACGTGTTGATAATTACATGCTTGCTAGAGATAAAACAAGAAAAAATAAGAGCATGTATGTGTAAAGTTTATTGTGTATTCTTTAGTAGCTACTATTGAGGTGTTAAAAGATGAACCTTCTAGTGTATCTTTTACAATAACATGTAAAGAGAGGACTAAATGGTTAGACGAAATGAATGAGGAGATGAAGTCACTTCTTCTAAACAATAACTGTTGTTCGTAAAATTATCGGTTATAGCTTGGGCAGATGTAAATGGATTTTCAAACATAATGATAGTAATACCAGAAACCCGTCAACAAAAATTTAAGACAAGATTGGTGACTAGAGACTTTACTGAGAGAGAAGGAGTTGATGTGTTCTCTCCTATAGTAAAGCATATATCCATTTGAATGTTGTTAGTCATGGTTGTTGAACTTAATCTTGAACCGGAACAGATGGACATTAAGATTATGTTCCTATATGGAAACTTGGAATAGACCATCTATGTGAAACAACTAGAAGGGTTTTAGGTAGGAGACCACTACAAGAAAAAGTTAAATTACCGACGAAATTTTATCGACGGAACTTTATCCGTCAATAAAATATCATTATCGATGATTTTATCTACTGATTTTGAGTCCGTCGGTAATTATCAGAGATGTTTCTATAAAAGGATTTGTTGAATCAAACTTTGTTGGGTGTTTGGACACCAAAAAGTCTCTCATAAGTTATGTGTTTACCACTTATGATACTACTATTAGTTGCAAGGTTAGTCTACAAAAGATAGTGATTTTGTCAATCACTGAAGTAAAGTATATTATCATGACATAAGTTGTGAAGGAAGCCTTATGATTGAGGTCTAGCTAGAAAGTTGAAAGTTTAAGACCAAATTATCACCGTCTATTGTGACAATAAAAATGTAATACAACTATCCAATTCTAGCATGAAAGGACTAAGCACATTGATGTTAAGTTACATTTCGTGAAAAAAAAGGCAATTGATCATTGTGAATGTAATAAAGGTCTCAATTGATTATAATCCCTCTTATATGACTACAAAGGTTCTGTTAGGAAACAAGTTCTTTCATTTCTTAGATAATTGGTAGTTAAGCTTGTAATGGGATTAGTGGAAGGAAATGACTCTTGCTCAGAAGATTTGTGTTAAACCAATGTGGAAATTTGTGAAGATTGGCACCGTAAAATCTTGTTAAAAGTTCCTAGACCATTTCATTATGCTAAATCGTCTAGTGGATTATATGCAACTTCTATCATATGTGGTGGATAGTCTCAATAGATTGTTTAATCTCTTAGTGTCTACTAAGACTTGGACCGTATGGAGAAACCGTCTAAGTGACTTTCCAACTCAATAACGATAAGCATATTTCACGTGTTTTTCTCATTAGTTTAGGCATATTTCATGTGAGTTAGTTATAATTTTATTGTATCATTAGTTGTAATTAAGGTTTGAGTTGTGCTTGAATGAGAGTATAAGCGAGAGTTTAATATGAGAGAAAAACTATGAGTTGTAATATTTGATATAGTAAAGTCTGTCATAGACGTAAAATAAAGTTAATTAACACTTCAGTTGAACCATATTACTTATGTATGTGATTCTTTCTTGTTCTTTCTTTTTTGTTTAGTTTCTACTTGCTACATTTGTGAGTTTCTCTATTATTGTTTATTATTTGTGTTGTAAACAATTTGTAGGGAGTTTATTTAAAGAGTTATTCCTAACATGCTTAATAAAAAAATGGTCATTCGTCTTTATCTCTCTTTGAGTGTTATTTGTTCATCTTCTCTTATTGGTATGATTTGAGATTAGTATTACATTATTTCTTTTGTCATTTTTTTGGCTTATTTGAACATAAAGTGCTTAACAAAACTCTTGTACTTTCTCACTACAAGAAATCTTTCACTCTCACCAACAACACCCTGTTTTTCTCCTAAAGTATTACTTATTTTTCTACCAAATACAATCTTTGATATTTATGTTTTGAATTTCATGTAATATTATACATGTGTATGCAATGATTTTGTTAGACTTATAAGAAGTAGATCTTAGAAATTATCTAATACTTATATCACAATCACAATGTATAAATATGAAATAATTAAGTGTGCTCCTTTTTTGTCATTTATTATAAAAGTATAAACACTCTTATGAATTAGTGTTTGTTATCCAGTGACATATTATTTTCTTGTCCACTCTTATTTCTTCGTTTCTGATTTACCTAAGTAAAAAATAAAAAGTGTTGACACTCCTAACTTAAATTCATGGAACAAACATAAAAATACATAAAAATGACTCGATGTTTTAATTAATTTTAAAAGTATTATGAATCATAAAATAAAAAATATGTAATACTTTTGTCAATACAAAATATATCAACTATTAAGAAAATATGTAAATTTACATATTCATTTAATTTTCATAAAAGATTAGAAGTTAAGAGAATCTTTTTCTTTTAACTCTTAAATTTAGAACTACCGAAAAAAAAACTATTTAAGTAAATTTGACACGTATGAAGGAGCAAAACCTTATTATTATTGAAAGAAATGGAAAAACACAACATTCTCAATAAAATTTGGTTATAAATTAAAGAAAGTTGTTTATAATAGCCATTCTTTTCAATTTATAAACAGTTTTTTTCAATTTTAAGTACTCATAATTTTTGTCTAATGTTTTATTTATAATCTCTCCTAATTAATATTTATTAGGGATGTTATGAGAATGTACCATTAAAATACTAATTAATTTGAAATTAATATTTTTTTTATTTTTTATTTCATATAATATACATATAAATGGTGAACAATAATACATAAATTTATCCAAGGTGGAACATGATATCATTGTTTGGATTCTTGGGAGCATTAGGGAGGATTTGGTCTAAAAAGAGTTTAAAAAAAATGGTCAGTTTTAGGCAAGTTGGCAAACAACTTTATTTGTGGCATCCATAAACAAATCAGCTAAGGTGGTCAAGGGACTCTTAACATTTGTCTTCCATTGGGAAAAGAATCAATATACTTAGTAGCGTATGATTACATATATATTATACTTATATTTCACATGAATATGTTTTAGAACGTATTTAATAGAGTTAGTTAGCAATTATAAATAAAATTATTATATTAATATAAATTTTAAATATTTTTTAATTCAAATATTTTATATATAAAAGAATCGAATTAAAATAATATTTTATTTTTTTTAACAACTGAATAATTGAATGTATAAGAGATGCTGTTAGGAGTTTTAAATCAAACTAAACATAACATTGCAATTCAATCACTTCAAAAGATAGTTGAATGGACTAATAAATTGACACAAATGGACATTTTCTTACAACTTTAACTAAATTGACAAAATTAATAATTATATCGGTGAACAGTATCACAATCATTTATTATAATTATTATTTTTTAAAGTTTACTTTAAATATTAGACTGATTATGATATGCTCACTTGTTTTTAGTTAGACTGAGTTATTAATTTACAGTGTTCTTAAGATAATTCTTATTTATATAATTTATTAATATATTTCAATTGAAAATAAATAGTAAATTTTAGAATGTTTCTTAACATACATTTACCTATTTTAGTTGGAGCTTGTCAGCAAATTAGATTGTAGTTAAGATCATTTTTAGTTAAAACTTTTAATGTATTCCAATTGAAAAAATAAGTTGGTTTGCGTAATAAATAAATCTGAACGTTAGCATATTTTAAGTATTACTTAATTCTAATATTGTAGTATAAACTAATTGAATAATTATTTAAAATTCATAAATTTAACCTAGTTGCATTTTTGTGTGTGAAAGTAACCTAGTTATTCTAGTTATTCAAATCCACGAAAAATACAAAGTAAATAAAACAAATCTAAAGGCAAAAGTATAATTTTGTTCTTTAATTTTTTTACGATTATGGTCGCTTCTTGTCTTTCGATAATCTTAGTCTTTAAATTTTAAAAATTCACAATTATTGTCTAATTCTTAATTTTGCATACTTTTTTATCTTTTTATATTTACTTAAATAAATTAATTTTTAATCATATCTGAAGTAAATACGTTAGATTTAAGATTCAAATGAAGATAAAGAAATAAAAGACACATAAAATTGATAATTAGACTTAAATTATATGTCTTTTAAAATATGAATAAAAAAAATAAAAATCACGATAAAAAGCGATCAAAAGCTAAAAAAGAAATTAAAATTTAAATTAACTTAGATAAGAGAGCTGAAAGGACACTAAATTATAGTTTAGATTAATTTAAATATAAGATTGGCTGAGCGTAACAAAAATTAATCCATTAACAATTAAATATTTAAAAAATAATACAAAACGATATATAAATGTGAGCGGTTGTTATATTTGGAAGAGTGGAGAAAATCTAATATATGGTATTAAATGAACATTTAAGAATAATTAATAATTACGATCAACAATAAAAACTTATATATTTATTTATGTAAAATATATACTTTATGATATTTTAATATTATTTTTATGTAATTATAAGCTTTTATTTGATATAATTATAATTACATTAAATTAATATTTTTAAATTATAAAAAATTTAATGTAAATAAAATTTTATAAAAGTATAGATGTTACAAAATTGAATTAAATAAAATTTTGCTAAGGAAATTAAAAGTTGTGTAATATAATAGAATTCATTTAAAAATAAAATAAAATCTTTAATATTAGAGATAATATAATAGAATTCGCTTTCTCTCTTTCACTTATCACTTGAGTAATACGAACATTATCGTATTACCAATTACCAATGTACTGATCCAAACCTTAAGTTTCTATATTACATGTTTTTATTTTTTTTTCTAAGATTTTTGTGATCTTCAATTAGCTTCCCACAACACATATTGCATTATCATGGTATAATCATAATCCCTTTCTCTTTTAATTGTCACAATGAGCTTCACTTTTATTTCTATTACAAATATAAACTAAGTATAAGAGGAGATCAATTGAACTTTTTAATTATTTGTTTTTTGATAAATCAGATTGATTAAGATTATAAAATAAGTTTTTATAAAGGTTTGAAATGTTGAGTTAAGAATTCTTTGAGTTTTAAAATGCCAAGTCTATATAATTAATAATATATAAAAAATGAGATAAGGGAAGTTAAAAAAAATTATATCGTTTCATTTTCATAAGAGAGTTACATCCTATTTTCTAATCATCTTAGTTAAATTAATTCATTATATTTTTATGTTTTACAAAAATCTTTCAAGAAAACAAGAAAATACAAAACATATAAGATCTTAAACGTTGGAAGATATTTTATTATCACTTGTGAAATCTTATCAGAAGTAGCACTATTGACAATCTTAGTTAAGATCAAACACAAAAGTCTAAGACTTCGAAATTTATAAGATCTGTTACTATCTCTTGTGAAATTTGTAACAACCTAGAAAATCTTTCATCTGAGTAGAAGTGGTAAAAGTAGAATGAGCATCTGATTATTATATTATTAAACTAAAAACACGTATTTATAGTGAAAAATTAGTAATCAAGTCTCATTCCCACTTGAGCCATCATCTCTCTAAAACCTCTTATCTCCCTCTTCTCTGACTTCTCTCTAAGACTTTGTGTCTGTCTTCCATCAGTTTCAGGAGCGGAGCCTACCATTGGACTCGTAGCGGAGAAAGAGCAAGTCTACCTGATCAGAATCTCCAATAGAGTAAGTTCGTTTTCTGCCCCTTCCCTTAGAGTCAGTTTTAGGTTTTTGCTTTCCTCTACTTACTGAGCTTGCATGTGGCCTCTGAGCCATCAGACGGTGCCTCTGTGAGCTCAGCTTCCTAGTCTATTAGTCTGATCGTTGATCAGAGGTCTTTTGATGCAGATTCGAGTTCCTAAGGACCTTAGACTATTGGGATTGTTATAGAGAATTTCAACTGCAATTCAGGTAAGGGAAGCTAACCTTAATGCCTGTTTTGAGTTACAAATTTAAGTCTTGAATAGAGAAGTTAATGATTGTAGTAGTTGTACAATTTGTATCTGGTAAAGTTTCTTGCACGTCTGAAATGTTGGATTAATGTTGAATTGAATGTTGCATGTATAAGATAGTTGTGTGAAAATTGATGATATGTTGATTTGTTTAATAGATAATCTGTGTTAGGGTAGATCATTCATCGTGTACGTTGCTTGATTTTCATCCAATTTAGTCATCTGAGGCATGCATGGTAACTCTGATGTAGTGGATACTGCTGATATTTCTGCATTTTTCGCTCAGGCTAAGCAATTGGCCTAAGCGAAGTCGCTTGGAAACCTGAAAGGTGCTCTTGGGTCCAATTTCGCCCAGACGAGAGGTGTTTCGCCCTGGCGAGAAAGTATTTTCGCCCAAGCGAGGGTATGTTCGCTAAGGCGAAAATGATCCTTGCTCTCTGGACCAATTTCGCTCAAGCGAGAATATTTTCGCTCAAGCGAGAGGGATTCTCGCTCAAGCTAGAAATTTTCGCTCAAGCTAAATTCAAAAAGAAAAAAAAATTTGGGCTTTCTGTTTTGATTGATTGATTCTTTGGTAATGCAGTGTATGGATTTAACAAGATAGATTAATTAATAATTCAAATTTAATTGTATTGATAATTTAGGAATTTCTTTCATTTTTTTTAGATTGAGATTGAGATTGAAAAGTGAATGAATGAATTAGTAGAGATCTATGTTATGATGTGATATTGATAGAGTATTGATGAAGTTGGTCAAGACCTAGGCATAGTATTTTTAGGAAAGAAAACACTCGTGTCTGGGTTAGTTAGGAAGTGCATTGTCTAAGAATCGGGTGAACGATTGATATCTTGACTCTACTAGTAGTATGAATCAAATAGACGATTATTACTAGGTGGTGAGAGTCGAAGAAGGTCTGAACTGGGTGACTGCAGCTTGAAACATAGCTGGTCAGGAAAGTCTCAGGGGGACTAACCTTGTCATACATGATTAATGATTCATTTGTGCGGAGGCTGTGAGGGTTCACAACGTGGAGATGTATGACAGGTGCATATCTCGAGGTCTATTCAATGCACGAGTCTTCCGGAAGTAGAGTCAAGTGTGTAGTGTGTCAGTATCTTATATTGTGTTGGTGCATGTAACTGGGTGAAAGACTTGAGTAGTGTTAATATTTGTGTTTGAATTGAAATACTCAAGTATTATTAAAAATTTGGTTAGCTTACCCTTTGTTTTGTTGTACTTATGTTTTTTTATATCTGTCTGCAATGATCGTGTTTTTGACACGAGAGCAGATGGCGTTGCAGATGGGTCTGTGGAGGATCATTTGGAATGAGTGGTGCTTTTAGGCATAAGCTAAATTTGAAAAAAATAACTAGGAGATATTTTGTAATTATGTTTTAGTAGAATTCTGAAGGTAGAATTTTTAAATATTTTAATTTAAAGGATTACTGTATGTTCATGAATCTTATTAATGATTAGCAGAATGTTTAACTTTATGCATGTTATTTTTGGAATGTTACAAAATTCTTAAGAAACAATACCTTAACCATATTTGGTAAAAACAAATATTTAAAAAAATAAAAATAAAAAAAAAAACAAAGTCACGTGGACAAGTTGTATAGCATAAGATGAGAAGAAAGATACAAAGATATACACTAATTCATTATACAGAAACTCTAAGAAATATTTTTCGAGCTTCTCTAATTTATTTCAATGTTTTAAAATTATTTAAAACATTTTTCAAATTGATTGCTTAGATATAGTGGAAATATATCTTATATAAAGTTAATATGTTTACTATATTAAAATATGTTTTAATTCATTAAACATAAGTTAATGTCTTGTTGCAGAATTTTAATCCATTAAAATATGTTTTTAATTTATTAAAATTATTAAACTGTGAATATTTAATGATTTAATTAGTTAAAATATTGTTTTAATTGATTAGAATAACTTGATTATCAAACTTTGAAATGTTTAAGTGAAATTAACATAATAAAACAAAATATTAATCAATTGAAATATGTATCTTTACAAATTCAACATATTTAAGAACATTTTAATATATTAAAAATATTTTTAATTCATTAAAACAAAATTTAACAATTCAAACAAGGCTAAAACACTTTCAAATGAATTACCTACTTAAAAAAATCAAGATCAAAGACAAATAAACTACTCATAACCATTTAAACTACAAATTACAACACAAATCCAAAATCATAATTTTAACAATCATATCATTAACATAACATATTGTGGTTAGCAACATCAAATCTTTTAAGTTTGGAACAATTAAATCTTTAAAATTCAAATTTTATATTAACACTTTCGTTATCGTCGCCACAATTAAGTTTTTCTTTCATTTTCTGTTGCTCTCCTCCCACACCTTAAACTTTATTTCTCTTCACGTTCTTACTTTATTTATCTTCACGTTCTTACTGTAAGCAAACTCCTTTCCTTTCTCCTTATATAATTAGAGGAGGTCAACATAATTTAGGTTTTTTTTTTTAAATTACTATATTTTTTATTAAGTGGGTTAAATTGTGATAAACATGAACTGATCAAAATTTATAAAAGAAGATGGATCCTTCACGTTCTCCTGGCAAGACAAGTGATTCTTGAGATATTTTTATTGTAAGAGTTATACCTAAGGTCATAAGTCTAGATTGAAGACTACTTTGAGAACTTATTGGATCTTATTATAATTGTATAGAGTGACACATGAATAAGGAGATTTAAATTTGGAATGAAAAATAATTTTTCTCCTTGTTAGAAATTTGTGAAGTTCTAAGTTATAAGAATCAAAATTTTCATCTTATCGTGATAACCTATGATAACCAATCTTATGACTTATATCACTCATATTTTGTCTATTTTAAGTGTGACATCCATATCATTTCTCAAAATGAGTATTAGAACAATACTTTTTTTCATTTTTTATCACTTTCCTTGCTCTTCTCTCACAAGCTTCACTCTTCCTATTTTCACGTTAGAGATCTCAAATCGACTAGAGATAAAGCCTTTCAATAGTTTATAAATAGGTGCAAACCTCACTTCATAAGCCAGTTTGTAAGGTTGATTTAGGCTTAAATTACACTTTTTGATATGGTATCAAAACCTATTCTAGCATGGTTCTTGGGCCACCCGCTATCGGGCCGCTATCGGACCATCCTTAAACTCGGCGTGAGGGGGTGTGTTGAAGATCCCACATCAACTAGAGATAAGGCTTTTTAATAGTTTATAAATAGGTACAAACCTCACTTTACAAACCGATTTGTTTGTAAGGTTGAGTTAAACTTAAATTCTACTTCTTATACTAGATTGGTTTTGTTTTGTTGTTAATTTTGATTTGGATTGTAATGGAATTGATAAGTACTATTAATGATTTTGTTATTGGATTTTGATGTGAATTCTGTGATAAAATATAAGTATAATAGCTTTTAGTTTTACTTATAACTTTTACTCAAGACTATAATTTGAAAATTGAAAAGAATGAAGAGAATATCAACATGCTCTTTGTGAGGAAGACATCCAGGAATATGAGGTTGAAAAATAATTTCAAATTGTTCAATGTGAAAAAAAATGATGAAACAAGTATATTAGAAATATTTTACTTAAATTGATATGGGTAAGGATGAAAAGGAAAGAAAAATAGACAATGGCTCTCACAAATACATGTAATAGGTGAAAGGAAATATGTACTTCTCATCAAAATTGTCATGTTCTTTCATGTGATAAAAAAAATTGAAGATGTGATAAAATAAATTGAAGATGTAAGTCAAATGATTTTAGACATGTAAGAAAAGTTGGAAGAAAAAACAATAGATCAAATACTACATCACGGATTATTATTTCACCTAATTATTAGACACAATTTATCTTACAAATTTATTAAGTATCTATAACTTAGAGCTTAGATAAGCTACTTATGTCTTGAAGCAAATATAGTTTCTAGAAACACTATTAAGACTAATATTGGAAGAATGTATATGAAGAAAAACATTAAGCTTAAGGAATTTATTACATCCTAGTAGGATATGCTTAATTTTTTATTTATGAATGTGTTTCATTGCTTTGATTATCCTTTTTGTTGATGTAAATTTAAAGTTAAATAACAAGTTTCTTAACTGTTGACATACTCTCTCCCTCACTTTTGTCATTTGTCATATGTCTAAGATAGTTAATGATTTCTTTTTTAAAAATTTTGGGATTAAAGGAAAAAAAATTCTCTACCGCTTTAGATAATGTTTTTACTAAAGATGTTTTCCAGAATACTTTAAAAAGCTAACTTCTTTTAAAAGTGGATTGGTATGTTATGATGAAAGTTTCCATGTTGGTTGTCGTGCATACATCCTAAATTTAATTATTTTAGAAGTATTGAAAGTGTTTAGTTATGTTTTGGAGAAAACTTAAAATATCATTAAATATGTTAGTGTTCAAATAGTAGAAAGATGAAATTCAAATAATGTTTTGAAATATTTAGTGATATTAATGTATTGACTACATTTAGTGATATTAATGTATTGACTACGTTATGTTTTGATATTCCTATACAATATATGTCTCAATTTACTTAATGCTTAAAAATATGTTTAAATATAAAATTATTTTTAAGAGTTTGTACTTGGTTGATGAATCTTATAAATATTATCTTTAAAAAAAAAAATAAGAGCAAATAAAATTTACAAGTTTGATGTTATTTTATTGTATCAGTTTCTAAACTATCATATTTTTTAACTTTAATTTTTTTAAAAGTTTCCAAAATTTAATATTTTATTAAGGAAAATTTGAAAAATATGATAAAGTGATTAAAGATATGATTAAATTGATGATGTTAAAGAAAATATCAAAATAAATATAATATTGCACTTGTATTTAGTACAATATTACACTCAAGGATAAAATTAGAAACAATGAGTTCTTTTATGAAAAAATTGATCCATTTCTACATCATCAAAATATTTGAAAATGTAAATCTGAACAATTTTTAGGTTCATCTACTTCAAAACTAAAATTTTTTATATATAAGTTTCTTATTTTAATCTAGTTCAATTATTATCTATTTTAATTTTTGCACTTGTCCATTATGTATTTTTGTTTACTATTATCGCAGTAAGAATTAAAAATTTTCAAGTTTCCAGTCAGTAATAACAATGAAAAAAATTCAACTTAATATATATTGATTTTCGAATTCTTATCAAGTATCTCTTGCATGAAGATGTAAAAATAATTATTTCCTTTTAGTTAAAAGCACATTTTTTAAGGTAATTTAATTCAAACTTTTTTATTATATTATATTATTTTTAATTAATATATTATAAGTAAATGATAATAAAAAAATTACAGTGATGAAAAAGTAGAAACACTATATTATTTTTGGGTTTAGATAACACTTATACTGCAATAGTAAAAAAAAATATTGTCTAAAATATGAAAAAGTAATGATTTTTACTCATTGCTTAAAAAAAAAAAAACTTTATTCTAAAAATTCAATGATATACATGAAAAGTTTGCCTATTTAGTTTAGGCAATATGTACAAAACCATAAATATATTAAACCATGTTTTTTAAAATGTGACTATTTTAAATAATATTTAATTCTCGTTACCTTTATATAATTCTAAAGTTGAGGTAGGGAAGTTATTTTTTTTAACTTAAAAATTTTTCAATCTTACTTTTCAAAAAAATATCACAATTCTTTCTCATTTTAAACAACCGCTCAACTAAAACTTTTCTTCTTTTTTTTTTTCTCAAACGAGAAACTTTTCTAAAAAAATTCACAAACTCTCTTATCCGTTCTAAATACCCGCTCAACAAAAATTCTCTTTCTTTTCTTGCCTCGTACGAGAAACTTTCTCAAAAAAATTCATAAAATCTCTTTCCCACTCAAAAACCCTATTCTCTTCTAGCTTCTCTTTCTGCGTCGTATGAAGATTACCGTCTTCACGTGTCTTACCCCAAAACATTTGTGATTTCATAGAACAATACGTTTCATAATAACCACGTGGAAGGCTCACACAGTATATTATTAAGATCTTAGAAGCATTTTAAGATTATATAACCCTTATTTTAATGCTAATGATTTTAAGGATTTTAATAATTTAAGATAAAAAATATTATGAAATAATGTGTTGTGACTATGGATAGAGAATTCTTTTCAAAAAAAAGTTTTTCCAAAATTGTATTCAGTATTATTGAAATAGGAGAATAAAAACTATACTTTATTATATTAAAAAGATTATTAATGATTTTTCTAACATTATTACAAATATGGAACCATAGAACATTTTTAGCTTGTTTATTATTAATTCGTTGATTAAATTACTTCTTCATAGTTAAGGAAATATTTCATGTTTTATCTAACTCCGAAAAATACTGTGTGGTTGTTAGAGTTGTTAAAGAGAATAATTATCTTAACTAAATAAAATTGATATTCAACTAAGTTGTACAAAAAATTGAAGTATTTTAAAAATCGCATTGAATTGGTATATTAATTTAGTTTTTAAAGACTAATTTGCTTATAAACATGACTGTTTAAACTAAAATTTATTATAAGTTATTCAGAATTAAAAATTAGGTTTTATGATGCATATTAATAATAAATCCAACCATTTAGAGTAGTTTAATTTAAGTTAAATTCACTTACATCATGATGAAGTTAAGTTGACTTCATTAATTATTCCCTCATATCAAATTAACCCTCAGTTTTACCCCTCATGTTGATGTAGAAATTAACAATAATATCGACCTGCTATCAATTTGACTAAAGTCAGAACCTCCCAAGATCGTGAACCTTTAGTTGTCGTTTATTATATTCTTTTTCCTAGACAAAAATAAACATTCATTAAAATAATGCCGATGAAACGATCATGCCAAAACAGTTTCTCCAACTTTTTAACTTCAAAACAATCTTTACATAACTATGAACATATATTCGGTTAGCGATGCAATAATTTGTACCTTTTAATTACAAAAACTATAAAATATTGAACTATTACTAGTATAATATTTTTATTTAGTCATTACATTACTGATTTCATGATATCATATTTGACTGTCCTGTGACCGTAAAGTTATATAATAAAAAAAATGTATCCGGAAAATTTCCTACTCTTACGTTATATATATGATTTTTTCTTCTTAAAGCAGTTCAAGTTGATCCTTTTCAGAACTTTTCATGTACCACGTTTAAAAAAGTTGAAAAAGGTTGTCGAAATGAGTGATTCCCTTCGTCGCTACTGGATAAAATCATGAGACCACATTTTCCCTTCTCTTAGTAAATATTTCTTAAAAGTTAACTTTTCTTGATTGAAACAACTACAACGATATAAGCATGGTTTACCAACTTTTTTCAACTTGATAAGGTATATTTTAGTCTCCTAATATATTTTAAAATTTAGTTTTAGTTCCACAAAAAAATTAATATGCTTTTTTGCTTTTAGGGAGACCAAAACTATTTTATTTTTAAAAAAGTGAGAGTGAAGACATTAAATTTTTGTAAAGTTTAAACTAAATTTCGAGAAATTGGAAATATATTTGACTGTTTTCAATTTTATTTAATATATCAGCAGAACAACCATAATATATGCTAATATATTTATTTTGGCTAGCACCATAATAAGGCATTCACAATGGACATAAGTTATATGCTAATAATAATTTTATGAGAAATATGGTCACAGATTTGTAATTTGCATGAAGAACCAATAGAGAAAGTCTAATGAAATTTCAAATGTTTTCAAAATCTTTAATTAGATTTCCTTTACTTTATTATCTTGTTGGTGTTGGCTTTCTGTGTTTCTGGGTGTTCAAATCTTTGTCCAAAATTTCCCATCCAGATTCTTTCTTTATATTTATGTTTGTTATTTTTATTTGTTTTCTGTTTGTGTGGCTACTTATTAAAATTCTCCTAATATTTGTTTATATTCACTAGTTGATCTCCATTTATGTTTGTTCTTTGTTTTTGTTATCACTGTCTAATTGTTATTTATTATTGATCTAGGTCTAGCATTGAGATCATCAACACATATGACAACCTAACCCAATAAACTCCTCTCTCGATGTCAGATATAACCTTTGGAAATTATACTCCTATAGTGAACATAATATATGCAATATGAAATTAATTATTCCCAACCCTTTGGGACGTGTTTACTTATCTCGTGTTGAAATCTCGAAGGCATACACCATTTGAATCAAATAGATTCTAGCCACTCATAAAAAAGTAAGGATAGCACATGTGAATTTCTAACATAATTTGTAATGACCCCACTACATTATATACAACATATATAAAATATATATCCTTCTAAATTTATTCATGTGATTATCTTGAACTTATATAATCATCTTTTTATATATAAACACATTTTCATCATAACTGCAACATAAACAACATACACATGGTAAGTTTTTTTTTCAAAAAAAAATCTAAGATATATACATGCTCAAATTAAATATGGAAATATCATACAACATCGTACATAATTATTTATTACATTCATCACTTAAATAAAAATAATTAAATAATCACATCCTTCTAACTCATAATTTAATAATTTTTAATAAAATTGGAGTCAGACTCACACGCAATGAGATCTAAGCCAGATCTATATAAAAAATTGATACTATCTTCAATCCAAAATATTAGAATAATAAATTTATAAACTTTTTTTCTTATATATTTATATTTATCAACTTTTTCATTTAAACTTAAACCTAAACTTAAATATCTAACATCAATCACCATAATCAAATCATATTAGATTATCACTTGAATAGTCTTTTAAACAACTATACACCAAATATCTCATCCCAAACATTTTACACTTCAATTCAAATCATTGAGTACTCTTTTAAAAATACCAACTTATATATTTTAGTTCTTTCTATTAATTTTTAAATTTTTTTATTAAATTTTTCCTTTTAATTTTTCTACATAATACATTTCTTTCATTAACCTTTTATTAATTATTATATCAAATAATTTTACTTTTTCTACATAAAAATTGATAGTGATGGATAATAATTAGTGTTATGATGTTTTTATATCATACTATTTATTTTAATCATTATATTATAAATAATATCTTATTATTATTATTATTATTTTGATATTAAATTCAAGATTAAATATTGATAGATGATAGTTTTTCCTTAAATTAAACTATTTTTTAACTATCAAAATAATTAATATATATATATATATATATATATAATCAGAGTATGCTACTTTTATTTTATTTTAAATTTAATTGTAAATATTAATTAAAAAAGTATAATATTCAATAAAAAAAGTAATAATTTAAAATAAAAAATATAATTAAAATGATTAACTTGTAAACAAAAATTAAAAGTTATGTAAAACATCATACTATCATCTCCATTTTTCTTATTTTATATTCAACTTCTTTTTTAACTGATAACTTATGAAACAATTATAATTCAATAATTTCTCTGTTTTTATATAATAGTCGCTTTAGAAAAGAAAACGTGTTCGTTTTTATTTGTCATTTTTAAACTTCTAAAACAACATGATTTTTTTTTCTCAATTTTACCCTGATTTATATTTTTATTTTGTTTTAAAAATTGATTGAACATTAAATAATTTTCTAGTGGATATAGAATATTTATATCACATTGAGAAAAGTTCCCATGTATGACGTATTTACACCAAGGAAAATCTATGGTCGTATCTACTTGAATCTAAATTTAAAATACAGATGTTCAACGTGTAAGTCACAAAAAATTTTCGGATTAAAAATTATGGGGTGAAGTTTAATTTGTGTAAAAAAATGTCGAACAATAAAGTCTTCAAGAGATACAATAACTTTTGGAAAGATAGGAAAAAGAACAGTACAGGACCCTTTCATTTACATAAAAAAAAAAACGGGGTACTGCTTTAATTAAAATTAGTGAAAGAGAAATGTAAATATAATATTTCTAGTGTAACTTTCTCATCATTAATATGGAGAAAGAATAAGTAAGTTAAAAATTATAATGAATGGAGACAAATAAACCGTGTCTAGTTGCTTCGTAATGAATGAGTTATAAAGGTTTATGATTTAGGATGTTAAATGTTATGATATTAAAGTCTTAAATTCACCTCTAAAGTATTAATTTGGTGTAATGTATTTTTATATTTATCATAATGAATAAATTTCTTTTTTATTTAAAAAATAGGTAATTCATAAAAAGTATAATTAATGACAAAATTAATTAATCATCATAATGGATCTAATTAATTAATTAATTATTTCACCGTGCATTAAAGTATTAAATTAATACATCAAATTAATTAATTATTTCATCAGTGCATGTGTGAGACTTAATGATTATTTCATCAGTGTATGTGTGAAAGTTAATATACCAAATTAGCACATCATATATCAAAATTAATTAATTGAGTGTCACTATATATATATATGGAGAATTTCTATTCTATTCTCAATTCTACTTTTTTCTATTGAAATTGTGTCATGTTGGTATGATTTTAATTAAAATTAATCACTAGTTACGAAATCTTCTACTTGTCATACAATTTTATCCCTTTTAATTGTGTTACAAAGACATGATTTACTCATTTTGATAAAAAAATAAATGTCTATTATGATAATTACGAATGAAATTGCATCAAAATTGTGCTTTTTCCAATTATTTTACTAGTACATGTGTAAAAATACCAAATTAATGTACCAAATTAATTAATTATTTTACCAATGCATCTAATAAATGTCTATTATGATAATTACGAATGAAATTGCATCAAAATTGTGCTTTTTCCAATTATTTTACTAGTACATGTGTAAAAATACCATATTAATGTACCAAATTAATTAATTATTTTACCAGGGCATGTGTGAGAATTAATGTACTAAATTCGTTAATTATTCAACGAGTCTATATGTGTAAATTGTTTACTATATTTTTTAATCATATCACAGTGACACGATTTCTATTCTATTTTTCTATTGAAATCGTGATAATTTTTTCTATTTTATTTTTTTCAGTATTTTTTTTACTATTTTTTTTTACTGAATTCAGGTCACGATAACATACAATTTTAGTTAAAATTAATCACCCAGTTATATAATCCTTTACTTGATTTCATGTATGAAGACACGATTTATTCATCAATTATAATAAATATAAAATGAAATTGCATTATAAGAGTGTTTACGCCTAAATTTATCTACTTGTTAGAAATAATGTAAAATTACTTTTAGGAGAAGAACCTCATGATAATATAGCTTAATGGTAATTAATCTTTTAACTTTTAGCTAGATAGCTAGTTTAGGGAAAAAAAAACATGTAACATTTACCTTTTGTCAACATTCATTGATGTAATTTATATGTCTTTTTCCAGTACACGGTAAACCACAATGTGTTGTTGTTTAGTACGTGTGGACCGGATTCATCGAATGACTCTGAATTAAGCTAACAACAAAATGTTCTAATCACGATGCTCTTTCACGTTTTCCTTTGTTGATGATAATGGTGATAAAAAGGCATCTAAATTTTGTTGCTCCTCTTTCGTCCGTGAAATATGCATATTTTTATATGATAAAGGGAAGCATGTGATAAAGTATAATATTTTTTATTTGAGATGACTTAGTTTGTTTACCATAACTCTTCCGTAATAAATAAATAAATTATTTGCCCAATTTGTCTAATCATCGTCAAACTTTATTCAAAGTATTCTATGCATTTTCTTTTGTCTCAAGTTCACTAATCTGCCATTTTCGAAATTTTTTGTTCGTTGATGTTTCAGTTAACGACAGGATTTTGGAAATGAGAATTTTTTTGGTATTTGTATTGTTCGTAGAATTTTTTTGGTATTTGTATTGTTCATAGAATGTGTGTTTTCTTCGGCTGTATTAACCTGGGTTTGGACAACTAGTTTTTTTTTTATTCCGTTAATGGCCAAATAATTAAGGCTTGTGGTCATTAGGGACACAATATTTTCTTTTGCTTTTTTTTTGTCTTTTGTATACGTTTTATGGAAAATTTTATTATTGATAAAGAAAAAACCCATACCGAACTAATATGATATTACGAAAAAATTGAGATACCAATAAAATAATGGCACAGATATGAGCCACCATTGCTGGGAGACGAATCAAGCACATGAAGCCCCAGCTCTTGGAATGCCCATATCTACGAACAAATCAGATTGTTTCATCACGTGTTAAAGTTGATTAATTAAGATTAGTGGGGATTGCTTTAGTAATTCAAAATGAGATTAGGATATTCTCTGTCTCCTTTTAGTTTGTAAAATTTTAGGAATGAGAAAATGTTACTCTAATTTAAGGGAGAGAATGTCTTTAGCTTTACAAAAGAATTATGTTTATCTCACTTTAATAAAATGAGTGAAAATTTAGCCTGTGATATATCATAAGTAAGATCTTATCTTGTCCTACTCTTTGTTTATCTAAAACAAAAGTTAGTTACTGAGATAATAAATATTAATTTTAGTAATTGAAAGCATTAAAAGATAAACAATATTATGTAACTTGTTAATTTTTAATTTGAGTTTTACTTGATTTAATGTTCTTTTCTTTTTTATTTTTCTAGATTTCTTTAGTATGTATGAAATTCCTAATTTTCAATTTTGTATAACTTTTCATTTTTCAGAGAGTTTGATTGTATGTTTTTGAGCATGAGTTAGTTTGATCCATATACTTCTTGTATTTATTTTTTTTCTTTCATGTAAGTTTCCATGTGATCACATATAACGACTCAAAAGATTCACAGTTATATCTACAATGTAAACTTTTAATTAAAAAATATAGTTGGTTTAGTTCCTAAATTAATGAGGATTCTTTAATATTAAACAGATATTTTATTAATTTTGAAAATTAAAGTTATGGGTACTCATTGTTAAAATAATTACTTTATTATTCCTCTGTCTAATCTACGATTTGAATCTCAAACCCAGTGTGAATTAAGTCTTTTGTCCAGCACGTACTTTCAGAAGATTGAAAATAGAATATAGTGATATTAGAGGCTTAAGCACTTATGCAAATCATTGCCTCATGCACCCTATCAAATGCTTCCTCCCACTATCAAAATTTAAAAATTCCAATTGTGCTTATCACAGTCTTACATGAAAGGGGAGGTTTATAGGAAAGGACATTGTAGTTAACAGCGGAGAGAGTTGTGGTGTTTTTCTCCATAGCGGAGAGTTTGGATTTTTTATTTTAAAAAAAAAAAAAAAAGATGATGTGGATAAGTTTTGAATTTTTTTTTTGAATTTTTTTTTTTTGGTATTGAGTTGCATTACACACTTTCAGAAATTAAATTCCGAAAAAGACTTCCGAAACGAGTATTTTGGAAATCATTTAAAATGTAGGGTGTTTTTTGCAAAGAGTTTTTCAGAAGTTAAGAAATATATTTTGGAAAAGACTTTCTAAAAGTAAAAAAAAAAAAAAGAAAAATTTCAGGAAAAACTTTTCAGAAGTCAAAATTTATTCTGAAAACGACTTTCCGAAAGTTAATGAAGAGTGAAAATTATATTATGGAAAAAGCAGTCAGAAAGTATTTATTTACATTCAGAAGTGTATTTTTAATTCTAGAAAAGACTTTTCGGAAATTATTTTTTATTTCAGATGGATATTTTTGTCTTTTCATGTTAGTAATGGTGCACGAAGTAAATGATTGGGTGTAAAAAGTAAATAATGGAGTACAGAAAGCCCATTTTCTTTTCTTTGTTTAGGTAGCCCTTAATAGAATAATCTTTTATTAACGTATTCATTCAGCTAATACGCACTCATTGTCTAGTCCCAACAAATGTTTATGTTTTTACTGGCTAAAATTAATTTTTTATTTTCATATTTTCAAGTTTTAGAAAATACATTTGTTTATTTTTCAGAAAATACATTTGTTAATATTAAGTCTTTAAAATAAAAATAAAATCGTTAATAATATTTAATTACATATCACATAAAGAACAACGTCACCATAAAGAAGTGGTGCCAAAACCATGAACAGATGGTAATAATTTCTCTTAATTAAGCCTAATTGTCTTTAATGAATAAAAAGAAAACATGAGTTTCAAATAAAAAAAAATTATGGGATAGAATTTAAGAACTTATCTGTGTCATGAAAACTTTTACTGATCACGGAAAACAACAAGGATTTGCCAACTGAATTTGAACAAGATTCTTGCACATTCGTTTTCTTAATCACAACAATAATCTTTTGGAAATGCTTCTAGCATTACAAAATCGCCCCCATCCGAAGTAGCATAGCCATAAACCTCATCTTCCCAACAAACTAACTGGATAGTGCTGCTTTTGCTAATGATGACTCCCTCTGTCTGCTTAGGAACTAACTAGCAAGGTACTCCCTGAAATATAAAATAGGAATCAATTTTGATTGCTAGAAAATTTCACCAAATAAATTAATACAAATACAAAAAAATTATAAATAATCCCCTCTCATCAAGATAGAGCATTATCATAGAAATCTTTTAAATGAAAAATATTTGATTGATCTCATCCCTTTCGAATAATCACTTCAATTATTGAAGGTTATACAACAAAATTTTGAGAATAATGGTGATTGCAATTAGGTTCACCAAAAGAAAAGTTATCATCCAAAGTTGATCTTTGTGAATTCTTTCTATCATGATGAAAACTTTGAAAATGAATCTCCAAATTTTTACTTTCATATAATATGATTTATGAGATTCTTTGTTATACATTTTTGGTTTTTCATGTTTCTCAAGTCGATTTGAAAATTGGTCAAATATTAGGGAAGTCATCAGATCTATATTCAACATTGGATTTTTCTCATATTTAAAAGTAATTCAATGTCTTTGTATGAATCGAAATCCTTAAAAGTAGCTTAACTTTCTGCACTTCTAGAAAACAAGTTATAATTTGAATATACAATAGAGATGATACTTACTTCGCAACTACCATTGCATGTATTACTCAACAAAGGAGATGATGAAGTGTTGTATTAGAAGAGAACTTATTTTACCTCTCATAGGCTTAATCAATAAAGTTATCAATCTTTACACTCGATGGTGTTGTCACTTGTTCAATATGCACATACAATGACATGAGTAACATGTGTCACTCAAATTGTACGATCTGAAGTTTTCTTCCATTTCAAAGTCAAAAGGCTTGAAAGAGGAGGAATTGAAATAATAACAAATCATAACACCTGAAGTTTTCTTCCATTTCAAAGTCAAAAGGCTCGAAAGAGGAGGAATTGAAATAATAACAAACCATAACACTTACTAATAATTTACTATTATTTTTTCTCCTACTAACATCCTTTTTAAAAGAAGTTACTCAATTAGCACCATTTACACATTAATTCCCTAACTAACATTATTTACATATTAATTCCTTAATTACCACTATTTCCAATTAATTTCCTAACTAACACCATTTAGTGTACATTGAGAATTTGGTTCCTATAATCCAATAATAATTTTATTTCATTTTTACTATTACTTATTTTTATATTTTTTAAGAAACTAAAAATAAAATTTAATTCAAATACCAATATTATAATTTATTATAATTTTTTCTTCCAATTTCAATTTTATTATAAAAATACCATTACAAAATTATTATGATTTTTTCCAATTTAAATATATTAAAAAATATAAAAATTAAATAATTTATTATTTATTCTTCCATTATAATTAGATCAGAGTAAGTATAAAATATTTTATTTCATTCTCTTTGTATTTTTATTATCCTTTCAAAATTTTAATTCAATCAATTTATAGAATTTTTTTCATTTTAATTTGAAACTAACTAACAATCATAACTTTAGTTTCATATAAATTTAAGAAAAATAAATGAATTTTCTTAAATATTTTATTGTTTACATTCCTGTCTCATACAATATAAAATAAATTGTTCCAAATTTTAATTTTACTTTTAATAATTTTTTTCTGTAAAATGTTTTTGTTTTATTTTTATTTATTTTTAAATTTATAAATTACTCTACTTAGATTTTTATTTTAACATTTTAAACACTTAAAAGTTATCTAATAAAGGATAATTTTTAAGGGTTTAAGGTTTGAACAAAGAAAATGAAGTTATAAATTTTTAAATAAAATCGTGTAATTTATAAATTTAAAAATAGATAGAAATAAAAGAAAAATATTTTACAGAAAAAGAATTTATTAAAAATAGAATTAAAATTTGAAACGGTTTATTTTTAATAGCAAAAAATAAATAAATTGTAATTTAAAAATCAAATATCCTTTCAAAGAATTTAAAGGGAATTTAAAAATAAGTCTATTGTGTTATAAGTTTTTTTTTAACATAATTGTCTTTAAAATTAGTTTTAATACCTAACTTAAACCTACAAAAAATATTTCTAAGACGAAAATCATTTAATCTTATAAACTCTATTCAAGTCATATATCTTTTCTAATCGGTGTGAAATAAATGATGGAATGCAGCTGCCCATTTTCTTTTCTTTGTTAAGGTAGCCGTTAATGGAATAATCTTTTTCTAACGTATTCAGCTAATACATACTCATTGTCTAGTTTAAACAGATGTTTTGTTTTTACTGTCTAAAATTAATTTTTTATTTTCATATTTTCAAGTTTAAAAATTCATTCTGAAAAAGATTTTTTGGAAGTCAATAGGGTGAAAATTAGATTTTAAAAAGAGCGTTCCAAAAGTATTTATTTGCATTTTGAACAAAACATTCTGAAAGTGTATTTTTATATTTAGAAAAAAAAATTTAAAAATGTATATTTCGGAAATAGATTTTCGAAAATATTTTTCTTGTGTTCCAAAGGGGTAGTTTGTTTTTTCTTGTTAGTAATGAGGTGCAGTAAGTAAATGATGGGTGTAGAAAGCAACTGCCCATTTTCTTTTATTTGTTAAGGTAGCCGTTAATGGAAAGATCTTTTTCTAACGTGTTCATTCAGCTAATACGCACTCATTGTCTGGTCTCAACAAATGTTTTTGTTTTTACTGTCTAAAATTAAATTTTGATTTTCATATTTTCAAGTTTTAGAAAATACTTTTGTTTATTTTCAGAAAATGAACTGTTCCCGTTAACCATGAAAATCCCAAACCACAAAAGCCACCATGAATTCTTCATTTCGGATTAGTTTAATTTGTTTATCAAGCACATAAAAAGTCTTCTTGATGATGCACCTTAGGGATCATATTTAAATCTTTAAAATTAAAATAAAATCGTTAATTATATTTAATTACATATCACATACAGAACGTCACCATGAAGAAATAATGATGCCAAAACCATGAACAGATGGTAAGAATTTCTCTTCATTAAGGCTACATGCCTTCAATGAATAAAAAGAAAACATGTGTTTCAATATAAAAAAATTGTGGGATAGAATTTAAGAACTTAGCTGTGTCATGAAAACTTTTACTGACCACGGAAAACAACCAGGTCCTAATTTATAGCAAAATCATGATTTGAAACTCATCAAATATCAAAGTAGTCACAAAATCATAAGAATCAATAATACACACGGTGTTAAAGAAATTCGATCCCCATAGATAAGAAAAAAGTAGCTAGTCATATCGGAGTTCCATACTCCAATTGTGCAACTAACTAGAAAAAAAGAAACAAATCCATGCACCAAAAGAAGAAGAAAAAAGTTCCAAATATGCTCGTCTTTCCCTGCTTCCTATCACGAGTCAAGTTTATAGCATCTGTGTTGCATCATATTCTAGATCAATCGTCTATAAGAAGCTAATATAGTATCAACTTCTACCCTATTATCCATAGAGAATATTCCATGCATACGGCAACATTCATGCATTTGGAGATCATAACCGATAATATTCCTAGAGAATTCAATAGAATGCTGATCACATGCATGTGTTCCAACCAAACTATGATGAACACATCTTTTACCTCAGCCAAATCTAGGATTCTAACAGACAATAATTTCCTAAAATAAATAGATCAAACAGCAAGAGCAACTGATATAATGGAGTTATAGAATCCTTTAAACTCTTTCCAGGCAAATATGTATATGAAGTAAATGTCTAAAAAGAAAAAACACACATGCAAATGTATTGTGAAAGGGATAGGAACCAGAATAAGCATGCTCCATCCTACAGTCAAATGTTCTATGGAGTATGTATAACTGGAAATCTTAAATATCACTGTGAGCCAGTGTGCAGAAAGGAATAACCATGTTCAAGAGCTTTTGACATGGTGCAATTCAAAGTCCAAATTTGACTGACAAAACTTCCACAGCTTTCCAATAAAGCGGGTTCTGATCATCCTCATCGCTTGTAGGAGAAGCAAGGGATTCAGGCCTGTCGGTATTACCCTTCACAGCATTGTGGTTGTTCAGATTTTCGTCATTTGGCTTAACTTTGTCATCCTTTTTGTTCTCTTCTGTTGGCTTGTCGAGCTTCACATCTTTGCTAGGTTGATCATCCACATTCTCAACAGGCAGAGAGGGGCGAACTTCCGGGGTTGCGCTTTCAGGCCACAGTGAGGTGTTAAGATCCGGAACAGCATCAGAACGACCTAGCACAACTTTGTCACCTGCAAAACTTGTATCCATAGCACCAAATTCACCAGTTTCTTCAGCTCCAACCTTGTCGGTTCCATCTTGAGGATTCACATTGAGATTCAAAGCCGGCCAGCTCACAAAATCTATATATTTTCTCTACAATAAAGTAAGCATGTATTAGCACCAATTGTTATGCATAGCCTTTATTCCATGCACATGTATATCCAAATTCTTTTACACCTTATGTCATTATCACTTCAATGCTGACACAGGATTTTTTTTCTTTCACTGGAGTTCAATTTATTGACTGATTATGTAATATTAATGGTGCAACAATATCTCTATAACATTTTCAAATAGAATATATGCTATGAGCAGACACAGTATAGAAATTCTATGGTAGGACCTAATTTGGTATCTGTATTCAGAAAATTCTCTCAAAGGATGAATCCTCAATACAGCGTAGCATAGGATGTTAGACAAACTGACATTATGTAACAATGGAGCAAAGAAAAAATGAAATAAACTTCTATGTAAGCTAAAACTAACAAATACACAAAGTAAAATTTTGAATTTGAAGAAACTAATAAAGAGAACATCTATAAATTAATTTTTGTATAAGCAAATTTTAACTTGAGGAGAAACTTATTTCATTTTTCCTTCTTATGTTATTCTCTTGGAAGTTTTATAAAAAAAATCATTTAAACAGATTTGGACAGAATCCAAGATTTGTCCCCTTTCTAGTATCATGTATAGTTATATTTTTCTCAACCTTTTTCAATGGCAAACTAGCTTCCAACACCTGTGCTTTAAGTTTCCCATCTGCAATTTCAGACAATCCAGGCATAGAGAGAGGAGAGTCTGCATAAAAACATCGAAGTTTAATAATACTTATCTAAATTAAATAACACGTTCTATCTCAGTTTGTTAACCCAATGTTAGCAATTCTTTACCTGAATGACAATGTGACTTGGGTTTTTCCTGAGAAACATAGGGAGATTGCTCCACATTTGCCTTCCCCAAGTTTTCGGACAGGGACTCCCGAATTAACTGAGCTTCTTTAGTTGGTTTTGATGGTTTGGAAAAATTGGCACTTGCCTCAAGTGCCTTTGCTTTTCTCACCAAATCATCTTGTAAGGTGTCATCACATCTCTTGTCACTACTAGCATGAGAAGCTTTAGCTTTGTCTTGAGGATTGCAAGAAATTTGGAGCTCAGAAGTAGTATCTTTGGTTTCAGTAGCTTTTCCATTTTGAAAGGTCTTGTATGACAAGTCCTTATGCTGCAGTGGGGTGTTGCCGCTGGATTTGGCACTCATTTTGGTAACCCTCTCCTCTTGCAGAGACAGAGCTTCTAACTGGACAGCATGCCTGCTAGCTGATGAACAAGATCTAGTACTTACACCAATTTGCCTATTCCAATCAGGGAAAGATTTTGATTTTGGTGGTGCACTACTTGAAGGTTCAAGCTTTACTTTGACTTGACTTTTGCCTTTTTTGCGTTCTGACTTCTTGCAGTCTTCACACATCCACCAATCACCTTCGGGAAGTTCGTCCAACGGAGCACGCATGCAATAACTAGTTGATGAATTAGAAATAAAAACCATATCATTTCACTTGCCCATAAAATGAGAGGCTACCAAAATAAAACTACAATGATGCAAGATACTAAAATACATACACGTGCTCTGCCCCATCAGTACACTTGTTACAAATAGCAAGATCATATTCATGTCCTGGATCCCCACAGATATCACAAACCAGATCCTGCTATCAAATGGGAGCAAAAGAAGCAAAAATAAATTCATCTGAAATAAAAAATAAGCCAAGTTTTATGTGGAACTAGAACAAGTATGTCAATAATCAGTATGCTTCTAGAAGACTAAAACAACAACAAAAGCCATGTAACACTTGGCAAAGTCAACTACACATGGATAACGTAATGCCATTCACCTGCGTTAATGACCAAACCTTTAGAAGTATTATTCACCATGAAATCCCTCTTGACAACTTCATCCATTGTCCTTCTTAGTCTCCCTCACCTTTTTAACGAAACTAAAAAATCATATAATCCACTCTTCTCACTAGTGCCTCCCTTGCCCTTCTTTATACCTAAACCAATTGTATTAGTGTCCTTTCAAGTGTGTTCATACATCCTTCTTAACATTCTCATGATACTATTGTGACCTTTTCCTCCTGTTGCCTATTTGAAGCTAAGTCAATAGCATACAATATTTCAAGTTCTAAGAATTGAAAACTTGATAGCGATCCATCAACACCCAGAATGCACCAAGGAGTTATGTGTAGTGTAGTGTTGCTAAATTAGTTCGATCTAAAGGAGTTGCTGATATTTCCTTTGGGGCGTCGTAGCACCATAGGCAAATGAACACCCTTTAAGGGAAATTGATTTAGTTAAATTTTTAAAATATATTCTCAACAACATGAATGGGATGTATATTATTGGGAAAGATTCCAATGACTAACAGCAGAAAGAGGTGAGCAAAATGACTAGTTGTTGGGTAGCTGAACTCTCCATCCACCTGTAAACATCCAGAAACTGCAGGTCAAAGTTGTCAACCATCAATATCATCAGCTATTGACACAGAAAAGGGTGGTTGGATTTCAGTGATCGGCAATGGTGGCTATAGTCACACTCATCCACCACCTTCAACTGCTGTCACTTGTGCAGGCTAGCCAAATTATGGAAATAAGTGAAGAGACTATCATTAAGCTATTTTCGAATGCAATACCTTGGTTAGTGGAAGGTTATAGATTGGACTCTTCCACCGTTAGGTTCGTAAGAGTATATTTCATATAAAATTTTATATAAAAAAAAATTAGTAATATTAATTATACAATCTTAAAATAAATAAATTTATATAATGTACCAACAAGATAATAATTAAATATATATGAACATTGTAATTCCCATTTTACTATCTGCACAGCTCGGTCCAAATAAAAAAAAACAAAATAAAAATAAACCTAGTCTAAAAAAAGCAACTCCCACTGTACACCCAAACACAACCTCCCCTGCTTAGGTGAAATACAACCAGAGCCAGAGCACCACAAGGATGACGGGAGGCGAGGGGATGCATGCATCAACGCAAGGTGAAGCGAGACAGCCAGGCACAGTGAGACAACAAAGCATAGCTAGACGGTGATGAGAACAACGGTGAGCGAGAACAACGGCTAGGAGAAAATAACGTGAAGAGATGACGACGGCGAGGCAAGAACGAAAATGATGATCCAAAATCAGAACCCTAAATCGAACACGAACGAAGCAGGTATGAAACTAGAACCCTAAAACGAACAACGGATCGTTTTGAACTTCTCTCTTTCACACTCGTTAACGGATCATTTTGAACTTCTCTCTTTCACACTCTCGTTCACTCGACTTTCGAATCCCGAGTCTGGTTGGGGTCTATACACGAGATCATTCGTAACCATCATTAGACTCTTAAATTAGGATTTCATAACCATGGTGGTGGACAGAGACCAATGGCAGTTGAGGATTGTGAAAAAGGAAACAAGAATTGTTTTTTGACAACATGGAAAATTGAGCATTTTATACATTCTATATGACAACATATTCCTAATTTGCTCAGCCATGGGTAGGAGCAAACCCACCTTCCTCTGCAATGTAGTAGCCTCCTTGGAGTGTAAGACTAACACTGTTTAAGAAAGTGAGAATTGCCTTCCAGCAATGTATTTCTATAGGTTCACACATTAAACAATGCAAATACCCGTCAACCACAAGAGAAAAAATTACTGAGACACTTTCTCATTCATGCAGGGGGAGCAAACATGATTGTTGTGATGATTCTTCTGGAACATAATGGCACATGGGACTTATTTTCTAGAAGATTGTATATATAAAGAAGTAAGGATAAGAAATTTTCTGAAAATTGTAAGCTGTGTTTTTATTTCTTGTACGTCTCAACCTGATAGAATCAGTTTATACACATCAATGAAGCTTGCAATGCAAAATAACTTAGCTAATCAGCTAACAGAAAACCAGTTTTCTAAAAAACTGTGCTAACTGAATGCTTAACAGAACAGCAAAAAAAAACTCGCTGATGAAACAGACAACAGACCACTCACTTCTTACAAACAAAAACCCAGTTGTGTAACAAACAGAAAGTATAACACAACAATTATCTAACTTGCTGATGTGGCAGAGGCCACTCAGTTTACAAATAAGAGTTTTTCCTATTTTTCTCTATTACTCTTTAGTTTCTCTTCCTTTGAGAAAGTATTGAAGCTTACCAAAGGGTATATGCTATAAACCAGAGGGTCGTATTGACATTCTTAAGCTTGACTACATACAGAGGAGTACACTCAAACATAGTCTAGATTACATTAATACATTTTCTTCCCTAGCCAAGATTACTTTTTGTTTGTCTTTCTCTTACAACAGTAGTTATTGAGTATTGACTGTTGTATTGTCTGCGCATTCTTCCTATATAGTGATCTTAAGGAACAAATATAATTGCTTAGGCAAAGTCAAGCTCGGTTTATAAGCTTGTTGACACTCTGATGGACCTGAACTGAAAACTTTTACCATAGATAGGGGAGCCTTATTTAGATCGAGGTAGGTACAAGGATTTAGTTAGGAAACTGAACTTCCTACAATAACCAAACTAGATATTCCTTTTCAGTTAATGTGGCAAGTCAATTCCTCCAATGTCCTTTGATCATTGGCATGTCTTGAATTGAGCTAGGCCTTGGCATGATAGTTAATTCATGAGGTGAAGACTGTTTTGTAGCACCTACCTTGGCATAGAGAGTTATAACACTGATTTATTATATTGCATATGGAAAGTCAGGAGCTAGGTAGACTGCAGTCGAAAGTAGTTGGGCCATATAGGACTACTTTTTCTCCTATACTGCACTGAAAAACACAGCAAATGTATTGGGTCAGTCAAAGGTGACACAATATCAAATTTAGGATATAATCCCATCTGGGATGTGGGTTGGCCTAACTCAACCTCCATGTTAATTCATGAAGAGAGGGTTTCCCAAGCCTTTTTAAGGTCTACTTTAGCCATACAAGTAGTTGATGTAAGATCTCAACACACATCCCTCACACTTAGAATTGAACATCTTAGAGTTTAGAAATTGTAGCACGTTTTTTAATATACAGCTCTAGGAAAGTCAGAAAGCCAGGTAGATTGCCCTACAAAAGCAAAGTGGACAAGTCAGGTTGATAGAACTAGAAAATCCAACGGTCAGGTTCATTTTGGGAAGTTGAAGGTGGTCCAAAATCACATTTAGAATAGTCTCCATACTAATTTTGAGTTGGGTTGGGCTTGACCTAACTTTCAAAGCTAGCTCCTAAAGTAAGGATTGTCACACCACCATAAGATTTACATTGACTACATATGTAATTGATGTAAGATCTCAACGAAATACAAAATATTTTAGTACGAATCTTGCAATACACTCATGGTGTTTGGAGTTGAGATTTGTTGTAGAAACATAGACAAAGGAAAAACTCAAAATTTGGGAATATCAAGATAAACGTTTTTAACTTGTGTGTTAGAAAAGTAAGAAGCAAAATATGGCTACTCGGTTCACTATAGAGCTCTAGTATTGAGAAAATTGGTCACTAGTGAACATGTACAAGTAACATAGACTCTGTTAAAATTTGGAAATATTGATTATATAAAGCTAATTCACTATAATGAAAGCAACTTTACATATTGCACCAAATCCCGTCTTTTATTAGCTGACCAAGCATAAAATGTTCCATTTAGGGAATCACTAAGTTTGTTAGTTCAGTAATTAGCTTGCAAACATCCTAACAAAGTCTCTTTGAGGTCCTTGCAAATTGCAACCACTTCATACAAGTTCATGCATACATGCTCTAACTTGAGGGGATTGTTGGAAAGTATTTCCTATTTTTGGAAAATAAGAAATGTTCTATTTAATTAGGCTGACTTGTATTCTTTCCAAATTCCCTGGTTTCCTTATTTTCCTAGTTTCCTAATACTAGAGATAGTGAATTATGTATATATATAATTCATCACACTAAGAATTTCCTCAAGTAGTTAAGAAATCCTTGATCAATCTCAAGTCACAGAACAAACAATTTTAATCCATAAAATTTACAATTAATAATGGATATCTTGAAGTAAATAAAAAGGAAATACCACATACTTCACCATCCATCTTATCTGAGTCACCTCAAGGATTTGCCAACTAAATTTCAACAAGATTCTTGCAGATTGGTTTTCTTAATCACAACAATAGACTTTTGGAAATGCTTCTAGCATTACAAAATCACCCCATCCAAAGTAGCGTAGCCAGAAACCTCACATGCCAACCAAGGATAGTGTTGCTTTTGCTAATGATGATTCCCTTTGTTTGCTTAGGAACTAGCTAGGTACCCCTGAAATAAAAAATTAAAAATCAATTTTGATTGCTAGAAAATTAAACAGAGAATTTAATACAATCACAAAAAATTATAAATAAGTCGCCTTCACCAAGAGCATTATCATAGAAATCTCTTAAATAAAAAACATTTGATTGATATGATCTCTTTCGAATAATCACTTCAATTATTGAAGGTTCTAAGAGAATCATGGTGATTGCAATTGGATTCATCAAAAGAAAAATTATAATCCAAAGTCGATCTTTGTGAATTCTTTTTATTAGGATCATCACTTTGAAAATGGATCCCCAAATTTTTACTCTCATATAATAAGATCCATGAGATTCTTCGCTATAGATGTCTGGTTCTTCATGTTTCTCAAGTCGATTTGAAAATCTATCATCATCAAAAATTGGTCAAACCTTAGGAAAGTTATCCAATCGTACTCAACATTAGGTTTTTCTCACATTTAAAAGCAATTCAATGTCTTTGCACGAATCGAAATCCCTAAAAGTAGCTTAACTTTCTACATTATCAGAAAATAAGTTATGATTTGAATATACAATAGAGATGGTCTTACCTCAAATTACAATTGCATTTGCTACTCAATTAAGGAGACAACTGAGTACCACAATTGCATGTGCTACTCAACAAAGGAGACGACTGAGTGTTATCTTAGAAGAGAACTTATTGGTTCCCTTACCCATCATAGGTTTAATAGTAAAGTTATCAATCCCCACACCCGTTGTTGTTGCCACTTGTTCAATATACACATACAATGGCATGAGCAACATGTGTCGCTTAGATTGTACGATCTGAACTTTTCTTCCATTTCAAAGTTGAAAGGCTGAAAAGATGGGAAACGACAATCTAGTAATTGAAATAATAACAAAATCATGACAGTTACCAATAACAACAAAGATATCTCAGGAACCTTGCAATTTATGATTTTTTTTTCCTACTAAACCCTTTTCAAAAAATGTTATTACTCAATTAGCACTATTTACACGCAAATTTCCTAAGTAGCACCGTTTACATATTAATTCCCTGACTAGCATTATTTATACATTGATTCCTTAATTAACACTGTTTACACATTAATTCCTTAACTAGCATCATTTAGTGTACTTATTGACAATTCGGTTTCTATAACCCAATAATTTTTTTTCATTTTTGATATTACTTATTTTTATAATTTTTTAGCAAACTAAAAATAAAATTTAATTCAAATACCAATATTATAGTTTATTTTAATTTTTTATTTCAATTTCAGTTTTATTATAAGAGTACACTTACAAAATTATTATGATTTATTTTATCCAATTTAAATTGATTACAAAAATATAAAAATTAAATAATTTATTATTTATTTTTGCATTATAATTAGTCCAGAATAAGTATAAAATATTTTATTTCAATATCTCTGTATTTTTATTATCCTTTCAAATTTTAATTCAATAATTTTATAGTATTTTTTTTTCATTTTAATTTGAAACTGACTAAAAATCATAACTTTAGTTTCATATAAATTTAAGAAAAATAAATGAATTTTTCTTAAACATTTTTTTCTTCCTCTTTCGTACAAATAAAAAATAAATCATTCCAAATTTTATTTTTATTTGTAATAATTTTTTTTTGTTGCAAAATATTTTTCTTTTACTTTTATCTATTTTTAAATTTAAAAATTACTCTACCTGAATTTTTAATTAACATTTTAAACCCTTTTAAATTTATAAATTACTCTACCTGAATTTTTAATTAACATTTTAAACCCTTACAAATTATCCAGGAAAGGGTATGTTAAAGTGTCTCTCTATTTCTCAATTGAAAAGTGAGATATAAAAGGGGATATTCAAAATCCTAAACACAAAAGGGCAAAGTAGTAAATTCAATTCGGGTAAAATATAATAATCTCCACCTTGATCCGAATTGTACAACTAGAAAGTAAATAGAAATTAACTAGAACAAACTAAAAGACAAACTAACAACAAATTGAAATTGTCTTTGAGCAAAGCTTGAACTTTGCAATGGGAAGAGGCTTCGTGAGCATATCGGCCAGATTTTCTTCAGTGCTAATCTTCTTTACAAGCACATTACCTTTAGAAATCACATCACGCACAAAGTGATACTGTATATCAATGTGCTTAGTCCTCTGATGGAACATCCGGTCATTTGTCAAATAAATGGTACTTTGGTTGTCACAAAATACTATGATAGGATCATCAAGAGAAGCAATCTTACCAAGAAATGCCTTGAGCTAAATAACCTCCTTAATAGCCTCCGTGATTACCATGTACTCTACTTCCGTGCTAGAGAGTGCAATAGTGGATTGAAGTGTTGACTTCCAACTAATTGCACACCCTTCAAGGGTAAAAGCATAACATGTCAAAGACCTCCTCTTATTTAAATCACCACCAAAATCCGAATCCACATAACCCGTTAGTATCCCTATTTCTCCAAACTCCAAATGAGCATTAATAGTACCTTTCAAGTAGCAAAAGATCCATTTTACCACTTCCCAATGTCTTCTTCCAGGACAAGCAAGGTACCTACTCACCACACTAACGGCTTGAGCTATGTTGGGTCTAGTACACACCATCAAGTACATAAGACTCCCAACTGCACTTGAGTATGAAACATTTTCCATATACTTCTTCTCATGTTTGGACTTAGGACTCGGAGTAGCTAAAAGCTTGAAATGTGTTGCAAGAGGGGTGGAAACAATCTTAGCTTTCTCCATGCCAAAACGACATATTACCTTTTTCGCAAACTCCTTTTGTGAGAGAAAGAGTTTTCGATTGGGTCGGTCCCTTGATATTTCCATGCTAAGGATTCTTTTGGTGGCCCCCAAATCTTTCATCTCAAATGCCAAACCAAGTTGCTCTTTCAATCTTACGATTTCTTCCATATTGGGAGCAACAATCAACATATAATCAACATAGAACAACAAGTAGATAAATTCTTCGCTACTCAACTTCTTGAGATAGACACAACTATCATAATTAGAGCGGGAGAAATTTATACTAACCATGAATGAGTCAAATTTCTTACCATTGTCGAGGTGATTGTTTGAAGCCATAGAGTGACTTCTTCAACAAACATATATGATTTTCCTTTCCCACAACTTCAAAATCCTCTGGTTGCTTCATGTAAATTTGCTCTTCTAAATCACCATGCAAGAAAACTGTTTTCATATCCAATTGCTCTAACTCCAAATCCTTGATTGCCACCAAAGAGAGAAAAACTTGAATGGAGGTATACTTGACAATAGGAGAGAATATTTCATTAAAGTCCACACTTTGAACTTGACTATAACCCTTCACCAGAAGTCTTGCCTTATACCGAAGACTTTCTGGCCTTGAATCATCTACATTTTTTCTTGAAGACCCACTTGCAACCCACAATCTTCTTACCACTTGGTGGCTTCACAAGAGTCCAAGTGTGATTTCTTTCCAACGATTGAAGCTCTTCATTCATGCCGGAAACCCAATCTATTGCATTTTTGGAAGAAATAGCTTCTTTATAAGATGATGATTCATTATACTCCACCTCTTCGACAACTGTAAAACAATAAGCAAAATCAACATATCTCATCGGTTTTCTAATTTCTCTTATTTCACGGTGTCTTGCCAACAAATATGGCTGCTCTTCAACTTCTTCTTGTTTTTCTAGATGAGCATCTTCATGTGGTATAACCTTTTCTTCATCACTTTGTTGGACCGACACCTCAAACTCTACCTTCTTGTCAATATCCTCATTCTCCATAATGGTCGGCTTGAGCGCAATATCCTTGGATTTTAACATAGTCGACTCATCAGAAATGATATCTCTTGAAATGAGAAATTTAGAAGATGCGGGACACCACACCTTGTACCCCTTCACATTCATGGGATACCCAACAAAAACACCCATCTTTGCTCTTGCCTCCAACTTTCTTTCATTCACATAAACAGAAGCGGGACAACCAAACACTCTCAAGTTTGAATAATCAGTCGGCTTACCCGACCATACTTCTTTGGGTGTTTTGCACTTTATGAAAGTGTTGGGTGATCGATTCACCAAATAGCATCCCGTGCTAATCGCTTCGGCCCAAAACTCCTTGCCAAGACCCGCATTGGAAAGCATGCAATGAGCCCTTTCAAGCAATGTACGGTTCATTCTTTCCGCAACTCCATTTTGTTGTGAAGTATTAACCACTATTTTGTGCTTAACAATTCCTTTGACTTTACAAAACTCATCAAATTGGTGGTTACAAAATTCTAAACCATTATCGGTCCTCAACCTCTTGATTTTCTTTCCAATATGATTTTCTAAGAGTATCTTCTATTCCTTGAACACTTTAAAGGTCTCACTTTTCTCCTTCAAGAAATAAGCTCAAACCTTTCTTGAAAAATCATCAATGAAAGTAAGCATATAGCAAAAATCATTACCTTTTGATGACACACGAGAAGGTTCCCAAAGATCTGAAAGGTCCGGTGAATGGCCGTTGAGAAGCTCAACCTCTTTTGCTTACCAAATACACAATGCTCACAAAACTCCAAGCTACTTGTGCTTTGACCACACAACAAGACTCTCTTACTCAAAATGGTCATTCCCCGCTCGCTTATATGTCCCAACCTCACATGCCATAACTTTGTAACATCAATATCCAAGGTAGGATCCGAGCTCGCAACGGAGGCCGAGCCTGTGATTGTGGACCCTTGCAAGAAATAGAGATTTCCAACTCTCTTTCCTCTCGTAATGGTGAGAGCTCCTTTGGAAACACGAAGAACTCCACCATCACTTTGAAACTTACATCCTTTCTCTTCAAGAGACCCTAAAGAAATCAAGTTCTTACTCAAATCAGGTATATGTCTCACACCCGTCAATCTTCGTATCTTATCATCATGGAATTTAATCTTCATTGAGCCCACACGAGCAACCTTGCACAAATGATTATTTTCCATAAGAACCTTTCCACTTAAAGGCTCATATGTCCCCAATTCCTATTTGGAGTCATGTGTTGAGAAGCACCCAAGTCCATAATCCAAGCATTTCCATCATTTACACAATTATCAACCACACAAAGAATGTCATATGTGTCATCATCCTTGGCCACATTGACCTCTTCCGAAGCAACACCTTCATGCTCCTTTTGTTTATTCTTCAAGATAAAACAATTGGTCTTTATGTGTCCCTTCTTCTTACAATAATTGCATATAAGATTCTTGTGTTTTGACTTTAACCGACTTGTATTTTCCATTGGGGTTTTGTCCCTAAACCTTCCCCGTTCGGCCACTAAACCGACACCTTGACTTCCTTTATCAACACTGGTCATCTCATTATCCAAGTGCAATTTAGCTTGCAGGTTATCCTTCACATCCTCAAGAGAAATTTTCTCTCTACCATAAATCATCATGTCTCTAAGCAACTTATATGATGTAGGCAAAGAACACAACAACAACAAAGCTTGGTCTTCATCCTCTACCTTGACATCTAACTTCCCCAAATCATTCAAGATGGAGGTAAACTCCGCAATATGATCGGAAATAGATGTACCTTGACCATATGAAGAGTGTAGAGTCGTAGCTTCAACCGCAACTGATTTGTTAAAGACTTCTTCATATACGTCTCCTCCAACTTCTTCCACAAACCCATAGCGGTTGTTTTTGAGAGAACTTGTTGAAGTGTTGCATCACTTAAACACAATTGGATAGTGGAAAGAGTTTTATCATCCATTTCCTTCCACTTCTTATCCGTTATTTCTGCATCGACTTCTCTACCATAGATGGCATCTTTGATGCCGAGGGTGGACAATATGGCGGCCATCCGCACTTGCCAAAGTGCAAAACTTGTCTTTCCATCAAACCTCTCAATATCAAATTTGGATGATATTTTCATCCAAATACGGAGCCAAAAACCAACAATCAACACACCGAATCAAATGACAAAATGCGGAGAATCACAACTGTGATGTCTCACACAACTATGGTGGCTGGAGTGTTGGAAGAGTGCGACTGCAAAGGCGTGTGGCTGTGGCTCCAAGTCATCCTCAAGTTGAGTAATGTTCTTCTCTAACTCAACAGCTTGACACATTAGAGCCTTGTTGTGGGAGTGACCTTAGTTACTCCAATTGAACATTGAGTGCAATGAGATCCTTCTTGGCGTCATCCAATTTCATTCACATTTCTTTAATTTGTCTTGATCTCTTTTTCTCCATCCAAGAGTCTTCTATGGGCTTCTTCAAAGAAACGTAAGAAAGGGCAGCCATCTTGCAAATCAAGCCTTGAACTTCCTTTTAGAGAGATGAGAGGTCCTCCTCATTCAAAATCACATCATCCCCATCCAACAAATTACACATTTGATTATGTTGAGTAAAATTAATAGAAGGATTCCAAAAGCTGTGTAATTGGCAGAATCAACTTTGTTTTCGGACATTCAGCATCGGGAGGAGAGAGCCCGAGTGGGTTTGAATGGATAGAATGAGGCGAAGAAGGGGCTTCAACCACCTTTTTCCCCCTTTTTCTTATCAATGATTGCTCATTGGAAACCGTTGCGTCAAGATCATCCACAACTTACTTCTATTTAACTTCTGACATTTCGCTTTGGCAGCCTCACCTCCCAACAGCTTGGGGTCCAGAAAATCAATGAAATTTTTTCCTCGCTTACCAGTTTTTATCTCTCTCAAACGATGAATTATCTCCTACTCAAAAGTCACCATTAGATTTGGAAATAATTATGTCCTCACCTGGGCTAGGGGGTATATTTTGAGCTTGAGGATGTGTCTAGTAAAAAGGGAGGTATGAAGGATGACCCTCTTGTGGGCCAAGGCCGAATGGTATGGGCTTATTAATCATGTACTTAGGTGATTAGCCCTATTTCACTAGAAATATGGGCCCAATAATTTCACTAGCAAAACTACAATAATAAATAAAAACTACCCCTGAGTATATATATATATATATATATATATATATATATATATATATATATATATATATATATATATATATATATACACACACACATTCAATATTACCGTTATTCATGCCTTAAGTCAAATATTCTTGATAACTAACATTTGAATATTTGATTAAGCATGTATTCGTTGAAATAACAATCGGTTAAAGTTCTGTAGTTGAATGTCTGTTGAAACAACAATTGGTTAATATCCAGTACCTGGATGTGGTTAATCAAAAGAAAATGAAATTATAATTATGAAATTCTGGAGGAATAAAGGACAACTTATTTGGACCTAACAAAGAGCGATAAAAATCTCAGTGGCTAAAATAAATTAGTGTCCACTGTGGGGTTAGGTAAAGTTTTTCTACCTCCACTCTGCAAAATTTAAGAGAAATCCTTACTTTCAAGAATGAGAAACCTTAGACAACCCACCCAATTGAGGAAATAGTGATACACAGACTCTTAAGCAAGTCCTTGGTACAATGAATGTATTACAATGCAGTAATGAGGAAATTAGAAAGCAAGCAGAAGAGTTGAGGGCTAATAGGGAAAGGTAGAGAGAGAAAGCCCAGATTGAACTAGAGTGGTTGAGGGAAGAGGTGGGCGAGTGCGACATCAAAGGAGGAAGTCCTAAAGGATGACTTTAAAAATAAAGTTTAACAAGTTGACTTTATTAAAGTGGAATAGAATATTATCCGCGAAGTTTCTAAATTTTTGAGGGTGTCTTAATGATAAAGATACGAGGCAAAGAGAAAAAATTTCTTTTGCAACTGTTGTAGAAGATGTTTGCTCAAGTTTTGAGTAACGCTTATGACTTCATTTTGTCACAAGTGTCTTCTTCTTGTCTCAGAAGAGATCTAGTCTATGTGTAGATCCCATCTGACAAGGCTTGAAGAATGTAAGAGTCATTTGTGTGGTAGGATCTTGCTTACTAAAGGAGATAAACCTCTAACACTACAAAAAAAAAAAAAAAACCAAAATTATCGACGAGGCAAATCTCTCCAAAACACTTAAAATCAGTCGGAAAATCGGTGGTATGTAAATTTATCGAAAAATTTATTAACAACAGATAAATCCGTCGGTAAATCCGCCGATAAATTAGAAAATATTAATTATATTATAAAAATCAACAAATATTAATTACAGACGAAGTTAAATCTGTCAATAAATCCTTCGATAAATTTGTCGGTAATTAGCGACAGATAGTATCCGTTGGTAAAATCTGTTAGTAAAATCTATCGATAATGATATTTTACCAATGAATAAAATTCCGTCAATAATGGTCCATCGGTATTTCAACTTTTTCTTGTAGTGTAACACACTTGGATGTGTGCAAGAAGTTGAACTTTGCTTGAAAATCTTTTAGTTCTTGGAAGGTGATTCCATTTGGCAAAGGATTATATGAGTTTTTGTTCATTTCTTTGGAATACAAGAGGTGCGTGTTTGCGGTTGGATTATATAATATCTTTTCAGGATTTGTGCGGGTCTTGGATTAAAGACTTCATTCTAATAACTATGAAGTTTATTAAGACACAATGTTAAGTCAAAATTTGTGGCCTTCTTTGGAGCATTGACAACCCCGTGTTATTTTTTTATAACAAGAGAGGTTGATACCGCTTTTTCGTTAAATGATTGTACTATGAAGAAAACCTTGTGCGCTTGTTGATATGGATATGCTTTTTTCTTTGTTACAACAACTTTTGGTAAAATGTGTAAGATTTGCCTTTTGGCTAACGTGGAGTATGAATGGTTTTCACCCTTTTGCTCTTTTGTAAAAGATTGGTAATATTTTATTTGCTTGCAAGCACTGTCTTAAAGTGATAGGTCTGATCAACAAGTTAAGTCTAAACAACATTATGTCCTTGACTCCAACTTATGGACAAGGAAGGAAATTGTGAATATGCATATCAAGGTGGTTAATGTTGTTGATACTGTTGTTGATAATGATTTTAAACCATCTTCTTTAGAAGGTGATGCGTTATTGTTCCTAATAATAGATTTGATTAGGAAGATATTTTAGAAAGGATGCCAAGTCTTGTTGATGATTCTCAGCAAGCCTCTCCGGTTCAGAATGTTTAGTAGATACAACATCTTTTCCTAAGAATGACTTGACTCACCCGTCTGGTTCCACTCTTTCAAATTCTTTTTCTAAATTGCCTATTTGGAATGAAATATTGTCCTAGGATAAGAATGAAAATGTAAATATTATGGATTTTAATCCCTTTATTGATTGCTTCTATCGTCCTTGTTTTAGGGATAGATAATAATAGTCTCAAACCTGTTGCTTCTGAAGATAATTCCTTTCATGATGTTGGTATGCGAAGTTTGGTTTCTAAGAAGAGGGTGAATATGTTGGGGGAGGAGACTTCTAACTTAAACTCTAATGATTTGATGATCTGGTCTAATTACCCCGTAGGTCTGTAGACCACGTAAAAAGGCTTTTATTGCTATCAGAGATCTCACTAAAATAACTTCTCATGGTTATGTTGGGTTAAGCTTGATGCCATAGTGGTTGCTAGTTTGAAAGTTCATGGATTTTGTTTTAGCCCATTTGGTTTGTACTTAACTGTTGTTGGTTCATGGTCTGTGGGCTATAGTCAGATGTTGGAGGAGTACATGTTACTAAGACTCTTTTTTCTAAATTTGAGGAGGAATGTAAGTTGGTTTCTAAATATTAGGCCGGTCGGATGGAATAGAGATCTTCCTATGATTTAGATGAGTAGGAAGGACGTGTTCAAATTTGTAAAAGACCTACAAATCTCTTTTTACTCTTCTATTGATTTCTTTGAGTTTTTTTCTTTTGCTTTTGTTACCTGTCCTTATGAGTTGGTTGGTTTAATAGTTTGCTCCATTTTTCTTTATATGACTTTGGTTTAGTTCAACAGTTTTGTTTTCTTAATAAATTATATGTAATAACTATATACCTAATAAGAAGTTTATAAAAAGAAAAAAGAAAAAAGAAAGTTCACCTATTATCTCTAATATATATTATTGATTATAAAAAGTAGTATTCACTTATCTACAACTTGATATGCATACGTGATAAAGTAAGAAATCATAAATTTAATGAAAAGTTGAACTAAGCCTACATTAGGACTTACCAGAACTTTAACTTTGTACATTGATTATTTGTGCAAAAAAATTATTTGTGAAATAAAATAGTGATGGTTTTTAATCACAACATTTTTAACGAAATTCTAAACATAAGGATTACCGTTTTGGCTCAATTTACAAACATAAAAGATTAAAATTTTTAAAAAATAAAATACTCCAACTAAGTTTAATTGAAAAGATAAAATACTAAAATTATAAATTGCTGTAAATTTTATATAAACTATGGATTTAATTTAAATTTACAATATGCAATAGCTTAAAATTTCGTAATTTTCCATAAATATTAATTTAGTTTTAGTTCATTTTTATAATATCACTCAACTAAATAAAGAAAGGTTATACATAAGTTAATGTCCAATAGACAAAAGTATTTAATAATAATTGTATTAGTCCTCAAAACCAGGTAATTTGGCGATATTGGAAAATAGAAAAAGTGGTGTGTAAGAGGAGAACATGTGTTTGTAAGAGTATGTAACCCTTCCTTCTATTCCCTTGTAATGTGTATCGCTTCCTGTGTTTATGTGTTGGCATCACTGCCATTATTGGGGAGGCCAAAGTTCAAAACTTTAAGGACCCTTTATCAAAATATTACTTACCAACCTTCCCAGGCATGTATTTACATCTACTTATTATTAATATTCTATTGGTGGTTCCCGATATGGTATGTAATTAAGTGTTTTCTCTTTGGTCTTTACGTACGTGAATCTACAATCTCGTTGTCTAATTGGGATTGTGGATATCCAATTAATATAAATTTTCTATTTGTTAATTACTTAATTTTATTTTCTTTCAGAAAAAATAATTGTGTGGAAGGTATGTTGTTTCATTTCCTTTCTCTTGTTTAGAATGAAGAGTCTTAATATATCTTAGGCATATATTGCTTTGGTTGCATATCCATGTTACCGAAGCCACTGTTGAATTGTGGAAAGAAAAAGAAAACAATAGTGAAACTTATCAAAGATTTCTTCTGTTCTCCCTTATCATTGTATTCTAAAGGTTTAGCTTCTGAATGTATGATTTATTGCATCAGTTTGTTTGTCCTATTGTAGAACTTTCACTGCTCCTCGACCTTCACCTTTTCTGTTCTTCGACGTAATTTAGACAAGGCTTCTTTCAGCTGCATTTTGCTATTGAATCTTAAACTTTAAAATCCAATCTGAAATAAGTGATTCTAATTAGTTTTGATGTGAGAAGTTCATATGACTTTTTTTTTTTTTTACTTGTCAAAACATTTGTAAGATTGTATTTTGTAATGGTTTTTGTTAGTTGAGGGAGTGGTAGATTTGTGAATATGTTATTTGATATCGACCCTCTCTTAAGTTAAAAATAATCAGTTGATATAGAAGAAAATTTTCTAACTTTTTTGTTTGTTTTTTTTTTATTGTTGGTGTCTAGTATTATTAGTTCATTAACACTTTCATCCTATCTTAGGTTTAGGTAAAATTGTGGATCAAGATAACAATGTGCCATAAATGTAAACTATATTATAGTTGGTTAAGTTTTTTCTATATACTTTTGGGCTACCTTACTGCAGTACTGGCCCATGCTTCTCTATTATGACGGATTCTTTCTGCACCCCAATATTTTCGTCCTGCACCTCTATAAGTTTTAAAAATGTCAAAACTGTCTTTGTAAAAATAACCAAAAGGACCTTCTATTTAAAAAAAAATACTGAACCGAATGCTTTCCATCTGATTTACATTTTTTTCAAAATTGTAAACCGGATGGGGGGTTATCCGATTCATATTTTCAAGTGAAAATGTGAACCGGATGGCACCCCATCCGGTTTACATTTTGGAAAAAAATTATAAACTGGATGGGGGGCCATCCAATTCACATTTTCATTTGCAAATGTGAATAGGATGCCCCCCATCCGATTTACATTTTGGTTTTTTTCCAAAATGTAAACCGGACTCGGGGCATCCGGTTCATACAAAGTTCGTCTTCTCCGACGCAGATTCATCGTCGACGACAACCCAATCATCAAATTAACTATCCTAATCATCAATACCACTCACAAATTGCTAATAAACATAAAAAAAATTACTTTTCACTTGTTTAAAGCTTTAATTCAGATTGAAGCAAATTCTCCTCTAAACTCTGCGATTCCGAGTTCCACAACATGCATAGAATGCTTTTCTTAACGGATTGTTGACAGTGAAAATCAAATACAGATGAATCGGATGCTGGAGAATTAGATCCAATGCAAACGAAAACTGAAGCGAATGCAAGATTGGAAGAACGAAGCGGACAAAGCAAGAATGAAGCATATAACTCTGATGAAGGAGGTGAAGGATATTCTCATCTTTTCCTATTTATTATTTAAGGATATAGTTGTATTTTCCCATAACCTATGAAGGTGCAGGACAAGACTATTGGAGTGCTAAAAGAATTCGCCCTCTATTATGCTTTAACAAAGATTAACCTTGGATTTCCAGCATAAAAAATGAAATATCCCTTTCTCAACCATTAGTGGTTTCAATTATGAAGCAAGGATTTTTACATTATTGGGTGCTATCATTTTAAATAGTAACATTAATAATATTGTTATCTTGATATGATTTTGAATCCATTTGTTTGAAAACCACCTTAATTGTAGTCATCTCTAGCTTAGCTTAGTTGCAACCTCTTTTGGAGGTTGCCTTAGGGTGGTGATTTAATTTCACACCAACTAGAAAAAAATACTTTAAAATGATCGAATTAAAATTTTGAAAAGATAATTAAAATATAAAGAGAATGAAATAAAATATTTTATACTTATTCTGAACTAGTTAATTATAATGGAAAAATTAATAATAAATTATTTAATTTTTATATTTTTATAATAAATGTAAGTTGGAAAAATAAATTATAATAATTTTGTAACTTTATTTTTATAATAAAACTAAAATTAGAAGAAAAAATTATAATAAATTATAATATTGGTACTTGAATTAAATTTTATTTTTAGTTTGTTAAAAAAATATAAAAAATAAGTAATAGTAAAAATGAAATAAAATTAGGATATATAAACTGAATTCTAAAGAGGTACACTAGATGGTTCTGGTTAGGGAATTAATGTAAAAGATGTTATTTAGGGAATTAATGTGTAAATTATGACAATTGAGTAACTTTCCTTTTAATAAGGTGTTAGTAGGGAAAAAATACAATACATTGTTGGTTCTTTGGATATTTTTGTTGTTATTAGTAATTGTCATGATTTGTTATTATTTCAATTACTAGATTGTCGTTACTCCTGTCTCATTATTTCGACTTTGAAATAGAAGAAAAGTTTATATCATATAATCTTAGTTACACATATGCTCATATCATTTTATATGCATATTGAACAAGTGGGGATTGATAACTTTATTTATTAAATCTATAAGGAGTAAGGGAACCAATAAGTTCTTTTCTAAGATAACACTCAATCATATGCTTTTTTGAATACCACATGCAACTGTAGTTGTGAGGTAAGTACCATCTTTATTGTATATTCAAATCATAACTTGTTTTAAGGGAATATAGTTAAGTTTCTTTTAGGGATTTGAATTTGTGCAAACACACCAAATTGCTTTTAAATGTGAGAAAAACCCAATATTGAGTATGATTTGATGACCTACCTAAGGTTTGACCAATTTTGATGACGATAGATTTTCCATAATTCAAATTTCTAAACTTAAATTATGAAAATTTAATGAGAAAAAAATATAACTTTAAATCTATTAAAATAAGAGTGAAAGTGTTTTTTTTACTTTCTATAATTTGTTCTTCATTAGGAATACACCAAGTTCCATCAGATTTCATTCGCGTGACCTTCTATACTTCTACGCATTTAGTCGTTTGTTTATTGAAAATAAATAAAATAAGACAATACAATGTTAGATTAAATAAAAAAAAAGAACAAAAACAAACATAGTTGTATATGTGAAACATAAAAAAATATCATATAAAGCTTGTATAAAATTTGTACAAATATAACATAAAAGAAACATTTTCATTTCAAATGTCTTTTTTGAACAATTGATCTTGTGTCACTAATTGATTTAATTTCTTGTTATTCCGATTAACTTTATTTTTCAAACTCTTTTCCTATAAATGTAGAAATAATTTAATATAAAAATACATAAAAGGTAAAATTTAAATTTAAGATATAGATATATAAAGAATGTAACTTCATCTTAAATTTAGAAGCATTTCATTTGTTATTTATTAATCTATATTGGTTTTGCAAATGTTCTATTGCAAGTGTTTTATCCTCCTCCTTCAAACATAATGCATCCTAAAGTCATAAAATTAAAAAAATACCAAATAAAATATTGTCAAAATAGATTAAATAATATAAATAAAAATTAATTAAATGCACAAGTTATACTAACCTTTGTAAATTTCTACATAATATTTAGATTATCTTCAGATATCTTTTTTCAAGTTTTAACTTGTAAATGAGTTTTTTTGACATATACACAAAGTTGTTTTAGTCTTGAAATATTTTCATATATTTTTCACAAAGCTTAAAATAGGATAGAGGAAATTGGATTTCAAATGTTTTGTCCACCATCACTATTATCTTTTCTCTTTTCTTTTGAGAGTTTTACATTAAGAGCATATCTACACCACTTTTTAACATATTAACCTAAATTAAATTAAGAAAAATAAATCAATACTAACATGTTATTTATCTGTACTTGTTTTAAATTGTCCAACATTAATTAACTTAGAAATATTGACTCTTTTAGAACTTAATTTTAATGATCTCGTGATCTACACAATATAAATGTAAATAATTACATAAGTTAGAAAAAATATTTTTTGAAAAAGTAAGATAAATTATAACAATTATTTTTATTTGAAAAAAAAATACAAAGAAAAAAATATCAAGTTTCACTATTAATCTAAATTAAATTATACATATTCCTTGTACAATTAAACTAAACATAAGCATTTATATAATCTCACTATATACCTTTTCTTTGCTGTATTTTTCATCTTCATCCCTAGAATATTGAAATTCTTTTACGTCTCTATGCTCTTTATCTTTTTTTTTTTTTTTTTTTCTTTTTTTTTTTTTTTTTTTT